>ENA-OPDF01001118-OPDF01001118.1-human-gut-metagenome-genome-assembly--contig:-NODE-1118-length-16715-cov-2.335054_pt1 | contig 16715 bp, 10 predicted proteins | sample MGYA00241575_ERZ501501 | MGnify/ENA primary metagenome ERZ501501 (study PRJEB25962, sample SAMEA1972229) | human gut metagenome | biome: human gut; feature: human-associated habitat; material: faeces... | reverse complement strand
TTGTTCTTATTCGTCTTCAGGGCTTGTGTTCGGGGACCCGGTCGCTTCTGTCGGTCAATGAGGGAAAGACTTAACAGACCGTTCCAGACGAACCGGTCTGACGACACAGAACCCGAAATCGGAATAGAAAGAAAAAATTATACCTACACCCTTACCTCCTTTAAAAGTTAAATAAGCTCTTCTTCGCAACTTCTCGAACACATTCAAGGTATAAATAACAGGTTTAATTTATAAAAAGCGTCCCAAAATTAACATTCAATGCTATGCGGGACAATACTCATGCTCCTATGGAAATGAAACATATCACTCCTGATGTTTTAATGCGTTTAAGTATTGCATTTACATCCGGTAGTAAATTTTCTCAAAGTTTGGAAAAGGCTTTGGAATTGATCGGCAAAATCAGCAATCATGATCGTATATACATCATCGAGGTTCATCACAATATGACTTATACGATCACTTATAACTGGCATGAAAAGTCGTTAAAAGCCATTCCCGAAGAATTCAGGCACAACAGCCTGATATACGACCGGGAACTTGTACAACAACTTTGTACACAAAATCAGGTAATTATTCAGGAATCGGATGTGTCGGGTAATCCGGAATTAGCAGAGTTACTAAAAGCTACCGATTGCCGCCAAATGTTACTATTACCTTTATTCGAATCGGGATCACAATTTGCTTTTATCGCTTTCACCCAATGTTCGACGACTCACACCTGGACACCGGAAGAAATCAAATGCCTGCAAGATCTGTCCTCGGTTATCGCTTTACAATTGGATAATTATCAACTTATAAAACGCTTAACTGTCCACCTCAAACAAGAGAGAACTGCCCGGTTAGAGCTGGAAATCAAACAGAATCATTTACGTCATTGGTTACAAGAGATAAAACCGGTCTGGGATCAACTTAAAAACAAAATAGAGCATCCGGAACTCCCCGAAGTGACCAGTCTGGAGCAACATTTTACAAATTTAGATAAAATTTGTTCTATTCCTTCTGTAAAATAATCCTACATGCCAATTAACAACTGTCAATATACTCTTTTAGTGATTACTTCATCCTTTCGTGATCCGGAAAAAATCCTAAAGACTCTCCGGGAAGCTGATTTTATGCTTCTTGAAGCCAGTAATCAACAGGAAGCCATTCAACGAATCCGTACCACCTCTCCGGATCTGATCCTATTGGATATCGACAAATCGGTCCGGCAAGAGAATACAATCTTACAGGATTTCAAAACCAATAAAATCACAGGCGCCATCCCGGTTTTATTTATCACTTCCATGACTAGCGAGAATCACATTCCGGAATGCCTGAATTATGACAATATCGATTTTATCACCAAACCTTTCCGTCCCCAAGAACTGGTCATCCGGGTTCAGCACCAGTTATCCCTGCTCCGGGCCGAACGGGTCATCCGCCGGCAAAACGAGAAATTGAAAAAAAGTCTGGAAGCCCGGGATAAACTGTATTCCATCATCGCTCATGACCTGAGAGCCCCTATCGGCACCATTAAAATGATCAATTCCTCCATCGAGGCACAAAAGGCTAAAATCAAAGATCCTCAAATTTCAAAGTTATTCGAGATGATCAATGAAACGACAGAGGAAGCTTTTAATCTGCTGGAAAATCTCTTGCGCTGGACCCGGAACCAAAATGGTAAAACGAAAATTTATGCTACTCTTTTCAACCTCACACCTGTAGCCAGACAAGTCGTCTCACTATTCAGTGCAATAGCCAATGCAAAAGAAATCGAGCTGATCAACCGTATTGAAGGGAAGTTCGATATTTTCGCCGACGAAGACATGATAAAAACCGTATTACGCAATCTGATTTCCAATGCCATCAAGTTTACCTATACAGGGGGACAAGTCGAACTATCCCTTGCAGACTCGGGTGATTGCTGGACAATATATGTCAAAGACAACGGGAAAGGCATACCCAAAGATCTTCAGGCCCATTTATTGAAATCCGATGAATACATCACCACCTACGGTACTCACAATGAAAAAGGAAGTGGATTAGGCCTGATTTTATGCCGTGATTTTATCCGCATGAACAAGGGGAAACTCCATTTCTGTTCCCAAGAGGGAATAGGAACCACTTTCTATTTCACTATTCCCAAAGCCTCTTCTTCTGCAAAAGCCGCAAGCCGTTGATACATTTTCAACGCCCCCCATGCATCGGTAGCGGCATAGCGAATCTGGGCTTCAGTCAATGCCGGAGCTTCCCAGTTGGAAGTGCGCTGACGTTTAGAAATCTTCACCCCGAAGATAATAGCCATCAATTTTGAAAAAGATTTATCTTCAATTCCAAAATATCCGGCATATTCCTGCAGATCCACAAAGGAGGCAGGTGTAAAATCGGCCAACTTACGCAAATTCCGGTTATCGTCGCGGATACCGACACCGATCTTTATAATCCGGGGACTAGCCAGAAGCCGAACCAAAGCCGGCTGGAAACCGCATTTATTCAACCGGAACAGAAAAACCCGTTCCGGGACAGCCAGTTGCAATAAGCTCACTTTATAAATTTCACCTTTCCGAAAAGAGGGACGGGTCTCCGTATCGAATCCCAGACAAGTATGTTTACTTAAAAAATCAGCCGCCTCCCCGACCTGCCTTTCCTCTTCTATTACCTTCACTTCTCCCGTAAACACGTAAGGAGGTAACAGATCTATTTCTTTCCGATCTATGGTCTTTTTTAAATCAGTCAACATTTTCTCAAACTTAATCGTCCTCATCTTTTACCTGATAGACAGCATGATGTACCGCCCTCAACACTCCGGCACAAGCTTTTCCCCAATACAATTCAAAACTATTATTCAATTGCCATAAAGCCTCTCCGATCACTTCCGGTATCCCACAGCGGAAAGAAGAAATAAAATTCTTCAGGTCCTGGTATATATCACAAGTTTTCTCTGCTATCGAATGTACGACAGGAACTTCACTAAACTGCATATTATCATCGAAAACTTCCAGGTATTCATCGTGTTCTCCCAACAGTCGATGAAGCTGTCCATATAAATAATTATAATCGTCTTCGGTGACGATATCTTCGATCAATCCACTATCTCCGCTATCACTCTCCGGCAGCAAGGAGCCCTTCAAATAGATCAAAGGAATAAACTTCTGCAAACGCTGGATAAAATCCCTGCGTTGCATCTGAGGTGCCGTCTCCACAAAATCACAAAATTCCTTGGCTACTGCAACAAACTCGATGACTTCTTTGCTATATCCAACATGTTGAAAATCTTCCATAAACTACTTTCTTTTATTTTACAAAGGTAACATTTTACCTCCTATCCCGGTATACTTACGGGAAATAAAAATGACATTCCAGGTCCCTCCCAGAATGTCATTCTTTGCGGAAAGAGGGGGATTCGAACCCCCGAAACCCTTTAGAGGTTTACACGCTTTCCAGGCGTGCCAGTTCAGCCACTCCTGCATCTTTCCTTACTTTGGCGGGGCAAAGATAGGATAAAAAGTAAAAAGTAAAAAGTAAAAGATAAAATAAATTTTAGAAAGGGTATCCGATCGCAAGATTCAGTACCAGACCTTTCCAGAAACTGCCGTCGATATTATAATATCCGGACTTGCCTGTACTATAAGGAGCATGTATAGGTATTCCCAAATCGGCACGGACCACGATATAGGAAAAATCGTAACGTAGTCCGAATCCGGTCCCCAAAGCAATTTCTTTCAATAATCCTTTGATTCTGAATTCTCCTCCGGGACGCTGGGTTTCATTGTTCAACAACCAGACATTCCCGGCATCCATAAACAAAGCCCCTTTAAACCGTTCGTATATTTTGAAACGATACTCGACATTCCCTTCCAGTTTGATATCTCCGGTCTGATCGAGATAAGAATAGGTCGATTCCCTGGGATGGTAACTTCCGGGCCCGATCGAACGGATATGAAAAGCCCGGATACTATTCGAGCCGCCGATATAAAATTGCTCACTGTAAGGCATTACTTTCGAATTACCGTAAGCATAACCGATCCCTCCCATAATCCGCATGGCCAATTGATTATTATTATCCACAGTCTTATAACCGATTAATTCAGAAGTAAGCTTCAAAAATTGAGAATAACGATTATTGAGAATTTGTTTGCCCTCCCCCTGATGATTCCCGCAGATATACTGCAGGCCCGCTATAATATTACCGGCCTGAGTGACCGAAGTCTGCCAGAACAACCGGTTGGGATTACGATAAGTCGCAGCCCGGTCGTACGTATAGGTATAAGACATCGACGGAATAAACTGATTCTTAAAACTCTGCGCCACTGCGGGATTTTTATTTACAACAGAATCGAAGGCATGAGAAGTACGCAACAGATAGGTATAATTGAGTTTAAAAGGTACGACGGAATGATAATTCCGGGTAGAAGAATTAAAATCATAGGTCGCACTTCCCCAAAACGAGATCATCCTAAAAAAATTATGTCGGTTGAGCAAATCCGTACCGATCTGAAAATGGGTCTGTTCTCTCCTATCCCGTTTCGTTTTCATCAATTTGGGAACCAATAACCGGGGCACGGACAAATTAAAATTCAACCCCAGCTCATAAGAATTGATCAAGCCCGAATTGCCTGTCGATTTTTTATTTCCTCCGATTTGCCATTCGTAGGATCCTGTCAACCGGACACTGAAATTCTCTGCCCGGCGGAACATATTCCGGTTAGTAATCCCTAATGTCAATCCCGGACCGAGCAGATTATTCGACTTGGAAGACATATCCACCTCCACTTCCGTTTCAATGGGCAGGGCAAAATCGCCGTTGATTTGCATATCCAGCAAGCGATCCTGAACCGTATCGGGCACGGTAATCGTCATATTGGCGAACTTAAATACGCCCAACTGTACAAATCCGGCTTGTGTACGACTCTGTCGCATAGCCGAATAAGTTTGTCCGGGTCGCGTCTTCACCGCCCGGGTGATCACATTCGGTTTCAGCCGTAGCGGAGGCTCATAAATGATTTTCACCTGATCCGCCTGTATCGTGTCTTGCCCGCCGGTCGTTTCATTTCCCGACAGCATCACTTTCACCTCACCGATTTTATAAGGATGAAAAGCATTTTGCGGAATTCCCTGCTTCAATCCGATTCGTACGTCGGCCATTTTTCCACCTTGAGTGGTATCGACTAAAAATTCGATATAATCGGGTTGGAAGAAATAATAACCGTGATTTCTCAACCGATCGGACATGCGTTGCCGCTCCTGATTGAGGACATTCACATCGTATTGCCTTCCCGGTTTCAGTTCGGAGAACCGCATATACGAGCGCACGATACTATCCATCGGAGGATTCCATCCCCACAACTGTACATTACCGTAATGAAAAGGCTGAGGCAAATCGACCCAATAGCTGATGCGGGCTTTTTTAGGATTCCGTTTATGCGGAATAATCTCGTAGCGGGAAGTCGTCCCATAAAAACCGAAGTCTTTCATGGCATTATCCACCATTTTCAACCGTAATTCGGGCTGTACATCTGAAATCAACACCGGTTTCTTAGCCAATTTACGATATAACCACCATTTAAAACCTTTCTCTTTTTTTATATTCCAATTATATATCCACAGCCCGATCGGGAAAGGCGAACGGACATAAGGAGAATACAGCGGATTATTGGGTTTCACAGACAGCGGACCGGAAGCGGCTGAATTTTGTGTACTGTTGAGTTTCACTTTCTGAGGGGCCTCGATCTTCATTTTTTTTACTCCGACATACAATACTTCATCTTCTGTCAGTTTTTTAGTCGTCGAACAAGAAAAAAGAAGGAAAAGGAAAAAGATTAAAGGTAAAAAGTAAGAAGAAGAAAAGGTCAGGGTACTACAAATAGGACAAAAGTGACTGAACCGACTTTTGTCAGACTTCCGGGCATACTTTCTGATGAATTCGACTACTTTCATTTCTGATTCTCCGTTTTTGTTTCTCTTTCCGATTTTCGGTTATTTTTAAAGAGATCTTTAAATTTACGGAAATTTTTCCGCCAAACAATACCGACACCCGTTTGAGTGACTTCGCCGTCCAGTACACTCTCATAGTTGGAATGCCGGAACACTTTCAAAAATAGATTTCTCTTCTTCGTAATCACGTATTCTATAGAAATATCGTCGACGAGATTATCTTCTATGTTATTACTCTGATTTTCATTATTATCTGTAGAAATCCGTCCACCGATCTTCACCCGAATCCGATCATTAAAAAATTGTTTGGAGAACTGATACGTATAATCGGTACGGGTTGTATTTTCATCGGTATTATACGAATCGACGCCAAAAGTAAAACCGGTCTTCCGGGTATACTTATTCAATTCATTTTCTACCAGGCTATATAAAGCATTGTTGGCCATACTTCCTCCGCTTCCCGACTTAGCAGCCCCAGGAGCGGTATAAGTATTATAGATCAATAGATTCAACGCTTGACGGGTACGTTCTTCCTGAGAAAAAGTCGCCAACTGATTCTGTACCACCATATCGTTGGGAGCTGACAGGTCAAAAGAGATATCCGGTCGGGTCAATGTATTCTGTATCCGGATGATAGCCTCGAAAGTAACCAGTCGATTCTGTTCTCCGTCGACAACCGTAGCTTTCACCTGTTCGGAAGCGGATATACTCAACATCGGATTCATCACATTTCCTGTCCATTCCACATAGCTGCCACTGCGAATATTAAATTCTTTTTTACCTGCAATGGGAATATTATAAACCACGGTTCCTCCGGATAAAATATATTTCCCCGACAAGGTAAGTCCGTTTTCAGGACTCATGGCCAGAACCAGATTACCCCCACCCTGGATGACGATATTATTACTTCCATCATCCGATAATTCGACGTTTACCGTCACCTGATCTCCGATCTCGATCAACATTTTTAAAGCAAAGCTACTGGTGTTTACCCGGTTAGTCAGATCGTCACGCTCATTCAAGGTGGTATCCCTGAACGATACGAAACGGACCAAATCGGCACTACGGTCCACAAGTTCGGGTCCGGAACTACGCAAAGTATAGGTAATATTGGTCCGGTTGAGCAAATTGATATTTCCGGAAACGCTTAAATTCGAAAAGGCCCCGGCCAAACGGGAATCCAGATTGATATAAGCCTTCCCATAGATCAGCGAAGTCGGATTTTTCTTTACATTCACGACCTCGAAATTACCGGCTTTTACAGATATATCCATATTCATCCGGTCGAACGGAGTCAGGGTAATCGCTCCGTTCAGCACCATATCACTTTTGTTAGGAGCAATAAACCGATATTGCCGAAATAAAATCTTCCCGTTGTCTACAATCAGGCGGGTGGTATCCAATCCGAATGTGGTACCCAACATCACCACATCGGCTTTTCCATTACGAAAGCCCAATCCACCGTTCAAATCCGGACGGTCTACCGTCCCACGAAACTGTAATGCGCCGGTCAACTCGCCCTCCAGTTTCATCAGATCTTTCGGAACAAAAGCGTTGACCATATACAAAGGTAAAGAAGGTATATCTACGTCCAGCATGACCTCCCGGTTGGTCTCGGATGTAGCGAAAGTCCCCTGCACTACCGCCCGGCGGATGCTGTCGATTTTCAACTCGAAATCTACGGCATGATCGGTTAAATGATCCTTTCCTGCATACTGCAGATCCAAATCGAGGGTACCCATCCGCTGTTCTTCATAAAACAGATTATTCACTCCGATATTTCCCTCGGCACCGAAGGTTTTACGATCGGTATACAACAATAAATCCGTATGCAGGATACCGCTCAGATCGGGTAAGAACGGTGATATTTCGGTCAATTTTTTCAGGTCTATACCGGTAATCTCCACCTGTAACCGATCCGTCCTTTCTCCTTCATCAGGCAGAGACTGCAAACTCACCAATTTATTCTGGTAGGCCATCCGGAGATTGGCATCGATCTTCCAATCTTTATAAACCGTTACTTTATTATCGGCATTGACAATCCACCGGCTATACCCCAGAATAGGAGTCATCGGGAAAAAGCTCACCGTAAAAGCACTGTCCAGCATCACCAGATTGATACCCATATCGAATCCGACTCGTTGCCGGGCATCTTTTTGTTTCAGTTCGATCCGGAATTGATTCCCCTGCATTTTTCCGGTCAGGTTGATATTGAACAGTCCCTTCCAGGCCTGGTCGGAACTACCGGCTCCCAATGCATACACCAGACTCTTGCCGGTCTGCCAGATACCCATCTGTACCGAATCGAGACGTACCGTCCCAAAATAGGGAGCCGTAGCCGTGATCCCCATCCGGATACCTGACCGCTGACGGGAAACGATATCCAGAGAAAGCCGACGAAATCCCATATTCCTGGCTTTCAAAAATTTAGCGATCGCATTATTTTGATCACCTTTCAAGTGCATACTAAAAACAGGCAACTCCGCTTTGATCTGTTCCATATCGATATCTTTACCGGCGATCTGCTTCCCGACAATCCCTGCAATTTTCCCAGCACTCTCCCCAAAACCGGCCAAAGAAGTATCGGCCCGGAAAGTTAACTGTAAATCACCGGTCTTTACATCCAGTGTCGTCTTCTTCAGATCGCTGGCCATATCGATATCCAGGCTTCCCAAGGTATAAGTCTTCCTGCTATCTGCCATGCTCAGGCTATCGAAGCGGGCTTTTAAAGCATAAGCGGAATGTTCCCCGATAAAACCTTGCAAATCTACTTTCAGCCCCATAGTCAAAGGTTCCTGCATCAAATGCAGGGCCTGCAGATCCACCTTGCCGATATAACCACCCAAACCGACCTGATACTGTTGTTGCAGCGAATCTCCCCGGAAAACCAAATCCAAAGGAGCATCGGGATCTTTACTAACCATAGTCCCCCGTAAATGCGTCTTATCCAAGGTAGCCTGTAAAGTAATATCTTTATATTCGTGCTCTTTATAAAACAACTGACGGATTCCGGCATTTACCGAGGTCTTTGCCTGAGGCCACGAAAAATACCGGCCTTCCAACCGGAAATTGGCCGAGGCGCTTCCTAACGAATCGACAGTCAAAAAGCGATCGAGTGGGAAACGGCTCAGGGTCAATTCGCCGTTATATGTCTCCCGGTTCAAATCATAACTCCCGTCGAGGGTCATACAACCAGCATCGGAACACAAGCGCACCAAAGCCTCCAAAGCTCCCTGATTAGCCTTCAGATTCGCCGACCAGGATACATCGGCCGGGATCTTCACGATTCCTTCTTTTAAGAAAACATTAGCAAAGGTAGCGTCCGGCATCTCCGCCCGCAAATCGATCACCCCACTTATTTTTTTCAGGTCCCGGTAGGATTGCAGTTGTCCTTTTCCAGTCAACCGGAATTTTCCGGTCATACCGGCATCCAGGCGGTCGAACCGGACTCTGTTTTCATCTATACTGAAAGTCGTATTCAAATCTACCTGACTATGTTTTAAGTCCTGAGGGATTCCGTCATAAAAGGGAGTAAGATCGGCCAGCCCAACCCTGGCATTCAGCTGAACGATCAAGGGTACCCGTTTCATCAGATTATTCATCGAAGTATCGGCCCGGGCTGTCAACTCGATCTTGCTATGAGCGGTGCGGATAAATGCCCCCCTCAATGCTGTCCGGGCCGAATCGAGATCCACCTGTGCCTGCATCTGTTGCAGCTGTATTCCGTTTTGCTGTACAGCCCTCAGATCTACCAGGTTTCCCCGCACAACCGTTCCCCGGTTATATACACTGTCGATTTGTACGGCAATACCGGACAGCACCAAATCGGTTTGCCCGGCATCGGCAGTCTTCATGCTAAAGGCACTGTTCTCCAATTGTAATCTCCCTGCACGTATCAGCCAAGGCTGGCTACCGGACGGTTCGGTGACCGGTGTCCCGGACGATTGTTCCGTTCCCATCTGCATGTCACACCAAGCCCCTCCGACAGCGACAGCATCTATTTCGACGGATTGCTCCCCCAACAAAACTTTTCCGCCAGTCAGCGAACCGTCCTTTATTCCGGCCCCCAGGTAAGGCAACCCCTCGGTATACATGCGATAACCGACGTCCCGGATCTTTATCTGCCTGACTTCGATCCCCCAATCCAAAGGATTACTCTGCACTGTATCTTCCACTGTTCCGGCTCCGGATTTCAAAAAAACATCCCCTTCTTCCAGGCTAATCTCAGCGACTATCAATTTTTTCCGTTCCAAATCGATCCGTCCCTCCTGCACCCCCAAATTCCCGACAGCCACCTTCAGTTGCATACCGGTAGTATCGCCGGCTAATCCGAACTTCACCTGTCTCAGACCTAACTGTTCGATACCGAGTTCTTTACGAAATATCCGATCGATATTCACCCTAAGCCGGATCGCCTCTGCAGCAACCAGGGTATCTCCGGCAGTTTTCCCGGCATACACATCGTCCAAAACCAGATCAAAAGGAAAACCCAAACGGAAATGCCCGATCCGGACTTCCAAGTCGTAATGCGAAGCAGCATAACGTTCGGCTTTGCGCAAAAGGAAATCTTGTACAGGAGGTAAATAAAGCAAAAACACGATAAGCAGTAGCAACCCTAAAATTGCTAAAATCGTTCTGCCCAGATATTTAAAAAATCTTTTCATGCTTAAGCTTTATTCTTCGCAATTACCATTATCCAGATCGTAAAAAAGCGCTGCAAGGCCTGCCTCCTGCTATTCCGTAAAGTCTTTAATTAACGAAAAAAGATCCTTACGGGTTGCACGAACCGATCAACATTGTTTCGGCTTCGGCAATCGCCTGAGGAGTCCCTAAATCTAAAAAACGTCCTTCGTAAAAATACATCAGTATCGGGTGAAGCCTGGCCTGTGACAGATATTCGTCTATAATCGAAAAGACCCCTTTTCCTGACATACGTTCTAAAAATTCCGGGCTCACCACCTGCACTCCACAGAAAGCATAGTTCCGGGAATCCCAAAATTCTTCATCTACCGGTTTTTGTTCCCCTGTGGCCTTATTTTCCCATCCTTTCAGCATCCCTTCACGATTAAATCTCAATCCTCTGCCTTTCCCGCCGGTCCGGGTAACCAAGGTCGCATCTCCCTTATTTTGCCGATGAAAGCGGAGCAAGGCAGGTATATCGATATCTGAAAATATATCTACATTATGAATAAGCACCGATTCACCCGGACTGAACAACTCCCTGGCTTTCAGAAGTCCGCCCCCGGTATCGAGTAATTTCTCCCGTTCATCGGAAATCACGATATCCCAATCGAAAAAATGTCGTTCGCACAGAAAAGCTTCTATCTGGTCGGCATAGTGATGCACGTTCACCACAATACGCTGTACATCCGCCGCTATCATTTTCCGTATGACATATTCAAGCAAAGGCTTACCGGCTACTTCCACCAATGCTTTGGGCCGATCGTTCGTCAAAGGCTGCAAACGGGTACCCAATCCCGCTGCAAATATCATTCCGTTCATCTAAATATTTATCATCTTATTTTTAATTGCATACATGACAAGCGCTGCAGTATTCCGGCATCCGGTCTTACTCAACAGATTCGCCCGATGTTTATCCACTGTCCGCTTACTGATAAAAAGTTTATCTGCAATTTCCTGGTTGGAAAGTCCCAGGCATACATGATACAAAATCTCGAGTTCTCTCTCGGATATTTCATTATCAGGGGTTTCAGGTTCCGGTTTATGTTGCCCGCCATCACGCATATTATTGAGAATATTCACCAGCAACTCCTCGGAAAAGTAATTCTCACCGGCGGCGACAGCCCGGATTGCCGCAATCACTTTTTCTATACCGGAATTTTTGAGAACGAACCCCTTTACTCCGACATCGACCATTTTATAGTAATACTGTTCATCCCCGTACATAGACAACACGATCACCTTCAAATCCGGCCTGATCCGCAGAGCCTGTTCCGTAGCTTCTATCCCGTTCATCTCGGGCATTTCTATATCCATCAACACCAGGTCACAATCTACAAAGGAGAGGTTTTCAATAAAGTCGCGTCCATTGGAAGCTTCGTAAATATGGTGTACGAAATCCTGGGTAGACAAAAGCAATTTCAATCCTTCCCTGAATAACTTATGATCGTCAACAATATAGATTCTTAATTTTTTCAAATTCTTTGTGTCCATGAATCGATAAACATTTACATCCGTAACTGATAAACAAAGATAAAAATAAAGTCAGAAAGTCAAAAGACTTTAATAAAAGCGTTGGCCCGCATCCCTTTTCCATGCTCGCTGACAATCTCGATATCCCCGTTACCGGATTGCAGCCGGTAACGCATGTTATCCAATCCCATACCGGTATGTCCGGAAATACGGTTTACATCGAATCCGATACCGTTGTCGGTATATTCTAAATATAATATTCCTTCTTCGAGTTGTAAATCGATCGTCACTTTCGAGGCTGCAGCATGCCGCAATGTGTTGTTGATCAACTCGCAGATAACGCGGTAGACCACCACTTCGATATTGTAATTGAAACGTTGATTTTCGAGATTAGTAGTAAAATACACCTTAAAATTATCGGCTTGCCGCATCCGTTTTATGAATGCCTCTACCGCATCTTTTAAGCCAAAATTGTTGAGGATATGCGGGCTGATATTGGCCGAGATGTCCCTGACCCCGCTAATCGCTTCATCCACAGCCTGCCGCAAATTCTGCTTTATCTTTTCGTTGACTTCACTTTCTTTATTGGTATCCAACCCCGAGACCAGCATTTTGATCACACTCAGCAAAGGTCCCAGCCCATCGTGCAGCTCTTTCGCAAAACGCTGCCGTTCTTGCTCTTCCGTGCGGATAACCGCTGCCAGTACCCGTTTCTCTGATTCGCGCCGGATCTCATCCACTCTTCGCATAAATTGAAAAATTTTCCGGATATAAAATACTCCGATCAGGAGGACCAAAGCAATGATAAAAGCCAGAACCTTCTGTACAATAGCCAATTCATCTTCCATTTCGGGATAAATCGTAGGCCATAAATCGAAGACCCTCGACACCACCATCAACAAAAATCCGATGGAAATCAGAATCCAGGAAGCATTGAATTTTGTCCGCTTAAACAAGCTAATGGCAATAACGGCAGCAGCAACCTGTAAAAAAAGCGAAACATAAACGAGAATAGTGGACAACATAGTAAGTTCATTAAAATTAAAACGGATATCCGATAGCTATATTAAATACAGATTTATTAAAACCTCCATTACGATTCAACAACACAAAACGTTGCCCTTCGGCCTGCATCGGATCATGTAATTTCAAACCAAGATCAAAACGCAACAGAAAGAAATTGACATCCAACCGTAGTCCGGCCCCTGTTCCGACTGCGATTTGTTTATAAAATCCGGAGGACAACTTCGTACCCTGACGATTCTCATACCGATTGATATTCCAGATATTTCCGGCATCGATGAATAAAGCTCCTTCTAATAACCAGAATAATTTAAACCGATATTCCACATTGGCTTCCAACTTAAAGTCCCCTACATTATTCGGATATTTATCCGGCGGAGCATAAGATCCCGGTCCCAAAGTTCTCGCCTGCCAGGCCCGGATATCGTTGGCACCTCCGCAATAATAAGCCTCTTCAAAAGGCAAAGCCTTCATGTTACCGTAGGGATAACCACAACCCAGAAACAACCGGTAGACGACCGAATTGGCTTTATTCAGGTAATGATTGAACCGATATTCACCGTCGGCTTTGATAAATTGGGCATACCGGACACCCAGAATTTTATAAAAACGTTCTTCCTCGGAACCGGATTTTCTGGCCCCTAAAAGTTTATCCATAGCCAAAAGAAAATTCCCGGAAGTCTCCAGATTACCCCGGAAATAATTAAAACTTTGTGCAGAATTGACCACCTGGTCGGTAAACACAGCCGAAAAATTCGCCGACAGAATCATATGGTTGGTATAGGCACTTTTGATATATTCATTTTTCAATTCACTGATAAAACTCGAATCGACACTCGGCATCAGCACATAATTCAGATCGATGAGATCGAAATTATACCGCCATTTATTATCTGCCCGCCGCCAAAGGTAACCGAACTTAGCACTAGCTACACGGCGTTTGTAAAACTGTGTATTTTCCTGACTGAAGGAGAGAGAGATCGAAGTTTTAGGAGCAAAATTACGGCGGAATTCATCCATACGAAAAACCGGCATCCAAAATTGAGGCGTCACTAACTTCAATTCCGTACCGACTTCGGTGGTACTGAAAATTTCATTTTCCTTCAATTTCTCTTTTTTTAAAGCCCCCCATACACTCAAGGTCAGATTCTCCCCTCCATGAAACAAATTGCGGTGATTATAAGCAAAGTTACCTCCGACCCCGATATTCCCGGAATTGTTGGTCCCTTCGAGAAAGACATTATAAGACTGCCGTTTGAGCGGAGTAAGCTGCACTTCACAAAACAACACCGGCTCACCGTCTTCCTTTTGCTCTTCCCGGAAAATAATATTGATAAATTTAAACAGATTCAAGGCTTGCAGGCGGGAATAGGAATCAGCCACTTTACGGACATCATAAAATTCTCCTTCCTTGAACTGGATCGTTTCCTGGATCACCTTCGGCTTAATCTTCATATGGCCACGATAAACAATCCCATATTCACCGTAACGGGTATGCCGGTAAAGCGAATCGAGTCCATTGGCCATCAGCAGGGGATCATAATCCAAATTTACCTGAATGTGCTTTATTTTATATTTGCGGTAAGCCATACTGTCGGACACACTGTTGACGATGCTCAGCAAAAGATGAGCCTGTTCCGGATTACCGCTCCGCGAGGTATCGGCATAATAATGAATAAAATTCTTTGAAAAATTATAATACCCGTTTTGCCGGAGCATATGAATGATCCGTTCCCGTTCATCTTCCAATATCTCTATATCCATCGGCATTTCCTGATGCAACAAAGTGTGATTGGTGTCCCGCAAAACCAATTGTACTAACGGAAAGCTTTCGGGTAATCCTCCGGCCCGGAAACTACTGTCTTCCCGGAAAGTAAAATCTTTTACCCGAGTCAGCGGACCGGGATAAATCCGGTACACAACATGGGCCTTTTTCTTTTTAAACCAAACGGAATCCGTCACCTCAGCTTTATAAAAACCTTTATTGTTCAGGTACAATTTCAACTGGGTCACACTTCTGTCGGTCAGGAAAGGACTATAAATCACAGGAGCTTCACCGATGGAACGCAACCATTTGTTAAAGCGCTTATTCTCATTCTTCCCACTCAGGTTATAAAGTCCCAGATGAAAACGAGCCACTCCCAATATCCGCGTATTAGGACGTTGCCGCACCGTTTTTTTCAATTCAGAAAAATTCACCCCTTTCTCTTCTACCCTCACTTTCACCTTATTCAACAGATATTCATCTTTCCCCACATAACGGGTAGGCGAACACGATACCATGACCAGCATAAAGCCCGTCAATAACAAAATTCCCCCTCGCTTTTTCAGTAAGCTGATGAACGGTTGGCTGATAAAATATTCCGAAACAATCTTATATGGAACCCACTTCTCCAAATCTCAAAAAATGTTACTACTTTTGCACAGCTTCTGAATTGCTCTTTATTCAGGATTAAAACCACGCTAAAACCGATGTAGAGGCACAAACCATGTTAAGCAAACAGGTAACAAAAATAGTCCAAAACCTTGAAAAAAAGAAATTCAGGGAAAAATATAATCTCTTTAAAATCGAAGGGGAAAAACTGGTCGGAGAACTGTTGCATTCTCCCCTGAAAATCCATTCCCTGATCGCTTTCCCGTCTTGGCTCGAACAAAACAAAAAAGCGTTGTCAAACGTAAATATCATTGAAGCCGATGAACGGGAAATGCATGGGATATCCAACTTCCAATCTTTACCCGAAGTCATCGCACTGGCCGAAATACCTGTCCATATCTATCGGAAGGAAGAGGTTCTCGATTCTTTATCCTTGGTATTGAACGGGATACAAGATCCGGGTAATTTGGGTACCATCCTCCGGGTGGCAGACTGGTTCGGAATCGGAAACATATTCTGTGATGCCGATTGTGCCGGTGTTTATAATCCCAAATGTGTACAAGCCAGCATGGGGGCCATCTTCAGGGTCAAGACGTTCTATACGGATCTCCCTGTTTTATTGAGCGAACTGAAGCAAGAAGGCCTTCCTGTCTTTGGCACGTTTTTAGATGGGAAAAATATTTATACGACAGCATTAAGTACCCGGGGCCTGATCGTCATGGGGAACGAAGGAAAAGGAATTTCAGCAGAAATAGAAGCGCTGACCGGACAGAAACTAACGATTCCGAGTTTCGCCCGGAATAGCGAATCGACCGAATCGCTGAACGAGTAGCTACCGGTATTATTCTGTCGGAATTCAAGAGAAGGATGTAATCAGCAATTTAAAATAAAACGAAATGAAAAAGATTTTTACGTTATTATGCATCTGTTGCCTGGGTTTCGGAGCGATGGCCCAATTACCGATCAATCTGGGTGTTCACGGCGGGATTTCCAGTAACCGGATAAAATTCAAAGATATCCCCCAGGCTATCGGGACACAAGCCAATACTGGCTATATGGTCGGCGCATTTATGCGCGTCAATCTGGGAAAACTCTATCTGGAACCTGCTTTAAACTATTCGCATAAGAGAAGTGTGATAGAAGAAAAGGCACAGGCACTAGGAGAAAATCCTGACAACTTCGATCTGAAACTCAACACGTTCGATATTCCGATTATGTTGGGTTTCCAAGTATTGGATTTATCTATCGTTAA
>ENA-OPDF01001110-OPDF01001110.1-human-gut-metagenome-genome-assembly--contig:-NODE-1110-length-16804-cov-3.436205_pt1 | contig 16804 bp, 17 predicted proteins | sample MGYA00241575_ERZ501501 | MGnify/ENA primary metagenome ERZ501501 (study PRJEB25962, sample SAMEA1972229) | human gut metagenome | biome: human gut; feature: human-associated habitat; material: faeces... | reverse complement strand
TAGTTGGCGAGGGTGAAACGGCTGCGCAGGAGCCACAAGAGACGTTGAATAAGCGACAGACTAAACAGTCGCTCAAGGAATATTTAGCAAACAAGGGTGTACAGGAAACCCCGAAGACAACGAGGAAGCCTGTACCTCGCAAGAAATAATTTTGTTATGCGGTACGATAAGGAACAGATAATCGCTGATTTCAATCTCACGCCATTTGGTTCACAGGGGTGGCTCACGAATAAGGATATGGACTGTCCTTTCTGCGGGAAAGCAGGGAAGTGGGGTATCATCTTCAACATGAATGGCGTGGCGACGTTCCACTGTTGGAAGTGTCCTCGTAAAGTGTCCGTCTATGAGTTCCTTAAGAAACTCGGTAGAACAGACCTCGCGAAACGCTCCTATACAGTCAAGCCGAATGAACTTGAGAACTGTCCAAAGATAGGTGATATTCAGGGGGAGACATCAAAGTGGATGGAGGGTGATGCGGAACAGGTACAGGAAGAAGAATTAAAGCCTGTTACTCTTCCGTTACGGCTGAAACCACTTGTGGATGATGAGTACCTGAATAATCGTGGGTTCCGACCTGAACACTATGCGGAGTTCGAGCCATCCTATACCAATACACCGTTGGAAGCGAAGTTGAAGAACTTCATCATCTTTAAGATGAAAGTCAATGGAGTGTGTGTGGCGTGGTGGGCACGCAGTAGGTATTCGAAGGAATGGCACAAAGAAAATCTTGAGGCATACAAGCGTCATGAGGCTGACTTGGTGTTACGTTACAGGAACTCCGAGAACAACTTTCAAGACCTGTTAGGGGGTTGCGATGGGATAATCAAGGGGAAGACTGAGACGGTGATATTGGTTGAAGGCATATTTGATTATGTGGGAGTTTGCAATCTTTTGTCTTTAAAAGATAAAGATTGGTTAAAGTGTTGCTTTACTTTTGGGAATTCAATCGGAAGGGGGCAAATTGATATGTTATTAAGGAAGAAAGTGAAAAATATTATACTTTTGTATGATTATGGAACAATAAAAGAAAGTAAAGAAGCAGCTCTGCGAATGAGGGATTTATTTGATTCAGTATGGGTTGCTGCTATTAAAACTCCTGGGGTTGACCCAGGAAATATTTCTTTAGAAGAGTTGAATGAAGTTTTTGATTCAGTTCAAGACCCATTAAATTTTTATTTAGGAAAAGTATGATGTTTAAAGGATTTATATATTGCATAACCTGTTTGCCCACTGGAAAATGGTATTTTGGGCAAACTATTCATACGATAAAATATCGTTGGAATCGACATATTCTTTCCACCCAGCGAGGCTCCGACCACAAGTTCCACCGAGCCATACGAAAGTATGGTGAGGAGAACTTCCTGGTCGAAGAGGTTCTGGCAGTTTCTGCTCCTACGAAAGACGTTCTGAAAGCGAAACTCGATTATATTGAAATTCGGCTCATCAGGAAATTCGATACCAAACGAAATGGATATAACTCAACCGATGGTGGGGATGGTTTAGTGAATCTTTCCGAAGAATCTCTACTTAAAATTAGTAAAGCCTTAAAAGGTCGAAAATTTTCTGAAAAGACACTAAAGAAAATGAGTGAAGCAGCTAAATTAAGGATTGGGGAATTAAATTCAAATTTTGGAAATCATAAACTTGCTGGTAATAATCATCCATTATATGGGAAACATCATAGTGAGGAATCCAAGAAAAAGATTTCAGAAGCAAATCGGGGGAAGAAAGGGGGAATGAATAATACTCGAAGAGTTTCACAGTATTCTCTTGATGGGGAATTAGTTAAGATTTGGAATTCTGTTTTAGAAGCTAAAAGGAAATTCAAATTAAATGGTCATACAATTAGGAAAAGGCTTTCCGATGGGTTGCCTTACCGAGGATATTTATGGAAATAAAAATTTGAGTAATTATGGACAAAGTAAGAGAAGAAACCTGTGAGGACAAAGGACTGCGCCACAGACAGTTTTTGACACGGCTTCAATTGGAGTATCTGACTCACAAATTACGTTCCTCTATATACCGTAATGGAACGTATGCGTCAGTCGCAGCGGATATTGCTAAGAAGAAGCGGTTGAAGATTATTGAGTTGAGTGTGAAATTCAACGTCGACAGTATATTCACTCCTGGATATAATGTGGCGGAGTTCGTCGAAAAGAATTTCTGGGGAAAGAAAGGTCTTCCAGCGTTTCAGTACAAAGACGAAGAACAGAGGAGAGTTCAGGGAAATTATGACCGTTGGTACATTCTTTACAGGGATACCAAAGTCCTGTACAAAGGGACAATAATGGAGGTCGTAAGTAACAATCCTGCTAAGGAGGAAGTCAAAATTCGAGACTCGAAAGGTGATTTTCTCGTTAAATATAATGACATCACAATTATAAACAATTTTGATTGGTTGTAACATTCATTTTAATCATTTACAAGTATGAAATTGAAAATCGTAAACAAGAGCACAAATGCTCTGCCGGAGTACAAAACTCCAGACAGTTCGGGTATGGACTTGCGTGCCTATCTTCCCGAGGGTTCAATCACATTGGCTCCGATGGAGCGTAAAATCATTCCTACTGGTTTGTACATGGAAATCGAACAGGGGTATGAGGGTCAGGTGAGACCTCGCAGCGGTTGTGCTGTTAAACAGGGTCTGACCGTAATCAATGCTCCTGGAACCATTGACGCTAAACTTTTAATGACTGCCTGATAAGAGTCTATGGTTCTTTATTAAGATTGATTAACTTTGTACCGATTAAAATGTTGAGGTATGGGAAAATTTGATAGAGAACCAAATTGTCAATGTTCAATTTGTGGAGTTAAAATGTGGGTAAAGCCGTCAAGACTTAGACGTCAGATTCATGGAGTTTCATGCTCAAAAGAATGTGGAAAGATTTTACGTTCAAGATATATGACGGGCGAGGGGAACCATCAGTTTGGATTGACAGGAGAGTTGAATAGTTCCTATAAGCATGATGAAAAGATAAATTCGGCAGGCTATATAATGGAAAATGTTCCTGGACATCCTAAAGGAGGTAAAATTCGAGATAGAGGGAAGGCAACTTATATATTGAAACACAGATTAATCATTGAAAGAAACTATGGTAAGTTTCCTAAAGAACTGTTTGAAAATATATGTGGCTGGATAGTTTTGAAAGATTGTTACGATGTTCATCATATAAATGAAGATAGAACTGATAATCGATTAGAAAATCTTGAAGTTTTAACTCGTGGGGAACATACCACTATCCACAATTTTGAAAAGACAATTATTAAAGATGATAAAACAGGTAGAATAATTGGTGTCTTTAAACGGGGTGAATTGCTGGGAAGTCCAGAAGTGGATAATCAGCAGCCAAGCCTGAACAGTAATGTTCTTGAAGGTTCAACGACTAACAGCCGAGTCCAAACAAGTAAGGTTGAGGACAGTAATGCTGACACGAGTGCCCTGCCTTTCAAAAGAAAGTGAAGATATAGTCTGAACTTTGCATATAACAAAATAAAGCAAAGAAATAGCAGGATAAAGAGCCTGTTAGATTAACAATCTCCAAAATTAAATGGATTATCGTGGGGAAGTAGGTGTTCCGTTGATTAACCTGTCAACAGAACCACAGACAATCGAAAATGGCGACAGAGTTGCTCAGATTGTCTTCGCTCCGTATGCGAAAGTCGAGGAAATTATCGAAGTTTCTGATGTCAGTGAAATGACTGATACAGAACGAGGTGCGGGAGGTTTTGGTCATTCCGGCAAAAAATAATTTCGATTTTTCGCGAGAAAGTCAAAACTTATTCGAGATATTTACATTATATTTGTACCGAGATAAGTGATAAAACATCACTGAAAATAAAATTTTAACTAATAAAGTAAAAACGATTATGGCAAACAATGCGTTGGCACTTCGTATGAAGTACAGAAAGTTCACTGCTGAACAGTTGAACGAAATCATTGAGAATGAAAACTCAAGTGAATTGGAAGTTAAGGTGGCTCAAGAGTTCCTTGACAAGTTAGGTGGTGAAGCCGAAGAAAAACCTGAAAAGGCTGCTCCTGCCAAGAAAGCCGCACCGAAGAAGGAAGACAAAAAGGTTCCTGCGAAAAAGGCTGCTCCTAAGAAGGAGGAAACCGCTGATGACGACCCAGACCCTGAGGATGGTTCACCTGAAGCAGCAATGAAGCGTCAGAACAAACGCAACTCTACCTACCAGTCAGAGGAACAACTGACTCCGGAAGAGGAAGAACGCTTGGCAAAGGCTGAGGCAGAGTACGAAGAACGTCAGAAGAACCGCAAGACTCCGTCTAAATCAGACAAGTCTATGAAGGAAAAGAAGTCAGCGAAAGCCGACAAGACTCCTCGTGAAACAAAACGTCAGAACCTCGAAGAATCAGAAGAAATTCCGGGACTGAAAGTAGGTTCGAAAGTTACCCTGAAAGGTGAGGACGCTGTTGGTGAAATCACTCGCCTGTACAAGTCCGGAGACGGCAAAGAAAAGTGTATGGTCAAGTTCGGTGACGACAAGCCTATCAAGAAACGTGTAACAGCGTTGGAACTGGCTGAGGACGCCAAACCTGCACCCGCAAAGAAAACTCCAAAGAAGAAGTAAATGGTTGACGGGGAATCCATAGTATTGGTTAAAGGCATCTCGGGGAGCGGTAAATCTACAAGGGTTTACCTCTTCCTCGAGTTCCTCGAATCATTAGGTATGAAACTCCGCCCATACAAGTTTAAGACACTTGACGGAAAGGAAAAGGAAGTCGGGGTTTACTCCGAGGACTTCAATATGGTTTTCGTTGGGAAATTCTATGAGAATGGCGGTATCCGACGCTGGCAAGGTTACGACAGTATGACGTCGCGACTGTGCAAGGCTGAGGGTCTATCTTACTTCTTGAAGGAAACGTCTAAGGCAGGGCATGGAGTTTTGATTGATGGTGCAGGAACAACTGTATCATGGCGATTGCGTCCCTTGGATTTATGCGGAGAGAGTGAGTTTACGAACATTCTCCATGTCAGGTATGATTACCGTGACGACCAATGGGACGAGTATTGTGCTCGGATAGCATACAGGTCTGGCGAGCCTCCTAAGGGAGATTGCATGTGGCGAAAGCACAGAACCTTTATGCACGACTTCGAAAAGGCTCAAAGAGAGGGAGAAGAGGTGAATGAGGCTGGCGGTTGTGTAGTTCTTCACGACCAACCGTATGACGCTCCGGTCTGGGACTTGGGTGTTCATATTTTCAACTTCTTTGGGCTGTCAGAACTATGTGAAGAGTTCGTTGCTTTCTGTAAAGCGTCGGACTACATTGAAAAGAACTCGTTTGAAACTTTTGAGAAAGGTAAATAATGGAGCGTGGAGTAATATATTGCGTCACTTGCCTAAAGAATGGGAAGTCGTATTTTGGGCAAACTGTTAGACCGATTAAGGTACGGTGGCGCCAGCATGTTGTTTCTGCTAACAATGGCTCCGACCACAAGTTTCATAGAGCGATTCGAAAGTACGGTTCCAAGAATTTCACAATAGAGGAAGTCATATCGGTCGAGGCTTCCTCTTTACAGGCTCTTAAAGCGAAGCTTGACTTCCTTGAGAGACACTTCATTCAGAAGTACGACACCCGACGCAACGGGTACAATACGACCGATGGTGGTGAAGGCACATTGGGTGCGTCTTGGAAAGTTTCAGAAGAAGGTCGTAGAAATATGTCTTTAGCTCGAAAGGGTTATCATCCATCAAAAGAATCAATAAGAAAATCTGCGGAAAGTAGAAGAGGAAAGTGTTATTTAACCGAAGAGGGTCGAAAGCGTATTTCTAAAGCACATTTAGGAAAGAAAGCCTCTGCAGAGGTTCGTTTGAAAATGTCTTTAGCAAGAAAGGGGGAGACGTTTTCTGAAACTCACAAGTTAAATCTTTCTAAATCAAAATTAGGAGAAAAGAATCCTTTTTATGGTAAGCATCATTCTGAAGATTTTAAACGGGAACGTTCTAAGAGAGTGATTGAAATTTCTGACTCAGGGGAAATTTTGAGGACTTTTGATTCAATTGGAATTGCTAAAGAATCTTTAGGGGTGTGCCGGAAATCTTTATGTAAATTTATAAAATCAGGAGAATTAGCGAATGGGAAAAGATATAAAATCGTTTAAGCCAGTTCCATTAGAAACATTTAATTGGTATCTATATTGGATGTGCGAAAGGCAGAATATCTTCTGGCGAAAGTACAATGGGGAACAGGCTCCATGGACAGATGACGAAATATTGAGGAACTTTAAGTTTACCAATGTTTATAGATGTCTTGACCGTGTGAGTCAATACCTGTTGAGCCGTGTGATTTACAATGGTAAAGAATACGAGCCAGAGGATATGTTCTTTCGCATATTGCTTTTCAAGCATTTCAATAAGAACGAAACGTGGGATTTGTTGGAAAAGGAGTTCGGGGACATCACCTACGAAACAGGCTTGGAAAACATAGCGAAGTTCTTGGATAAGGTAGTTGACAGTGGCGACACGATATACGGTAATGCATACATCGTGAATTGCTTCTTCTATCAGTATCCCCAATATAAGCACATAACAGGCATGAGCAAACATCGTGCTCACTTCCGTATCTTTGAGGACGAAATCTTTCAGAACGGACACTTGTATGACTTCTTAGAGGCGAAGACCTTTGAGGACTTGTATTGGGTTTTCAGGAATATGAAAATATACGGGGACTTCACGGCTCAGCAATATTGCATTGACCTGAATTATTCACCCCTGTTCAACTTTTCGGAAAACGATTTTGTTATCACTGGTCCAGGGTCGTTGAAAGGTATCGGCTGGACATTTGACGGAGCGTCCGGAAAGCGTTATGACTATGTGGGCACTATCAAGTGGGTTCACGACAACTTTGAAAGGCTGATGGGTGACTTCTGCGAAAAGACAGGTATGAAGTGGAACCCGTTACCGTGGGAGCCTGTTCCTACTCTTACAAATCTTCAGAACTGTTTCTGTGAAACATCGAAGTTTGCAAAGGGATTAGGAGCGTCTTTCAACAAAGGTAGAAATGAACGTATCAAGCACACCTACGAAAAGAGTCCGAAGAAGATTGAGTTCGTCTTCCCCCCGAAGTGGAATGCTAAGTTGCCCAAGCCAGGAGAATTATTAATCGATTAAATCAAGAAAGACTTATGTATTTTCAAGCAGAAAATTTGAGTAGTGCGCTGGTGCTACTTTGTAAGGAGTTGATGGATAAAGGGATTGACGTTACCCGAAGAGGGTTCGAATGTCGTGAGTTCCCTGGAGCCGTCCTCATTGAGATAACTAATCCGACCGACCGCTATGTTCGTGTTCCGGAGCGTAAATGGAACAAAACATTGGGGTGGATTGAGTCCCTGTGGTTGGCTCGTGGGGATAACAGTCTTGAGATGCCTGCTTCCTACGTGAAGAACCTTGTAAACTTCTCAGACGACGGAAAGTTCATGAGAGCGGGATATGGACCCAGAATACGTCGTTACGGGGACAATTTTGACTCGATGGTAACATTGTCCGGAAAGTTACTTCCGCGACAGTATAAGAACGGTAAAGCAGACGAAAACGGTCGTTATTCAAAATTGAAGGCTCCCGGACTGTATCAGAACGTGACCGACCAATTACGGTTCGTCATTGAAAAGTTCAAGCAGGACATCGATACCCGTGAAGCGGTTATCACAATTCACGACCCTATCTCTGACAACTTCAATCAGAATGAAGAGGACGGGGAAAAGGCTCCATTGCTCCTCACAAAGGATACACCGTGTACCCGTTCAATCCACTTCATGATAGTGAATGGAAAGATGAACTGTTACGTGGATATCCGTTCGAATGACCTTATCTGGGGGTTCAGTGCGGTGAACGTGTTCAACTTTACATTGATGCAGGAGTACGTCGCAGCGATAGTGGGCGTGCCTGTCGGGAAATATTACCACAAGGCAGACAATCTTCATGTCTATAAGGACTTCATTCCGTTGGCTGAAGAAATCGCTAAAAGAGACCCAAATTCGTATCCGTCCGGAGTAAACTTTTCCTATAAGACGACGTTTAAAACTTTAGAGGAGTTCGATGCGCTTATCGCTCAGTTGAGCCAGTTCGAAGAAAACTGTCGTAACAGTGAAAACCGTACAGAACAGGACTTCGAGTTATTGCGTGCGGATATTGAAAAGTTTGAAGATGAGATGTTCTCTGACTGGGCAAAGGTTATCTTCCGTTATTGGACAAAACAGTTGGTAGAGTTCCGGAACCCGTTACTGAACGAACTGTTCATCGGATAAGAATTATTCACTAAAATAAAGACGATTTAGTTATGAATTTCAAAAAGATTGACATCCTGTTAGGGATGAAAGACATTCAGAGGTTGCCTAATACCCCCCATTACAGGGGGTACAACCTCTTGGAGCATGGGTTGGTGGTAGGCATGTTATTTCGTTGGTTTGCCTCAGAAGAGGACGTTGCCTACGACATCAACGTGTTTGACAAGGTGTTACTCCACGACTACGTGGAAAGTGTTACAGGCGACCTCAATGCGTGCGTAAAGAAATTCAATGAGAACACGGCTGCGGCATGGGATATCATTGAATACGAAATCTGTCATGGCGACGTGAACCTGTTGCCGTATTCCGATGAAGAAATTAAGAAGACAATGACTGACCTCCAGTACCGTCTTTTCAAGACCTGTGATTATTTGGACTTATGGATATTCTGTAAGAACGAACAGGCTCTGGGAAACACGTCCAAGAAGTTATTGACTTGTATCACAAACTGCGAACAACTGTTGGAGAAGTACACGGACGGCTGGAAACTCTTCAAAAGTGTTCAAAAATTCATGAATCAATATGAGCCTTAAAGGAAAGATATATGGCTTGGTAGGGGTTATTGGCTCCGGTAAATCGTACCAAGCAGAAGCACTTATGGTTGGTGCTGCGTGTGAAGAACGACCCATGATTATGGGAGATTTCAGTGAAGGAATTCGCCAGACGTTGATGAACATCTTTACAGGGGAATCAAAGAAGATTGACTGTACGGGTGAAGCGTATGCGAAGTGGAAACAGTTGAGCAGCGACATCTTGTTACCGTTCAAGCCTCAAGAAGAGTCTCCTAATATTCTTGACTCGGTGCGGATTGAGGGTCGTGAACTGTTGCAGCACACAGGTGAATATCTTAAGTCATTGGCTGGGGAAGATGTATGGGCACGTTGGACGGCAAACGCTGTTACAAACAGTTGGGCAAAGATGTCTGAAGAAGACGCTCTTATGTGCGATATCGTATTCGGTTCATTACGTTTTGACTGTGAGGCTGAGGCTATCTTTAAGGTTGCCGAGGCGACAGGCAAAGAGGTTCGGATATACTTCTGTGATTATCATTCGGATTCCTACGAATTGAATGACCACATCAGTGAGAAGTTTGCTCAATACTTCCTGTCGTTAGGGTGTAAAGATGGTGACGATATAACGGAACTTGTTAAGCAGAAAATCAATGGATAAATTCAAAGAATATCTTGAGAAGAATTTAATGGACTTCGCTCCTATTTCTGACTATGTGGTCGAGATAGGAGGGAAGACCTTTGAATTGTATCAGCCAGCGTATGACGGTGCGCTGTTTGATGACGGGTTCAACTTTGTAGGTATTCCTGCCGACCCGAAGCGTAAAGGCTCAGGAGAGGAATCCGTCGAAACATCGTGTGACTTCTACGCATTCAGTTTCGGAGGGGTGTATTATATGCTCGCCAAAGGTAAAGAGAATGACGTGAAACTCACACGGTTGAAATATATCGGTCAGGCGAAACAGGAAATTGAGACCCCTGTATTCTTGGGAGTTCATGGTCAGTATGAAATGATGTCCGGGACGGGAACGTATGCCGACTGGTGTAAGAAGGCAAAGTTCCTTGGGGTGAAGACGTTGGGTATCTGTGAAAAGAATTCACTTGCCGGAGCATTGAAGTTTCAAGCGGAATGTCAAAAGAACGGAATCAAGAGCGTGATTGGTATGGAGTGTGTGGTGTATGACCAGCCTCGGGATTTCCGCTTCACTGTTAAGGTGTATGCAAGGAATGACAAGGGTTGGCGAGACCTCCTCACTATAAATAAGTTCATCAACTGTGACAATCCGAAGTATATCGGTCTTGAGGACTTTAATAAAATCACCACTAACAACGATGATTTGATTATGTTTCTTGACCCGAAGACAACGGATTACGACAAGTTGAAAGACTTGCATATAGACGCTGTCGTCTATCAGTTAGACCCGTGCGAATATGTAGATGACAACCGTGACGAATGGTATCTGACGAACCTGAAGAAATTCTTCAAGGACAAGAACCTGTTACCCGTTCCGTCGGTTGACGCTTGGTATCTTGACGAGGAATACAGTTGTATCAGACCTCGCTTACATAGTATTGGTGGAACAACCGCCTACGAGAGCGATAATCAATACTTTAAATCGAACGACCAACTGTTTGTTGAGTTGGCTCAAATGTTCCCGGATACCGAAGAAGGGTTTATGGACGTGTACAGCCGTTTCATGGAAGGGTTGGAATTCCTTGAAAACATTGCTGAGGCGATAACCTTTGTCATCGACGTAAAGAAGAGACACTTGCCTCACTATAAGATGACGAAGGAAGAGGCGAAGCAGTTCGAAACAAATGAAGACCTCTTTTGGTCTCTTATAGCCGACGGTCTTGAGCGTCACCCAGACCTCATTGAGGATTGGGGCGAAGAGGTCATTATGGAGCGAATAGACCGAGAGGTGGGTGTTATAAAGTTAGGGGAAGCAATTGATTACTTCCTAATTACTTGGGACATTATCAATTGGTGCCATCGTAACGGTATAATGACAGGTATCAGTCGTGGTTCGGCTGGTGGTTGTCTTGTTTCTTACCTGTTGGGGATTACCAAGTTAGACCCCATGCGATACGACCTACTCTTTGAGCGTTTCCTGAACGCAGGACGTGTTAAGGTATCACTCCCTGATATTGACTGTGACTATCCTGGTGAAGACCGTCCCCGTGTGAAGAAGTACATGGAAGAGCGGTACGGCTGGAAACAGGTATGCTCCGTGGGAACTTACAGCGCATTACAGTTACGAGCAGCCATCAAGGATATGGCTCGTGTGTACGGGTTGGACTTTCAGGAAACGAACGAGATGATGAAAGTGTTTGACGTCAAGGACAGGAAGCCTGAAGACCTGTTCAAGATAGCCTGTGCTCATTCACGGGTGAAGAACTTTGTTGTTGAACACTCCGACCTCATCAATGAAGTGATGCTGATAATGCCAGCACCAAAGGCTCAGTCAATTCATGCCTGTGCGATGATGGTATTCCCAGAGGAACACGATATGTTTCATTGGGTTCCTATTCGTAAGAATGGTGAGGAGTATGTAACCGAGTGGGAAGGTGGTGAGATGGACGCTGCTGGCTTCCTAAAAGAGGACGTTCTGGGTGTGAAACAGTTCGACAAGTTCCAGGACATGGTTCGGCTGGTGAAGGAGCACGAGGGTGTGGATTTAGACATATTCAGTGTGCCGTTGGATGACCCAGAGGTGTACAGGTATTTCAAGAATGGTTGGAACGAGGATAACTTCCACTTTGGTAGTTCCGGATTGACAGGTTATTGTCGTCAGATGAAGCCAGACAATATTGAAGACCTTATCGCTGCTATCTCATTGTATCGTCCGGGAGCAATGGAGAATAACTTCCATAACGAGTACGTCTCCCGTAAAGAGGGTCAGAAGGAGGTTGAGTATTTCACAGGAACGGACAAGATACTGAATAACACGTATGGAGTATTTGCCTATCAGGAACAAATCATGCAACTCTGCCGTGAGTTGGGTGGGTTGTCATTGGTGGAAGCCGATGATGTTCGTAAAGCGATGGTAAAGAAGAAATACGAGGCTCTCCAGCAGTATAAAGAACGGTTTATCCCTTACTATCGGGACAACTATAACGTCACCCAGGAATACTCTGAAAAGGTGTGGGACGCTATTGATAAGGCTTCGACGTACCTGTTCAACCGAAGCCACGCTGCTGCCTATGCGATTACAGGCTATATCTCTCAGTGGATAAAGGTTCACTATCCTATTGAGTATTGGTCGGTGGCGTTTAAGTATGCGATGGAGTCTGACTATTCACGCTACATTGCGGAAATCAATAAGACGGGAGTCTGTACGGTACGTCCTGTGGATATCAATATATCGGATACCGATGTTGTTATCAACTTCAAAGAGAAAGCCTTGTATTGGTCAATTACAGGAGTCAAACAGGTCGCAGAAAAGGCTGCAACCCAAATTATAAAGGAACGTACAGAGAACGGTCAATATTGGTCGTTAGACGACTTTATCACCCGACATAAATGGAAGGGTTCAGCAGTGAACAGCCGTATCATCAGAAACTTGATATTGGCAGGAGCGTTCGACAGTCTTGAGGGGGTAAAGAAGCCTCAGGAACGAATAGACCTGTTGGTACACTTCCTCGGAACAACGAAGGGAAATGTTAAGGAAGACGACCCTGTATTAGTTGGAGCCGACTTCCACGCCAATGACGCTTGGTGGTGGGCACTCCTACAAAAGAAAGTATCCGGACTGGCGTTCTTTGATTACCAGAAAATCTATGACAGGTTCGCTGGGGAGTTCCCTGATGCCTACGAATATGCTACTCTTGAGGAGTGTCACGATACGGAAGTGAAGCCGAATAACGGGTACGTCGTGTTGGCTGGGTTCATCGCTGAAATGGAGATTAAGAAGACACGCAAGGGGGATACGATGTGTCGCCTGATATTAGAGGCGAACTATGAGTTCATCGAAATTGTGATATTCCAGCAGGAATACGAACAGTTGGAGCCCCTGTTATCGTGCGGAAGAGCGAACCTGATACTCATCAATGGTATCCTTTCCTACGACAACCGTAAAGAGGTGAACACGCTGAGAGCCTGTTTCGAGTCGAATATCGTTACTTTGACGTTATAAATTTACTAAGATAAAAGGAAGAAAATTATGAACATTCTTGTGCATTTCAATGATGTCCCAGTGACATTACAAACAAATGGATTTGAGGACACGGTTGACATCGATAAACTCACTTCTATTGAGTACAGTAATTTATATGGTGAAGCGGTTACAGTCAGTGCGCTCCTGAACAAAGTAGGGTTGCTCCGTGCTGAAGCCGAAAAGAAAGTCGCGGAATGTAAACTCGAGAAAGAGGTTTACGAAGCCCAGACAAAGAAGGAATGGCGTCGTGAGGCGAACCGTAATGGCGGAAAGTTTACGCTGGCTTTGGAAGACGGGGAAGTCGAGGAAATCAAGTTGTCGGAAAAGGCTCTTGATGAGGCTCTCCTACTTGACGAAGACTATCAGAATCTCTGTATTGCGTATATTGACGCTCAGAAGAATTTCAGTGTTCTTGACGCACTTCAGTGGGCGGTTCAGGACAAGTCTAAGAAACTGAACAACCTCCTCAAACCTGTTACCCCAACGGAGTTCCTCGGGGAATTGGTAGAGGGTAAAGTAAACAGTTTCTTCATCAAGAAAGCAGGGTTCAAATAAATTTTTCGAAGAATTTTCGGGGAACTTCTTTGATAATTCGAATGATTCCATTACCTTTGTATCATCAAATTTAAGTTAAACATTCAAATAATTAGAATTATGGCAAAGAAAACAGTTCAATCCAGCGCAGTAGAAGAGTTCAAAGGTTACATTAAAGTCACAGACGGATTCTACCTGAAACCAGTTGAAAGTCACGCATCAAGTTATGACGTTTACCAATTAAAGAAGTCTGACAGTCCTCGCCATCCTAATGGTAAAATGGACGACATGGCTTATGGTTGTACGCTCCCGAAAGCATTGCAGTTAATCGCCAACAAGTGTGCCGGACAAGAGGCTGAGGACATCATCGAACTGATGGAATCTATTAAGAGTTACGAACAGAAGTTTCTCGAAGACGTTACACGAATAGTGAAGGAAAACAGATAATTATCAACATTTTAAAAATTTAGTATTATGCCATTAGACAGAAGTAAATGGAAGGCAGCACCGCTCTCAACTGTTAGTGAGACGGTACAGCAAACAAAGCAGTATGACACGTATTTTGGTGGTAAAGGCGAGTATGCTCAGTTCTGGAAACAAAGAGACGGTATCACCGTGAAACGTGTTCTTCCGGCACACGAACCAGGAGACTCTCCCTACGTGCCTATGCTGACAGCGATGCTCAAGTGTGAAGTCGACGAAAAGGACAAGGAAGGAAAAGTTATCGGGAAGAAAATCTCAAACAAGAAAATCTTCTTGGCGACGCTTCACGGTGGTTATCCGTACGACATCATCGAAGAGTACATCAAGCGTGTCTACGAACAGGCTGAACAGTTCCAGGACAAAGAAGAACGTGCTCGCTTCCTGAACCCAATTACGGGTTATCGTATGGGTGGAAAGAACGGTACGTGGGTTCCCGGAATTCGTCCTCAATTGGAGTACGTGTACTATGCTTTCATCGAAGGAAAGATTTACCGTGACAGCCTGAAACCGAAACAGATGGAAGCACTGAATAAAGAGTCTGCTGACCTGTGTGCTCAGAACGACACGGCTGCGATAGATATGTTCAGCGACCCATCAACTGGCTTCCCTATTCAGTGGAGCCGTGGTAAGGACGAGAATAACAAGACAGTTGAAACGCTCAAGTCGTTACCGCTGAAAGTAGGACAGACATGGGAAGACTACTTCGAAAAGAACGCTGTTTCTGACAAGGTTCTTGAGGAACTCGAGGGACTTCCCAGTCTTCAGAAGTTGTATGTTGACTGTTACGGCAAACGTGACTTCGACTATGCGCTTGACGGCTTGAAACGCTTCGACGACGCCAACTCCTACAAAATCTTTGCTCAGGATAACTTCCTTGATATGGTTGAGGAACTTCAGAGCATGATTGAAGATAAGACAGGCGAAAAACCGTCTGGTGCTGATGACCTACCTTTTGGTCCGGGTGAAGAGGAAAAGAAACCTGCAGCACCTGCGGCTCCGGCTGCTAAGAAAACAACCCCTGCGGCAAAGGCTCCAGCGAAAAAGGCTGTTACAAAGAAGAAAGCCGAACTCACACCCGAAGAGAAACTGAAAGTCGTGAACGAAGAGTTTATTCGCCAGTACGGTGAAGGATACGAGGAACTCGACCTCGAGGGTGAAGAATTGGAAGAGGCTTATCAGTTGGCTCTGAAACACGAAGACCTCGGATACGACATTGAACACGTTCCCGGATGGGATGGTTCTGATGACGGTGGTGAGGACAACGGTGAAGAGTACACTGGTGACAATGACGGTGGAGATGAACCTGACCCCGAACCTGAAGATGAAACTTCCGCTCCTACTCCCGGAGTAAAGGCTCCTGCGGACGCTGGTAGTTCATCTGGTCAAAGTGCGATAGACCGTATCCGTGCTATGCGCAACAAAAAGAAGTAAACAATGAGTAATCAGAGTGAAAGTCCAAGCGTTAGACACTTGGACTTTCATTTTAAATAATTTCGACAATGAGGAAAGAACCTATCGCAATAATAAGTACAGATAAACATCTCCAAGAGGCGAATGCGCTTGAACTGTTGGATATAGCCGAGCAGGAAATTGCGCTGGCTCAGGAACAGGGGGTTGATACTGTAATATGGCTTGGGGATATCTTCGACTCACGATTAAGCCAACGACAAGAACTTCTCACTTGTCTAACAGAGATGATAGAACTGTATCACGAACATGGTATCACGTTGCTCTGTATTCCCGGAAATCATGATAAGACCGACTATGAGTCAGACGAAAGTTTCTTGACAGCGTATAAGTATCATCCAGGATTTAACCTGTATGAGACTCCTACCTGTATAGACCTGAAAGGGGTTGAATGCCACTTCTTGCCATTCTACGCACAAAACGTATGGTTGGAGAAGTTCGCTGAACTACCTACTCCGAAGAATAAGACATCAATTCTGTTCAGTCATACAGCCGTACAGGGTTCTATCAACAATGATGGGAAGGTCGTGAATAACAAGATTCCGTTGAAACTGTTCTCAAAGTACGGAAAGGTCATGCTGGGGCACTATCATGACGCTCAGCAACCAGGAGCCAACGTGTTTCACCTACCGAGTACCCGTCAGAATAACTTCGGGGAAGATGAGGAGAAGGGATTCACGGTATTGTACAGCGATACGTCCTTCGAGTTCGTAAAGGCTCAATTTGTTCCGTATAAGGAAATAAAAGTTGATGTCCTTAAGACCTCAAAGGAAGAGATATTAAAACTCGCTAAAACGAACACAGATGGCGTCAACGTTCGGATAACACTTGTGGGAGACCAACAGGCTGTTAAGGCTGTCAATAAAAAGGTCTTCACCGAACACGGTATTTCAGTGAAAGCAAAGTACACGGATGTCGAAGTTACGGAGGCTGAAGAAGCCGAAGTGGTTCAGGAATTGTCCGGAACAGATATAGCCGAAAAGTTCAAAGCATTTTGCGATGAAAAAGGCTACGAATATGATGAAGGATATAAACTATTAAAAGAAGTAATGCAATGGCAGGAGTAGAAGATTTGGTGAACTCCCTACAAAAGAAGTTCGGCAAAGAAGTTGTGGCGGGAAACAATACTCAAGGAGTAGAGTTCGTATCGTCAGGAAGCCTGTCGCTCGACTTGGCACTTGGTGGCGGTTATGCGATGGGTCGTATCATTGAATTGCGTGGCTACGAGTCTTCAGGAAAGACTACGTTGGCTCTGACAGCCTGTAAGAACATACAGGAGCAGACAGGCAAAGCGGTTCTCTACATAGACCGTGAGAACGCAATTGATATGGATTATGTAGAGGCTCTGGGG
>ENA-OPDF01001107-OPDF01001107.1-human-gut-metagenome-genome-assembly--contig:-NODE-1107-length-16829-cov-2.874627_pt1 | contig 16829 bp, 15 predicted proteins | sample MGYA00241575_ERZ501501 | MGnify/ENA primary metagenome ERZ501501 (study PRJEB25962, sample SAMEA1972229) | human gut metagenome | biome: human gut; feature: human-associated habitat; material: faeces... | reverse complement strand
GATAAACAATTACTTTTGATCTCCTTTGAACAAATCGTTTACAATCAAGATAATTGTAGCGCTCAATACGCCCCATGCCACAGTCCAGATTGATTCCACTGTCGCCTTAGCCATATCGGGGTCTTTATAGTGACTCTGAATGAGAACCAAAAGACGCTCTTTACGGAAAACCAGAAGAATAAGCGCAACGGCTATCGCAACGACCCAGAGAAGATACTTTAGGACTCGTCTCGGCTGGAGGCCCATAATGAAGCGCATCCAGTTGTTGGAGAAGGCTTCCTTCTGCGCAATCGCGCTGCATTCCATATAGCTCTGTGTCCAATGATATGCCTGCTGTTCTCTGCGCAGCTGCATAAGGCAGATATCGATGTAGCACACAATTTCTTGCCCAAAGCGGTCAGATTTTCTTGAGAGCTCTTTTCTTTGAGCAAGGGCAGCCTGCAATATCTTCAGCATATCCAGGCAAAGCGGCGGAAGATCCGCAGCGGTTTTCTGCTGAACAAGAATAGCGTCAAGCCGCGACAATTCTCTGATGTTTGTCAGGCAGCCCGCTGCTTTATATTGGGCTCTTATTTCAATTAAAAGCTGCACAATCTGCTCGATGTTTGTCCGCGGGTCTTTGAGTCCGCCATCATTATATGTTCCAGCACACTTCAGCTTATCAACGAGCCGCTCGTACTGTGAGTAGGCTCTCCCAATCAGAAATTTTTTAAGCCCCTTGGGTTCTTGCAGATATGTACCGAGAACGTCGGTACGGATTGGCGGTTTGCTGTTTATCGCTTCTGCTGGATGGATGAGACGGTAAAACACAAGCGTGGCAAAGGAGTGCGTTCCGCTTGAATCAGAGATCACAAATCGTTTTTTCCTGTTTGATGGGTTATTGACCGCAATAAGAAGCGGGCCGCACCACGTAGGGTCGAGTGTCGTAGAGATATGCCCAAAGCCTTGTGACACGATGGAAACCCGTGAGTGGAAGGTTCCCATAATCTGCGGCCCCACAAATATGCTTTCCACGGTTGTGATAAGCACCGTATCATTTGCCGGAACGTCCACATACCGATACTGCCCGCTGGTGTATATTTTTAGCGGCAGTCCGGATCTGGTGGAGATAATGATATCGGAGACCTGCAAATTATAGTCTGCTGCCGTCAGATTTTCTGAGTGGAAAGGCGAAATATAGATTTCACCGCGATAAATTGCATCCCAGATATCGGTGTCTGCGAGTGCTCCGCACGGCACAGGCTTGTCGATTGTACGGAGGAGCCTTGAAACATCATTGACATTTTCCCAAAGCGGTTTCATTATATAATCCCTTTCTTTCGTCTGTTTCTGTTCTTTCCTTTTCTGCCTGTTCTTGCATCGGGCTTTGAAAGCGTATCACATCTGCAGGGAAAGCCGCGCAGGCTCAACTCATCTTTGTACGGCAGGATCGGCGTATAAAGCTGCGTATAAGCCCTTCCAATCGCGCCCTCAAACAGGATGTACTGTGCACGGTTGTTTGGATCTCCCGAGTTGCATACATGCCGCTGCGATATGCCCGGATACGGTTCGATATAATAGATTTTGCTGATCTGGTGCTCCTTCGCATTTTTCGCACACATTTCACATGGGCTCGACGTAGTAAACAGGCAGCCGCCTTTGATCTTCGGGGTTCGCCCCTGCAGGAGCGCTTTTTCCTCACCGTGCATTGCGCGTGCGCTCATGGGGTTCTTTTCCCCGGTCACTTTTTCATTCAGCGTCTTAAAGCAGAAGCTGGACGGCAAGCCATGAAGAATATCTGGATCCGGAAAACAGTATTGCCGCAGCTTGATATAGAACGGGGAATCGCTTTGCCACTCATAATCGCTGAACGCACCCAGATCCCCCTGCTTCTGCAAAGCCGCAAAGCTGCGATAGACACATGGGGTTTGACCGTACGGCACATCATTCCAGCCGAGGGAAATGATATTGTATTCACTATCCGTGACAACGGCACCGGTCTGTCTTGAAATGCAGCCGGAGTTGACCTTTGCTGTGTATGCGAGCTGCATACAGCGCTCAACAGGCGTCGGCGGAACCAGCCCCGGATGCATCATCAGCGAAATATAGCGGATAACGTTCAGTTTTAGCCGACGCTTGGGGCCGGAATCGTCTTCATTGTTCGTAAGAAAGACATCCGCATTCTGGATGCAGTATTCCACATCCTGAAGGAAAAAGGGATATAGCTTCGTTTTATACAGAAATGCGCGCAGCGGATCTGCCAATACGCTCAGGTAGTAATTGCAGAGTGCGGGAGAAATACCCTGCTCCCGAAATCTCGAAGAAACCTGTTCCCCCGATTCAAAAACGATGCTGCGGATTGCGGCGGCCACATGATCCTTCTGAAGATCCTCCAGCATTTTTTGCTTCGCATCCATAGGATTCGACCGAAATGGTATGCAATATGTATAATAAAATGTATTGCTGGAGCGCTGGCACAACGCAGCAAGATACTTTTCAAATTCTTTGCTAAAATTATCACCTTGTCCAGCACCGGAGGCAAGCTTTATGCCCTTCACGCCGACGTCTTTCAAGGCATTCACAAAGCTGATGAAACGGCCTGCTGCGGCCTCCGGGCGTTCATTCAGGTCAATGATATCGATTTCATCCTGCGAGAGTCCCTTTTTCTGATCCTGCAGCAGATGGCGGATCCGGATCGTTTCATCTCTCGATACGGCAAACAGATAGTAAGCAGAATAGCGGTCACGCAAATAGTTGCTTTCATATTTGTTTTTCATCGAATCGATCACAATCGCCGTTCGTGCGTTGTCTCCTGCACCGGCTCGGATATGCTTAATCATTCGGTTGATCCGCTCGGCGATAGCGTAAAGCCTGTCTTTATTATCCTCATAAACTGCTGACTTGGCTCTTGCTCCTTTATCGGTTTTCAGCGTGCCATAAAAGCGAAGGTCATTTCCGAATTCCTGAAATAAAACGGTGTACTTTTCTGCCAGATACTCCCGGATGCTGTCGGAAAGAAGCGGTAAAATATAAAGAATATAATTTCGAATCTCTATTTCTTTCCCTATTTCCAAATTGCTCTTTTTGAGATATCTATTGTACTCCGTCAATAATTTGGGGCTTCTCTTCTTATCCCAACCCGACAGCATTCTTCTAACGCTGCTGTTCAGTGTTTCCGCTTCATTCCTGCCAACTTTCTTTCCGTCTATGAAGGCGTCTCCACCTCCGGGCTGCAGAACGATATTGGATAAAAGTCGTTCGAGTTTTCCGTGAAGCAATCTCATAATATCAGACTCGGCTTTTTTAATATTCTGCTGCCTGACCGCAAGCCGAGCCCACGCGTCATTTTCTACGATAAAGCTTGTAATCACATCCCGCACGCGGATAACGTGAAACGGGATACGGTTACATTCGAAATATCGAAGCAGAATGTTGTCTGCCCGCTCTTCATCGGATGAATAGTTGTTGCATTCCGATGATGAACAGGGGATTTCCTCGCCGTTGCTGGCCTTCTGAATAAAGGATGAAACGTAAGAGCTCCCAGCGCCTATTTTGCCTGTCAGTGCAATGATGAGGTACTTCTTCCTTTCGTCAAAAACGCGCTCGATCACGGCTCTTTGAATAGCGCTATCCGAAAAAGTCATATTAGATGCCTGTCCGCTCATTGACATATCCTCCCGACGTATTTGATGTATTATTGCAGGGGGCAACTGCTCTGGATAGCACAAGATTTTTGCATAATTGGACATTGGGAACATTCCTGTGCCGTGCGAACCTCATATGCACTTTGGAAAGCAGCGTTGTCTTTTTTGGTATCGGTCGCACCTGGAGCGTTGCCGTCTTCGTCCTTTTCAATCGGACGGGAAGTTTTACACCGTGCGCCGGTGTACGGACACATATTGCCGTCCTTGATTGCATGCCGAATATACATTTGGGCAAGTTCACTCTCCAGGAGAGACTTATGCCCGTTCAGAACATTTTGTTTGAAGATTTCCCGGTACTCCGCTTCTTTAATCAGGCTTTTCTTATCAAGCAGGTTCCAGCCATAGGTCGTAATCGTCAGCATTGCTTTTACCAGAACGGACTCTGGGGCATCATTTTTTATGTTGATGGTCATTCCGACGATAGAGCCAACGCCGTCGTATTCCTGATCCTTTCCTGATGGAATGTAGTAACGGCTCACCGTCTTTTTGTCATTGATGAACACAAAGTTTTCCTGATCCAGCCGGAAAAAGAAGGACTCGTTGCTTCTCAGAAAATCATGCAGCGTATAGTTGATGCAGGATGCGTCTCCGCTGGTGATGAGTCTCCATGCGTTTTCCGGTTCCTCATTACCGTAGTGGAGGGAAGGCTCGGGGAGTCGGCCGGAATAAGTATCGTCGGGGTAGCAATAAACCAGATCGACAGTGACCTTGTCCGAATCCGTTTCACCGGAGAGCATCAGCACAGAATCCCTGATTTCCACCAGAAGTGTGCGAAGTTGCTCGTGAATATCATAGACGAGGACATTCTTCCGAAAGTTGAACGGCCTCCACTCCGGAACACGTCCATAAGTCAGCTGCAAAATGTTCCTTGTCTTTGCTTCATTGCTCTTTTGCTGCGCAAGTAGGGTGGCCTTTGACAGGGCTTCCTGCCGGCACATAATCAGGTATTTCCGCTTTGTCACACGCTCGAATATGGAAACGGCAAATTGACATGCAGCTGCAACAAATGCAGCTCGGAAAGCAAACTGGCGAAGAGAGACTCCACCTATCAATATATTTTCGTTGCCACAGATCGATAGAATCAATGACGCAAAGGCAAAAACGAAGGAAAGCACGGGAGTAAATACTGAAAGTCCGACCCTGTGAAACCATCGAACGCGCTCCTTCTTTTCTGGAGATAAATTCATCTTTTTCTGCCCCTCTCTTTATATTGTTTCTGCTTTCTTTCTGGATTTAACCGGCAATGCTGCTTGCGTGTTTTTATCAGATCCTCCTTTATCACCAACTCTACAAATCTTCTCGCCCTGTTCTTTGCCGCTACCTTTGTGACGAAGAACATGACCGACAAGTAAAGTACCGGCACGGCAAACATCTGCCAACACTCCTGACCATCAGGTTTCAGCACAACAAAAATCACCACAGTTAGGAGTGTCAGGATGAGCAGGGACAGCGTGGACATGCAGATATCGCGTGTCATCAGCTGCATCCGCTGTCCCTCTATGACATTCCCGCAGTCGGCCTCTTTGCTGGCGTGCAGCAATTTGTACCACTCAGATCTCTGTTTGTCTGGAGGAAGCGCAGAAAAGTGTTTATACTTCTCCTTTGCCACATCAATGTCAAAGCAACGCTCATTTTCCCCGGCTGCAATCTCGGAGAAAATGGTATCACTCGGCATACTGCCATACACAATCTCTGTCTTCATCGCATCTGGCCATATCTCATTCAGGATTACAACAAGAACGCTGAGCCCACTGACCCAAATATCGATAGCTGCCATTTTGAGCAAGGTATCCAGAAGATTTTCGTTATCAGCAGAGAAATCCGTATGCAGCGCAATGGATGCGACTGTTATAAGCAGGTACGCAAGAATATACTGCCGCAGTTCTTTTTCTTTGTAGTCTTTGACATAGTGATCTTTCATGTCGCAGTTATCTTTTCAAAGGCCAGACGAATTGCCTGCGTGAGTCCCTTTTCACGATGCATGAATACTTCGCGTTCGGATCTTGTCGTAGAAAAGCCAAAGGTTCCTAAATTTTCGGCATAGTTGAAATATTTCCCTTCTGCCCCCTTCTTCTGTCGAGCCAGATATAACTCAGATTGCAGGTTATAATGCTTGATGGTATGTAGCAGTTCGAGCTTGAAATTATCAGAGACTATGCACGTATTCAACGCATAAATCGTCTTTTTATCATTCCGAATTGCGTTTAGAATCGTAATCGATTCATCAATGTGCGCCGTAAGTACAATCCCATATTCGCCGTTTTCCGACCGACATTGGTAGTACTCCACGATTGGTTTTATATAGCCATCTCTATCTGCCTCAGCAACATGCTTTTGCCACGGAGAAACGTGCGCCTGCGACACCAATTCAATATACTCATGTCTGGCACTTAGATTTTCGTCCGTCCCGGCAACGCTACTAGACACAATCCAGATCACACAGGCACACCCTTTCTTTTTCAGCACCTTTCAGTGTTGACGAAGCCGAAAACAATGGCAACTCTACAACACCATTCTTTGTATTGTGTGCAGCATCGTATTTTCCTTTTTTCATGAAATCAACCAGCTTATCAGAACCGCCGCTCGTTTTTCCAGAACCGCTATTGTCGGACACAAGGTACTGCTTTTTATAAGCGTCTCCGCCCAGCTCATCAAAAATGGCTGTGGCATCATCCAGTTGCCCATGATGCGGAAGCTGAATGTACACATAGCTGTCCAGCTCATGCAGGTAATCCGGCGATGCGTCACCGCAAAGCAGAATCGTATTTTCATCACTCAGCGTACACTTCAGCTGAACGCTGGCCGCGTTCATGACCGTTTCCTGCGCATCACCCTCGCCGATATTGTCGCTTTCCCGTGAGTCGATCGCCTTGGCTGCAACTTCAATAAACTCATCCTCCGTCGGACCGACGATCGTGCATGTGCCGACTGCGGTATCTGGAACCGCGTTCACGCAGTCAAACCCGCAATCCGTTGCCGTCTCGATGATTTCCTTGATATGGTCAAACTTCTCCAGCAGCGATTTTTTCAGGGACTCCCGGTTCCTGCGTCCGTCGTCTACAGTATCAAGAATTTTGTCGACGTACTTTAAATATTGGTGCGTAAACACCCGGACGGTATATTTTCCACTGTCTTTCAAGCAGTTCAGCAGCTCGCAGACACCACCGGTGTGGTCAGAGTCGTTGTGCGATACCACAACATCGACTGCCTTGATTACGCTATGCTTTTCCAGAAATGCTTCAACCTCCTGCGCGTGCCGCGAGTGCCCGCAGTCGTACACGACCAGAGATGTTTCGTCGTAGAGCAGAATGCAGTCGCCGAAGCGTGTGTCCATATCATTGTCATAATGACTGAGTGCTTTGAGTTTCATTTAGATTCCTCCTGATAAAACGAATTATAAATGCGGGGAGCAGATTGTGCCTGATGTGAAAACGGATAAACGTTTTGTGCCATATATGGTGGCAGAACAGCCGTCGCTGGTCGCGATCAAACAGGCAAAAATACTTCTAACTATACAGACACAGGTTTCCTTAAAATGCAACAAATAATTTCAAAAAAATCCAAATTTCAATCTGACATATGTTGCATTATATCGAAATATGCGTCTTATATTCAGAGAACGTTTATGGGCGTTTTCAACAAATAATAGATGGGAGAATTTTAAAATGAATGGTGATACTCGCTGCGCCTGTTGTGGTACCCCGTGTCAGGGCTTCAAAGGACCTGATGGAAAATTGTATTGTGCTGATTGCTACAAAAAACTCTTTGGCAAATGGCCGTGGGAATAAGAGAACTTATCAATGCGCTTGTGTAAGTGTTTGGAACGGCAGTCTTTCCAACGGCACCATATACGTTTAAGAACCAGTTGATATGCTATTTGCTTTGTATAAAAACCGCCTCCTCACAAAAGAGGCGATGAAATAGTATCTCATCATAAACAGTACGCATTTGCCTGTTTGCTGCTAATCCGTTCTTGCGCGATCCGCAAGTTTTCCTTTCCTGTCTGATTTTATACAATATCCCTGTATTCAGGTCAGAGCAGTATCAGGGCGGAGCAGTTTGAGGGCGGAGGTGATTACTCGGGGCGAGGTATGCCCCGGTTCCGCGTGCAGGCCAGTGAATACCAAAATACAACAGGACCAGTAAGACCGTAATTGCCGTCTGGCAGTTACGGTCTTTTTGCGTCCAAAAACGATGGAAGGAGTGAAACCATGAATGCCAGAAAAGAGCCGGTTAATGCCAATCAGCTATTACAATCCCAAGCAGGAAATTCGTCTCAGTGCGTATGCGGACACGATCGTCCTTGAACCGGACGGACGTGAGCAGCGTCTTTGCGCGATCCGCTTCGGCGGTTATCCGGAGATGGTACGCGCCATGTCGGACGCGATCTACGCCGGTGCGACACTGGAAACGGAATTTTCCGGTGAAACAGCCATGCTCACCTGCGAACCGAAGAAGTACGAATGCCATCTGAGCCACGACGGAATTTATGCCGAGGCGACCATCCTCTCACTGGACGATGAGGACACTGCGGCAAAAAAGGACGAAGAAGCACAGGCGGACGGACAGACGAATGTAGAGCTGCCGCCGAGAAAGTGCATCCTTTTTTGCCCGGCCGGAGACCGGCAGGCGCTGTTTGAAGCGCTGGACCGAAAAACATCCGTGCCGCTTATCCCGGAGTTTCAGAACTATGTTCTGGACGAATTGCAGCGGCGCAGGTTTCTCAAGCCGCTGCGCGTCATTTCCATCCGGGAACGGCTGGAGGCGTGGCTGCTGCTGTGCAAAAAGGACGACGCCAACATTGTCAAGGCGCTGGAGGACGGCTTGAAAACCGGCTCAATTCGTATTCCCGGATCGGTTCAGGACCCGCACGGCTTTGACGGCGTCCATTCTGTCACCAGCTATCTGTCTGCGTTCGGCGTGACCGTCGCGGAGCGTATCCGAGAGCAATTCCAACCGTTGTTTGACCCCGCTGCGGAGCAACTTTCCCCGGAGATTTTACGCATCAACGACCATATCCGCGCACATGCGGGCTACAGCCTGTATCCGGCGCAGCTTGCGGTTGCGGAATCGGTCAAGCGCAAGCTCTCGGAGGGAAAATCTGCATTCATCGTGGCCGAGTGCGGCAGCGGAAAGACGAAGATCGGCGCAGCAGCGCTGGCCGCGTATCAGGCGCAGAAGCGGAAAAAGACGTTCAACATCATCCTCTGTCCGTCGCACGTCGCGAAGAAGTGGGTGCGCGAAATTGCCGAAACGCTGCCGGACACCGCAGGCGTCCTTGTTCGCAGCATTACAGAGCTGGACAGCCTGTATGCGCAGTACCGGCAGGGTGACAAAAGCATCTACGCTGTCATCAGCAAGGAAAAAGCCAGAGACGGCTATATGCGCCGCCCGGCTGTCCTTTTTGATGCGCGCAGCGGCAGATTCCGCTGCCCAGGCTGCGGGAAAATCATAGAGCTGCCCAGCAGCGACGACACGGACGGCTGGGCGACCGCAAAACCGGAAGCGTTCCGCATGGAAAACCGGCGCAATCATCAATGTATGAGTTGCGGTGAACCGTTGTGGACAGCGGTGAATCCAAGCGTACCTTCTCCGTGGGTCAAGATCCCAGAATACGGCTGGGTGCATCGGAAGCTGGCAGCCCATGCCATGCAGAAGACAAAGAACCCCGCAGCGCTGGACGTCTTGCAGACGCTTCATGAGAACCCAGATGGGTACTTTCCGACGCGCGGCGCGTGCCGGCGGTATCCGCTCAGCTCGTACATCAAGAAGCGTTACCGCGGCAGGCTCGACGGGCTCATCGTGGATGAGCTGCATGAGTACAACAACGACAGCGGCCAGGGCGACGCGATGGCGGAGCTGTTCGGCACGGCGAAAAAGGTCATCGGCATGACGGCTACGCTCATCAACGGCTACAGCTCCGGTATTTTTCATCTGCTTTACCGCACGTCGGCGCAGTTGATGCTGGCAGACGGGAAACCGCATGAAAAGCCCGCGCTGTTCAACACGGAGTATGGCGTTGTGGAGACGACCTACGCCGAAGCCGACGAAAGCTACGCGGCAAAGCGCAGATCACAGAAAAGCGGCGTTCGGACGCGCCAGCTTCCGGGCGTTTCGCCGCTGGTGTTTTCGCGGTTCCTGCTGGAAAAGACAGCGTTTTTGTCGCTGTCCGATATGGGCAAGGCGCTTCCCAGCTATGAGGAAATTCCCATTGCCTGCCGTATGGATGAGGCCGTGCAATCGGAATACAAACGCATTGAGAATGCGCTTGTACGGGTATTGCGGTCGGACCGCCGCGCGGCACAGAAGATTCTTTCCGCGTATCTGAATCTGCTGACTGTCTACCCGGATCAGCCGTATGACCAGAAGCCCATTCTCTACCCCGACAGCGATGTACCCATCGTCGAACCTGAGAACATCGGGGACGCAGACACGCTCGGAGAAAAAGAGCTGCGGACGTTGGAGATCGTAAGAGCTGCCATCCAGAATGGGGAGCGTGCGCTCCTCTACACAAGCTGGGTGCGCACGGATTCGCAGCAGAAGCTCAAAAAGCTGCTGGCGGACGAAGGCTATCGCACGGAGATCCTGACCGACAAGATCAAGACCACCAACCGTGAGGAGTGGGTGCAGAAAAAGCTCGCCGCCGGAATGCAGGTGCTGATCGTAAACCCGTCTCTGGTGGAAACCGGCTTGGATCTCAACGCCTTTACGACGCTGGTGTTCTACAGCATGGGCTATAAGCTCTTTACGCTGCGGCAGGCGTCGCGCCGAAGCTGGCGCATCAACCAGAAGGCGCCCGCAGTCAAGGTCTATATGCTCTACTACGAGGACACCATGCAGCAGAAATGCCTGAAGCTCATGGCCTCGAAGCTGGCGGTCGCCGGTCTCATTGAAGGAAACTTCTCCGAGGAAGGGCTTGCCGCAATGAGCGACGTACAGGACATGACCTCGCAGATGGCAAAGGAGCTGATGCTCGGCATCCGCGACAATGTGGAGGATATTGCGGCAGCGTTCAAGAAGATGGCGTTCGAGAATCCGGACAGAGAAGTACCAGAAGTACCCGCCGAAGAAACCTCTTTGCCGCCGGAATCCGTGCCCGCGATGATCGAACAGCCGAAGCGCGTGTTTACAGTGGAGCAGGAGGAAAAGCTGCAAGCTGCCATGGTGCAGCTGGAACAGCAGAAAGCCAAGCGGACGAAGAAAACGCAGCAGGTGGAGAACCAGCTGAGCCTATTTGATTTCGTTGCGTAAAAAAGGAGGATGCTATGAAATTTACCGTCAACCGAACAGAGCTGCTTGCTGCGGCGCAGAACGCCGAACGCATTGCGCCGAGGGTTTCCACGATCGAAATTCTGCAATGCGCGTATTTGCAGGCTGAGCAGGACACGCTCACCGTCGCGTCCAGCAATCTGGAGATCGCGTTGGAGCAGCAGATCCCCGCACAGATTGAGAATGAGGGCAGCGTTGTTGTCAAAGCGCTGCTTCTTTCCGGAATGCTGCGCCTGCTGGATGGCGAGCGCGTGACGTTTCAGATGAAAAGCGGAAAGCTCGTTGTTTCCTCCGGGAACGCGGAATATGCCATTCCCGTCATGGACGCGGCACAATACCCGCGCATGGAGATTCCCTGCCCGGCGGCAACCGTGCCTGTGAGCGGTATTCCGTCGCTGACCAAACGAACGGCGTTTGCCGTTTCCGAGGACACGACGCGGCCCATGCTCAAATGCGTGAACCTGGTCTTCGGCGCAGACGGCCTGCAGGCGGTCAGCACAGACAGCTTCCGCATTGCGTCCGCCAAGGGCGACCGTGAGAGCCGCGGGAACATCAGCTTCCTCATTCCGGCCGCTTCGCTGGAAAAGCTGGCGGCGCTGGTGGACAACCGCGAGAAGCTGCAGGTCGGCACGACCGGAAAAACCATTGTGTTCACGAAAGAGAACTTCTCGTTCGCCGCGCGAATTATGGAAGGGCCATATCTTGCCGTGTCGCAGGTGCTGTCCAATCTGAAACAGCAGTTTACCGTCCTGACCGACGCCGCCCTGCTCCGTGATACCATTTTGCAAGCCCTGAGCGTCACCGGCACACAGAACCGATTTTCCCTGTCCTTTGCAGGAAACCGGCTGACCGTTCGCTGTGAGAGCGAATACGGCATTTCGGAGACGGCGATGGACGTGGTTGCGCTGAGCGGCGAGCCTGCGGGCGTGTACTGGTACAGCCCGACGCAGCTTCTGGAATGCCTGAAGGCGCTGAACGGAACGCTCATGCTGGAGGTCGTGCAGCACAGTGCGCTGCTTCTCAAAACAGACGAGCTTGTCTGCTTCCAGATGGCGGTGCGTGAACCGAAGACAATCGAATCGAAACCCCAAAAGACAAAAAAGCCGCGCAAAGAGGCGGCATAAAAAAGGAGGACACGCCTATTTGAAGAAACCGACCATCTGCCGCTACTGCGGCGGGATCATCCGGCTCGTTCCGGCTGCTGATGTCTATGGCAGCTCGACGGAACGGCTTGGAATGCAGAACGAATATCTGTATCAGTGCCAGAACTGCAATGCCCGCGTTGGCTGCCACAAGGGTACCACGCGGCCGCTCGGCGATGTGGCGAATGAAATTCTGCGGCTCAAGCGCATCGAAGCCCATCAGGTGTTCGACGCTTACTGGCAGAAAATGCACATCAGCCGGACAAAAGCCTATCAGTGGCTGGCACGAGAATTAAAGCTCTCAGAGGAAGAAACGCACATCGGCGGGTTTGAAATTGATACCTGCCAGCGCGTGATCGACCTCTGCCGGGCCAAAATGGATAAAAAGTAAGGAGAATGTCGTATGAAGATCCGGCCCAAGGTTCCCGTATGCACAGACTGTAACCACGTTTTCGAGTACAGAGGCCGAAACCCCGGTCAGCTTGGCGGCGTGGTGGTGCAGTTTGGAGAAGCCTACTGCACGAAGAAGAAAAAGCCGCGCCTTTTGAAGTGCTGGCACAAGATGCTCCGCGTTCCGGAATGGTGCAAAAAACGCATCCAGCCGAGCCTGGTGCGTATCTATGATTTTGCCAGCACGGAAAGCTGGCTGATGCACGAAAATCTCTGCAAGTCTCTCGGACGGGAGATCGGCCCCACGGCATCCAGATACACGCTCTGCGAGGTGCGGCAGCTTGATCTGGACGCATATGCGTTCCAGAAGCAGGCGCGGACAACACCTGTGGAGGAGCTTCTGAACGTGCATCTGGGATTGCATCAGGTCGTGGAGGTGTTTGACGGCGTACAGTCTGTCATCCTCTATAAGACGCTGGACGGCTTCATCCCAGCCCCGACATTTGACGCCGAACGCGCCAGACAGAACCGCAGAGAACAGAAAAAGGCTACCGCCTGACAAAACACAAATGGAGGCGTCTGCCTCCCCAAATACGAATAGGAGAAAGACCATGAAAAACAATTTCACCATTTCTCAGCGAAACGCCATTGTGGAAAACCATCTGTGGTGCATCAAGGCCGTGATGAAGCAGAACCGCGCGCTCATCCGTGCGGCGAAGCTGGATGCGGACGACGTGTATCAGGAGCTTGCGCTGCGGCTCATCCGGGCAGTCATGTCATTTGATCCGGAGAAAGGCGATCTGGAGCAGCATATCTTCGCACAGCTCCGCATGGAGCTGCAGAAAACAGCGCACAGCAATGTGATCTCGCTGGACGCCTACCGTATGAGAGATGCCGCATGAGTTTACGAGACAAAATGCTGGCTGTCATGGCCGATGTGAACAGCGCCGTCGCCGAGCGTGAAGAACTGGTCGAGCTGATTGCCATTGCGCTCCTGACGCGGAAGAACCTGTTTATTCTGGGCGATCCCGGTCAGGCAAAGAGCTACGCGATCAACGCTTTCCGCAGCCGCATCACAGGCGCGAAGCAATTTGAACGGCTCCTTTCCAAGCAGACGGACGAAGAACAGCTATTCGGGCGGCTCGATCTTTCCAGCCTGATCCCCGGCTCCGTGCCGGAATCTGCGTTCGATGGAGATGGGATTTACCAGAATCTGCGCTTTGATTTGCAGAGCTTCCTGAGCGGTCTGCCGCAGATGAAAAACGAAGCGGTGACATTTGACAAGCTGGCGGAGGTCAGCAATAAGTTGGATGTCTACCGCAAAGCCGTTGCCGCGCTGCATCCGTGCGAACCTGTCGTGCAGACCGCTGGCAAGATTCCGGAGGCTGACATTGTATTTTTGGATGAGATCTTCAAATGCAATGACGGTGTTCTGAACGCGCTCCTGACGGCACTCAACGAGCGGAAATACACCAATGAGGGCCGGACCTATCCCATCCCGACGATCTCCTTTTTTGCCGCGTCCAATGAGATTCCGAATTTCAATGACCCGGAGGAAAAAATCCTCTCGGCGCTCTATGACCGGCTGGAACTGAAGGTCGTCACGGAAAACATCTCAGAAAAGGCACACCGACTGGCGATCCTGAAAGACAAGCTCGGCGGCTCGTTCGGCACAGTCCATGCGACGATCTCACTGGAGGAGCTGCGCACCATGCAGCAGGAGGTCAAAACCATCAAGGTTCCGGACAGCATCCATGACCTGATGGACGATGTGCTCTGTGCGCTGCGCGCACAAATTCCCGTGTCCGACCGAAAAGTCCTCAGCTACTTTTCTATTGCGCAGGCAAAAGCGTGGCTGGAAGGACATCCAGAGGTCACATCGACCGATCTTCTGGTGCTGCGGAATTACTTCTGGCAGCAGCCGAGTGACCGTGAATTTGTAACCGGCACGTTGGAGCGTCTTTGCGTCAACCCCATGCAGGAAAAGGTCAGCGACCTTCTTGCCATGGCACAGGACGCAAAGGACGGCTTTGACAGCGCCTGCGGTGCGGCTGAAAATGTACGCACGAAGCAGGCTGCGCTCCGCAAATTCCGCGGGGAACTGGTGCGCCTCTACCAGATGCAGACCGAGATGGCCGCAAATGCTGCGTCTGACAGCGAAAAGGCGCTTACGGACGGACTTCTTTTCGAACTGGAGCGCATCAGCAAGGCGGCGCATGAGGCCATTGGCTTTACTTATACGCCGCTGGAGCAGCTCGCAGCATTACAGTAAAAGACAAACATCATAAAAATATGGAGGAATAATTATGCTGAATCACATTGTAGTTATGGGCAGACTCACGCGCGATCCGGAGCTTCGCAAGACGGCCTCCGGCGTTTCCGTCACATCGTTTACCGTGGCGGTAGACCGCGATTTCTCGCAGGACGGACAGAAGGAAACGGATTTTCTTGATGTCGTTGCGTGGAGAAACACGGCTGAATTTGCGGCAAAGTATTTTACGAAAGGCCGCATGGCAGTTGTGTCCGGACGTTTGCAGATCCGGAACTGGGAAGACAAAGAAGGCAACAAGCGCCGCACGGCGGAAATCCTTGCGGAAAACATCTATTTTGGCGACAGCAAGAAGGAGGACGACGGCGGTTCTGCCTCCGCACCCACGCAGGGCTTCGTTGCGCCAGCGCAGTCGGGCGGCTTTACGCCCAACTTTGGCAGCGCCCAGCCCGGCAGTTTTGTGCCGAACTTTGGTGGAGGATACTAAGACAGTCATCAGAAGTGGCGGAAATTTTCTGCCAAAACAAGAACGAGGGAACGCAGTGCTTATGCTGCGTTCCCTCTCTATCCCAAATTTACTACTACATGGAGGGTAAACATGAGTGAACGTACAGTGATCGCTTATTTTGAAGTTGATGAGGACCATGCCTTTGATGGGTTTGGCGATGGACCTGTTCCTTCTCTGGAACATGAAGCCGTCTGCCTGGAGAAAAGCGGCATCTTCCTCACAGGAGCCGCGATCGCCGACGAGGACGCGGATGATCCGAAGGAAGCATATCTGGTGTACCTCGCAAGATTTTGCTTCGAGCACTTTGGTGACAGCGATGCTTGCCCGATGTCCTATAAGGAATGGAGAAACAGCTGAATATGATTTTCAGCTCGAAAAGCATTCGGTATATTCCCAACAGGAGGTATCTCTTTGAAGCAATATTTTCGCACTGTACAAAGCGTACTGGATTCCCGATGGGGCAATTTTCAGTATGCCGGAATGCCCACAGCACAGAAAACGGATCGTGTTCTGCAGAGTTCTAAACTGGAGGATTGCATTTACCGCGATCTGAGTGAGAACGATGAAAGCATGGAATCCATCCAGCAGGAGGCTGCGCCCAAGCTGCACAGCTTTCCTGCACTGTCCAGAGATATTTTTCAGTCGTTTTACTCGCTGTTTCCGAAGCGAACCGACGCGGACAGGCTTACGGCAGAGGCACAGAAATTCAACGCAAACCGTTCCATGATCGAAACATTGGATCTTGGATGGGAATTATTAAAGATCCTGCCAAGAGAAGAATTAGATCGAATCGACACGAAGATCATCGATAAATACCTGCCAAAAGAGCAGGAAAGCTAAAGGTGGTGAGATTATGGACCCACGAGAATTCCCGACCAAAGGAAATCTGATCGCAGCCAAGAACTCGCTTGCGTTGGCGAAACAAGGCTATGATCTGATGGATAAAAAAAGAAATATCCTGATTCGTGAGCTGATGGATCTGATCGATGAGGCGAAGGATATTCAGGAAGAGATCGATACGACATTTACAAGAGCGTATGCATGCCTTCAGAGGGCGAATATCCAGCATGGGATCAGTAAGGTAGAAGAACTTGCCTATACAGTTCCGATCGAGGACTCGATACGGATTCAGACAAGAAGTATCATGGGAACAGAGATTCCACATGTGAAATATGATGCACATGAGAATCAGTTGACATATGCGATGGATGGGACATTTGAATCAATTGATGTTGCCAGGGAAGCGTTTCGGCAGGGGAAGGATCTGACAATTAAATTGTCAATGGTTGAAAACGCGGCGTATCGTTTAGCAACTAGTATTAAGAAAACGCAGAAGAGGGCAAATGCGTTGAAGAATATTACGATTCCGACTTATACGGGACTGGTTTATAAGATTTCAAATGAGTTGGAAGAGAAGGAGAGGGAGGAATTTACACGGCTTAAAGTGATTAAGCGGATGAAGCAGAAAAATACAATACTGAAGAATCAGAAGTAAAAGAAATATTAGAATAAATTACAAAATTGACACAAAATAAAAAATATGCTATCTTAACAAAAGAGAAAGGGAA
>ENA-OPDF01001104-OPDF01001104.1-human-gut-metagenome-genome-assembly--contig:-NODE-1104-length-16846-cov-3.490382_pt1 | contig 16846 bp, 12 predicted proteins | sample MGYA00241575_ERZ501501 | MGnify/ENA primary metagenome ERZ501501 (study PRJEB25962, sample SAMEA1972229) | human gut metagenome | biome: human gut; feature: human-associated habitat; material: faeces... | reverse complement strand
CCTGCCTCCGTTGTTACGGAACCGGTGTCCACATCCGGAGTCGCGGTTGTATCCGTCGTCGGTACATCTTCAGGCTCCACGGTCGTAATGTCTGCAGTTTCGTTCGGATCAAGATTATACTCGTAATTTTCGGCACCTTCGCGAGTTTCAAAGAAGTATATCGCTTTAATAATATACTCGCCTCCGGGTTTGGACGTGGTGAAATATATCGAGCTATGAACACAATCCATAAAACGGCTTGTGATTGCCGGCGAAAGCACCGCGATGTCGGATAAAACGTAATGTCCGGCAGTATCCGCGACCTTCTCCTGAATCAACACTCTTTTTCCTGCGCTGTCATCTTCCATCATAATCGAAGCATTTTCAACACCGCTGGGATTTTGGGCACAATACAACACTCGAACAAATCTTGCGCTATTATTTTTTTCAACGCTATTAAACTTCAGCTTTGCCATATAATTGACAAACAGGTTGGTTTCCTCGGAATAGGTAATACGGACTACACCATCGGATACCGCCGCATTTCCGAAATACGAATTGGTTTCATCAAGCACCTTAGCATTACCGTCTTCGCCAAACGTCATGATAATGGGCAATGCTGCAGGATCACCATCCGTTGGGTCTTCCCATTCATCGTACGGAAACTGAATAATATACGCATCATCTGAAGCTGCCATCATTGACAGACCAAGAGACAATGCTAATGCGAGAATCGCTAATAAAACACAAATTCTTTTCATGTTCAATCGTTTCCTTTCTATAGGTGTCTTCCGGCGAACTTGAAGACACATCTTCAGGAACGCCGGAAGAACTGTCAAATCATCTTACAAATGCCTTCTTTTTAAAGACAATCGCTACACCAAGGACAAGCACAGCAGACATAGCGGTCAACACCGTCATATCACTTGTGGAGGGATTTTTCCCTTCATTACCAAGAGTAAAGTTTTCAGCCGCCTCACGAGTCTCAAAGAAATAGATTGCCTTGATCTCGTATTCGCCGCCCTCGTTCATATTGCTGAAATAAATGTTATTCGGAGCACTGTCTACAAGACGTTCCGGAATATCACCGGCAATAACGGCAACATCAGAAAGCACGAATTCGCCATTCGTATCAACAACCTTCTGCTGCAGATAATTGCGGTAGCTGGTACTGTTATTTTCGATAATGATGGCCGTGTCCGTAACCGTATCGGTTGCCTTATACTCAATACGAACGAAGCGATAGGAAGCGCTGGGAATGCCATAGGTGAAATTAGCCATGTAGGAGGCATAACCGCCGCCCCAGCTGTTGTACTCCAGCTTCAAGGTGTTGTCAGCCGTAATGGTAGTTTTACCGGAATTGGTGTCAGTTCCGAGCGTAGCATTTCCGCCCTCACCAAAGGTAACGATATGCACCTTAGAAGAATCACCCGTTGATACATCCGGCTCTCCGGCAATCGTTACCTGACCGCCGTCGGCAGCATCCTTGAAGTACCAAGGACGGTTGTCGTTATACTTTTCAACGGGCATCTCGAATGCGTCTGCCTCTTCACGAGTCTGGAAGAAATAGAGTGCCTTGATCTCGTATTCATCATTCGTCTGATTGGTGGAGAAATACAGGAAAGCGCCAATGCCATGACTCATACGATTTACCATGTCTGCGCAAAGAGCGGTCGTATCGGAAAGCACGAACTTACCGTTGGTATTGGTAACACGCTCGGCAATAAAGTGTCTGTTGTCGCCGGCTTCGATAATGAAGGAGGTTTCAACAGCGTTATTCGCCTTATAAGCGGCACGAACGTAAGCGTAATCGTAGCCCTCACCGGTCTCCGGGAAGCCAAGGCCTGCGCCATAGAACACGCCATAGCCCTCCCACAGTTCGTGGTATGTCAGCTTGAGGGTGTTGTCCGCGGTCACCGTGGCACATCCCACGTTGTCATTCGTCACCGTTGCGTTACCGCCGTCTCCAAAGGTTACGGCCAGGCTCTTCGGATTGCTTCCGTCTGCGAGTCCTTCAAAAACCGTAACACCGCTGTTTAACTTCAGGTGGTTGGGACGACCATCCACATAGTCTGCGGCAAACGAAGCAATTTGCAGCGCTGTCATAAGCATCAGCAAAGAAAGCGCTACTGCCATAATTTTTTTCATGATTGTTCTCCTTAAAATACATTAGTATTTAATCCGTCTCAGTCGCCAAGCATAAACCGAGGAACGAATCGTTTGCGAGGATATTCGCTTTTTCAACGCTGTTTTCAAATTGTCTCTTCGACACAGCATGATCTGTATCTTGCATCAATGCATTGGCATCTCCCCTCTCTACATGACCCTTGGCCAATCATGTTGTTATTCAATCTTCACCCATATACGCATATCAGATTCGCCTCTGTTAGCAAATGCATAGTATGGGATTAGTTTAGCAATAAACGACTCGCGCAAGCACTCGTCATAATAGAGAGAATCGGTTTTAACGCGAACCGCAGGCATAGAAATTGACAGTACATCCAATTCGTCATCATATGTTACCACCGTGCCATCAACGTCCCGCAACAAATGAACGTTACCCAGCCAACCGCCGTTATCAATGCCCTCAAGACACATGACCAATGGTCCGTAGCAAACAGCAGACAATCCGCGGTTTTGAATAACACGAGGATTGGAGTTGACAAATCTAACTTTCATGGTTAAATCCAGTATCAATTCATCTCCATCATTCACTGCGGTATATACATAGCCATTTTGGGTCTTGCCATCGATTTTCTTGCCATTTCTTGTCAATTCCCAATCGTGACACCAACCGGGAATTCGAAAAGCAAGCATCGTAGAGTTACCACCGTCAATTTGAAATGCAATCCTACCGTCAATCGGATAATTGGTTTTCTGCGTTATGATCATATCATTCGTTCTGACAACCGAACTGATGTATTGGTTGACAAAAACCGTATTGTTTTGCGTGTTATAAATAAGGTCACCAATCGATGATAGGAAACGAAGAATGTTCGGCGGGCAACAGGAACAATCAAAATACTCTGCTCGTTGTGTCCGTGAAAGGTGAAGATCTTTGGGACGTCCGATGGCTGTTTTCAAAAGTTCGCGCTGAACGAGATCAATTTCCTGAGGATTCTCGTAAAAAAACGCTTTGCCATCCAGTGAACTTCCGGACAAAAATCCGTTATAGATTACACGCTCAACAACATCAGCATACTTGCCGTCAATAAAGAGACAGCTCATGCGTCGTGCAAAAAGGGCAAGACCAATTGCGGCACAAGTTTCGGCATATGAGGTATCATTTGGCAACCGATAATCTTCCTCAAACGCTTCTCCTGCAATAAACGAAGATCCAATGCCTCCGGTTATGTACATTTTCTTATTAGAAATACTGTTAAACAGTTTTTCACATGTTGCGGCAAGGTTCTCATCTTTGCAACGCAGAGCTAAGTCCGCCATCGCACTGTATAGATACACAGCACGAACAGCATGTCCTTCCGCGGTTTCCATATTTCGAGGCTTCATATGGCTTTGCGTATGAGCGGCTCCATACGGATAGTCATCCGCCACATCAGAAGAATCACGATGTTCAATGAACCACATTGATAAATTCAACCACCGAATATCACCGGTGTAATCGAACAATTTGACAAGGGCTAATTCAATTTCCTCATGTCCCGGCGATTTGAATGGCACAGATTGTTCAATCATAAACAGACGTTCAATCAGCACCATGTAATCTATCATCAAGTTCAAAAACTTACCTTTTCCCGTTGCTTTATCATAAGCAATTGCCGCTTCCAAAAGATGACCGGCGCAATATAACTCGTGGTTATCGCGATTGGTAAAACGCTTTTCAGGGCACACACAATTGTAATAGCTGTTATAATACCCATCAGCCATACGCCCACGTTCGATATCATCCACTACCTCGTCGACAATGGCTTCCAGCTCGGGATCTCTTCTTTTTTGGCAGAAATAGGCAACGGCTTCAATCCATTTCGCCACATCAGAATCCCAATAAATATCCGGCTTCTGAGGCATTCCCTCTCGCCATTTCAGCTTAAAGGCATCAAACCGCCCCGTTTTTTTGAATTGTTCATATACCGCGTATACGGTTGTTTTTCTGTTAATGGCTTGTCGTTTTTTCCAAAAGCCCCCCGTTATTTCAACATTGTCAAATGTAACCATTTTAGCCGACATTTCACAAGCGCCTTTCTCAATCTTTTTTAATGTTTTACTTGAAATCTGTGATGCTTTATGCTATAATCAAAAGTAAGATTTTTCTCGTTGTTATGCTTTTAGCATGATAAAACGACGAGATATTTAAGCAGTTCTAACACCATCGCACCATTCTTTTTGTGGCTTATATATTTATTATAAACAACAACCCTCATCATTTCAATATATAACTATCGTAGAAAAGGAGAAATATCCGTCATGTTCGAAAAAGCCACCTTCCTTAGCGCCGGCAAATTCGTCTCACAACGTCGCTGGATTCATCCCGAAATTGCTATTGACGAAACTGAGCTTATTATTGTCGACCATGGAACGATCATGATTGAAGAAAGCAATATTCGTTATTCACTTATTCCGGGCGATGTTTTGTTTCTTGAGCCGGGAATCATTCATCGCGGATATGAAACCTCCCATGAAGCCGTGTCGTTCTGGTGGATTCACATTAAGAATTTCGACATAAATGACTGTGATGTTCTTGAGAAACACTTTTCCGCTTCTGATCCTAACAATATTAGTATTTTGTGTAATCTATTGCTCCATTACAGCGGTCTCGCTTCAGGCAAAGAAGTAAATGACCGACTATTATATTTATTGTTGTTTGAATTGTCTCAACAGTACCTTTCAGAAAACCAAACGGAAAAACCCATTGCTCAACGTGTATATGATTGGGTTGTGCTGAATTCGTCACGCATTTTGTCAGCGAATGAAGTGGCATCACAATTTAAATATAATGCCGATTATTTATCAAGACTGTGCAAAAAGCACTATGGAAGCAACCTAAATACAATCATAATCGAAACAAAAATATCACAAATCAAAAAAATGCTGTTAGATTCTCGCATGTCATTAAATGAAATTGCAATAGCTTCCGGATTCACATCATATACGCAATTTCGACAATTCTTTAAGTATCATACTGGCATGTCCCCAAGAACTTATCAAAAGACCAATTACGCATTTTTTATTAATGACACGTAATGTTCCCTCTTTCAGATATGGTAAAAGAACTCATGCACAATCCGATTTTCCTCGCAAGAAAATCAAAAAATCGCCACAAAGGAAGATCTACAGGTCGCACAGAATCTGCTGGACACTCTCTCAGCGCAGATCATTCAGCGTGAGGTAAATCATTGCAATGGAGTGCTAATATAATCGGCTGATGTTTTAAGAATTAAATACAAAAAGCAGAAATGATCAAGATATAGCTAATGTAATTTTTTTAACTGCTCAAGACGGCTGAGGGCGTTTTCGAATTCGTTTTCCATTGTTCGATTCCTTTCATGCTTTTTTTGTTTAGCGGATTGTTATGCAAGCTCCGTGTTCATCACCTCAATGATGATCCTTGCCCCGAGCGTAAACCCTCGCACGAATGCCTCACGCTCGGCGATACCGTGCAGCTCGTCGGTGCATTCGGTAAACTTTTCGAGGATCTCTTTTTCCTCGTCGTTCATCCGCTTCTGCAGAGCCTCTTCATGCCCCCTCACGAATCAGCGCATTGACCTCTGCCAGCACATCGGCACGTCTTCGTTGACGACAACGGGGACAATCGGTCTGCCCGTCCTCGCTATGCGAATAACAATTGGTTCGATTTTCCGATGCAACAATGGTAAAAAATCCACCGAGCAGCGGAACGGAACGGGTGATTGTTGCTACCGCATCCCTCAAATACTGCTGCACCGCCGGTGTCGAGGTACAAAGAGAAGCATAATCGCCATGAACAGATCCTTTGAGATCTGGATACTTCTCAAAGAAGGAAAGTGGCATACTGCGCGGCTCGTTAAGATACAAATACAGCTTGAGCCCGTATTTCGCCATCCGCTCGGTCAGCGCCCTCATATTAGTAAGCCTTTCCTCCCAACGCTCCGAAAGCGAAGGATCAAAGGGGAAGGGCGCCAAGGCGTACAATACCGCCTGACACCAGATCCCCGTCACGCCCACCGCCTGATAGGCACGCAGTAGCGCATCCGAAAACGAAAAGTCCATATCCGCCAAGAAAGTATCTCCGTACAGGGCACAATAAGGATAAACGATTCGGTCACAAAAACGCTCTTTGGTAGCCGTTCTCGGTGCCGCCTCACCTACCCAACGGAAGGACGCTTCAAAATCAAAAGGATGTATCGTCTCGGGAGGAAGCTTTGCATAAAACTCCTCCGTCGCTTCGCGAATCAATGACAGCGAGGAACGATCAAAGTCATGCCACAACAGCTTTCCCGTTTCAGGCTTGAAGCTGTTGGGCTTATACCCTCCGAGTTTCTCCCCAAAAAAGTCCTCTTCCTTGATAATGAAGGTCAGCTTCTCTTCCGAGCAATCTAATAACAGACATAACTGCTCATAATCGAGAAGGTGCCAGTTGGAGCGAATCACCGTCAAATAACCGTATCTCAGCCAACTGGGATCTACCTCCCGCGGAAGAAGTCCCATCTCTAAAGCAAGACGACAAATATCCTCCTCGCGGCATTCCACCACTCGCGCCATCGTCTTGGGAGTAATAATCCCCCAGTTACGATAAACAAAAGCACAAAGCGGATCGGGGAAGTGAAGAAGTTCAAGTCGTTTTCCTTCCTTGATCGGTAAAATATCCTTCATGACAAAGCTCCTTGGGATTCAGTCTGTGAAAGGGACAAGAACAACGGCATTGTGTGCACCCTGCTTCCTTTTACACATGTTTTATTCATTGTATCAATAAAACGGATATTTGTAAACGGCAATTTCTTTGATACGCGGTACTATTTTACGCAATAATTTTCGGAGAATTGCATCCGCATCGCCTATCTTGTGCGTATTATCCATAACGAAATAAACCATCGCAAAAAAGCTACGAACGGTAGGTAGTTTCATAAGTTGTTCTTCGCACACTTGCAGACAATTCATATCGCGTGGCGTTATTGGCAATGCAGATTATTTTTCGAGTGGTAATGGCGCTTTTTTCAAGATTGTAAGTCTTATATCATAGAAAAAGCAGAAAATATACCGCTCATCGAAGAAATGACCGTTTACAAAGAGCAGAAAAACTTTTATAATTAACTAAACGGAAAGGAGATGTTCTTATGAATCGTTTTATATCTTTTATTTTGTCACTTGTTATATTGGCTGTTGGATTATCAGCTTGTTCACGGGAAGGAAATCCCGTTGAAAGCAGTACGGAAGGGGCAACCTCCTCCGAACGGCTTACGACTGCTGAATCGACAACACTCCCCGTTACAAGCCTGCTTCCGCCTCCCGTGGAATCGGAATCTATGTCTCAAACAGAAACAGATATTCACGGGGCGACAGAGACTACCGAAACAACTTCTGATTCTTCCGAGGCATTGCCCTCACCTCCCGAAACCACACCTGCCACATGGACGGTCACCATGGGCGACTATACGGGTACGGTCCGGAAACACAAGTTCCACCTGAGGCAGTACCGATTCTCCGTATTGATCGCAGTCAATTAAATATTGGTGCCTACGGTCTTCAACCCTACGCAGGCGATCGAGAGCATATAAAAGACATTGCTCTCTGCGGCATTGATTTTATGCTCGTCGTTAACGATGCTATGCGTGATACGCTTGGCTATATGGAAGAATTCGGGGTCGGTGCCATTACTGTCGGTACGATGCCGGGATGGTGTGGAGGCAGTGGTCTTAACGGACAAATGAAATACCATAACCCTTTGACCTTGTACGAAAGCTCTGCACAAAAGTTTTTAACAAAGGATCATCCTGCCATTTGGGGTGTTGATCTTGGTGATGAGCCTAGCGCTTTGGATTTTTCTCATCTTGGGAAAGCCATTAAGCGTGTAAGAGAATTACTTCCGGAACAACACTTGTTTGTAAATTTGTACCCGATTTATGCAACGGCAAAACAAAACGGTTTGAGCGCTGCAGCGAGTCAATTGGGGGTAAGTACTTATCAGGACTATATTGAAAAGTACTGCCAATATATTGATTTGGATTATATCAGCTATGATTTTTACATGTATGGGCCTCAGGATAATCTTAACAGTGTGGGATTAGCTCTTGAGAATCTGCGAATTGTTTCCGAGGCTTGCAATCGGTACGACAAGGATCTTTGGATCGCCTTACAGGCCAACAGTAGCGATAACAGTTATTGGATCAGTACCAATGAGCTGCGCTATCAGGCGTTTTCTTCGATGGCGTACGGCGCTAAAACCATCATGTGGGCTTGCTATACCGAGGGATGGTGGACAAACAATGTACTTGATAAAAACGGCAACAAAACACAGCAGTATGATAAGCTGAAAACCGTTAATGCCGAGATCCATACCATTGGCGAGACCTTTATGGAATATGATCATGTGGCCTCCCATCTCGTTGGGTACGATGGGACGCCATTGGAAGGCCAAAGTTCAAAGTCCTTTAGCAACACTCTTTTCAGTAACGTAAAGGATGTTAGCGGAAAACCGCTTATTATTGGAGAAATGGCATTGGGAAGCGATAAAGGCGGAGCCCTGATGATTTGTGCATCTAATGATCCCTTTGACAATGGCGGTAGCGAATATCAGATTACCTTTCGTGTATCAAAAGGAAAAACCGTTCGCGCCATTGGCGGAAACGGCGATTTGACGATCGAGGCACAGAATGATGGAACATATACTGTTAAGATGTATTCCAATGAGGGTGTGCTGATAACGGTAAACGGATAAGAGTTTGCTATAAATATACAATCAAAAAGTCTTTCGCTAACACGATATGCACCTCAAAAGTCAGACGCTTTTGAGGTGCATATTTTCATATCAAACGCGAAAAAGCGCAAGAAATATTCGTTTTTCCTCAAGCGAGAAGGAGTGAGCCCGGTTCCTCACCGAGCTCATTCACAAGCAATTCAATATAACATTTTATCAAATCCGTTGTGTTCACTTCAACACTGAACTCTTGGGGCATTTCTTGTTTTCTTATTTATTTGTCGCCTGTTTCTTGCGTTCAATGCTCTTGCTAACCGCTTCCTCGCGAAGCAAGCTTTCGATCTTGAAAAGGATGGGCTTAACCTCCTTTTCGGTAAGGAACCCAAGCTCCAAGGAAAAGCTCACCGAGCTGTTGGCGTCCAAATACTTGATCTGTCCCTGCTCCTTGGCGTAGTCATATCCTAAATGCTCGGCCGTGGCTGGGAGAACCATACCCATGGCATCCTCATGAGATGTTCTGGAGATCCCACGGATGCCGTACGGCAGGACATCCGTGGGATGACTAACATAGCATCCACCCTTCCCGGGCAGGTACTGCAACGTATAGCCCCGATGATCCCGATCTGTTGCATAGCGTAACGTAAAACAAATTTCGGGAAGATAGCACTGTCCCTCTGCCCCCACTCTATCCATAACCGTTGGATCATTCTCGAGCTCATCCATATAGGAACGAAGTGCCTGTTTGGAAGTTTCCGGCAACGATTCGGGAATCACTCTATGAACCTTAATATGTTCCTTGTCGCGAGGCACACTATCGATCAGGCGTGCGCCATCCATCGGGCGGAAATTGATGTGACATAAATACATATACTCCATCGGATCGGAGCGAAGGTTTTCGACCTTGACATCCACCGTCACGGTGGTGGCACCGCTGTCAAGACGGCAGCGCGGCGAAAAACGATAGGCGTGAGTAAAGGCAACGCGGTTGGTCACGCTACCGCCAACGGCTATATAACTTCCCGTTTCATCGCACCCAATCTCAAGATACGCCTCGTCAAAGGGATGGTTGGGAAGTTCTCCGTGGTGCGGATGCTTGTCATCAGGAACGCCCATGCAGAGCACACCACAGTGATAAAGAAAACCGCCGTAGGTTTCCAGGAAATCTCCTGTCGGCTTGGGTTCCTTGATGGTCGTCACCATTTTCAGGTCTCGGTCAGCAAAATGGAAATCCCACAACTGTTGGCCTTGGAACGGAAGAATGACAAAATACCCGCGACTATTTCCGATTTTCAGCGCCTCAACTCCGGTGGAAAATCGAAATGCCGTCGCACGCAATTCACCCTCTTCGGCAAGTAAATGCTCCTTTTCGGCAAAAAAATCGCGTTTCAAATACAGTTTCATTGTTTTTATCCTTTCATAACAGATAACGCCCCCGGCAAATCAACGGATGCAGGGGGCGTTGTAACGGCTACTGTCAGCGAATGGCCTTGTCAAGCTCCGCAAGTGAAATGTCAAGCATTTCTTTGCCGAGGATCGGATTCGCTTCAGCGGCACTGGCCGTAAACCAATGCTTGATATCGCCAAGACGTTCGAGTTTAACAGCCTCGGGATACAGAGCCATCAACAGTGAACACTCATACTTACCCGCATGATCGTACCCAGTTGCCTTTTGGGCAGCAGGCGACATGGCAGGAATCACCTTGATCCACGAGAAAGGATCATCGTTACCGCCGAGATTCTCATAATAATCGGCATAACTTTCGCTTCCCCACCAGCCCTGTCCGAGGGACTTTTCCAGATAGCGCATCGTAGCGCGCTTGGCAGCTTTCATGTAAGAAAGGGTCATCGGCATGAGGTTCCCATCCTCAAACTGATGATGGATCACCACGTAAATGTTGCGTAACCCCGCCGAAAGCATACTCATAAAGACGTGATACACATACTCCTCAAACACCGTCTCATCAATGTGCACGGTGCCTGTCGTATCGCCGCCGACCGCCCAGCTGGAGGGACTGTAACTGATGGTGGGAGCTACGATCAGATCACGACGCTTGGCAAGCTCGTTGACAAGTCCTTCGGCAATGAGGGTATCACAGCCGTAAGAACACTGCGGGCCATGATACTCAACAGTACCGCCGACCATCACGACAGGGGTTCGGTTCTTTTTAGCCGCCTCGATCTCGCGAGGGAAACAAAAATCAAGTCTCATGCTCTTCTCCTCAATCGGCGTATGCCATCGTGGTATAGTAAGCGAGATTGGTCTGACGATTGTCAAGACGTCCATATTGGATGACAACAGGACAGCTCGAAACAATTTTCATGGCGTACTGTGTCTCAAGAGGTACTACAAAGCCATCCATATCCTCGGGCTTATTCATACGGAAGCAACGGACACGGTCAGAACCGACGTGCCAACGGATTCCCGAAACGCTCTCACGGTCTTCAAAGAAAATTTTGACTTCAATTTCGGCATCCTCGCCGCTATCATTCACAACGATTACCGACTCGTGTCCCTTAAGGAGTCCTTCGCCCTCGGGCGGCAGCTCGCAGTCGGGGATAAGCCACTGCTTCTTACCCATGCACTCAGAAGTCAAGTTCGATCAGTCCCTTCTCAAGATAATTGGTCATCGATTCACAGCCGTCCTTGGTGATGACAACGCCCTTTTCCCAGCGGGTACCGAAGGTGGGACCGGAAATGAAGGTGTCAACCTGGAAGGTCATGTTCTCTTCAAGAATCCAATCGGAGCTGGTCTCCATCCAAGGCGCCTCAACCTCAATCATACCGGTACCGTGGCAAGGGCCGTAAACATAGTTGTCCTTATAACCGGCATCGATAAACTTCTGATAGAATTCCTGCGGAATCTTGCCGGCAGGAATGCCCGCCTTCAGATTGGCCACCGTCCAGTTGTGCATATCGAGACAGAAATCGATGTAGCGACGGCGATCGGGCGTTACCTTACCCATAACAACCGGCAGACCGACCGAGGGAGAATAGCCGTCAATCTTAGCAGAGAGATTCAGCTGAACGATATCCCCCTTCTCGATCTTACGATAGCTCGAACGGCTGATGGCGTGACGGGTCGAAGCCTCGCTGAAAACGTACATGGGAAGACCCTCGTACTCGGCGCCGTTCTCATAGATCACGCCCTGAGCAATACCGACCATCGAAAGCTCGGTCACGCCGGGACGAAGGTTGCGGATCACCTCTTCGGTGGCAAGGTCAACAATGCGGAAGCCCTCGCGGATACAAGCAAGCTCATTTACACTCTTGATCTTGCGAAGTTCGACCATAATGTCGTTGCAGTACGAGATCTCTGCCTTGGGGAAGTTATCCTTCAATCCATCCAAGACCGGGAGGGTACATTCCACATAGCTTCCGAGACCGATCTTGATGTTTTCACCGGTAACACCGATGCTCTTAAAGGCTTCAGCGAAAGTAGAGGGAATCAACTCGGGATAGGAGGGATCGGCGCTCTCGCGGAATTCCTTCAAAACGAAGACCTTTTCGATCTTTCCGAAATCTTTAGCAAAAATCGGAGACTCGGGGCCAACGAGCAGACAGGCGTCGCCGGATGCCGAAATAGCCACACCGGCACGCTCAAACAAAGGCCAGAAGCCACTAAAGTAGCGGGCGTTGGCATAGTCCGACTCGGTGCTGACCACCAGCATTACGTCGAGGCCTCTCTCGCGTACCATTTTAGCTGCTTTTTGAATTCTTTCTTGATACTCGTAATCGGGAATGCAGATTCTTGACATAGTAGTTCTCCATTTCTTTTGCGCTGAAGCGCTTCGTTATTTCCATTATAACTGACCAGTGGCAGTTTGTCTTTGGAAAATGGTATGATTTTTTTACACAATCGTAAATAATTTTACGATTGCATAAAAAGCTGATTTATGATATAATTAAGGAAAACGGAGGATACGCAAATGAAATTCAAGCTGAAGCCCTTTGAAAACGTGATTCACATCACACACATTGCCAACATCCATTATTTTGAATTTACCAAACAATTTCATACACAAAAGGATCATCATCCCTTCCGCGAGCTCATCTATGTCGATAGCGGATATATCGCCGTCAGTGCCGAGGCTTATGAGGGTATCGTAAATGTTGGCGAAGTCATTGTACATCGTGATAATGAAATCCATTCCATCAGCTGTCCACTCGATGATGCACCGAATGTTATTATCATCGGCTTTGCCTGCAAGGATACTTGCCTGGATCTTCTCGCAGACGGTCCGATCAAGCTTACCCCAGAGTTACAACGCCTTCTCACTGACGTGGTCAAAGAAGGGCGTAGTGTCTTTTTGCCGCCCTACGATGTGCCAAACCTAAGGGATATGAAAAAAAGAGCAGATTATCCCTTTGGAGCCGATCAAATGATCCGCTTAAAACTGGAGGCATTTTTCATTGAACTGCTACGATTACGAAAAAACCCTCATATCCGTTCGTCTACCCCACCTACGAGCTCCAAACTCGACGAAATACGTCAGTACATTGATGAAAACTATACCGTACCGATTCGCCTTGAGGAGCTTTGCTTTTTGTTCGGCACAAATAAGGCCTCCCTGTGCCACACCTTCAAAGAGGAATGTGGATGCACGATCGTTTCCTATGTCAATCGCAAACGAATTAAGGCCTCCAAGCGGTATCTGCGAGAAGGAAATCGTTCGCTTACCGAAATCGCCGCACTTGTCGGATTCTCCTCTATCCATTATTTCTCGCGCATCTTCAAGCAATACGAAGGGCAATCGCCTTCCGAATATATTCGTTCGATCAAATCCAAGTTGATGCTTTAGGATATCAATCGGTTTCTTTGCGAAACCTCTTGTTCCGACAACAATAGTAGGGAATCATTACAAAAAGCAACGCTGCAATCCACGAAAACGGCTCAACGAAAAATAGAACTTTTGTGCCTAACATTCCGACAAACAATTTCGCCATAATGATTCGCGTCGCAGATTCGCCAAATCCCGAGACCATTGACCAAAATGAATCGCCAATAGATTGAAAATGACTTCTGTAAACGTATATCAAATACAGTACAGGCAAGAACAATAACATATTGGTAAGATAATACCCACCAACTTCAATCGCCTCTTTAGCTCCTGTCTCCGTTTTGTCAATAAAAAATTGCGGCAATATATTCCGAACAGGTAATACCATGAGCATAATTACGAGCGATGCACAAACGGCAATGACCAAGCAGAGAAATACACTCTTTTTGACACGCTGATAGTTTCCCGCCCCAAAATTCTGTGAGACAAATGTGGTGAACGATGCTCCGAGGGATATAGCAGTGCTTTCCAAGATGCCATAGAGCTTGCACGTAGCGGTATAACCTGCGACAAATCCGGGTCCTTGAAGATTAATTGTGGATTGAACAAACATTCCACCAATATTTATCACAGTATACTGAACAGCAAGCGGCAGGCCGAAGCTACCTATACGAAAAAGTAGTTTTGGATCGGGTTTCCAAGTATCACGATCCAAATTTATACATTCAATTTTAAACAGTTTGATAGCACAGAACAAAAAAGCTATCACTTGACTAATAAGAGATGCAAATGCTGCACCAAACACTCCCATTTCAAATAGCATGACAAACAAAATGTCAAGTAATATGTTGAGAACAGCAGCAAAAATCATAGCCATAAGCGGTGATTTTCCGTCACCCAAAGCCCTAAGCATCGCAGAGAAGAGGTTATAGCCAGTTATTATTACAGTACCCGCCAGCATTGTAGTGAGATATGTAACCGCATCAAAAAGAATGGCCTTTGGCGTTTCAAGAAGGCTAAGTATAGGCTTTGCAAGTGCGATTCCCAAACCGGTAAATAGTAACGCGATCGCCAAAGATAATGAAATTGACATGGCAATCGAGCGATTCATCATCTTGTAATTTTGCTGTCCGAAATATCGAGCAATAAAGGTTGCAAACCCCTGCGTCATGGCAGAAACACTCCAAAGCACAACCCAGTATGTCCAGTCCGTACATCCAATTGCTGCCAATTCCTCTACGCCCACACTTCGCCCTACAATAGCCGCATCGGTTATCATATAAAACTGCTGCCCTAAATTGGTAATAATTATTGGGAAGGCAAATCTTAGTATTAATTTGGCAGGATTGCCCTTTGTCATGTCTGTAACGTTCAAATGATCTTCTCCTTAAATTCAACTCCGAATACTTTTTAATACATATTCTTTTTTCGAGTATTCTTATCTCCATTATAACTTACAGGTAGCTATTTGTCTTTGAAAAATGGTATGATTTTTTTGCACAATCATTAATACTTTTGCGATTGCACAAAAAACGATTTACTAAATAGTTAGGAAGAACTTAGAATTTATAAATGAAATTCAAGCTGAAGCCCTTTGAAAACGCGATCCAAATCACACACATTGCGAACATCCATTGTTTCGAATTTGCCAAACAAATTCATACACAAAAAGTTCCCCCCTTTCCGCAAGCTCATCTACAACGATGTGGGATATATCACCGTCAGAGCTGAGGATCATCTGTTTTGGGAACTTCGGTTATTTCATAAAGTAATTTTGAACCCAAAGGTCGTAATCTCTTCATTTAACTTTTTTGAATCAAAATAAATAAAAGGCGAAACAATCGCTTCTGTGAAGCCATTGACTCCGCCTTTTTCGTTACGTTGAGATATTAACTCTCGCAAAAAATTTAACGAGTGCTCTGCTAACAGAATCTCCGCGTTTGTTCCGTAGTAAATATCATCCGCATGAGAGATAAGGGCACAAAACTTCTCAAACCGATCCCATTCCTGTCTGATGTCAAATTCATACGAATGGCCCCAAATGTAAAAAACCTTCGGCGTATCAGTTTTCAACGCAAGAAACTCTTCACCCAAACGAAACAATTCTTCCCACTCGAAATGATGATATACGGTTGGATTAAACATAATCAAGTCCGCTTGCAGATCGAAATTGTGCGTCGAGGTAGTGGTGCGAGCGTACTTGATGCCGGTATGATTCCGGATCAAGCTTGCAACATGCTCATTTATGAAATCCGTTCCGCCCGGATACGCCATACCGACCACCTCATATCCGGCAATTTCGGATAGCGCAAGACGATCATCCTCAACCTGACGAATAATCTCTTGATCGGATAGCGCATATAGTGCGGGATGGGTCAACGTATGTGAAGCAATCTCGTGACCTGCATAAATACCCCGAATTTCCTCTTTCAGGGGTTTGCAATGTGCAACCGAAACACCTTCACGTTGAAGCATATCAGCTTGTCCCAGCAAACCGGAATTAAGATTAAACGTACATTTGAGATCGTAACGGTTGAAAATTGAAATGAGCCGTTGATCCTGTGTCACACCATCATCGTAACTGAAGGTTACCGCTTTCATTTTACCCTTGAACATGCAGGTTTCTCCTTTTCAAACATATTCTGACACCGCATCCTCGAAGGTCGCAAATTATACTTTCGTCAAAGATTTAAGCGTGCGCTCCGCCAATGCAATGGTTGCGGCAGTGCTTTCGGGCGTTGCTTTTTCGCAAACCGCTTCGCTTTTCACACACTCAATAAAATACTTGACCTCGCCTGCATAGCCGTCAACATTGGAAATATTGATACCAGTTTCTCCGACTCTCTCGGTGTTGTTGAAATCAACTATTTCATTACATTCGTAGAGCCCGCCTTCCTTCAAAATCAGGTTGCCCCTCTCAAAGACGGCCTTAAAGCCCGCAGAAAAACGAACCTGCTGATCGTTGTACCAGCCACCTTCCACCGAAACAGCAAAGCCGTCGTAAATATAATTCGCAAAGGCGTAGTTGCTCATTGTATCCGCCATAGGATGATAGACGCCCACGATATCACGAGGCTCACCAAAAACCGACTGCATAAAGTCAACGTCATGGATCATCAAATCGAAGACAACATGACCGCTCTTTTTCTCATCAAGAAACCAATTTTCCCAGCTCCAAAGTGGGGTCTGACTGAATCGATGGAGAGAAAGACTTTCCAGCTTGCCGTATTTTCCGCT
>ENA-OPDF01001092-OPDF01001092.1-human-gut-metagenome-genome-assembly--contig:-NODE-1092-length-16944-cov-6.322636_pt1 | contig 16944 bp, 15 predicted proteins | sample MGYA00241575_ERZ501501 | MGnify/ENA primary metagenome ERZ501501 (study PRJEB25962, sample SAMEA1972229) | human gut metagenome | biome: human gut; feature: human-associated habitat; material: faeces... | reverse complement strand
ACAAAAACGATAAAACTCCGCTTTACAGGCAGATTTATATGTCTGTCAGAAAGTCAATTGAAACGGGCAGTCTTAAAAAAGGAACAAAGCTTCCGTCAATAAGGCGATTGAGTGCCGACCTTGATGTTTCAAAAACTACTGTCAACGGTGCATATGAACAGCTTTGCGCCGAGGGATATATTTCAAACAAGCCCCAGAGCGGCTACTATGTTGAGGCACAGTTCAGCGATACACCCTCAAAAGCAGATAAAGCGTCATCTGCCGCAAACAAGTCAAAAAAGTATTATGAATATGATTTCAGCAGTAAAAGTATTGATGACGGTATAATCAATATAAACGAATGGAAAAAGTATGTAAAAGAAGTTTTAAATCAAAATTATCTGCTCACCTCATACGGTGAAGAACAGGGTGAAGAAATTTTGAGAAATGCGTTGCAAAAATACAGCTTAGGCACACGGAGCGTAAACACCTCCTACGAAAATATTATAGTCGGTGCAGGTACTCAGACTCTTTTGCACATACTCTGTTCACTTCTCGGTAATAATAAAAAAATCGCACTTGCGGATTACAGCTACATTCAGAGTGAATATGTGTTCAACAGTCACGGTTATGACATCAAATATTTTCGATGTGATAAATACGGAGCCTGTATTGATTCACTTGAAGAAATCAATCCCGATATAATTCTTTTAAATCCTAATTTTACCGTAAACAGCAACATTACAATGCCTGTTACACGCAGACTTGAGATAATTAAATGGGCAAAGGAAAACAATGCTTTGATTATTGAGGACGATTACAACGGTGAGCTTAGATACAGCACGCATCCTATGCCGTGCGTGCAGAATTATGATACCGAAAACACGGTTTATCTCGGCTCTTTTTCAAAGATACTTCTTCCCTCTGTCAGAATCAGTTATATGGTTCTTCCGCAAAAATTAACCGATGAATACAACAAAATCAAAAAATACACCAATCAGACAGCGTCAAAAACGGAACAAATTGCCCTTGCAAAGTACATTAACAACGGCAAGCTTGATGTTCATCTGAGAAAAGCAAGAAGAATTTATCTTGAAAAAAGTAAGCTTATGCTTTCAAGCATAAAAAAATATTTCGGGACCTCCGTTAAAATTGTGTTCAACGAAACCTCTCTTTATGTTTCGCTGATTTTTAAGGATAAAACGATTGACGATTCTGTTACAAAAAAAATTGATGACGTATCAATTAAAATTATGCAGTTCAACAATGCCGAAAATATGATTGTGCTAAGTTTTTCGGGAATTAAGGACAAAAAAATTGAAAGCGGAATTAAATTACTTTATGAAACAATTGCAAATTAACATAACAAAACGGGACTGAACTCAGCCCCGTTTTATCTGTGCAATCAGTTTTCACAACCGCATTTGTAAGAAGATGTATGAGAGGAGTCACAATCACCCTGATGTATTGTGCTCGGCGGAAAGAATGAATCTGTCGGGAAATCAATTTTACTGAAAACTTCACATGGGTCATCAGGTGTTGACGGACATTCCTTGCGGGGAACACAAAAATCATATGACGGAATCATAATCTGAACATCTCTTTCAAGCCTTGTGATTGTAAAAATACCGATTGTGGCAAGCACTCGCTGTGTTTCAGGCTGTGCAGGCTCTCCGTCAAGATAATCAATAACGCAATTTGGAAATGTTCTGCAAACAGCAGACGGATTTGCGTTGTTGTAATCCTGAAGCTTTGCGGACAATGCCATTGGGTTTGAAACCTGAACCGTTGCTCTCGGCAGACAGCAGGGATATTTGCACGGACAATCCGAATCCGATGTATCGCAAACAACATCTTCGTCGCTGGAGAATGACTTTACGCAGCCCTCTCCGCCGTAAAGCACAACCCTTTTGCCATACATTGCAATACCTGTAACGGTTTCGGGAATTGCACCTGCGGCTGTGTAGGCTTCTACGGTGACAGCGAAATAGTACATTATATCAACCGAATAAAAGCCACGATGGAACGCAACAGGCTCAACCTCAACGGTAGATGTAATTATGCGCACATTACTTATCTTTACGGAACAAGCCCCATCAATAATTTTCTGGTTTGCTTCGGTAAACATAACAGGCAGATTTGAAAGGCAGTCTTTTGCTCCGCAACTGTCATAGATTCGTGAAACATTGATGCAAACAGGTTCGCAGCCGTTGGTTTGCCCATTACCTTCGGCACATACATTTTCTGAGGAACAGAAAGGTACATCTGACATAAAAATAACCTCCGTAAAAGTATTGACAGTTCAATAAATGCACTGTAACAATACATTTTATGGAGGTTTTTGTTTTTGGTGATTAACAGCCGAAATTTATCCGTAAAACGGAGCAAGCGTTTCCTGAATGTTATTAAACAGAGCAATCGGACTGCTGTTTGAGTAGTTTGAAAGTGCTATATAAATTTGATTTCCGTCTTTGGTAAAAACAAGAGCGGCATTATATTTGTCGATTTTTCCTGTGTGAGAAACCGCATTACTTTCTTCTGATACAACAAAACCGTAACCGTAATTGTCCTTGTAAGGTGTTGTCATTTCTTTAAAAGATTTTTCCGAAACAAGCTTGTTTGTACAAAGAGCGTCAACCCATTTGAGTAAATCGGGAACATTTGAAATTAAACTTGTTGCGGAATATCCTACACCGGGATATAAAGTCCACGCGTTATCGTATATATCCTGATATCCGACTGCAAGTTTATCTGTGCTCTCAAAGCCTGTGTTCATCATTCCCGACGGTTTGAGAATTTTCTCTTCAACATATTTTTCGTATGAAGTCTTGCTGACCTGTTCAATAATATCACCGAGAAGAAAATATGCGCTGTTTGAATACATATATTTTTCATCAGGTTCAAAATTGAGTTTCTGATTAAAAATCCAGTCCATTACAGCCTTTTTATTTTCTTTTGCAGAATTTTTGGCTGAAACCTTAAATTCAATCTGTGATTCGTTGTATGCATAGGTATTGGTATCGCCATCTTTGTTGATGTAATCCTTTATGCCCGCCGTCATTGTGAGCAGGTTTTTAACGGTGATTTTTTTGCCGTATTTGTATGACGGAAAATATTTGTCGATTGTATCATCAAGCGAAAGCTTTCCGTCCTCAACAAGCTGCATAACCGCAACTGCGGTAAACTGCTTTGTGAGCGAAGCAATTCTAAAGCATGTGTCCGTAGAATTTTTTGTGTGCCTGTCCTTATCGGAAAATCCGTTAGTGCCGATATATTCAAGGGCATTTCCGATTTTCACGTAAACCGTTCCGCGATACTTGTTGCTTGTAATTATATCATCAAGGGTGTTGCTGATATCAGCAGATTTTCTTTTAAGTTCGGAATAATTCCATGTTGGTTCTTGCTTCTGTTCATCGGAAGTTGCCGCCTTTGTTACAGGCTGTGAAGCAGCAACGGCGGTTGTTTTCTCGGTAGCGGATACAGAAGACTGCGTGTCTTTTCCGCAGCCTGTAAAGCACACAGAAAAAGCTGTCAACGCAGAAATTGCAAGACACAGAATTTTTTTTGATGATATAAGCACTTTAATCACCTCAGATTTTTTTCATATTACTGCAATAGTTCGCCATAAGAGTTTTTGTGCCGGCTTTATCAAATGCGATTTCAAGCATAGTATCATTGCCCATTTTCTCGGCTTTCATTACCATGCCCTTGCCGAACACCTTGTGCTGAACACAATCTCCTACATTGAATACAGCACCGCTCTTAACAGGAGGTTTTGTAAATCCGAACGATTTATTCGGTGAATACGAGCTACCCGACGATTTGCCGACAGAAACTTTTTCACCTGTTCCCGATGCAAACCCGGAAGACGCCTGTGTGAACATCTGCTTTCTTCCGCCGCTGTATTCAAGAAGATTATCTGGAATCTCGTTTAAGAATCTTGAGCCCTTATTATAGCTTGTTGATCCGAACAGCATTCTCGAATTTGTTTTTGTGAAATAGAGAATTTCCTTTGCTCTTGTAATTCCGACATAGGCAAGTCGCCTTTCCTCGTTGAGTTCATCGGGATTCATCATTGTTGCAACGGACGGAAACATTCCTTCTTCCATGCCTGCGATGAATACAACAGGAAATTCAAGTCCCTTTGCCGAATGTAATGTCATCATTACGCAGGTATCTGCATCTGCATCGTAGTTATCAATATCGGTCTGGAGAGAAATTTCTTCAAGAAATGCAGAGAGGTCTGCCTCATCGCCGTAGTCCTCTTCAAACTTCACGATATTTGAAGAAAGCTCTTCGATATTTTCAATACGAACCTCGGGGTTGTCCTTTTCGGTTTTAAGATACTGTTCGTATGATGTATGTTCAATCACAAGATTGTATAATTCCGCAAGAGAATAATCGCCGCTCTGCTCGGCTTCAATAAGTCCGTCAATAAGTGCAACAAAGCCCTTGAGCTTTGCAGAGGCACGGGAAAGCTGCGGATAGTTTTCCGCCTCCTTGATTACATCGTAAATGCTTTCGCCGAGTCCTGCGGCAATGTCTGCGGCATGGGAAACGGTTGTCGCACCTATTCCCCTCTTCGGAACATTGATAATTCTTGAAAGTCTGACATCATCATGAGGATTATTTATAACCTGAAGATAAGCAACCATATCACGGATTTCTTCACGGTCATAGAATCTGTGACCGCCGATTACACGGTGCGGTACACCGCTTCGTGACAAAGCCTGCTCAATTGCGTTTGACTGAGCATTCATTCTGTAAAGAATTGCATAGTCGGAATATTTTCTTCCGTCGGCTACACCGTCAAGAATAGTCTGAGCAATAAAATTCGCCTCGTCACGCTCATTTTCGGCTGTATGCACCTTAATTTTCTCACCCTGACCGTTTTCGGTCCACAAGGTTTTACCCTTACGCATTGTGTTATTTGAGATAACCTCGTTAGCGGCATTGAGGATATTCTGTGTACTTCTGTAATTCTGTTCAAGGCGAATCATTTTTGCGTTCTTAAATGTATTTTCAAAAGAAAGAATATTTTCGATTGTAGCGCCGCGGAATTTGTAGATACTCTGGTCATCATCACCTACAACGCAGATGTTGCCATATTTGCTTGCAAGCAGGCTTACAAACTTATACTGTACCTTGTTTGTGTCCTGATACTCATCGACCATAATGTACTTAAACTGATTTCTGTAATAATCAAGAATATCGGGTGCTGTTTCAAAAAGCTTTACGGTATTACAAAGCATATCGTCAAAATCCATTGCATCGGATGTTTTAAGCTTTGTCTGATAGATTTCATAAACTTTTGCAATCTGTGCCTTACGGCTGTCAAATTCAGCCTCTTTACGCATTTCTTCGGGAGTAAGCATTTTATCCTTAGCCTTTGAAATTTCGGAGAGGATTGATTTTACAGGCAAAGTTTTTTCGGCGATATTAAGCTGTTTCAGGATATCCTTAACAAGCTTTTTCTGATCGTCTGTTCCGTAAACGGTGAAATGACTTGTATAACCGATTCTGTCACCGTATCTGCGCAGGATTCTTGCACAGGTTGAATGAAAGGTAGCCGCCCAGATGTCGGCACCGCCCTCGGGAACTGCCGCACAGATTCGTTCTTTAAGCTCTCCTGCCGCTTTATTGGTAAAGGTAATGGCAAGTATCTGCCACGGCTTGCAAAGCTCACACTGTAAAATATAGGCTATTCTGTTGACAAGAACTGTGGTCTTGCCCGAACCGGCTCCCGCAAGAATGAGCAACGGACCTTCCGTGCAGAAAACTGCCTGTTTCTGCATATCGTTCATATGTGAAAAGTTTTTCTGAATTTCAGTCTGTAACATTATTATCCTGCCTTAAATTATTCTACAAAAGAAATGGGCGAACGATGTTCGCCCTATGTTTTGTTTAACCCGATTATTTAATGCTGTCATTAAACATTGTAAGCATATCGGATGCCTTTTCACCGATAATCATTGTAACAAAGTTACCGTCTTTTGTAACCTTACAATTTTTCACCATATCAAGCTCTTCAGCTGAATAGGAAGCATTCTGCTGGAAGATTGAATTATAGCGGTTTGTAAGAGCAGTTTCAACTCTTGAAGCGGCATCCGAATCAGTTGCCTCAACAAGAACTACCTCTGTATTTTTGCTGTCTGTATCAGACTTGCCGACCTCAGCGGCAAACTGCTTGATGTCATCGGCATTTATGTTATAGTACTTGTACATATCTTCTTTTGTTTCGTACTTGGTAGCATCTACACTGTATTCGGTATTCATCTTATCCAAAACATCGCCGAGATTAACATCCTTTGCACCGCAACCGGCAAGGATTGAAAGACAAAGGATAAGAACAGCCGCAAATGAGATTACTTTTTTCATAAACTTACCTCCAAAATATTAAAAAAACAGCACCGAACTCCTAAGAGCTCGGTGCTGAATGGTCGAGGTGACAAGATTCGAACTTGCGACCCCATCGTCCCGAACGATGTGCGCTACCAAACTGCGCTACACCTCGTAGTAAAAAAGCCCCGAAAACTTTCGGGGCTATGGCTGTGGAATAGGGATTCGAACCCCAACAAACAGAGTCAGAGTCTGTCGTGCTACCGTTACACTATTCCACAAGATGTAATTGCTACCGAACTTGCAACGATTTGAATTATAAGACATATCGGGTTAAAAGTCAATACCTTTTTGAAAATTTTTTCAAAAAATTTCCGAACCTGTCCTGCGGCTTTTAAAAAGTGCGGCAGCAATGGGATTTTTTACAAATAACAAGCTTAAAATTATCTTCGTATAGCTCGTATATCTTTTCCCTTAAAATTAAGTTGTTGAGCATTTCCGCAGATTCTTGAAACGAATCTTTGAGAATAATTATTTTCCAACTCCTTAACCGAGAGATTTGTATTTATGATTATAGGCTTGTTTGATAACATTCTTGAATTAAAAATATTGTAAAACTGTGACACGCCAAACTGAGAATGGAATTCCGTTCCGAGGTCGTCTATAATGAGAAGGTCGCAATCAACAAGTATACTAAATGCGGAGTCATCATCATTGTTTGAAAAATAATTTTTTTCAAGTTTAGAAACAAGCGACGGAGCAGAAGCGTAAATTACACCGTATCCCTTCTTAATTACTTCATTGGCAATTGCAAGCGACAGATGAGTTTTACCGAGTCCGGTTGCCCCCTTCATAAGTATGCTTTTTGAATGCTCATTAAATTTTTCGGCATAATTTTGACAGAAATTAAAAACTCGACTCATAAGGTCATAGTTAGACAGTTTAAGTTCAGGATCTACTGTTTTATCATAATAGTCAAGATTAAAGCTTTCAAATGTAGAAAGCGACAATGGTGCATATCTGTTAAGTTCTGCACACGCACAAGAAATAAGTGCCGATTTCATACACGAACATCTTACAGTCTTGCCGTTAATGTCATAGTAGCCCTTATCTTCACACTTTTTACAAAAATATTTTGGTTCAAAATAATTAGCAGGATATCCGTTATCTGTAAGAATCCTCTTGACTTCCGCCTGCATTGCAAGATCTTTGTCACGAAGTTTCTCTACCTCAACTTTTACATCTCCGCCTGCAAGAACTGCACGGGCGGTTTTGATTCCGCTCATGGAAATCTGCTTTTCAAGCTCTTTCACACGGGGAAATCTTTCATACACCTCTTCTTTTCTTCTTTCTGCTGCCTTTTCGGCATTAAGCCTGCGTTCATGTAATATATCCGAAGCAGCCTTATAAACACTGTTGCTGTATCCCATACTAACCTCTTATTTAAAATCTTCCAGTAAATTAATTTTTTCAAATTCACTAATATCGTAAGACGACGCCTGCTTTTGCGACGCCTTATTTACTGATTTTTCATATTTATTAAGTTCATCAATTGTATGAACATTGCCTGCGTGCCAACGCTTAAGGATTCCGTCAATGTAGCGAAGATTCATTGTTCCCTTTGTATCAACGCATCTTTCATACGCCTCTCTGAGCATTTCGGGCGAAAACTTCCACTCGCTTACCCACTTGTCACCGTATTCAAGCTGTTTTTTTGTTGGCGATCCGACATTTTTGAGTCCGAACGCCTTTGAAACAATTGAAAAGTTTGCCGTTGTTTTTTGAATCTGCTTAATCTTGTTATCAGCCGCCTCAAGCGAATAAACACCGTCATTTGCCCATTGAATACCGATATTTTCAATCGTTCTGATATTGCCCTTGTCAATGCTTACGCAATAATGAATGAGCATAAAGATTACATCCAGCGGCAGTCCGCAGGTATCCTTGAGCATAAGCAGAGTTGCGATATCGGAATTTGAAAGAACTTTTCCGAGTGTTGTCTGTGTTTCGTCAACGAGCATTTTTAATTCTTCATCAACTGCAAGTCTTTGTGCCGTAAATACAAAATCAGGCTTTTGCGGTCTTGTAGCCGTAAAATGTTTTTGCGGTTCTTCTGCGTTTTCCTTTGGTGACTGTTCTGTTTCCTGTTTTACAGGCTCTTGAACCGCTTGAACAGGCTGTGGCACTGTCTGTTGTGGCTGTAAAACAGTCTGAACAGGTTGCGGTGTCTGTTCCGTTTGAACAGAAGTCTGCGGTGTAGGAACAAATTCCTCGTTATTTTTTGCAGGAGTAAAGGTATTTTCAATTCGATTAAACACACCCATACTTACCCAATAGTCAAGCGCCTCGGGAATATCGGTTACATTGACACCTGTTGCCTTTGAAATTTCTGTGTCGTCAACGGAACGACCGGCATTACGAAGGACAAACAAAAGGACTTTAAGCTTTACGCCGTCAGAAAATTTTAATCCTTCATCGACTACTTTGGAGGGAACTGCAAAAATTGAGTTCCATACTCCCAAATCTATATTTATTGACATTATATCCTACTTTCTGTGATTTGCTTTTTGTAAATGTCTGTTACAATATTTATAACAGTTCCATTCTCTCAGAACTGTGGAACATCTGCACTTGGATTTTAATCAGAACAACGCTCTGCTTTCATAACATGGAGCAAGGTTTGTAACAAAGTGCAATCTGTATTTAAATTATAACATAGATTTTCAATTTTAAAAACAAAAAAATAAAATTATCTGGATTTTTTTCTGTTTCTGTGATAATATGATTTCAAATTATGAAAAGAGGTATTACAATGAAATATTCATATTTTCCTACGGGAGTTTGCTCCAGACAGATCAATCTTGAACTTGATGACAACGGTAAAATCACAAGCTGTGAGTTTATTGGTGGCTGTTCAGGCAACACTCAGGGCATTTGTATGCTTGTCAAAGGTATGGACGCAAAAGACGCTGTTGACAGATTAAAAGGCATTGACTGCCGTGGCAGAGGCACATCCTGCCCCGATCAGCTTTCAAAGGCTCTTGTTGAAGCATTAAAACTTATCTAAATCGTTTTTGTGTATAAGTTTAATTATTATTCTGATAAAGAATTTTACTACATAAGAAAACGCAATTACAAACAAGGTAATTATACTCATTATTGTTATGATAATGAACAAACACAACATAAAAACATCCTTGCAGATTTTTAATTACATTATATCTGCAAGGATGTTATTTTTTTGGTTAATTATGTAGTACAGAGCAAAAAATTATTTTGAAAGGAAATAGTTCATCATTGTGAAACCTTTTTCAATATAGTTGCCTGTCTTTTTAGCCTCTTCTTCACAGAATTTGCTTACGCCGCTGTCAACTTCGTTTTTGCTGTCATAGATAAGATAAGGAACAGGATTTGAAGTGTGTGTGCGGATAGAAAGAGGTGTGGGATGATCGGGACATACGAGTACGGCAAAATCATCAAAAGTTCTGAGAAAATCGGTTACGGGCTTGAGAATATGCTCATCAATGAGTTCAATTGCCTTAACTTTGTTTTCTATCTCTCCCCTATGACCGCATTCATCGGGAGCTTCAACATGGATATAAACGAAATCTGCACCGTTTTTAAATTCATCAATTGCGGCTTTGCACTTTCCGTCAAAGTTTGTGTCAATATAGCCTGTTGCACCTTCAACATCAACGCTCTTCATGCCGGCACAAATTGCAATACCTTTGAGAAGGTCAACAGCAGAAATCATACTGCCCTTTTTGCCGAACTTGCCGAAGAAGCTGTCAAGAGCGGGTTTTGTACCCTCGCCCCAGAGCCAAATTGAGTTGGCAGGACGAAGTCCTTTTTCAACTCTTGCCTTGTTTACAGGATGATTCTTGAGCAAATCATAGCTTTTCTTCATCAAATCATAGAGAGCGGCAGTATCGTCACCCTTTGGAATGTATTCTTTAATCACACGACCTGAGATATCGTGAGGAGGTGTGAGTTCACCCGGATGCGGATTGCCGTTTTTCCATACAAGACAATGGCGGTATGCAACACCCGAATAGAACTTAAAAATATCGTTGCCAAGCTTTTCATCAACATAGTTGATAAGCTCTCTTGCCTCTTCTGTTGAAATGTCGCCCGCACAGTAGTCAACCATAGACTTGTCCTCGTAGTTTTCTTCATCGGACAGAGTTACAAGGTTACATCTTAATGTTACATCGGTGTCTTTAAGGTCAATACCGATACTTGCCGCCTCAAGCGGAGAGCGACCGCTGTAATAAACAGCAGGTTCGTAACCGAGAACAGAGAGGTTTGCAACATCGCTGCCGGGCTTAAGTCCTTCGGCAACGGTTTTAACCATTCCGACCTCGCCCTTTGAGGCAAGGTAATCCATACAAGGCTTAACAGCCTTTGCCATAGGAGTTGAATTATCAAGCTGTGCGTTTGGCTCATCAGCCATACCGTCACAGAGCATTACTAAATACTTCATACCGATTCATAGCCTTTCCGTATAATATGAATTTTATTTCTGAAGTGTGCCAAGACTTGCACACTTTAAATATGCGTTGATAAAGCCGTCAAGATCGCCGTCCATAACAGCCTGAATGTTACCTGTTTCAAAACCTGTTCTGTGGTCTTTTACCATTGTATACGGCATAAACACATAGCTTCGGATCTGTGAACCCCAGGTAATTTCCTTTTGAACACCCTTGATGTCCTCAATCTTTTCAAGATGCTCACGCTCTTTGATTTCAACGAGCTTTGAGATAAGCATATTCATAGCAACATCACGGTTCTGATACTGGCTTCGCTCAACCTGACTGGCAACAACGATACCGGTAGGAATATGAGTAAGACGAACAGCTGATGATGTCTTATTTACTTTCTGACCACCTGCACCGCTGGCACGGTAAACATCCATTTTAATATCTTCGGGCGGAATATGAACCTCTGTATCCTTTGCAATTTCAGGCATAACTTCAAGAGAAGAGAAGCTTGTGTGCCTTCTGCCTGCCGAGTCAAACGGAGATACACGGACAAGACGGTGAACACCTGCCTCACTCTTTAAGTAACCGTAAGCATTTTCACCTTCAACAAGAAGCACAGCACTTTTAAGTCCTGCCTCATCGCCGTCAAGGTAGTCAACTTCTTTAACCTTAAAGCCGTGAGCCTCTGCCCAACGGGTGTACATTCTGTAAAGCATTTCTGCCCAGTCCTGAGCCTCTGTTCCGCCCGAACCTGCGTGAAATGTAAGAATTGCGTTATTTTTATCATATTCGCCTGTGAGCAAAGTCTGCAAACGCTGTTTTTCAAGATTTTCCTTGACAGCCTCAACTTCGCTTTCCGCCTCTTCAAGAAGAGATTCGTCCTCTTCCTCATTTGCAAGCTCAATCAAAGCGTGTGTATCTTCATATTTGGCAACAAGGTTTTCATAAGCTTCAACCTTGCCCTTTAAAGAACCTGTACGCTGTAATACTTTTTGTGATTTTTCTACATCGTCCCAAAATCCCGGTTCGGTTGCCTTGAGTTCAAGCTGCTGAATCTCCGAGAGCATACCCTTCATACCGAGTGCGTCGGACAAATCGTCTATTTCAGGCTTGAGGGCCTGAAGCTTTAAAAGTAATTCCTCAAACTGTACCATAAACATGTACCTTTCTGAATCTAGTTTATTCTTTCACAATTAAACATTATAACAAAATTATCTTTAAAAGTAAAGAAAAACAGATATTTTGTTTGCAAGTGAACTTATATACAAAAACAAGTTGCATTTGTCGATACTATTTGTTATAATTATGTTGTGTAGGTACACCATATGATGTACCCCTTGGAGGTTAATAATGGAATTTACAGAATACAAATGTCCGGTATGCGGTGAGCAATTTAAAAAGGGCGACGATATTGTTGTTTGTCCCGAATGCGGAGCACCGCATCACAGAGAATGTTACGAAAAAGAAGGCCGCTGTCATTTTGCAGACAAACACGGCGACGGCTTCTCTTTTGAAAAGGAACAATCCGGAGCTGCCAATGATCAGGCTGAACAGAATGACGAAAGCGGTACAGTGGTCTGCAAACGCTGCGGTACGGATAATCCTAAAGAAATGTTCTATTGCAGTAACTGCGGAGCGCCGCTTTACGATAATAAAGAGGAAACACAAAATCCTCGGCAAAATCAAAATAACGGTCAGCCTAATCCTAATTTCGAACAAAATCAAGGAACGCCGCCGTTTGGCATTCCTTTCGGTCAGACAAATCCGCAGATGGCTGCCGCTTTTGACCCTATGGCAGGCATGAAGAGCGATGAACCGCTTATTGATGACATTACGGCAGGTGAGGCCGCCAAGTTTATCGGCAAGAATACTCCTTACCATTTGAGAGTTTTCAGCTTTATCAAAAAGTTCAAAAAGAGCAGATTTAACTTTGCGGCATTTATTCTGTCGGGCATATATTTCCTTTACAGAAAAATGTATGCTTTGGGAATACTTTTCTCCGTGCTGACATTCGGTTCTACAATTGCTTCGGGTTATATAAAAACTCTTCCTGCTTGGCAAAATATATACAATAACATACTTCAGGCACAGGGTTCGGGGCAGGTTGTTTCGCTCTCAAATAATTTTGGACTTTCAGCCGAAGATTTTTGGCTGTTTTTATCACCCTTGATTGCAAATATAATTTCCATGGCGGTGATGTTGATATGCGGCTTAACAGCAAACAAATGCTTTTTTAACCATTCAGTTAAAAAGATTAAAAAAATCAAAAGCACAACAGATAAAGAACATCTTACAGAAGTTCTTGAAACCAAAGGCGGCGTCAACCTTCCGCTTGCAATCTCAGTTGCAGCCGCACTGATTGTTGCAAATTATCTACCGATATTTTTTATTTAAATAAAACTCTAAAACAAAACAGAAAGAAGGAACACTATGCACATTACAAAAGCAGTTATTCCGGCGGCAGGTCTTGGAACACGAGTTCTTCCCGCCACAAAAAATATGCCAAAGGAAATGTACCCTATTGTTGACAAGCCTACTATACAGTTTATTGTTGAAGAGGCTGTTGCGGCAGGAATTACAGATATTCTCATCATCACAAACCGTGGTAAAGGACTTATGGAGGATCATTTTGATGCTTCTCCCGAACTTGAAAGTCTGCTTGAAAAGAGCGGCAAAACAGAATTTCTTGAAACAGTCAGAAATATTTCAAACCTTGCAAACATTTCTTTTATCAGACAGAAAGAAATGAAAGGTCTTGGACATGCCGTTCTCAAGGCAAAATCCTTTGTGGGCAACGAACCGTTTGCCGTTATGTACGGTGACGGCGTTATTACAAGCAAGGTTCCTGCAATCAAACAGCTCATTGATCATTACGGTGAATACGGTGAAGGCGTTGTAGGCGTTAAAAAGGTTGACGCCAAAGACATTCATAAGTACGGCTCGCTCAAAGTTGAGCATATGCACGACAATGTTTTTGCCTGCACCGATATGAAGGAAAAACCGCAGACTCCCGAAGAAGTTCTTTCTCTTTATTCAATTCTTGACAGATGCGTTCTTCCAGCAGAGATTTTCGAAATTCTGGAAAATACAAAGCCCGGAATCGGCGGAGAAATTCAGCTTACAGACGCAATGAGAGAGATTGCAATAACAAAAGGAATGACAGCCGTTGAGTTTGAGGGCAAGAGATACGATATGGGCAATAAATTCGGAATCTTGCAGGCTCAGATAGAAATTGGGCTTGAACACCCTGAAACGAAGGATTTATTGAAGGATTACATAAAAAATCTTGCAAAAACTTTGTAAAAAGGTATTGCAATTTTCAGGAAAGTGCAGTATAATGTGCTGCAGTTAAATATTGGATTCAAAAAATTAAGGAGGATTTCACATCATATCAGTGCGAAATCCTCTTTTTGCTTTTAAGAACTATTTTAATTCTTTGTTATTCAATTGTTATTTCATAAGGGCAACAGTTTTCATATATATAGTATGATTTGAATCCGGCTTTAAAAGCAAGCTCTATCCCCTTTTCAATATCTCTGCCGACATCATTTATATTGTGTGCGTCACTTCCAACGGTAATATATTTTCCGCCGAGATCGTGATAGCGTTTAATTTCATCAAATGCAGGGAGAGTTTCACCGAGTCCCTTGAACAGTCCCGAAACATTTATTTCAAGTGCCTTGTCATTTTTAATAAGCGTTTCATAGATAAGATCAATCTTATCCCGATACGGCGAAAGACTTGGAACAGTACCGGTGTCACGCTTTATATATCTCAAAGGATATGTAAGATGGGCAAGCGTACAGAAATCGGAAAATGACGCGGTTTCGAGAAGCTCGTCAAAGTACATATTCAGTATTGCCTTAACATCTTCTTTTTTAAAATCCATATAATAAAAATCAGGTCTGTTTCTCAAGTTATGCACCGATGCGATTATTATGTCAAAATCACCAAAACAAAGTGCTTTTTTTGTACATTCGGCATTGTGCATCGGCTCACCGAGTTCAATGCCTTTAAGGATTTTGATTTTTCCCTTAAATCTATCCTGCATAACCGAAGTTTCATAATTCGATTTTGGAATTAACTTGCTGAAATCTCCGTACTCACTTTCAGAGCCGAGCGGAATTTCAGGAGCTTCGCAGTGGTCGGTGATTGCAAGTGCAAAAAGTCCCTTGTCAACGGCACTTTTACACATTTCTTCAACTGTATTTTCAGCATCAAAAGAGTTGCTTGAATGGGTATGAATATCACATATTTTCATTAGTAAAACACCTCACAAAAAAGATGATAACATATGAAAAAAATTTTTTCAATATTGCACTTTACTTTATTAAAAAATCGTTATATAATATGCACAAATAAAGAAAAGCAGTTTTATGCAGAATTCCAACGAAAATCTGCATAAGCAGGAGGTAAAAAATGAAGGCAGTTATCACAGTAATCGGTAAAGACAGCGTTGGAATCCTTGCAAAAGTTTCGGAAGCCTGCTCAAAGGCTGATGTAAACATCGTTGAAGTAACGCAGAGCGTTCTTCAGGATATGTTTGCAATGATTATGCTTGTTGAAATTGACAAATCCAACATTGGATTTGAACAGCTTCAGACAAATCTTAAGGCTGTCGGCAAATCAACAAACACAAAGGTTCATGTTATGCACGAGGACATCTTTAACAGCATGCACAGAATTTAAATCTGAGCTACCGAATTGAAAGGATATACATAATATGTTGGAGACAAGAGATATACTTGAAACTATAAATATGATAGATAATGAAAACCTTGATGTAAGAACAATTACAATGGGTATTTCATTGCTCGACTGCATTGACGAGGACATTGACAAAGCTTGTACAAAGGTTTACGACAAAATTTGCCGCAGTGCCAAAGACCTTGTTAAAACAGGTGAAGACATCCAGAAGGAATTTGGTATTCCTATTATTCATAAAAGAATTTCAGTTACCCCTATCGGTATGGTAGCAGCTCCTTGTCAGAGCAAGAATGTTGTCAAGTTTGCCCACACTCTTGACAAAGCCGCAAAGGAACTCGGCGTAAATTTCATCGGCGGTTATTCCGCTCTTGTACAGAAGGGTTTTGCAAGCGGTGACTATGCCCTTATTGAGAGCATTCCGCAGGCCTTGAGCGAAACCGATTTTGTTTGTTCATCCGTAAATATCGGTTCTACTAAGGCCGGTATCAATATGGACGCAGTTAAGATGATGGGTAAGGTCGTTAAGCAGACTGCAGAAGTTACAGCCGACAGAAACTGCATCGGAGCCGCAAAGCTCGTTGTATTCTGTAATGCTCCTGAAGACAACCCGTTTATGGCAGGTGCCTATACCGTTATCAATGTCGGCGTATCGGGTCCCGGCGTTGTAAGAGCCGCTCTTGCAAAGGACGGCGCAGGAAAAGACATCACGGAAATTGCAGATATGGTTAAGAAAACTGCATTCAAAATCACCCGTATGGGACAGCTTGTTGCAAGAGAAGCAAGCAAGCGGCTTTGTGTTCCCTTTGGTATTGTTGACCTTTCACTTGCTCCGACACCTGCTGTCGGCGACAGTGTTGCATATATTCTTGAGGAGATGGGACTTGAAGTGTGCGGATGTCACGGCACAACCGCTGCTCTCGCACTTCTTAACGATGCTGTTAAAAAAGGCGGAGTTATGGCTTCTTCCCATGTCGGCGGTTTAAGCGGTGCTTTCATCCCTGTTTCTGAGGATGCAGGTATGATTCATGCTGCCAACGAAGGTTTCCTTGACATTACAAAGCTTGAATCAATGACGGCCGTTTGTTCGGTTGGACTTGATATGATTGTAGTGCCGGGGGACATTACTCCTGAGGTTATCTCGGCAATCATTGCCGACGAGGCTGCAATCGGTATGGTAAATACCAAAACAACGGCGGTAAGACTTATTCCGGCTATCGGAAAAAGTGCAGGCGAAGAACTTAATTTCGGCGGACTGCTCGGCAGAGGTCCCGTTATGCCTGTAAGGAAAGGTTCTCCGGAGGCATTCATTAAGCGCGGCGGAAGAATTCCGGCTCCGCTTCAAGCGCTTAAAAACTAATTTTTCACGGGGGTGGTATTGTGGAAAATATGATTAAAAAAATCGTTGATGCCGACAACGAAGCCAAAGCCATGGAAAAGG
>ENA-OPDF01001091-OPDF01001091.1-human-gut-metagenome-genome-assembly--contig:-NODE-1091-length-16974-cov-4.071517_pt1 | contig 16974 bp, 10 predicted proteins | sample MGYA00241575_ERZ501501 | MGnify/ENA primary metagenome ERZ501501 (study PRJEB25962, sample SAMEA1972229) | human gut metagenome | biome: human gut; feature: human-associated habitat; material: faeces... | reverse complement strand
CAAAGAGTATAAGACCGTCTTCGACTTCGCGCCGCGCAACAAACCCAATAAGGGAAGGGCGAATAAACGGAAATAATCGTTACCTTTGCCACTGGAAAAGACCTGTCATAACGAGATACGCTTGTTTGATAAGGATTTTTTCAGTGGTCGGCGCTTCGGGTGGGAACCCGGGGCGCCTTTCTCTTCCCCGATTATCAACGACCACTAAAAATTCTTATCATGCCAGACAAGCAACACCATACCCCCACGGGGGAATTGTCCTATTACGGACTTTCGTTACTATCCTACCTCAAGGACAGCCACCCGGAACTCATCGCCGAAAGTGAGTTCATCGCCGAGCGGGCCGACAGCGCCGCCCAAGCGTACAGCGAGGCGATCCGTTCGGGCTGCAACCACATCGAGGCCGAAGAAATTGCCCGCGAGGAACTCTGCCGCGGACTGCACTTTTCACCCTACAACACGCTGGTAAACATCCTCTGGAGGGAATTCGAGGCGGAGATTCCCGAGGATACCGCCCGGCAGGCGGCTCTACGCCTGCTGCCCCTCTGCCGCGGGGTGCTGGAGAAGTACGACCTCACGGACGACTTCGCCGACACGCCCGACTATGAACTGTTCTATACCGAACTGACGGGAACCGTCCAAATACTTCTCGAAGATGGCATTCAATAAGAAAACCCACCTCCGCCAGAATATCGACGCGCTGAAGACGGCCTTCACGCTCGACAGGGAACGGCGGGCGCCGACTCCCGAAGAAGAAAGGACACTCGGCGCATACAGCGGCTTCGGCGCCATCAAGGAAGTGCTGGAAAACCCCACCGGGAAACCGGACAAGGACGGCATGGCAACGCTCGTGGCCGAGTTGCAAGAGGTCATCAGGGCGAACACCCCCGACGAACGGAAATACAAGCGCTACATGGACGGGATCAAGAACTCCGTCCTGACGGCTTTTTACACGCCCCCGAAAGTGGCAGACGCCATCGTGGAGGCGATATGGGATACGCGGATCGCCCCCCAACGTATTCTTGACCCCAGCGCGGGAACGGGGGTTTTCGTCAATGCCGTGGATTTCCACGACCCCTACGCGGAGATCACCTGCTTCGAGAAAGACCCCGCCACGGGGTTGATCCTGAAGCACCTGCACCCCGAAAAACGGGTGCGGGTACAGGGATTCGAACGTATCGAACCCAAATACGCCGGTTACTACGACGTGGCCGTGAGCAACATCCCTTTCGGGGACGTGGCGCTCTTCGACCCGTTCTTCTCCACCCATACCGACCCCGTGCGGCGGCAAGGCACACGGGCGCTGCACAACTATTTTTTCATGAAGTCCGTCGATATGGTACGCGAGGGCGGCCTGGTGGCATTCATCACCTCGCAGGGAGTATTGAACGCCGAGCAGGGACGCCCCGTGCGCGAGTGGCTGATGAACCGCTGCGAGCCCGTATCGGCCATCCGGCTGCCGAACAACCTCTTTACAGAACACGCGGGGACGGAGGTCGGCAGCGACCTGGTTATCCTGCAAAAGAAAGCCGCCACGGGGGAACTGTCCGAACGGCAGCGGGATTTCATCGAATCCCGCAAGCTGTCGAACGGCATCCGGATAAACAACCTTTTCCAGTCGTTCGACAGGGTGATCCATACCGAGGCCAAAGTAGGCAAAGACCCCTACGGCAAACCGGCGATGGAGTTCACCCACGCGGAGGGCGTGGACGGCATCGACCGGGAGATGCGGCGTATGCTCTCAGAGGATTTCAACCGGCATTTCAACGAGAGTTATTGCCTGGAACATGCTCCGGAACAGACACCCGGTACACCGGAGCGGGAATTGTCCCGTCCCCGTCAGGCGGAACGCCAGCGTGCCGAAAGACACGAGCCCCGCCTTGCCGGAGAAATCGTCAAGGAGATTATAGCCGACGCCCGTAACCTTCAGCAGCAGCGGGAAGAGGAGGAAAAACGCCGCGTCGTCGCCGAAATGGCGGCGCAGGGCTACCATGTCGATACCGAAACCGGGGAGATTACCCGAATCGAAAACAAACCCGGACAAGCGTTACCGGATTCTGCCGCCACTCCCGCCGGAGAACCGACCGGAGAGGATCTGGCCGACTTCGGGGCCTGGTCGAAAGAGCGGGAGAATCGCTTGTGGGAGCAGCACCCGCCGAAACCCGAAGATTTCGGCATGGCAGATACTCCCGTGCAGCACGTGGGCGGAACAACGGAACCGAAACCGCAGGAGGGCTTCGCCGGGTCGCTTTTCGACACGGTGGAAACGGCGGCTCCCGTACCTGCCACCCAAGCTGCCGAACCGGTAAACGTGCAGCAGGAACCGTTGCTGACGCTCTACGATCTGTTCGGCTTCAGCGCCGAGGAGCGGCGGCAGGCAGAACTCGGTATATCCAAGAAAAGGAACAGCCGCCGGGGAGCAAAGCGGAAGACGCCCCGGCAACCCTCGTTATTCGCCCCGGCCTCCTCTCCGGAGGAACAGAAGAGCGAAATGCCGAAAACGACGCCACCGGAGCGTGATCCCGAAGACTTGTATGCCTCCCTGAACTGGGAGGACAACCCGCCGATCAACGGCTTTTACGAGATGATGATGTCGCTTACCCCGGAACGGAGGGCGGAATTGCGCCGGCAAAACGCCCGGCAGCAGGAAACCCCGGAACAGCGGGAACGGCAGGCGGTACGCCCCCCGACGGAAGCCCCGAAAGACAGACGGAAACAAGCCGCCGGTACGCCGAGAACGGGCAGCCTGTTCGACACGCCGGACAATCCGGAGGAGGAAGAACCCGGTAAAGAAATGCCGCAGATACGGGAGGCGGATATGAAACCCCGCCCGTTCGAGGGTGAGGTCGCCCCCTATTTCCGCGAAGGGACACTCGTCACGGACGGACAAAACCGGGTCGGCTACCTGCGGGGGATTGAATCCCTGCAACCCATGTTCCACCCGCTGGAACTCACGCCTGCACAACGGACGAAAGCCTCCATGTATATCGAGATACGCGATGCCTATTACCACCTTTATAACAACGAGGCGGAAACGCTGACGGCGAACCCCGCCCTGCGGGAGATGCTCAACCGGCTTTACGACAATTTCACCGAACGCTTCGGACGGCTCAATGACAAACGCAACCTCGACCTGATCAAGATGGACGCGCGGGGGACGGAGATTCTATCGCTGGAGCGTTACATCGACGGCAAGGCACGCAAAGCCGACATCTTCGAGCGTCCCGTGGCCTTCAATCCCGATGAGATCACGCACGCCGACGACGCTTCGGAGGCCCTTGTGGCCAGCCTGAACAAGTACGGCCGGGTGGAACCGCACTACATGGCCTCGCTCACGGGAACTACCGTGGAGGGAATACTCGGGGAACTGAAAGGACGTATCTATTACAACCCGGAAACGGACGGCTACGAGGTTGCCGACAAGTTCATCGCCGGCAATGTCATCGGGAAAGCCGAACGGATCGAGGCGTTCCTGCGGGAGAATCCCGACCACGCCCCGGCCCGGGAATCGCTGGAGGCTCTGCGCGAGGCGACGCCCAAACCCATCGCTTTCGACGACCTGGACTTCAACCTGGGCGAACGGTGGATTCCAAAAGGTGTTTACGAGCGTTTCGCCTCCTCGCTCTTCGATACGGAGGTGAAGATCACCTTCGCCTCCAACCTGGACGAGTACGGCGTGAAGGCGGAAGCGACGAACGTGAAGATCACGGAGCAGTATGCCGTCAGCGCGCAGACCCGTAAGTACAACGGCCTGCACCTTTTGAAACACGCCCTGCAAAACACTTCGCCCGACATCACCAAGACCGTCCTCAAATGGGTGGACGGCGAACGGCGGGAGGTCAAAGTGCGTGACGGGGAGGCCATACAGCTCGCCAACAGCAAGATAGACGAGATCCGGGGTGCTTTCCCCGAATGGCTGCGCGAGCAGTCGTCCGACTTCAAAGACCGCCTGACAGACCTCTATAACCGTACTTTCAACTGTTACGTGCGCCCGAAGTACGACGGGACGCACCAGGAATTCCCCGACCTCGACCTCAAGGGGCTGGGAATAGACAATCTGTATGACAGCCAGAAGGACGCGATATGGATGGACAAACTGCTCGGCGGCGGGATAATCGACCACGAGGTGGGCGGCGGAAAGACCCTCATCATGTGCTGCGGGGCCTACGAGAAGAAACGCCTCGGGCTGGCCAATAAACCCATGATTATCGGGCTGAAAGCCAACATCCATGAAATAGCCCGGACGTTCTGTACCGCTTACCCGATGGCCAAAGTCCTCTACCCGGGCAAGGAGGATTTCACGCCCCGGAAGCGTGAGCGCATCTTCCGGGAGATACGCAACAACGACTGGGACGCCGTGATCCTCTCGCACGAACAGTTCGGCATGATACCCCAGTCTCCGGAGATACAGCAGGAGATATTGCAGGCCGAGCTGGACTGTGTGGAGGAGAACCTCGAAGTGCTCAAAGCACAAGGCAGGGACGTTTCCCGCGCCATGATGAAAGGGTGTCAGAAACGCAAGGCCAACCTGGAAGCCAAGTTGCAGAAGGTGGCGCACGCGCTGGAAACACGCAAGGACGACGCCGTGGACTTCCGCCTCATGGGTATCGACCACCTCTACGTGGACGAGAGCCATAAATTCAAGAACCTGACTTTCACGACCCGGCATGACCGGGTGGCGGGCCTCGGAAATCCCGAGGGGTCGCAGCGGGCGCTCAACATGCTTTTCGCGCTGCGTACCATACAGCAGCGCACGGGCCGCGACCTGGGGGCGACGTTCCTCTCGGGAACGACCATCTCCAACTCGCTCACGGAACTGTACCTGCTTTTCAAGTACCTGCGCCCGAAGGAGCTGGAGCGTCAGAATATCCGCACCTTCGATGCCTGGGCGGCCATATTTGCCAAGAAAACCATCGACTACGAGTTTTCCGTGACCAACGAGGTCGTGCAGAAAGAACGGTTCCGATATTTCATCAAGGTTCCCGAACTGGCCATGTTCTACTCCGAGATTACAGATTACCGCTCGGCGGAGGATATAGGGATCGACCGACCGCAAAAGAACGAGATATTGCACAATATCCCGCCGACACCCCAGCAGACGGAGTTCATAGAACGACTGGTGCAGTTCGCCAAATCGGGCGATGCCACGCTCCTGGGCCGCCTGCCGCTCTCGGAGCGGGAGGAAAAGGCGAAAATGCTCATTGCCACAGACTACGCCCGCAAGATGTCGCTCGATATGCGTATGATAGACCCCGAACTATACAGCGACCACGTGGACAACAAGGCGAGCCACTGCGCCCGTATGATTGCCGGTTACTACCGCCGTTTCGAGGCGTACAAAGGTACGCAGTTCGTATTCTCCGACCTGGGAACCTACAAACCCGGAGCGGGGTGGAACGTCTATTCCGAGATACGGCGTAAACTCGCGGAGGATTACGGCATACCCCAAAGCGAGGTGCGGTTCATCCAGGAGGCGACCTCGGAAAAAGCGCGCAAGGAGATGATCGCCGGTATGAACACCGGAAAAATCCGCGTACTCTTCGGATCGACCGAGATGCTCGGGACGGGAGTGAACGCGCAGAAACGCTGCGTGGCGATACACCACCTGGACTGCCCCTGGCGTCCCAGCGACCTGGAGCAGCGCGACGGGCGGGGAATACGCACCGGGAACGAGATCGCCAAACTCCATGCCGACAACAAGGTGGACGTGATATTATACGCCGTCGAGAAGTCGCTCGACGCCTACAAGTTCGGGCTGTTGCACAACAAGCAACTGTTCATCCGCCAGCTCAAGACCAACAACATGGGAAGCCGTACCATCGACGAGGGGGCCATCGACGAAAAGAGCGGCATGAATTTTTCCGAGTATGTCGCCGTCCTCTCGGGAAATACAGACCTGCTGGACAAAGCCCGCCTGGAGAAGAAGATTGCCACGCTCGAAAGCGAACGCCAGGCATTCGTGCGCGGCAAATCATCGAGCCGCTACAAGCTGGAGCAGATCACGGAGAAGATAGAGAAGAACAACGACCTGATACGGCGTATCGGCAAGGATCTGGAACACTTCAAGGCCCGCGTCGAGTTCAACGAGGACGGCTCGTACCGCAATCCCGTGAAACTGAACGGGCTGGAAACCTCCGACCCCAAGCTCATCGGGAAACAGCTCAACCATATCGCCGAAACGGCACGCACGCTCGACAGGCTCGAACCCATCGGGAGCCTCTACGGGTTCGAGCTGCTCGTCCAGAGCGAAACGACCGGGAAAGACGGGCTCGACCTGGTGCAGAACCGTTTTTATGTCCGGGGTGAAGGGGATTATCTATACCAGTATAACTACGGGAATATCGCCTCCGACCCGCGACTGGCGGCGATGAACTTCATCCACGCGCTCGCGACCATCGAGCCGACACTGGAGAAATTCCGGAAAAAGAATGAGGAACTGGAGAAAGATATTCCCGTCCTGCGGGAAGTGGTGGAAAGTTCCTGGCGCAAGGAGCCCGAACTGACGGCCCTAAAAGCTGACCTGACGGAAATAGACCGCAGGATACAGCAAAGCCTCAAACCGATAGAAGAGAGCGAGGGAAAGGAGGCGGAGGAGGATAACGACGTGTGCCGGGAACGGCATGACACGGCGGAAGAGCTCCCGAAGGAAGACAACACGGCGGCCCGTATTCCTTCCCGGCTGCGGCAGATTGCCGACGCCTCCGGGGGGCGCATCGTGATCGCGGGCGTGGGCAGCCCGCCGGAGAACGGCCCTGCGAAGAAAGGGATCAAGATGTAAACGAAAAGCCGACGGAAGTACAGATTTCCATCGGCTTTTTTCATATGTCCGTGAGCGTTGTCGTCACACTTCCTGCAAGAGTGTTTGCAGCTCCTCCTGCGTGGGAAGATAGGTCATGTACTGGGCGGCGAAGACCTGCTTTTCATCTTCGGGCAGCGTATAACGGACGACCGCGTCGTTTTTCTCCGCGCAGAGGACGATACCCACCGGAGGGTTATCCCCGGGATTCATCAACTCACGGGTGTAGTAATTGACATACATCTGCATCTGCCCCAAATCCTGATGGGTCAGCTCCCCGGATTTAAGGTCTATTAAAACGAAACAACGGGCCAGGTAATTGTAAAAGACCAGGTCGATGTAGAAATGCTTGTCATCGAGGGAGATACGCTTCTGTCGCGCGACGAAGGCGAAGCCTTTCCCGAGTTCGAGCATCAAGCGCTGCAAGCGGCTGATGAGCAGTTGCTCCAGATCGGTTTCCAGAAAATGCTCTCCCTGCGGGATACCGAGAAACTCCAGGATATACGGGTCGCGGATGATCTCTTTGGGTTCGACACGTCCGGGTTCGGTACGGGAAATCTCCTCTTTCACAGCTTTCTTGTCTCGGCTGGCCAGCAGGCGGTCATAGAAAAGCGTGTTGATTTGGCGGTCGAGCTGCCGGACACTCCAGTTTTCCTTGACGCACTCGTGCAGGTAAAAATCACGGGCGGCATCGCCCGACACCTTGAGAAGCGTGCGGCAATGCGACCAGCTCAATTTATCACACAGCGTGTGATATTTCGGGTAGCACTGGTAAAACTGCCTCATGTACCGCAGGTTGGTGGCCGTGAACCCGTTTCCGAACTCCGCCACGAGCCGCCTGGAAAGGGTGTTGATGACAGCCTTGCCATATCCGGCACGGTCGGTTCCCTGCTGCTCGTACTCCACTATGTATTTCCCTACCTGCCAGTAAGCCCTCACGAGGGTCGAATTGACATGATGTATCACCTTCGCGCGCGCTTCCTGCAAGATATGGCGCACATTATGCAGCAGCTCTTCCTCCCCTTTGTCGGCAGGATATATTTTATCAGTTTCTTTCATTGCTTCATTATTATATAGGCTTCATTCAGCAAACATACTGATTTTACGGCAAATATCGAGCGGTTGTACCGCCTTGTCGTGCCTTATTCCATGTATCTCCGCGTTTTTCCATGACGCCGGACTCTCGGGACAGGGCCTAACCGGAACCGGCAGGACGATCCTTTTTCAGCTTGCGGAAATTACTGAAGTTACGCTCGATGAACCGCAGGACGTCCGATTCCCGGTAGAAGGTCTTGTGATAGATCATCTCGTAAGGCAGCTCTCCCGAGGTGCGGTAACGCTGGAGTGTGCGCTTGCTGATATTGAGCATACGGCACAGGTCGTAATTGTCCAGAAGACGCTCCCCGTCAGGCAGGATGGAAAGCGGTTGCTCCACGTCCCCCGCGCACAGCTTCTCGATACGTTCCAGCCGTTCCGAGAGCCGCTGCATCCATCCGTCGAAATATTCCTTGTCCAGAAACATGGCCTACTCCTTTGGTTGGTTCTTGCGCCGCACGGAACGCTCCTTCAGCACACGGCGGATTTCCGTGAGGGAATAATACAGCTTCCGGTTGATGGCCGAATAGGTGATCACGTGATCCGAGCGGAGGCGTTGAAGGGTACGCCCGCTGATACCCAGGTAACGGCAGACCTGCTCGCCGTCCATCCATTCGTCGTTTATATACTCCTTATTCCATGCACGCCCCTTTTCAGGGAGAGAGGCGATTGCAGCCTCTATTTTCTCTATACGCCCGACAAGCTCGTTATAGGCTCGCGAACCGATCACTATGATTTTCATACTCCTTTGTTTTTTAGTCTGTTACAAAGGTCGGGCTTATATGGACAGCTTAAAACGAGGTCGGTACGACTTTTTTTTGATAATTTGCAGTGAACTGATTCTCAACGGTTCATGCGGTGAAGAAGGCAGTGTTTTTTACCGAAATCCGCGGCCCGTACTCGGTATTTTTATGGGCAGAAATGCGATAGAATACTGTGATTCAACGCTTAACGGTGTTCTAATCCGGACGGGGCTACAACGGAACACCCGTATCGGCTCCTTATACGGGTGCAAATACGGGCGTTCGGGAAAGTTCCTTTCGAGAGTTACGGGGGAAAACCGACCTCGGTTCTTTTGTTATATACAACGCTGATTATCAGTGTTTCTATAAGGAATAGAGTGCTTTACCGGTTCATATTCTACTCGGAATTGCCGTTTTTCTTGTTTCGCTTCCACGTCTGCATACGTTTAAGCAGGGCCTCTTTCGCCTTGTCAAGCCACGGTGTCGGGTTGTTTCGGATTTTCATATCGCAGAATGTCCTCGAAAGGTTCATGTCGAGGTGTACGTTGAAAGCGTTGGAAATGTAGCTGGCAAGTTGCGTGAGTGGCACATTGCCGAAACAGCCTTTACTGTCGAGCAGGTAAATAAGTTCCGTCAGATCCGTCTTCGAGTCCTGCCATGTCGGACGCACGTCAGACAATGGCAGAACCATGTTCCGGAGGTTCGTGCTCTCCAGTGATTCCAATTCGCCCATAAGATAAACCGACAACATATCGTTGGCCAGGATTTTCGCCACCTTGAAATCCGCGTTTGTCGAAAACTGCGGGTCGAGTTCATAGTAGAAGGTTTCCAGGTATTGCTCCGTGTCGGTCTGCCCGCGCAGGAAATAGAGGCTGTCCAGGTGTGTAGCGCCGCTGCGGAAATAGCGGATAAAGTCAAGGCGTTTCTGCGTGTACGCGTTGATGGCCCGAACATGGGCGTCCAGGTACTCCCGTTGTGCCTCGATACTTCCTACCGGACGGTTCATCTCGATATTGTAGAGCTTGCGGTAATAGATCAGACGGCAAAAAAGACGGGGTTTGATTTCTTTGAAGAACTTTATTTCCTCGTCATCGTTTTGAAAACGGTAGCCGATGATATATTGTTTCAAACGGTCGAACGCTTCTCCCAGGACACGTGACGCTTCAAGCGACTTTTTCAACACGTCGGTATCCCGCGATTCGATACGTTCGATACTCCGCAGGACTTCGCTGTTTAATTTTTCTATAAATGCAATCATAATCCGTCTTGTTACTTTCGCGTATAAAGTTAGCGAATCGAAAAACCGGCGGATTACGATTTTTATCTTTCTCTTCGTTTTTTTATCACGAGGCCGATTTTAATGTCAGATCCGGCCTTCCTGGCGGATGGAAGTGGGATTGCTCCCCATATTCCGCTTGCAAAAGTCCGTAAAGTGGGATTGGGCGGAGAAACCGCACATGTAGGCTATTTCCTGCAACGTGTAGTGTGTCGTCCGCAGCAACTCCCCGATACGTTCGATACGGCGCTGACGTAACCACGAGGAGGCCGAGCAGCCGAAAACCCGCTGGAAACGCCGGCGGAAGGTAATCGTGCTGGAATACCCGCAAACCCCGGCGAGTTCCGTGACGTTATCCGAGGCAAGATAATTCGATTTGACACGGGAGATGAACTCGTAATCGTCCCCCAGGTGCAACAGCTCCTCGAACTCCCCGACATCGGCGGGAGTGAGATGTTCATAAGAGGCGTCGAGCATTTTCAGCATGACAGCAGCGTTACATTCAACGGGCATACCCAATGTCTTACGGGCTTCACGCAGGTAATTCTTAAACCGCAGCCGCAGCGTGTCGTGATGCGGGTAGGAACACTGGAACAGAATGGTGCAGACCGTCCGCAGTTCATCGACACAACAGTAGCCGAAATACCACGTTACAAGACGCTCGACGTAATGGACGGCATGAAACTCCTCCGAAAGCATCAGAAGAAGCAGGAACGGGGTGAAATCCTGGTATTCCCCCGTTATGGGACGGGGTGCTTCGTCAAGCAAGGAGGCAATGTCCCGCATCAGAAGAGAATCTCCCGAGTACGCTTTTATTTGTTCGGAACTGCGGGCATAATCCCGGTAACGCGATATGACCGCCGACAAAGCATTGAACTTCACGGCGTGAACGCCTTCTATAAAGGAAGGGCGAAGACTGTTGTAAATGGATAAGTCGGTTTGCATAAGTCATTTCTATAAAACGGAGCCGCATCCCCTTGTTGCCAAAGCTCCGCAAGTCGTTACTTATGAACCGCTTGGAACACGGTACGAATCCTAATTACAAATATATCGCATCCGACAATCCGGAACAAATATCAGCAGGCAAAAATGAAAATAAACCTCGTTATTTTTGATTTTTACCTGCAATAATATTATATTTGCAAACAAATAAGAGTTGTTTGACAGCATGAGAAATATAGTGTATCAAAGCACTTTACCAATTTCTTATCCGTTGCCTATTCTCATGCGAGTTTCTTTTAATCTATTTGTAGTCAATTAAATACCTTCAGACTACATCAAATATAGCAAAAAGAAACCCAAATAGTTTACTCTATCTGGGTTTCTTTTTGCTATGAAAGATGTTTTTACTGGACATTAACCTGATCGCCACTGAATACCGACAGGTCGAGTTTATTCATAATATGTTTGATTGCCAGTTGAGCCTTAACCGAGTTGCCTGCTGCATCGATAGGGGGTGCAAAGGCTGCAATACCCATGATTCCGGGAAGAACTCCCATGACACCTCCGCCTACTCCGGTTTTTGCAGGAATTCCCGAAGTGAAGAGCCAGTCTCCGGTGTGTTCGTAAAATCCTACTGTCGCTATCAGCGATGTAATTTGAGGAGACAGCGAGGCATCGAATACTCTTGCTCCGGTTTTTGGGTTGACTCCTTTATTGGCTATGGTCGCACCGCATACAGAAAGCTGTTCTGCCGTGATTCCCAAAGAGCATTGACGAGTATAAAGGTCGAGCGACAGATCGGGATCGTCATAAATACGGTTGTAGTTTTTCAATAACCATGTAATTGAGCGGTTGTTGAAATTTGTAGCCGATTCGGAGCGATACAATTCATCTATCAATTCAGGAGCACTTCCCGAAAGTTCAGTGATATTTTTCACTATCGCAGCCCATTTTTCTTTTGGATTACCAACTGGTTGAACCATACTGCATGCGGTGATAGCTCCGGCATTAACCAATGGGGTCGAGGGGTGATCGTTTTCCAACAAAATAGCGATTATCGAATTGAACGGTAATCCTGTCGCATCGGCTCCAATCATGGAAAGGAGCTGTTCTGCGCCATATTGGCGTAATACCAATATGGCGGTGTGCACCTTAGAAACCGATTCTATACCGAATTTATATTGAGTATCTCCGACTTCGATAATTCGCCCGTCCAGTAGACATACGCTGATACCGAACAAGTTTTTGTCGATGTTGGCAAGATAGGGAATATAGTCGGCATTCTTACCGTCTTGGTTATTTTTATAGAGATCGTACGCTTCGTTGACCGCTTGTTTGATTTGGGAAACCGAAATAGTTTTTTTCATATTCCTATTTTTTTGTTTTATGGCGGTTCCCCGTATGGGTAAATACCGAACCTTTCACTTCAATATTTTTGTCTTGTGCGATACGAGTATTGGTCGGGTATTCCAATTTTTCGAGAGACGCGACGGCATCGCGAATATCGTTTAGCAACATGTCGGCCATATCCCTGCTGAACCCTTGACGTACGACGATACGCATGACTACATAGTTTTGAATATTTTCGGGTAGAGTATATGCCGGAACCATCCAGCCGCCTTGTTTCAATTTGTCTTGCAAGTCATATAGAGTCCATTTTGCCGTTTTTGCGTAATCGGGCTTCATATACCAGATGAACAATGGGTTTTCAACATGATCGCTGTAATTGACAAATGGAGCCATTTTACCGATTTCGTCGTGGAGGTATTGGGTTATTTGCATACTATTGTATTGGACGGCTTTGTATCCTTGAAATCCCAATCGGATAAATTGGTAATATTGTCCCAATATTTGGGCTGCCGGGCGTGAGAAATTGAGCCCTACTTGTGTGATATTCGCTCCTAAATAGTTTACACTGAATGACATTTCGTCTGGGAGGTATTTTTTGTCTTTCCAAACGACCCAGCCTAGACCGGGGTATACCAATCCGAATTTGTGCCCCGATGTACTGATTGATAGAACCCATTTTAATCTGAAATCCCATTTTTTGTGTGGATCGAGGAAAGGTAATATAAATCCACCGGAAGCTGCATCTACGTGGATAGGAATGTCATATCCTGTTTTTTTGTTGAATTCGTCGAGGGCTTTGTCGAGAGCTTCGACGTCATCGTTCAATCCGGTCCAAGTTACGCCCTCGATAGGAACGATGCAAATTGTATTTTCATCGCACATCTTTAAAGCTTCTACCGGGTCGAGGGTTGTTTTTTCGAGAGTCAGGGGAACTTCTCGCATCTCGATTTGCCAAAGTTGTGCAAACTTTTCCCAAACGACTTGAAATCCCGAAGAGATAACAAAATTGGGTTTATCGGTAGGCTTCCCTTCTGCCTGACGTTTTTTACGCCAACGTAGCCATGCTGCGACACCGCCGAGCATACAGGCTTCGGAAGAACCTATGGCCAAAGCTCCGCTTTTCCATTTTTCCTCTTCGGGAGAGTTCCAAAGGTTAGCCATGATATTTATACATTTGGCATTCATGACAGCGATACGCGGATATTCTGTTTCATCGATATAGTTGATGTTGATCGCTTCATTCATCAATTTGGTTGCGTAGTCGTCCATGTAGGTGGTTACGAACGTAGCTAAATTTAATCGAGGTTGTGTTTGAGCGAATGTTTCGTCTTTAACCATTTGGTATGCGATCTCTGGTGTTGTAGGTGCATCGGGAATACGATCTACCGGTGATGGTTTCAACATTTCGTTGGACCCGAAGATACTTGTCTTGGCATCTCCTTCTCTGAAATTCAAATCTTTCATTGTATAAAATTTTATGAGTTAGAACTATAAAGCCGGATTATTTTGTACGGCTCTTCGATAAAACAACAGCCTTGTAAGGTGAAAGTTTGACCGATTTGTCTATTCATACACAATTTGGCACTTATTAAAATATTAGAATAGTACCGGTAAACATTCGAAGGTGATTATTGTTTTTGAAAATGCAAGCATAAAAAAGATGTGATTATGAAAATAGAAACTGGACAAGGGACTATACCTTTGATTACGCTTTTGGGAATATGGTCTATTTCAGCTTTAAATGCATTACCGGGTCTAGCTGTTTCCCCTATTTTGGGACAGATGTCTACAATATTTCCGCATTCTTCGGAGTTCGACATACAACTGTTATCTTCACTACCTTCGCTATTGACTATACCTTTCATCTTGTTATCCGGGAAGTTGACCGAACGTATTAATAACATCGTCTTGTTACAAGTTGGATTAATTATTTTTGCATTAAGTGGTTTGCTATATATGCTTTCTTCCCGAATGTGGCAGTTAATAGCGGTGAGTGCGTTGTTGGGTATTGGCTCGGGTATGATAGTTCCGTTGTCAACGGGTTTGATTTCTCGCCATTTTATAGGTCGATATCGTACTCGACAGTTTGGTTTGAGTTCTGCGATTACAAATATAACGTTAGTGACGGCGACTGTATTGACTGGATATTTGGCAGAGATTAATTGGCACTTGCCTTTTATTGTTTATTTTTTCCCTGTGGTATCGTTCTTTTTGTCTTTTTATTTGAAACGAGATACTATATCGGTAGCCCCAGTAAAGGTGACTGTATCGGGTAAAATAGAAGTGAAGAGGTTGGTTTCTCTCATGTCGTTTTATGGCCTGGTAACTTACTTAGCTGTTATCGTTAGTTTCAATTTACCATTTTTGATGAAGGAATATCATTTCGACACGGGAGCCTCGGGAATTATTATTTCTTTGTTTTATTTAGCTATTATGGCTCCCGGTTTCATATTGAATCGAGTGTTATCGATTTTTGGGTCGTTTACAAAATGTGTGAGTCTATTGTGTATGGCAGGAGGTATGGTTCTGATATTGTTGTCGGGCAATGAATGGATATTGGGACTTGGAGCCATATTTATCGGGTTCGGGTATGGGGTGATGCAACCTGTTATTTATGATCAGACAACGAGAGTAGCTACACCCGATAAAGTGACTTTGGCCCTCGCATTTGTCATGTCTATGAATTATTTGGCTATCTTACTTTGTCCTACGATTATCGATACATTACAATCTCTATTCCATATTCATACTCAGCAGTTTGCATTTATATTTAATTTGGTTATAACACTACTTGTCGTTTTAGGGGCATATTATCTTCGCCATACGTTTTTGTTTAATGATAGTTGTGATAATGATAAATCTCTGAAAAAGTTATGACAAATAAAATTCAGGAAGCCAATTTGGCTATGGTCGTTTCAAAAACGTTTAGCGGATTAAACGTAAATGCGTTACGATATTTGTTGCCTTTGTGGATCGCCCCGCTAACCGGTGTGACTTTTCGTTGTGTTTTTGCAGCCGTGGCTTTTTGGATCATAGGGTATTGGGCAAAACCGGAGACGGCTTCGGTAAAAGATAAAATTTATCTGTTTTTGTTGGGGGCTGTCGGCATTTATGGTTATATGTTTTCCTATTTAATGGGACTTAGTAAAACGACTCCGGTATCGGCGGCTATTTTTACTTCTATGCAGCCCATTTGGGTTTTTATTTTGTCGGTTTTCTTTTTTAATGAGAAAGCGACTGTGATGAAAATTGTCGGTATTTTAGTAGGATTAGGTGGGGCTCTACTCTGTATTTCAACACAAAAGAGCGATGATTTGGCTTCGGATGCTTTTTCCGGTAATCTTTTTTGTTTGGTGAGTTCTGTGATTTATGCCGTATATCTGATATTGAGTAATCGGTTTTTGAAACGAACAGGCCCTTATACACTTATGCGTTATACGTTTTCAGGAGCGGCTGTATCGAGTCTTATCGTTATGGCTTTTGTTGGATATGAAGCGTCTTTAACTACACCTCCGCTACATTTTTGGCCTATTGCCTTATTGCTGTTTGTGTTGATATTTCCAACTGTTATCAGTTATTTACTAATACCGACAGGTCTCAAATATCTGAGTACGACAGTCGTGGCTATATATGGGTATTTAATTTTGGTCGTCGCTTCGATTGTTTCATTTCTGGTAGGACAGGATAGATTCTCTTGGGAACAGTTGGGTGCTATGCTTCTTATTTGTGTGGGTGTTTATTGGGTAGAGATAGCTGAAAACAACGGTCGTGAGAGAAAACGGCCCCATTCGCCATCTATCACTTGACTCTTGATTTATGCAGTAGTTTGGGGATAAGTTGCAGACCCTTTTTTATTTCGTGGGGATTACGAGCTATGATAACAGTGGTTACAGCGATGAGTATGATACAAATACCGATACTTTGTATGAAGTTACAACTTTCACCCAGAAATAATACACCCATAATGACTGCTGTTAAAGGTTCCATGCAACCCAATACTGCCGTTGTCGTCGAACCGACATGCTGGACGGCAAGAATAAGGGTTAGATCAGATATAAGTGTAGGCACTAAGGCTAGAAGAATAAGATCAACGCCGATTTCCCAAGAGGGTATGGGAGTAAGCATTTCCCGATTTACGATTAAGTTCAACAAGAAAATGAATGCACCCGATAGTAAAACGTAGAACGTGAGTTTTAAACCGTCCATATCGCTTACGCTCGATTTGTTTATTCCGACGATATAAGAGGCATAGGTCAATACGGTTGTGAGAGCTAATGCCAATCCTGTGGAATTAAGTGTACCACCTTCGCTTCCGCTTAATAAGTAGACACCGCCGATAGCCATTATTGTTGCAATGATGATGGAGACGGAAACTTTGTCTTTGAAAAAAGTAACCATCAGTAAGGTTACGAGTACAGGATAAAGGAAGTGTAGGGTAGTAGCCAATCCGCTAGGAATGTACAGATATGATTTTGTCAGAAGAAGGGAAGTGGCCGCATATAAAAATGCCAACCCGAAAATGATGAGGGCTTGTTTCCCTGAGATTTTGAAGTTCGTTTTTCGTATACAGAGTATAATGCCGAGCAAGATTGAGGAAAATAGGAATCGATAAAATACTACTGAGTTGAGGGGGATACCGGCTTGTAAAGCAGGTATGGCAAATAGGGGTACAAGCCCGAATGTCGATGAAGAAATGATAGCGTAGAAGAGTCCTTTGGGGGAGTTCATGATTCTTGGTTTCGAATTTGAGTGTGCAAAGGTAACCAAAACCA
>ENA-OPDF01001086-OPDF01001086.1-human-gut-metagenome-genome-assembly--contig:-NODE-1086-length-17004-cov-2.416721_pt1 | contig 17004 bp, 8 predicted proteins | sample MGYA00241575_ERZ501501 | MGnify/ENA primary metagenome ERZ501501 (study PRJEB25962, sample SAMEA1972229) | human gut metagenome | biome: human gut; feature: human-associated habitat; material: faeces... | reverse complement strand
GTGTTATTTCTATCCAGCGGTAAGTTTAAACGTTTTAAATCTGTGAATCGGAATCCTTCTCCCCACAACTCAATACGACGTTGAATCATGATCTCTTCTGCTAATTCGACTGCTGTTTTGCTCGTTTCTTTGTATTCAGGATCACGAGTCAAGGCAAATGCCGTCAACGTTTTTTGCGCTTCTTGAAGTTGATTGTTACGAGCTAATGCCTCTGCTTTCATTAAGTATAGCTCAGCTAAGCGCATGAAAGGAAAGTCTCCAACCGCATTAGAAGAAGATTTGGCAGTGAATTTACGATTCTGATACGGGAAACGTTTGAAATTGCTAGCCGGAACTTCCGCTTTACCTGTTGGATCCCACCATTGCTTGCGGATATCTGTATTTGATATTTTATCATACAAAGCCGAGTTTACACATCTGGGGACGGCACGTATTGCAGACGCGTTGAAATTCCAAGACATATATGCATAATAAGAATAAAAATAGATTGTTTGGTCATCCTGCGTATTGGCTGCCCATATAGCCTCCTTATTCTCTGTCAGCATGGATGCGAAGCCTCCCATTAATTCTTCTTTACCATTCATCAATTTATGGCCTTCTTTCTCTGCGGTTTGTATTGCCAAATCCGCATATTTTGCAGCTTCTGCATAATTTTGCTGCGCTAGTAAAACACGAGCCTTTAAACCATAAGCCACTTTCAAAGAAAAGTGAGTAACTTCTTTTGCCTCGTAGTTCTTCAATAACTCAATAGCGGCATCTAGATCTTCGTTAATATATTGATAGCATTCCTCTACTGTATTACGAGCGATTTCTCCTGTTTCCGGAGTCTTACGATAAGGTATGCCCAATTGTGTATTGCCACCTCCTGCTTTATAACGTTCTGCGTAAAGCTGTACTAGTTGAAAATGACCAAACGCACGGAAGCAAAGTGCCTCCCCTTTTACACCGGAGTATAAATTTTCATCCGTACGATCCACCTCATCTACATTATTAAGAAGTAAGTTACTGTTCAATATTAATTTGTAATAGAAGAAGAAGCCAAACTTAGTCAATGTTGATTTTGAATCTCGATGATCTACCCATTGAAGAGTTTTTAAAAACCAAGTGTTACCGGCAGTTGGGTGTACCAAATCTTCTCCTAATACATCTCGATCGATGTCCCAAGAAGGTTCGCCACCACAACCTTGTGAAGATAAGTATTGCTTAACCATGGCTCGATGTGTTCCGTTTAAAGCAATGTATAGGTTTTCCAAAGATGAAGCGACTGTTGTTTCGCCAATCTGGTCGGTTGGATTTGTTTCCATGAATGTATCGGAACAAGCTGTCAGGCCTGCAACACATAAGGCTAGAATTGTATATTTGAATCTTTTCATTGTAATCAATGTTTAATATAATGATGAATTAAAATGTGAAATTCAGTCCGAATGTAAATGAACGAGCTGGGATATGAGCATTGTTCGTGATACCGCTGAACTGTTGTTGTGGATCCATACCTTTCATGGAAGTAAGCAGGAATAAATTCTCGCCACTTAATGATACACGTGCGTTCTTTATAGCGAACTTAGAAAGGAAGGCCTTTGGTAACGTATATGCGAAAGTTAAAGATTTCATGCTTAGATAATCAGAACTCATCAACCAACGGTCTGACTGTGCATTGAAATTAGCGGATTCACTGCCGTCTAGACGAGGAACATTCGTTATATCTCCCGGTTTTTGCCAACGATCGTAGATATCTGTATGCATAGCCGCTCCATATTTGTTTACACTCATAAGAGATAAATAGCTAGAGTTATAAACCTTTCCTCCTAATGCGTAAGAGAATACGGCGGATAACTCAAAATCTTTGAATTTTACGCTTGTATTGAAACCTCCATATACTTTAGGAATTGCACTACCTGCATAATGGTATTTTGCTTTTTCTTGGTTCGTTGTCACTTTCTCTCCGTTTACGGTACGACAATCTGTGTCATCCCAGATTTGTGCCACGTTTCCGTTCTCATCTACAGTATCGTCGAAACGATAAAGAGCAGCTCCATCTTGAGGGTCTACACCTACATATTCCTTTAACCAGAATTCGTAGATAGACTTGCCTACCATGATTTTCTTTGTTCCGTCAATAATTTCTTTTTGTGGTAAACTCTTCACCTTGTTCTTAATGAATGTGGCGTTTACACCGAAGTTCCATGTCCAATCCGCATTTTTTAAGATACGGTAATCCAAGGAGATTTCTACACCACTATTATTTACTTTACCAATGTTTTTCCAGATAGATGCGGTTCCTTTATAGTCTACCGCTCCAGAAGAAAGAGGTAGAGGCACGTTGAACAACAGGTCTTTGGATTGTTTGTTGAAATACTCAACGCTACCTGTCAAACGATCGAACAGTCCAAATTCGATTGCCACGTCAGAAGAAACCTGAGTCTCCCATTGCAAATCGGTGTTTCCAAAAGAGTTGAATAACACACCTGCTTCCAATGCGTTATTGCGGTTCATGTCATATAAAGTCTGATATGGATAATAGTTTGTTAGTCCACTGGTTGTTAATACTTGGTCGTTACCGGTTTGTCCATAAGAACCTCTTAACTTCAAACTGTTGATCCAAGTCAACGACTCCATGAAGCTCTCTTGGTCTATACGCCAAGAGGCTCCGAAAGACCAGAAGTTACCCCAACGGTTATCTTTGTGGAAGCGTGAGCTACCATCACGGCGGTAGGAGGCTGATACATAATATTTATCCATGAAGTCATAGTTGATACGGGCAAAATAACCTTCTTTTTTGTATTCGTCCGTATAAGAGTAGGCAGAATTTATTGTTGTAAAGTTTCCCAGCTCCATCAGCCCATCCATAACTTGACCTTGTCTCATTGTGTAGTTATATTGGTATTTGTAAGCGAAACTTTCATGACCTAATAATACATCAAAGTTGTGATCTCCGAATTTCTTATTATAGTTTATCAATTGGTTGAAAGTTGTTGTTGTCCGGCGGGTATTTTCAAGGTTGAAACGTCCACTCGGAGAACCGTCACCTACTAATTTATTATCATAGCCGGAATTACGGTTGTTGGAAGTTTCCAAACCTCCGTTTAATGTAACTTTCAGCCCTTCGTACAAATTAAAATCCATATAAGCACGTGCGTTCATTACGTCACGTACAAACTCATCGTTGTTCCATAATGTCTCTGCTACTACGTGGCGGCCCGAATAAGCGGAACCTGCGCGTACACCATCATAGTCATATTGCTGCTGTCCTAGGTTATCCAAGATATAAGCACCTGTTTCCGGATCATGTTTGTGGATCGGGTAGATCGGGCCGATTGTACGAGCAAACATAAAATGGTTTGAATAACCTCCTGAATTATCTTTTGTGTTGGCTACTTGAGATTGAGAACGGCTGGCTGAAATGTTTAAACCTGTCTTAAACCATTTCACGGGGTACACATTTACATTCGCACGGGCAGAATAACGCTCGAAATCGGATTTGATCACATAACCGTTATCATTTAAATAGCCTAATGAAACATAAGTATCGCTTTTCTTTCCTTTGGTGGAATAAGACAAATTATATTCTCCACGATAGCCTGTACGTTCCATCGCGTCATTCCAGTCCATATCATCTCCCCATAACAATTGGGTAGCTGCAGGATTTAATTTTCCGTCCGTCCCCACGATTTGATCATTAGCAACCCCTCGGTATGGGTTATACATTAATTGGTTATAAATTTTGGCAGAAGCTTCTGTTGCCGCATCTGTTGCGGACATGCCATTTGCGGAGATATACTGGTTACGAAGCATCTCCCACTGCAAAGGGTAATAGTCCCATACACCTACACGGTTATATTCCTTGATTGCACGAGAAGAGATACCTTGAGAAGTACTGAATGTAACTTGAGTATCATCATTTTTTGCTTTTTTTGTTGTAATTAATACAACACCATTACCAGCGCTAGAACCATAAAGAGAAGTTGAGGCTGCATCTTTTAAGATAGACATTGATTCAATATCGTTCGGGTTGATATCAGCGATCTCTCCATTATAAATAGACCCGTCTACAACATAAAGAGGAGCGTTTGATGCATTAATTGAACCGAATCCTCTGATACGGATATTTGGGGAATCACCCGGACGTCCGCTACCAGTACCAACTTGTACACCAGATACGTTACCTTCCAAAGCTGCGGTTGCGTTTGTCAATGGACGCATATCAAGGTCTTTTGTTCCAACAACACCTGCGGAACCCGTGAAAGACGATTTCTTGGCGGTACCATAAGCTACAACAATGATATCGTCAAGTTCTTGAGCATCAGAAGATAGAATGACTCTCATGTTTGCTTGAGCGGTGGTTTCTAATGTTTTTAAACCGACATAAGAAACAACTAACTTAGCGTTCTTGTCTGCTTCCAATTCGAATTTACCATCAAGATCCGTGATGGTACCAACAGTGGTTCCTTTTACTACGATGGATGCGCCGATAACAGGTTCTCCGTCGTCTTCATTGATCACTACACCCGTCACCTTCATTTGTTGGGCGACCATGCACTGTATTCCCAGAAAGAATGAGAGTAGTACAAGCGTTAATTTGTGCTTCATAGAATGAATTTGTTTGTTAATTAGACACACATTATTTTTTCGAGAGACCATAGTCTGCACAGAACTACAGTTAAAATACTTATCAAAAAAATGTACATACCAAGACTCTAGAAATTCACAGCCGCAAATATACTAATTTTTATTATAAAAAAGCAAACTGTTATAAAACATTCTAAAACTAATATAATATTGATTGATATTACCAAATTCAATTTAGTTCTACTGGGGGAGTTCTTGCATTATGATAGCTGGCAGGGGAGTTTTTGGTCTTGGTTATCTGTCTGTTAATTATGCTTTTAAACATAGTTCTGTGCAGACTAAATGCATTAATGAATGCTGAAAGGGAAGATGTCCATAAAGACCATCTTCCCTTAAACTTTGTGTGTATAATGAAAAAAATGAAGTGTTAATTAACGTTTATAAACGGATCGGATTGCCATTATAGAAATCTAGAATCTTCGTACGGAAGATAAAATCATATTTGGCCTGTGCCTGTTCCGCTAGACTTTGCGCGTATTTTGTTTTAGCCTCATTAAATTCAAAGACAGTGCTTTTACCTGCGTTGTAACGCTCTTGGGCATAATTGAACGCTTCCTTGCTCGCCGTGACGGATTTGTCGGAAGCCGTATATTTCTCTTGGGAAGCCGTTGCGTTGTAGTACGCTTGCTGGATTTCCTTGTATAATGTTTTCTTTGTATTTTCCATCAGCAATTCCCGGTTGATAATGTTGATCCTTGCGGTACGAACGCTATTGCGTACTTGGAAGCGATTGAAAAGTGGAATGCTCAATGAGAATCCGACGATCTTTTGCCCATTCTGCTTAAACTGCTCGCTAAAGGAACGAGTATCGGCAAATTCACCTCCGGAAGTAGAATGATAATATCCATTGCTGTAACTAGCCCCGAAATTTAACTTGGGGTAATAGCCCGCTTGCGCGACACGCAACATTTTCTTTTGGCTCTCTAGCAAATACTGTTGTTCCTTGATCTGAGGCTTGAACGTAACCGCATGGTCGTAAATGTTTTCCGGAGGTAGGATACTGCTCATATTATCAGCCACCGCATCTTCAATTACAGGAGTCTGTATATCGAAATTCCGGTCGCTTCGCTCTAGTTCCAGACTTTGCGCCAGATCCAGTAAAGCGAGGTTCACATTGTTTTGCGACTCGGTAAGCGTGACCTCATCTTTCGCTAATTGGGCCTTGATATCATACAGTTGGGAAAGAGGCACCTTTCCGGCGTTCACCATGGCCTCCGTTTTATTCACCTGCTCCTTGTCCAGTTCCACTTGCAGTCGCGCTATTTTCAGTAGCTCTTTATTATAAAGTACTTGCAGGTAGTAGGAAGCTATATTGATGGATAGGTCTTCTCTCGCCTTATTCAAGTTCTCGATAGACGCTTTTAGATCAAGTTTGCGGGCGGCGATATCGTTCGGTATTTTTAACCCGTCAAATAAAGGCATGTCCAGATTGATCCCCAATGTGGAATTGGCGGCGTTCTGGTCCACGATCACCCCGGATTTAGACGTGGAGCGTCCGAACTGGAAGCTCTGTCCAAGACTGCCATTTAGGGCCGGGAGCCAACTGTATTTGCTGGTATGTAAGTCTACCTTTCGGCTTTCCTGTTCCTGCTCCTTTTGCTTTAAGTCGATATTATGCTCGATGGCATATTGGATGCACTCCTCCAGACTCCATTGCTTCACCGCATCCTGAGCGAAAACATAGTTTCCGGACAGGAGGGAAGCGATTGCCAGTATATATAAGTTTCTTTTCATCATACAATCTTTCTTTTATTTCTTATTCGGGTCAATAGCTGCGCCCCGGACTTTATCGGTCGCGGCCAGTCCTTCTTGAATCTCGATCTTGATACCGTCGGACAGACCTACCTTTACAGGATGCTTCTCGAAGACTTGCTCCGGTTGCTCTTGTTTAACTAACTGAACGAATGCGGAATCCCCTTGGAATTCGACCGTACTTTCCGGGATCGTAAGCACGTCTTCCGCACGTTTTAGCACGATCTCGGCGTTGGCGCTATATCCCGCACGGATGAAAGCATCTTCGGGGATCGTTACGGCCGCCTTGATCTCAAATTGAATGGCTCCATTCTTGTCTACTCCCTTGGGCGATACATATTCCAGCAAAGCGTCGAATGAACGGCTTTCCATGGCGCCGACGGTCAATTTGATCGGCATTCCCTCGTGGATGCGTCCGATCTCGGTCTCGTCTACGTTTCCTTTGAAGATCATGTCGTTCATATTGGCTACGGTAGCGATCGTCGTGCCATCATTGAAATTATTCGCTTGAATAACTGAGTTACCTACTTTGACGGGGATGTCCAAGATCATACCGGTAATGGTACTACGGATTTGGGTCGTACTGGCCACGCTGGAGTTCTTGGCTATACCGTCGCGGATGATCTCCAAGGCACTTTGTGCGTTATCCTTTTCCTCCACGGCTTTCAGGTAGTTCGCTTTGGAAAGATCGAAATCTTCTTGGGCGATAACACCTTGCTTAAATAATTGCGTATCCCGCTTATAAGTCTCTTCCACTTGCTTTAAAGAGATATTGGCAAGGTTCACGCGCGATTCGGCGCTGTTGAGCTGTACCATCTCGGGGATTACCTTGATAATGGCGATAATCTCTCCCGCTTGGACCATCTGCCCCGCTTCTTTCTTCAGCTCGGAGATGATACCGGAAATCTGCGGCTTGATCTCCACCTCGAAACGAGGCTCTACGTTTCCGGTAGCGACCGTCTTGGTTTCCACATCCCCTTTTTCAGGGGTTACGATCTCATAAACGGTGATGACCGGTTGCGCTTTCTTCCATAAGAAATAGAATGTACCGATTACCGCTGCTCCCACAAGTACTAATAAGATGATACGCAGGATCTTTTTTACAATGCGATTCTTCATGATTATATAGTTTTATTAATTGACAATTGTTGTTTATTCTTCTCGTATGGCATCTATCGCCTTGATCTGCATAGCTCGCCATGCGGGGATCAGCCCGGCCAGCAGACCGCTGAATAATAAGATCACCGTGGCCGCTACCGCGATCTGGATGCTTACCTCCGGATGCTCCATCATGGTTCCGTTGGAAGCCGGCTGGGCACTCATGATCTTATCTACCAGATCGAGCAGGAATACCCCGGCGCTTAACCCCAACAAACCCGCTAAGGCCGTAAGTAGCAGACTCTCGCTCATGATCTGCGAGATGATGTTCCAAGGTTTCGCTCCCAAGGCCCTGCGTACGCCGATTTCCCGGGTACGCTCCTTGACCGTTACCATCATGATATTACTTACACCGATAATACCCGCCAATAACGTACCCATACCCACGAGCCAGATCAAGATATCGATACCGATAAATAGCATATTGAAGGTCTCGAACTGAGCCGCCAAGTTGATCACCGTCACGGCCTGCGGGTCGGTAGGAGAGATCTGGTTCTGGCTCTTTACGATATCCTTGATCTGCGTGATCACCGGATCGATCTTATAGCCGGGTTTGGCGCTCACGCACAAGAAGTGAATGATATCCCCTTGGTTCAGCGTCTGTTGCATGGTACTGAAAGGGAGGAATACGCTTTCCTCGGCCCGTCCACCGATATTGACGCTAGAGGCTCGTTGCTTCGTGACGCCTACCACTTGGTAGTAAATCCCGTTTACCCGGATATATTTCCCGCAGGGATCACTTCCCTTGAACAATACCTCGTTCACCTTGGCGCCGATCAAGCAAACCTTACGTTTCTCGATCTCGTCGATCTCGTTTAGTAACCGTCCGTAATAAAGCTGCTGGGTCTCGATCTTGAAATAATCGGGCTGCACGCCTTTTACGTTATAAGTACCGCTTAATTGGCCGAAAACGATATTCTTGTCCGAGCGATTTCCCCAGATGATGGGGGAGACGGCCTCGATGTCCTTCACCTGTTTCCGGATGCTCTCCACGTCCCGGTTTCGCATGTCCCATTGACGCCCCTTGTTAAAGCCTTTATATGATTCGCTGGTCCGGTCGGAGAAAAAGAAGGCGGAGTTCGTGGCGAATCCGTTGATATTCGAGAACATAGCGTTCTTCATCCCGTTTCCGGCTCCCAATAGAATCACCAACATCAAGATTCCCCAGAATACGCCGAAGCAGGTCAACAAGCTGCGTGTCTTGTTTCGGGTGATCGTCACCCATATCTCTACCCATCTGTCTATGTCAAACATGGTTCTTTTCTTTTTTATGATTATTCCGTTCTCATGGCTTCGATAGCTGTGACTTTCACCGCCTTGCGTGCCGGGAAATAACCCGCCAATACACCGGCCGCGATGATCAAGACCGTAGCGGAGCTAGCTATCGCCAGATTGACGGTCGGGTTACGGAAGACCGTCGTGTCTTCTCCGATATTCCCACCGGACTGGGCTCCGGCTTGGGCCATTTCCATCGCGTGATTGATTAGCTCCGTGAGCCCGATCCCCATGATCATCCCGACATAGCCGAAGACGGCTGTTACGAGGATGGACTCGGCGATTACTAATGCCAAGATCGAGCCGGGTTTAGCTCCCAATGCCTTGCGTATGCCGAACTCCCGGGTCCGTTCCCGTACGGTGATCAGCATGATGTTGCTAACTCCCACGATTCCCGCCATCAACGTTCCGATACCGATAATCCAGATAAACAAGGTAATCCCGTTCATTATATTATTCCACATCAAGAACTCATTCGCCATGTTCCACATACCGATAGCGTTCTTGTCTGTCGGGTCGAATTGGTGGCGGCGTGCCATCCATTCCCGGAAACTTTCCTCGAAAGCCTCATTCTCCTCTTCGGTAGTCACCCCTTTCAAGGTAAACGTTAGCGATCCGAAGCCGTATCCTTTATTATATAGCAATTGGGCTACGGAGAATGGGATGTAAGCGGGAGCGTTATTGCTTTTGTCATCATCGTTGTACACGCCGACTACTTGATACATCATATTCCCGCATTTCACGTATTTACCCAGCGGCTTCTCGTCACGAAACAAGACCTCCGCCATACGGGGACTGATCACGATTACTTTTCTTCGGTCCCTCATGTCCTGCTCATTGATGAAGCGGCCGTTATGCGTCTCTACATTCACGTAATTGATCGGGGCATGATCCGGATATACGCCATTGGTTTGTCCCGTCACATATTCCTCGTTGTAAGTGATCGTGTCATTGTGGGAGATCGTAGCCGAGCAAAGATCCACCTCCTTGAAGTCTCTCTTCAAGGCGCCTAGGTCCTCTTCCTTGAAACTGATGCTGCGGTTGGATTGCATACCTTTCCAAGGCTTGGTGGTATAGCGTGTCCATACCTCGACCCGGTTGGTAGACATATTCCTGAAGTTGTACATGATGCCATTGCGCAACCCGTTTCCCGCCCCCAGTAACACGATCAACATGAAAATACCCCATGAGACCGAGAAGCCGGTCAAGAAGGTACGGAGCTTATTCTTTTTGATGGTGCTCCATATTTCCCTGAAATTATCAAAGTCAAACATGATTCTCTTCTTTTTCGATACGTTCAATCAACCCGTCCTTTACCCGGATAATCCGGTCTGTAGCCTCCGCTACGGAGGGTTCGTGGGTAACGATCACCATGGTCATCCCTTCTAGGTTTACCTTGCGTAGTAGTTCCATTACCTCCACGGTCGTTTTGCTATCCAACGCTCCGGTCGGCTCGTCGGCCAATATGACTTGGGGTTTCGCGATCAAGGCCCGGGCGATCGCTACCCGTTGCTTCTGTCCACCGGACATCTCATTCGGCATATGCTCCGCCCAATCTTTCAATCCCACCATGTCCAAGTATTCCAGTGCCATGGCATTCCTCTTTTTCCGGCTGACCCCTTGATAATAGAGTGGGAGGGCGACGTTCTCCATGGCGTTCTTGAATGAGATTAAGTTAAAAGATTGAAAAATGAAGCCGATCATTCGGTTCCGGAGCTCGGCGGCACGACTTTCGCTGAGATTCTGAATCAACTGCCCGTTTAATTGATAGGTGCCCGTGTCGTACGTATCTAATATCCCTAAGATATTCAATAAGGTTGACTTACCGGAACCGGACGCTCCCATGATAGATACCATCTCTCCCTTCTCTATATCTAGGTCGATACCTTTCAAAACGTGCAGGGGGGCTCCGTTGAAGTACGTTTTGTTTATTCCTCTCAGTTGAATCATCATATTATGTAGTTACTTTATATATTAGACGTACAGTTTGCTAAATAAGTTACACTGTTGGTGAACACTTTTATCATTTGGTCACAAATATATGCTTTACTAAGATACCTTGTATCGCAAGGTACTTATAATTATGTAATATTAACAAAAGGTTTTGATCGAAAAGGTTTAGCTCTACCATCTATATCTATTAACTTGTACGTGCGGTAACTTTACGTGCCGGTACTATATGTATACATCTTCTACCATCCGTTGGACGATCATGCACCAATTGGTAGACGATCATCCAACAGTTGGTGCATGATCGTCCAACAACTGATAGATAATGAATCTCTCTGCTTCTTCCACTTAATAGATAAAGAAAAAAGCCCTAGGCTATCTTTATCTAAACCCTTACCTTTGCGGCGAAATTCAAATAGCAGAAAGATTTATGGTAACAATTGGTACGCCCAAATCGGCTACGGCAACTAAAGTCGTGCTTTGTGGCTCGGGCGAATTGGGGAAAGAGTTTGTAATAGAGTTGCAGCGTTATGGCGTGGAGGTAATCGCCTTGGATAAGTATCCGGACGCTCCGGCCATGCAGGTGGCGCATCGTTCCTATGTGGTCTCCATGCTGGATGGCGATGCCTTGCGGGAGATCATCGAGAAAGAGAAACCGGATTATATCGTGCCGGAGGTGGAGGCGATCGCTACCCGTACCTTGATGGAACTGGAGGAAGAGGGATACCATGTGATTCCTACCGCCCGTGCCACTTGGCTGACGATGAACCGTGAGGGAATCCGCCGCTTGGCGGCCGAGGAACTGGGCTTGCCTACCTCGCCGTATCGTTTCGCCGAGACCGAGGAGGAATTCAAGGAAGCGGTGAAGGTAATCGGTATGCCTTGCGTGGTGAAGCCGATCATGAGCTCGAGCGGACACGGACAGAGCGTGGTTCGTGAGGAAAAGGATATCGATCGTGCTTGGCAGTACGCCCAAGAAGGCGGACGTGCTGGAGCGGGTAAGGTGATCGTGGAAGGTTTCGTGGATTTCGACTATGAGATTACCCAGCTGACGGTTCGGCATATCGGAGGAACGTCTTACTTGGAACCCGTAGGACATGTTCAGGTGGACGGTGATTACCGGGAGTCTTGGCAACCGCAAGCCATGAGCCTTGCCGCTAAAGCGAAAGCCCGTGAGATCGCCGGTAAGATCACCGAGGCTTTAGGCGGACGTGGTATTTTCGGCGTGGAATTATTCATTAAAGGAGACGATGTCATATTCAGCGAGGTTTCCCCCCGTCCGCACGATACCGGAATGGTGACGATGATTACACAGGATTTGTCTCAATTCGCTTTGCACGCCCGTGCAGTGCTTGGCTTGCCGATCCCTAATATCGTGTTTCATGGAGCGGGAGCTTCCCGTGCCGTCGTAGTGGAAGGGGACAGTGACCGGTTGTCTTTGGGGAATCTGGATAAGGTTTTGGAACAACCCGATACGCAGATGCGTTTCTTTGGAAAACCGGAAGTTCATGGACATCGCCGTATGGCCGTCTTGCTGGCTCGTGGTTTGGATGTGACGGAGGCAAGGGAGAAGACCGGAGTGATGATGGAGCAGTTAAATGTTAAATTGTGATGCTTCCTAGGATAAATGAACGTTTTGGTGTGTGTTGTGAATAAAATGTGAATATTTACAGACCTATTTTTCTATCAAAATAGTTTATTTTTGTCTCAAGTTTTTAAAGAGACATTTGATAATCTATAAACGCAGATTACATATGTTTGTTTCACTAAAGAGTGAAATCTGATTGCCGAAAGTTTGTACTTATTTTATGAATACAACAAATGGAAATATGGGCGTTGATTTGAAACGCTCTATTTCTATTCTCGGTGAAGATAAAAGAGTGAGCAAACAGATCAATAGCTAAGGGTGGGTAGATTTAACCAAACAGACATCCTTATCTCCTTTCGCCCACCCTAGCTATTGTTCTTATTTTACTTGGATTCCTTTTGTATTTCTCATGGTTTCCATCACGGCATGCGTATCTACTTGGGCCTTTTCTTGTATAAACTCCGGGAGGTTGTAAGTCCACAACAGGTCTTTATAATATTTTACGGGATTTTTTTGCGGCAGGAGGAATGGTTTATGGGCCGTACCTTTATCATCGATATAGGTAAAGAACGGGCGTGTGTATAATCCATCCAACCTGCGACTGCTAAATACCAGCCAACGATTGTTGTGGCTCCATGAATGGTAGCTTTCTCCTTCGGCGCTGTTCGCCTCGCTCAGCGGGTACGTCTTTCCGTCGGATAGGCGGATCATATATAATTCAGCGTCTTTATGCCAAACCCCGAAACCGCCATATTCCTGTAGGGTAAAAGCCAGATATTTACCATCCGGTGAGATTCTAGGGAAGGATACGCTTTTGTGATTGGCCCGGCCATTGTATAAAGTATCTACTTGCTGGCCTAGGGTGCGGGTTTCCGGGTCAAAGTCGACACGGCATAGGCTGTAGGTCATTTGTCTGAAATTCTTAGAAATAGAATCTACGGCGGCGGGCGTCGAACTGAAATAGAGGCTCTTCCCGTCGGGAGAGAACGCAGGGAATATTTGCCATGCGTCTTTGGAATTTAACGCTTCGCAAGAGAATACCTCGTTCTTCTTCACGTCATAGATCACGATATCGGAGTTATGATCCAATACTTCCAGCGTATTGGGATTATTGATGAAGAAGTTTTGGTAGGTATCGCATACGGTGGCCGCCAGATAGTTACCATTCGGATGCCAATACATGTAGACAAAGTTTGAGACGGTCTCGGGAGTCTTGGTATTTAGCTTGGTGATTTTCTTTCCATCAATCAGTACGGAACCGGCGTGTTTGCCTCGCATATGGAAAATCATTTTATCCGGGTTCCCGGAGGAAAACGTGTGGCAGTTTACGCAGTTATAGTCGGTTAAGCTATTCTCATAAATCACGCTTTGGTCATAATTCTCCAAGTTCCGTTGATAGATACCCATCCTGTTCCACATATCATTACTCAAGGCTAATAACCGATAGGCTATATATTTATCAATGGAATCATTTACGATGTCCATATGAAAAGGCGTATAGGCGTTCCATTCGCCCTGTATGCGTTTAGCGATGGTCAATTCTATTTGGTTTCCGGCATTCTCTTTCAATAAGGCTTTCCATCTTTTTTGTGGGATCTCAAAGAGCCCCTCATCGCTATAGACTTGGAGTTGAGTCTTTTCCCCTTTAATGATAAGGCAGTGCTCACTGCTATCGGCGATAGAGAAATTGAGCGGGGCGATGTTCACAGGGATGGTCACATCCTTGTAATCCGGATAAATGGCGATTTCCTTGTTTAGACTCTTGGCGATCTGTACGTCGCTTTTGGAGCATGAAACCATCAAGGCGATGAGAAAAAGGAAAAGATATCGGTTTGTATTTGTATAAGTCTGTCTTTCCATATGTGTTTTATTTAGAGAGTATCAAATAGTACCAGAAAGTAGGTTGATAGTCGGCTATTCCAGTCGCTACATTTTGTCGGGCATGCCTTAGTCCCAATACACGTTGCTTGAATATCGAGAACTCGGACAGGACTTTATCGGTTACCCCATACTTGCGGCAATATTCCGGATCATGCTCCGCATAAGAGATCACGGCTTGTTGCAAGGGTTCGGGTAATGCGGGGAGTACTTCCGTCCCACTGAATCTTTCAACAAACGTTTTTATAGCGGGCAGGTCTTTCGATAATAATAACGTACCGATCGTATAATCCAATGCGGCTTTATTCAGGGGATTCTCTTCCAATATAATCATCAGGTTATCAAACAATCCGATTATATTGGCGAAAAGGTCTTTGTCGCTGGATAGGCTTTTTCTTTTTGTACCTAATTCCGGGTCACTCTCCACCGCTTGGTCATTATATAAGAACTTTCGTTGCGAGGAGGCCCATTCGTGATAGGCCCATGTCTTTTCCAATAAGGATATAAACTTCTCGGCCGCGGGATACTGTCCGTATATCAAATGGGATTTTATTAATAATTTAGTCATGACGGGACTGCCGTATGTAATTCCTACCGAGGTACCAAAAGCGAAATTGTATGCCAAGGACGTGATTCCTACATGGTAGTATATCTGGCTGAACAGGAAACTTTCCTCTATATGCGCTTGGTACTTTGAGACCAAAGATTGTATTCCGCTTTGCGGGTATTTGAATAAATCAGTCTGCATGACACCCTTGTGGGATAAGGCAAGGTTTAAGCAATTCAGGTGTAAGTAGTTATTATAGTTTAGATCGGCGGACGAGATTATGGCGTCCCATTGCTCGGTATCTATGTAATGAAACATTTGCATCAACGTATAGAAATCTTTATTCCTCTGTTGAAGAGCCGTTTGCGTATAATACATACCGGATAAGGCAAGTAATGCTACGGCTACTAAAGCTTTTAAATAGGTTTTTATGTGATCTAAGTAACGTGATAGGAAGAATAGAAGCATAACGAGTAGCGCTACTTGCCAAGAGAAGCCGTAGAATGGTTCCAGCTCAATGAAATACTCTACGTAATCTTTCATCCAAAATACATAGTCATAATCGGGTTTACTGCCTCCTAGGACACATAGGGAGCCTACGATAAGTAGCAGCAGCAACGGGATGAAGCTTGCGTACCAGCGTTCGCATTTTTGTAATACATCAAATAGTAAGATGCTAAGGGCGAATAATATAGCTACAGATCCCATCGTGTAAAACAATCCGGTCGCCAGCAAGCAACCAATTAAGGTACGGTACGTCCAATTAAATCTTCGTGCGCTGTAACTATATACGTTAAGCGCCAATGACCAAAACAACATGGCTATCAGTCCTTCATAATGATAGCTATCTTTCATTAGGTAAAGATATTGGAATAGGATGGGGAGAAAGGCCAAGGGCATAAGATATAATGCCGGATGTATCTTTCGTAAGGTCAGCCAGAATAACCAACCGGAGATTCCACCGATCAAGGCGGTCACCAGCGATCCGATAAGCGGGATTCTGAAAAACTGTATCAAGAATTGAGAGATAAAAGTCGCTAGCCCCCCTATCTGCTTAAGTATGCTGAATATATAGGTGGAATCGAATAGGAAAATCTGCTGCTGTTCCCGATAAAAAAAGAGAGGCTCTTGCATGGTCTGCAAATGAAACCATAAGACGCCGGTCAATAGAATGAATGGAAGCGGTGGTAATATCTTCTTATATAAAGTACTCATGTGATTTATTCTATTTACGATAAGTTACGTCAATTCCTTTATCCTCTTTGGCTAGCGTGCTAAGCGCCCGGATCTTGGAGGATACTTTTCCGGTAATAAACTCGGGTATATTATAAGATTTCATGAAACGGTGATAGTAGTCTGTGTCTTTCTGAGGCAAAAGGAAGGGCTTAGACGCATTTCCTTCTTCATCTATATAAGCAAAATAAGGACGTGTGTATAACCCGTCTATCCTTCGACTGCTGAAGACGATCCAGCGGCTGTTGCTACTCCATGAGTGATAGCTCTCCGTATCCGTGCTATTGGCGTTTTGCAAGGAATGAGAGATTCCGCTCGCTATATCCAGTAGATATAGATCTGCGTCTTTATGCCAGATCGAGAAGTTACCGTAGCCGGACAGCGTATATAACAAGAATTTCCCGTCTGGGGAAACACGGGGAAAAGAGGCGCTCTTCCCATCTTTTCCGGCATTGTATAAGGTATCTATACGGGAGCCGAAACTCCGGGTTACGGGATCGAACGCTATGGAGCAAAGGTTATATTTTACTTCTGAATATTCATGCGGCATGGAACGTGCCTCTGCCGAGCAGAAGTAAAGAGTCTTGCCATCGGGAGAGAATGTCGGGAAAGTCTCAAACGCTTTTGCTGTCCGAATGGAAGGCGTACTGATAATCTCATGCTTTTCCGTATCGTATACAACTACGTCGGATTGGCTGTCGAAGACCTCCACCCGGTTTTTGTCGTTGGCATGAAAGCTTTGGCTGGTCTGATTGACAGAGAAGGCTACGTATTTCCCCGATGGATGCCAAGAGGGATAGACCAAAGGCGAGATCGTCTGATCGGTCTTCGTATTTAATTTCTCGATCTTATCTCCGTCGATCAGATAAGTGCCCGAATACTTATCCCTCATGTGGAACAGCATTTTATCGGGGTTTTGCATACAAAAAGAATGGCAATTCATACAGTTTTGACCGCTGTATTTGTTTTCCATGATAGGGCTTTGCTTATAATCTTC
>ENA-OPDF01001081-OPDF01001081.1-human-gut-metagenome-genome-assembly--contig:-NODE-1081-length-17037-cov-2.575315_pt1 | contig 17037 bp, 10 predicted proteins | sample MGYA00241575_ERZ501501 | MGnify/ENA primary metagenome ERZ501501 (study PRJEB25962, sample SAMEA1972229) | human gut metagenome | biome: human gut; feature: human-associated habitat; material: faeces... | reverse complement strand
ACGGCTCTCCACATCCAGAAAAGCCGTAGGCTCGTCCAAGAGAATCAACGGGCATTCTTGTACCAGCACCTTGGCAATCATGGCTTTCTGACGCTCCCCGTCGGACAGTTCGGCCACATAACGACGTGCCTTTCCGGCCATGCCGACCTCTTCCAACGCCCGCCACACCAAGGCTTTGTCGGCAGAAGTCAAACGTCCGAAAAAACCGGTGTACGGTTGACGCCCCAAAGCCACCAGTTCGTAAACGGTCAGCCCGCCTGCCTGCATGCGGTCGGTCAATACCACACCGATGGTTTTGGAACGCTCATGCGCACTGTAAGCCTCCAAAGGCCGCCCCATGAGTTCCAGACGGCCGGACAAAGGGGGCTGCATGCCGGCCAACGTACGCAACAAAGTGGACTTCCCGGCTCCATTGCATCCTAACAAACAGGTCAGTTCGCCGCCCGACAGACTGAAATCCAATCCATGATGCACTTCCGTCAACTGCTTTCCCTGGCGGTACCCCGTAGCAATCCCCTCTCCTTCGAGCACTATCTGCTTTCCCATTAATTAAAATATTGTATTCTACGTTGGTTCACAATGACATAAATAATCACCGGCGCACCCAGCACGGGGGTCACGGCATTCAGGGGAAGAAGCCCCGCCTCGCCGGGCAGGATGCAAATCAAATTGCAAAGCAAGGCCACCGCCCCGCCGCTCAACAACGTCACCGGCAACAAGGAATTATGGTTCGACGTCCCGAGCAACAACCGGGCCACGTGCGGCACGGCCAACCCGATGAACGACACCGGGCCGCAAAAAGCCGTGACCACAGCCGTCAGGATTCCCGTGACCAACAACAACATGCTGCGCGTACGGCGCACGTTCACCCCCAAGTTCTCCGCGTAACGTTCTCCCAACAACAAGGCATTCAATGGTTTAATCAACAGGATGGACATCAGCAACCCGAGTGAGGTGAAAGCCGCAAACCACGGCAGTTGTTCCAACGAAACGCCCCCGAAGTTGCCCATCCCCCAAACCATGTAAGAGTGCACGCCTTCGGCTGTGGCAAAGAAATTCAGCAAGGAAATGGCCGACGAGGCCACGTAGCCCATCATGATGCCGGCAATCAACAGCATGACGCTGCTACGTATCAGCGTGGAAAGAAAAAGAATCACTCCCATGACCAACACGGCACCGGCGAAAGCACCGGCCACCACTGCCAGAAAACCGGAAAAAGAAAAAGTGCCGGCCGACACCATTCCACCTCCGGCCAACATGACCAAGGCCACCCCGAGACTTGCCCCCGAACTGATACCCAAAATCGACGGGTCGGCCAACGGGTTGTTGAACACTGTCTGTAACATCAGGCCCGAGGCGGCCAAGGCGGCCCCACAGCACCAGGCCGTCACGCACAAAGGCACGCGGGATTCCCACACGATGAACGACCAGGCTTCGTTTTCCACCGTCCCACCCGTCAACGCACCCCAGACCGCTCCGGCCGGAATGTCCACCGAACCGAGCAGCAGGTTAGCCGCCGCCAACACAAAAATGACGACGACCAATATCCCTCCGCACACATATCCTTTACGCTCCACCGGAATCATCTTTTTCAGTCCGCTAATTTACGAAAATATCTGCCACCTTCCGCCTTTGCCACGTCCGGATGGAATATTTTTATCAAATCTTCCAGCAACCATTCGGGATGGAAGGGCGTTTCTTCATAGTAAGGCACCCTCCCTGTATTGCAGCCGTACACCCGCCGTTCACGGAAAGCCCGGAATCCGGCGTATGGCGCATAATCGTTTTTCAGGTCCCGATAGGTCTTATCCTCCGGCATGTTGTATTTAATCAGCCAAATGTCGGCATCTTTCGCTTTCTCATACACCGTCTCAAAGCTCAGGGGAGACGATCCGCTGTTCTTCAAATCACTGAAAACATAGTCGGCACCGGCATCGGCAAACGTCCGTCCGACCGTACTGCGCCCTCCCGGCACATACCACGTGGCACCGGACTTCAAATCGGCAAACACGGTAGGCTTGTCTTCTATGTCGGCCACCCTACCGGCCCACCAGAGGTAATCGGCCTCCACCCGAGCAAACAAAGAATCGGACTCGGCAGCCTTACCGAACAACAGGCCGTAGAAACGCATCCATTCGGCACGCCCCAACGAAGAGGTTTCCATATAATCGGCACATTCGATGATGGGAATGTCCAACTTGCCCAACCGGCCATATCCTCCGCTGTTTTCAAACGGAGAAAGCATCACGGCATCGGGATGCAACGCCATAAGCTTCTCGATGTCCGGGTTCATCCCACTGCCCAAATCCGCGATACGCCCCGTGCGGCATCCTTCCTTGACGTAAGGCAAGTCGATATACCGGAGGTCGCACACTCCACCCACGGCAGACAGTGCTCCCAACTCTTCCATCAACCCGCAATGCACAGACGAATAAATGACGGCTTTCTGCAACGGCACGCGCACGACCGTCCCCTGCGGCAGATTGTCGGGCAAAGGCTCATCGCGCCCGACCAGCACATACGTGTGCAGTATTTCCAACGTATCCCACGGATTTCTCAGCGTAGCCACCCGGTAACCGTCGTAAGACACAATCTTCAGATTCTCCGCATACCTTAAATCCAACGTGTCGCCGCCCTCGCCCAAAAAGGAAGCCGTCTTGCCCCCGTCCTTACAAGAGAACAGAAGCAAAACGGCAAACCAACCATAAAAAAGGCAACTTACCTTCATCTCCTTATTTTGTGACAAACACCATCTTAGAAGTGGACATTCCGGCTTCAAACGTACGTTTATAGGTTCCATCCGCCCCGTATACATGAACGTCGGAAGCAGCACCGTAAGGTACGTCAAACACATACACATCGCCAGATGCTGGATCAACAGCCAAACCATTGGCACTCTGTAAATCTGCCATATCGATAAACTCGCTTTCCTCTCCGGTCTTTAAATCACGGACATACGCACGAGCTACCTCGGGCAAGTAATACTCTGAATAAAGGATGTACATCTTGTCTCCGGCATTGGCGATATAAGTGGCGCAGCACACCTGTTCCACTTGGTCTGTTTCCGGATCGAGACGTTGCATCGTACCGTAAATATACTGGTCCGGAGTCAAGGACGGGCTTCCTGCATAGTTGCCATTGGACACGAAGTATACATACCCGTCTTCTGCCGTGATGCACTGGGTATACGGATTGAGCATTACTTCAATATCCTTCAGCTTGGTGAAAGAGGCTGCATCAACCACTGCCAACCACTTTCCTTTTGAATACCCCGAAATATTGACATACAGTTTGCCGTTGGCAGAAGTAATAGCCTCGGGATGGTCATAACCTGTTTGTGCCCCTGCATCTATAAGATTCAGTTTGCCATCGATGGCCATGGAAGTCGTGTCGATACGGGAAACCGTCCCGTCGTATGCTGTAAAATAAACCTTCCCCTCACACGCTGCCATGTAGCGAGGTTCAACCGGAGTACCGTCTTCGGTAGCCACCGGAATGGATTTCAGAACCTTGCACTTACGGTCCATGATGACAACTTTGGAAGAACCGCTCACCGTCACGTATATTTTCGAACCATACACACAAAGGTCTTGCCCCAAGTCGCCAAGCCCTTCACCATTGGCAGCCGCATAAAGGTCTTCACTCAACTCTCCGGTTTGGAAATCCAAGAACTGGATACCGGCATCGTTTCCACCCCAATTTCCGGTATTCAGCACATAAGCACCTAAACTAACAACCGGCTCTCCACCTGTATTGTCTCCACTACCACCAGTAGTATCGTCACCTCCTCCGGTTTCCGTACCCGGACCTTCACCGTTTGGTTCGTCATCTTCGCTACAAGCAGTGAAAACACCCAACGCCAAAGCCATAATGGCCAATTTACACCAATTCAATTTCATTTTCTCGTTTTTAAAAGTTTATAATGAATATGTTATCGCCACTTTGAAATTCCGTCCGGGCATGGGGTAGTAACGTACCACCTCATAGTTCTCCCCCCCCAGATTCGCCGCATCGACCTGCAGGCGCAACTTATGCCCCTTGAACTGGAACACCCGGTACAAAGAGACGCTATGATCGGCATACGCGTCAATCAAGTTGCTTTCCTTGTTTTGGGGCAAGCGGTAACGCTCGCCAGACCACGCCACATTGTAGGCCGCGTTCACCCAAGGGGTCTCAAGCACCAAACCGCCAGCCCCTGAATGCTTCGGAGTGTAGGCTATCTGATGACGCCACAACTTGCTACTGCGTTTCGTCACGTCTTCCGCCTGCATGAAGCTATAAGCAGCGGTCATCCCCAGATTCCAGGCTTTCGCCAAAGTCCATTCCGCAGCAAGGTTGACATCCACGCCATACGTCTCCACTTTGCCGACATTGGACATCTTCCACACGAACATCGTAGGCACCGCCACTATCTTGTCGTCGACCTCGTTATAATAGCCGTCCACGGAAAGACTCACGTAATCCGCCACACGCCCCATACGTCCGGCCCAAGTTGTCCCTACGTTCCATTGGCGCGTCTTTTCCGGACGCAAGCGGCTGTTCCCAATGAGCAGATAATAGAGGTCATTGAAAGTCGGGACACGGAATATGTCTTTATAAGAAGCACGCAAACGCCAACTTGCTTTTTTCACAGGCCGCCACGTCAGGCTCACCGCCGGGGAAAGCCGTTTACGGTCGTCGGCCGCCCGCCCTAAAGCCACCCGTTCGGTAATGAATGTATTCAGCAAGGAAGCCGTCACCTGAAAAAGCGGATGATGATATTGTGCAGAAAAGGCCGTCAGGCTGGTATAACGTTCCGGGTATTGGCACTCCTCCAATGTCGTGGCCAAATCATTATAGACAAAATCCTGCGCCAACGAAAAAGAAAGGTTTTTCACCGGCGTCGCCCACAACGTGGCGGTCAGGTAGGTCTCCGTCTGCCTGAAACGGTCTTCCGTCGGTCCGGCAGCCTTCTTGTCTGTATCTTTATTCCAACTATAATTGAACTTACCCGAAGCTTTCAGCTTCCACTTCTCCGAAAAACGGTTTTCATACCTCAACTGTCCGAAATAGTTTCGGTCGTAAAGCCGCTCGGCCGCATAAGGGTTGTCATACACCACACTGCCGGGCAATCCGCGACGGGAATCGAACAGATACCCTTTCACATCCAAATCCTGGCGTTCCGTCAAACGGGCAAAAAGATTCACCTCCGCACGGTATGCCCCGATGTCGCTATTGTTACGTCGCCCTTCTATCGGCTTGGTCAGGTTCATCATCGTAAAATGATAATTCCCGTCGGCACGCAAATATTCTCCGTAAAGAGAACAAGACAAACGCGATGTGAACCGATGGGCATAGAACAATGACGGGTTGGCCAAACCGTAAGACCCCGTCTTCACCTTCGCCGAAAGACTGAAATCCCGGTTTTCAAAATCAGGCCGGCTCGTTTCGATGCTCAATGCACTTGCAGCAGCCGACATGCGTGCTGTCTGATAAATATTGTCGCTTTGCCCGATAGTCAACGTCAATGAAGAAACATTATCCAACGAGAAACGGGAGATGTCTACCTGTCCCGACTGGCAATCCCCTATGGCTACACCATCATAGAGCACGGCCGTATGCTGCGCACCCAGACTGCGTACGGAAACGGTTTTCAACCCTCCCACACCGCCATAATCCTTCAAGGTCACTCCCGAAAAATGACGTACGGCATCCGACACGTCTAACACGCCCATACGCTCCAGTTCCGCCTTATCAAGCGTCTGCACAGGAGCACCCGAACGTACGGCGGCAGGCAAAACCTTCTCGGTCACCGTCAGGCCTTTCATCTGTTGTAGCCCCACATCCACGCTATCTGCACCATTTTGTGCGAGCACGAACACAGCCCCCATACAAAATGACACAAGCAACCATCCTCTCATTTTATGAGATTCCTTGTATACGCCCATTTATATTCTTCATTCTTCACTCACGACACCTTCCTCCCATCCCACGGAGATTCCGGCATGACTACGTTTTGCAGGTCTTCTGACTTACTCCGGCTTGTTGGCCTTCCCACCTTAATTATATATAAGGAAGTGGCTTGAGGTTTGAAACAAACCGCACAATGAGTTCACAGCAGCGGGACTGTCCGGGATTTTCACCCGATTCCCTTTTCATCCGCCGGCCTGAAAGGGCTTTCCCATAGGCCGGGCGGAACAAAACGTTGCAAAGTTATTAAAAAAAATCAGTATCCCGAGGCCTTTTCATTGATTTATATCAAGAAAAGGGCATTTAAATGATAACAAATGACCTTTTACTTGTTTTGCAGGGAGAATAGCCGTACCTTTGTAGTGTCATAAGGAACAAAAGATATTTAGTTTTTAGGTATTTAGCTCCGTGAAGGAGCAATGTTTAGGTAAAAGATTGTTAGATTAAAAAGAAAGGAAAAAAGATTATGACAGGATTAATGATTATCGCAGCGGTCGTAGTAGCTATGGCAGTTGCAATGGGTTCAAAGAAGAACAACGGTAAGTTCTTGGGTTCAAGTACTTCAATGTTGTTCGGTAACAAAAACCTGAATGCCGGTGCAGCATGTTAAGTGTAATGCACCTTAGTTTGAAAACCAATTTAAAAAGAAAATAAGATAGGAGGAAAGGCAAGCATGCTTTTCCTCCTATTTTCGTATAGGTGCTCCGGCATCCACAAATCCGGTTCCCCACACACTCCCCAAGGTTTTGCAAAAAAGATCCTTCATCCTTCAGGTTATACGATAACAGATTGTGATATAATATATTACGGGATGAGGGATGTTTCAGGGATGTTTCAGGGATGTTTCAGGCATCTTTCAGCTTTCTTTCATTGCGGAAAGCGGTAAAAAGTTCTCAGCCGAATGATTTTTCAATCTCAGGCGAACGATTTTCCGTTCTGCGCCAAACGAAATGAAGCGTGGCTGAAAGATGCCTAAAATATCTTTCAGCTTATAACCACAAGGTAATGAAAGGATTGCCATACGGCCTGAAGGATGAAGGGCCTTTTTGCAAAACTCCGGGGTAGGTATGCGGAAAGTTCCAAACGATCCGGCAGGAGAAAACTTCTACCATAAAACCATAAAAGATTTGTTTGCAATTATAAGTAATGTTATGTACATTTGCTGACGAATATGGTCTTTAACCTTTTATCCCTTTTCGCCATGAACAAGAAACATCTGCTATTATTCGTTTTTTCCTATATATCATTCGCATGCAACACCCATGCCGAAAGCTATGCTCACGATACGCTCGTCAACGTGTTGCGCAACGAAGTACAATTCTATTTTGACAAACTAAAGAACAAGGAGACTCCGGCATATTTCATATCGCTCAGGGTCGTCGACAATAAACGGCTTTTCCTAAGCAGTGATTTCGGGCTGTCTTCAATGGACGAGAACCATACGCGCATCCTCACGCCACAAGTAAGGGTAGGAAGCCCGGTCTTGGACAACTTTGCCTATCTGGCCCAAAACAGGCCCAGTAGCACGTTTACATACGAACGTCCGTCAACAAGCTTACCTTTGGACTGCGATGCCATACCGGTCATCAAAGAAGTGGTTTGGAACGGGATATTGGAACGTTACGAAACAGCCGTGAAAACCTACCAACAAATGAAGGCAAGCCAAAAGACAAACGTCACGGAACTGGATTCCGTGCCGACATTTGCCCCGGCGGCTGTGGAAACTTACTACGAAAGACCATACTCTGAGGCGGAAACCGACATAGACAAGGAAAGGTTTCAAAAATATATCAATGATGCCAGCCGGTTATTCAAAGACTACGAATTGACTTCGGGCAAAGTCTTTTTAGACTATTCCCTCCAACGTACCACCATCGTAAATACGGAAGGAACCGTGATAGCACAGAACCGTAAAGCCTATCGGCTGATGTTGGAAGCGGTTGCAGAAGCGGACGACGGGACACCCTGTCCGCTGTATGAAAACATCTTTACCTATTCAGAAAAAGACTTGCCGACTCCGACCGAATTGGAAGACAAGGTACGGGGCCTGGCCATACGTGCCGAAGCCCTGGGCAAGGCTCCCATGGCAGAAGCCTATACCGGCCCGGCCATTCTTTCCGGCAAAGCCAGTGCCGTATTCTTCCACGAAGTGCTCGGACATCGTCTGGAAGGCAAACGGCGGGAATCGGTCAACAACGAAATCAGCGGAATGCTGAACCAACGCATCTTGCCTGCTTCTTTCCAACTGTATCTGGATCCCACGTTGACCACATACCAAGGAAAAGCATTGAGCGGCCATTACCTTTACGACGACGAGGGAGTAAAAGGGCAGCGTGTGGACTGCGTGAAAGACGGTTATCTCCGGCAATACCTGATGAGCCGAACCCCCGTAAAAGAATTCACAGGAAGCAACGGGCACGGCCGTGCGGCCAACGACCGTGACCCGAATCCCCGCCAATCCAATCTCATCGTAGAAACGACCGAACCTTATTCCGAAACACAACTGAGAAACCTACTGATAGAGGAGTTAAAACGTCAAGGCAAAGAATACGGCTATTACTTCCGCACGGTAAAAGGAGGATTTACGACCCGCGGAAAGGCCAATGCCATCAATGCGTTCAATGTCAGTCCGATTGAAGTCTACCGGGTGTTTGCCGACGGACGGGACGACCAACTGGTACGGGGTGTCTCGCTGATAGGCACCCCCTTGTCCATGTTCTCGCAAATCAAGGCGGCAGGAGGAGAAAGCGAGCTGTTCACCGGGTTCTGCGGTTCCGAATCCGGCTCCATCCCCGTCTCGGGCACATCGCCCATGGTCTATGTGTCCCAAATCGAGACCCAAGGACAGAAAGCCATCATAAAAAGCAAACAAGACCTTATAAGCCCGCCGAAGACGACAGAGGCTGAAAACACGGGAGCCATGGCTGACAGTTCCCTCATCTTCAAGGCCATGGAGGACGAGATGGCACATGTATGCCATGAACTGGCAACCCGACACAACACCGTCCCCCTGTTTGTCAACTATGTTTTGGAACGAAAACACACATCCGGAACGGAATCGTCCGGAGGCGTATGCGTCAACAAAAGAAAAGGAAATGTCAAGAACAGTATCTCCGTACATATTTTTTTGGGCGATTCGCTTGTGACAAACGACACTGGCGTAGAGCATCACCCGCAAAACATTCCCGACGAAATCGGATATGACAGAATCCGCGATGCCTTTCGGTCAAAAAGCGAAATAGCTTATCAGGGTGCCGTCCAAAGGCTTGACAACAAGAGGACGCACCTGAAACAAAACCCTAAACCGGCGGACAATGCGGTTGTGCCGGAGTTCAAGAGAATGCCTCCTGCCGTGTGGATAGGCCCTTCCGCACTCACGATTCCCTGTCCCGTGACGGATATGGAGCAACTGTCCAACCGGCTGTCAAAGGTGTTTTCAGACTATCCGGAACTGTTCAACCATTGTGTCAAAGTTTACCAGAAGCGTGTGGACTATTACCGTCTCACGTCTGAGGGGCAAAAAATACTGCAACCCGACACCGTATTCCACATTACCGCGCGTGCCAGCATAAAAACAGACGGCAATGAGGTAAAGACCGAGTATTACAGGTTGCACGTAGGTGGCATCAACGACCTTCCGTCCGAAGACGCGCTCATAGGCGAGCTGCACAGATTTGCTGAATACATGCAACAGAAAAACCGAGCCAAGGCTGTGGAAGATTTGTACATAGGCCCGGTTTTATACGAAGACGATGCCGCCATGGAGCTGTTGGCGGAGAAGATTGCCGATTACTCCCATTCATACTGGATCTCTATCCGGAACCAATCAGACCGGAAACACCGCTATCTGGGTAAACAGGTCTTTCCCCCGGCCTTATCGGTATGCCAGTTGGGCAACGATTCCGTTTATAATGGTGTGAAGCTGTTGGGCTACCGTCAAGTGGACGCGGACGGGACGAAACCGAAGACTTTGCCCATTATAGAAAAAGGAATACTGAAGCACATGCTGACGGGCAGGACACCTTCCTTGGGCTGTCCGGCTTCAACCGGCAACGAACATTTCGACGGATTAAGCCGGACCTTGGAAACACGTTACACAGCCGGTGTTTTCCGTGTCACGTCCAACCGCCCCGTCCCTTATAGCAAACTTTACAAACGTTTTCTTAAAGCGGCCAAAAAAGCGGGCTTGGAACACACCTATATCATAAGAAAGAACAGAACCTCACCCTACGCGTTGATTCGCGTAGACTTGAGCACCGGCAAGGAAGAACTTGTAGAAGGAAACTACAACTCTCCTTCACGCGAACAATTCAAGCGCATGCATGCCATTTCAAAAGAAGAGAACGTCTATAACCTTGATCCCGCAGGAGGAAAAGGTCTTGGTATCATTTCGCCTAAAGCTATCCTTTTGGAGGATATGGAGTTAGACATCACTCCAAGCCGCGCCCGTCACATAGACGAGGCTTTTTATGAATTGCGCCATTAAACGGAAATATACAAGATGACATCTACTCAGGAAAGGAGAATTTTGTTTCGTCTCCTTTCCTTTTTATATAAATAGTTTTAGTAACTTTGTCTCGGAATACATCCTGCAAACATGAAACCATCCCCCGAAATAGCCATAATAGACGCCAATACACTGACCTGCATGGGGCTGCGGGGACTTATCGAACGGATGATGCCCATGGCTACCGTCCGCACGTTCAACAGCTTCGAGCAATTGGTCCGCGACACACCGGACATGTATTTCCACTATTTTATCTCGGCCCAAACCCTTTTGGAACATAGCGCATTCTTCATTGAGCGAAAAGAAAAGACCATCGTGCTGACTAACGGGGCGGCCGGTACCCCTCAAACCTCGCATTTCCACACATTGAACATCTACCAAAGCGAAGACAGCATGGTACGTGCTTTGCTACAACTGCAACAGCACTCACACGCACATGGCCGACACCTCCCGCAAAATATGAACCACCCTTATATGGCAAATACTTCTCCGAGCGACCCCAACGGCCTTTCCACCCGTGAAATCGAAGTACTCACGCTCATCGTGCGCGGATTGACCAACAAAGAAATTGCCGACCGCTTGTGCATCAGCACCACAACTGTCATCTCCCACCGCAAGAACATCATGGAGAAACTCAATGTCCGTTCCGTATCGGGTCTCACCATCTATGCGGTCATGAACGGGTACATCGAGGCGGACCGTATCTGAAAGGAGTGAAGCAAGAAGCTTATTTCAAAGGGATGTTATATCCCTTGTGGAAATCCTCGCTCTGATAAGCCTTATGCTCATCCCAATATACCAAAGAGCCTCCGCAAGAACCATACAGACGACCGTTCGCCGAGTCATAACCGACAGTATGGGAACCATTCACTTCGATGGCCTGCCCTGCTTTCTGCATATCTTCTTTGATGACCTGCACGCTGTTTTTGGCTTTGTCGTACACGCACCACACAATCACTTTCACTTGGGCTTCGGGATAGTCCTTCGAATGGAACACGATTCCTTCAATCTTCCTGAAAGACAGATTTTCATCTATTTTCACGTAACTGCACGTATTCCACACGATCGTGGAATCTATTGGTGCAGGTAGCGCAAAGGTGAGCATTTCATCCACCCCTTCCTGCTTCCCGCGAACTTCCATCTTTTCACAGGCTTCCTCCAAACTTTCGTAAAGCCTGCGTTTCTGGTCTTTGGACAAGTCTTTTTGCAATACGGAATAATCCACTTGGTAATATCGGGATGCCTTTTTCCACAATTCGTACTCTTTGGGGGTTGTTTTCTCTTTTACCCAATCCGGTATCGAATCAAGGGGACAGAAAGAAAAACCAGTTTCTTTGTCCAATGATTCCCCGGACTTTGGAGCAACCCCACCCTGAGCCAAACCCACTTGTCCCCAAAGCACAAACAATATGACTGCTACAATATATTTTGCTTTTTTCATCGTTTTATTTTTTTAGTTCTTAAATACCAGTTTGCTCTATACTCTACCATTACATTCATGTATCATTCCATAGGCAATACTTTTATTCATGTTCGACATATATTTAATTCTCACATCGCAAAGTTAAGCATGCTTTTGAGCAAATTCCAAATATTTGAGTTTGCATTTTGGGATATTGAAAATTCGTTATTTAACTGAATATGTACAAGTTATGATTTTCTTGTCAAAAAAAGAATTTGCATCGTATTTTGAAGGCCGGATTTTTGGCGTTTATTTTAGCTTTAAGACCACTTTTCATAAACAGGTATTATACTCAAGCAAAACATTAAATAAACTTTCATGTCACCATCTCTTTGTCCCCACACAACCTTACCCGAGATTCGCGTATTTCCACCCCAAACCCGGCGCGGCGGAACCGGAGCGATTCTCACGCGCCGGACGCAAAACACATTGCATCCCTTTTGCTTCCGCACACCTGCAATCTGTACGGTCCGGGCAGATTTCGTCCGCAAGGCGTGCTGCCATGTGTCAACCTGCGGCACGTTCTGCTGACAAAATGACATTCGTTTTTTGTATCCCATTCTCCATCAATTAGAAGAAAAATCGGGGTTTTCAGCACATTTTTATCCCGTTTGGCTCCCAAACGTTCCGCTTCACGCGGAGAAAAATCAGGATTTCTGCGGAGAAAAAAAATGTTTTCTCAGCCGAATGAAAAATTTTCTTCTTCATAAAAATCGGAGAAAGGAAGGAAAATGCACACAAAGCGGAGTTTGTTTTAAAGTTGGAAACAAAAATATAATCTTATTAACAGCTATTTGAGACTAAAAAAACAAGGAAAAAACAAGAATAAACAGGGGTATCTTGGCTCATAGTGTAAAGAAAAGAACATACAAACATGACTTTATTCTCTCCCACGGAGAGACCATGCCCTGACGGAAAATCCTAATAAATAAGGATTGCCCCACCCGACGATTCATCGTAACTTTGCATCCCGAAACAAAAACCACGGATGGACAGATTGAGTATCATATCAGCAGTATTATTCCTCTCGGGCGCACCTTCATACGCGCTCCCCATCGAGGAAACGGCGGAAGACAGCGCACGGGTAAAAGACATCGAAGAGGTGGTCATCGTATATTCTCCCAAAGAAACCGGCAAGTTACGGCAGGCTCCCATCGCCGTTTCCCTTTTCGACCGGACGGCATTAGACGACCAACATACTGCTTCGCTGAAGGAACTTTCGGCTTTCGTACCGAACTTCTACATGCCGGACTACGGCAGCAGCCTGACCTCGGCGGCTTACATCCGCGGCATCGGTTCGCGCATCAATACTCCGGCCGTAGGATTGTACGTGGACAACGTGGGATATGCCGACAAAAGTGCCTACGACATTGAATTGCTGGACGTGGAACGCGTGGACGTGTTGCGCGGCCCGCAGGCCACACTGTACGGACGGAATGCCATGGGCGGCCTGCTCCGCGTGTTTACCCGCAACCCGTTCCATTATCAGGGCACGGACATCCGCTTGGGGACTTCGGTAAAAGATAAGGGTTACCAGTTGTCGGCATCGCATTACCAAAAGACAAGCCACAGGATGGCATACGCCTTGAGCGGATTTTATAAGCATTCGGAAGGATTCTTCAAAAACGTCACCCGGCATGAGACGGTAGGAGGAAACGAAACGGGAGGCGGACGCGTACGGGTCATTTACCTTCCGGCAGAGGCTTGGAAGCTGGACTTCTCTACCGATTATTCGTATCGTGAAGATCACGGTTATCCCTACCGCTATTTAGGTGTCACCGAAGGAGAAGAGTCTCGTCCCGACCGTATAGGGCGTATCCTCTACAACCGTCCTTCATTCTACCGCCGAAGCCTGCTGAACAGCAGCCTCAACGCACAATATACCGCCGACAAGTTTATCCTGTCGTCCGTCACGGCCTACCAAAACTTGAACGACAACATGACGCTCGATCAGGATTTCACGGACGCGGACTATTTCAGCCTGACACAAAAGCAACGCATCAACTCCTGGAGCGAAGAACTGACTTTCAAAAGCCGCAACAACCGCCGTTGGGAATGGACCGGCGGAATCTACGCCATGCACCAGGCTTTACGTACGAAAAGTCCGGTATCCCTGACCCGTGAGTTCATGAACACCGTGTTCGACAAGGCCAACGCAGCCATCAGCCCGATGGGAATGGGACTTACATTGGACATGCCCGTCTCTCCCTACGTGGCCGACGGGGCTTTCGACACCCCGACCACCGACCTTGCCGCTTTCCACCAAAGCACATTCAACGACTTATTCGGGGCGGAAGGGCTGAGCCTTGTAGCCGGCCTGCGTGTGGAATATGAAAAGATGAGACTGGACTACGATTACGGTGGCCGCATGGACTACGGTGTAGAGCTTACTTCTCCCATGATGCCGCTCGTCCTCGAAGGCCTGTCGGACGACAGCCGTTTCCGGGGCAGTTTAAAACACGATTACGTGCAGTGGTTACCCAAAGTGGCTTTGCAATACCACTTTTCGGCGCAAAACAACGTGTACGTAAGCTGGAGCAAGGGTTATCGCAGCGGAGGGTACAACGTACAGATGTTCAGCGACCTGGTACAAGGCGATTTGAAAAGCCGGATGATGCGCTCCGTCAAGAACAAGACGGCGGAAACGTTGGACGGGCCGATGTACGACCACATGCCGGAAGCCGTGAAACAGATGATTGTCCACCAAATTCCACAGGAGGAGTTTTCCGGAACGCCGGCACAAACTCGCTTCAAACCGGAATACAGTTATAATTATGAGTGTAAATCTGTAAAGCGGCGTTGGATGGCGTTCTCGGACGGCAAGATACAACTGGATGCCGCCGTGTTCTACATGGACGTGTACGACCAACAGATTTCCAAATTCGTAAGCAGCGGATTGGGGCGTGTCATGGTCAACGCCGGACGGGGACGGAGTTGCGGTACGGAAATCGGACTGCGCGGCGGATGGTTGGACAACCGCCTGACGTGGCATGCGTCATACGGCTACACGCACTCCGTATTCAAACGCTATGAAGCGCAGGAAGCCCGGGCGGAAACAGCGCAAGAGGCGGTGAATTATGACGGGAACCATGTGCCTTTTGTCCCCATGCACACGCTCGCGGCAGGTGTGGAATACGAACAACCTTTGGAACACCATAAGGTAAAAAGCTACTTCTTCGGCGTGAATACCACGGGAGCCGGAAAAATCTATTGGAGCGAGGACAACGCTTTCCACCAGCCGTTTTACGCGCTGTTGAACGCCCATGCCGGTTTGGATTTCGGAACCGTACGCATCGACATCTGGGGCAAAAACCTGACGGATACGGACTACGATGCTTTCTTTTTTACTTCGGCCGCTACCACCCGCAACCTGAAATTCGGACAACGGGGCAATCCGTTACAGTTCGGAGTGGATGTCAGCCTGCATTTCTAACCCCCTCCGGATAAGGCATACCGGTCATTCATTCCATGCACCGCAACGCGGGCAACGCCCCTTGCTGTGAAGCTTGGCCCCGCAACGTCCGCAAACGTAAGGACAACGGGCATAACGGAAATAACGCCGCAACGCCCAACCGACGTAAAACAAGAAAAAAGGATAGCCGAGATAATACAACGTGGTGAGCGAAAAGAAGAGATAACACCCTGCACATACGCCTAATAAGGCAAACAAGTACAGCATGGCTTCCTGAAAGGGAAGTTGCCGGCAAACGTCTTCCACCGACGCTATGGCCAGAATGACAATCAGCCACACGGAAGCCACGAACAAGCCCAAAATAAACGGCAATCCGAAAGGATTGAGTGTCGGGTGGAAATAAAACTCCGTCCACGTATCAGGCACAAAATTCTGCATACTTGCATAAAGCGTAGCAGCGCCGGACAAGGTCAGGCAAAGCAAGGTAGGATAACAACTTCCGATATCGTCGAAATGCACGATATGGAAACGCTTGCGACGCATGCGGCGTACTAACCATAACACTGACAGCACGCCTAAAACGGACAGGAAATATATCAGGTGCGTATTGCTGAAGGTATGGATAAACCGCGAAATGGAATCATCCGGAACGACCCGCGCCAGTAAATCCTGCTCATGCACCCAACCCATGGTAGACTGGTCGCGGGCTACTTTTACCCAAACCGAATCCACCGAGTCCTCCGGTACAATCATGACTTCAGCCACGACGAGGCGGTCGTCCGCAAATACAGCCACGGTGTCTTCCGGCACACCGGCATGCACAGGATTATGGACGGGATGGACGGTTTGCAGGCACAACGAATCTCCCACCACCACGAAATTATAATTCCGGTTATAATGATGGGAAGCCTCAAAATCAAGCGAATCCTTCCGTTTCTCCGTCAAATCCCATTCGTCGGAATAATCGGGCTTCTGGTAATAACAACCGGCCGACAACAAACTGCCTAATAACAGGCAAATCAGAAAAAAGTTACTCTTCCGCATCGGCATAGACTTTCATTTGGCAGGCTTTACAGTCGAAAGACAAACGGAAACGACGTCCGTCGGACGAGACCAAATAATACGGTTCCCGGAAGGGGGACTTCCCTCCTCCATAGCGCGGGCACCACCCCATGCTGTAACGCAGGCAATGGCGGCAAAACATCAGTACGGCACCGGCAGGTTCCCGTTCCTCAAAAGCCGGAGCGATGCGCACTGCCCCTTGCCTATGGTAGAAATCCTCTGCCTTACGGTTCATCACATTGGCCAGATACGTCACCTCTTCCGGAACCCACCGCACCGGAGCCTTCCCTTGCTTTTCATCCCGGCTGCGTGTAAAGGCCGTCGGAAGGAGGCGCACCTCTCGCGGTTCATTCATTTTACGTGCCGACAACAACCGCCCAACCAACGTCCTGCGCCAATCGGCCAATACGGAAGAAGGGATAAACCAGTCGGAAAGGAGACGAATCTCTACTCCGCCCGCCTCGAACGGTGTATTTCCCAACTTGGACAACTGTACCTTGATGTTTTCAACCTGCGAACTGCGTGCCTTCTCTTTGGGATAGGGAAAAGCCACGGCGACCGACACCTCGTCCTCGTCGCGCACCTCCAACGTGAAACCCTCGGCATACCCCGTATATCCGCTTGGAGTCAAAGAACCGTTGTCGT
>ENA-OPDF01001079-OPDF01001079.1-human-gut-metagenome-genome-assembly--contig:-NODE-1079-length-17052-cov-6.602165_pt1 | contig 17052 bp, 13 predicted proteins | sample MGYA00241575_ERZ501501 | MGnify/ENA primary metagenome ERZ501501 (study PRJEB25962, sample SAMEA1972229) | human gut metagenome | biome: human gut; feature: human-associated habitat; material: faeces... | reverse complement strand
CTCGGTATCCACCGCAACAAAACCAAAGAAAGGACGAATGAACGATGACTGAGTTCAGCATTTATCAGATCAACACAGACCGGGACAACAATCGTGTATGCTTCTTGGGACTGGATGCCCTTGAACGATTCCAGCACTCCAAGGAGGTCGATCCCGTCCTCTACGACCGAGTTTATGACGGGAAACTCGATTGCAATTCCCTCGAAACCATCTATGAGAAGTTCAATATCGACCATCCCGCCGACTACAAAGGACGCTCTCTTTCTGTGTCGGATGTAGTCGAAATCAGGGAGAGCGACACCCTGAATCCCGGCTTCTACTTCGTGGACAGTATCGGGTTCAAGTCGATTTCTTTCGACAAATCGCTCTGCAAGGAGCCGGTAGAAGCAGGCAGCGGAAAGATTTCCGTCCTGCTTGTGGAGCCGAACAAGTACCCCAAGATGATTGAGATTGACGATACCTTGGAGGCAATGCAGGCGGTTGTCGGTGGCGACATTGAGGAATATATGCCTTTTGAAGATGAGATCGCCATCATCTGCAATGAGGAGGGCAAGGTCAACGGACTGACCCCGAATCGGGCGGTTTATGAGGAGAACTCCCGTGAGATGCTGGACATTATCTGCGGGAAGTTTTTCATTGTCTATGCTCCCTTTGAAGCAGAAAGGTTCCAGTCCCTCCCGCCTGACCTTGCGGAGAAATACCGTGAGAAATTCAAATACCCCGAACGCTTTATGAGAGTCAACAACGAGATCGTGGCAGTACCTTTCAAGCCCGTCAGGGCGGACAAAGAACGCTGATCTCAATGAGAACGGGGTTCCCCCGAACGCTCTGTATTATCTTAACGAGCAGACTGTTTTTACTCCTACCGGGCAAAAACAGTAAATCGCTCGTTAGGGGAACCCCCTAACACCCCGTGCAAGAAGCGCCACACATTTCAAGAGAAAGGATGAAATCCATTTATGAAAAGAACGATCAAGAAGCAGTTTTGGTTTTCCCGTGACGAAGCGCAGGACTTGCAGAAGAAAGCAAAGAAAACCTGCCTGTCTGAAGCGGCGCTCGTCCGTCTGTTGCTCCGTGGATATGAGCCGAAGGAGAAGCCTGATGACCGTTTCTATGATGCGATGCGGGAGTTCTCCGCCATCGGCAATAACATCCATCAGATCTCCGTTAAGGCAAACGCCCTCGGCTTTATCGACACGCAGAAGATGAACATTGAGATGGATCGCCTGCACAAGTTTCAGGCAGATATGGAGCGTCAGTTTCTTCGACCCGGTGAGAGCAACCTGAAATGGCAGTAAGTAAGCTGTGGCCGGTCACGGTTCGCCTTGCGACCGTTCTCGACTACGCTTCCAATCCTGAGAAAACCACAAAGTCAAAGTCGAAGTACAGCGACGCCGATTATCAGGCACTCCGTGATGTAGTCGCCTATGCAAAGGACGGAGAGAAAACAGAACGGGAGTTGTTCTGTGAGGGCATCCACTGTAATCCGCAAACTGCCCGTGAGCAGTTCATCACGGTGAAAGAGCAATTCGACAAGCCGGATGGCATCCAAGCCTATCACGGTTATCTCAGCTTTGAGGAAACCGACATCACACCGGAGCTTGCACAGCAGGTCGGTATGGCGTTCGCAGAAAGAATGTGGGGCGACCGGTTTCAAGTCCTTGTGACAACGCATCTGAATACGGATCATCTTCACTGCCACTTCGTTGTGAACTCCGTTTCGTTCAGGGACGGCAAGCGATTGCAGAACAAAGAGAAAGCGTGGTGGTACTTCCGCCATATTGCCGATGAGGTCTGCTTGGAGCACGGACTGTCCGTGGTACAGAACCCGGAAGCCTATCAATCGCCCCGCATCCTGACGCAAAAGGACAAAGCCGGTATGCCTACACGCTACAACCTCGCCCGTGCCGCCTTGGATGAAGCCATTGCAATGAGCCACAATCTTCGACAGCTTGAATATCATCTGTCCGAGATGGGATACACCCTCGGCTCCAATCCCAAGCGGAAGTATTGGACAATTAGGGGCAAGGGTGATGAACGCCCGATCCGATTGCACAGGCTCGGTGAGGAATACACCAAAGAGCGCATTACGCAGCGGCTCATTGAAAACCGTGATAGCATCGACTTCGAGCCGTTTCAGCCGAAAACCTACCGACCGAAGCAATACCGGCTCAGAACACGGGGCGACAGAATTGGAAAAGTCGGCGGTCTGTATGGGCTGTACCTTTACTACTGCTACCGGCTCGGCTATCTGCCGAAGTACAAGGCAGGACAACAGAATCAAGCGCGAGTTCACTATCTTTTCAAAGAGGATCTGATGAAGATAGATGAACTCACCAAACAAGTCACGCTGCTCGGCAAGCACCACATCGGTACAGACGAGCAGCTTTTTTCATATCAGCACTCGGTCGAGGAGCAGATCAAGACCGTAACTGCCGACAGAACGCACCTCCGAAATGAAATACGAAAAGTGAACATCACAGATGCAGAGCTGTCACAGGCAAAGGCGAGTATCTCGCTTCTTACCGAGAAGCTGAAAGAACTCCGCAAGGAGGTCAAACTCTGTCAGGAGATCGCCGTCCGTTCCAAGGTTATCGAGGAAAAGGTGGGTGCAGTCCGAGCAGAGGAAGAAAAATCAAAACGAAAGGAGAACCGCAACTATGAACAACGGCGGTGATGCGGCTGAGCAGGTCGTCAGGCTCTCGCTTGAAGGCTTTGAAGTTGCCGCAAAACTTACAGGCTCGGCGGCAAAGAATGTCGCCCTGCTTCTCGTGTCCGTGCTGAAGCAGGAACAACAGACCAAAGGCAAGGCACGGCTCACCAATATGATCAAGTCCGGCAAGGAACTGAAGGTATTTTCTATCCCGAACAAGGACTTGGCACAGTTCACCAAACAGGCGAAGCGCTATGGCGTTCTCTACTGTGTCCTGAGAGATAAGAACGCCAAGGGAGATGATGTACCCGTGGATATTATCGCCCGTGCAGAGGATGCTTCCAAAATTCAGCGCATCGTGGAACGCTTCGAGATCGGCAAGGTCGATAAGGCAGGCGTTATCACGCAGGCGGAGCAGGACAAGGCTGACCGTGAAGCGGTGGCACGGGAAGTGCCGACCAAAACCAAGGGCGAGATCATCGTGGAGGAAGCAATGGGAAAGCCTTTGCAGAAAGAAGGTCAGTCCCACGAAAACCCTACGGTCGCAAAGACGGAAAAAAGCCCTCCGTCCGAGCGAAGCTCCGAGATCAGCGGTACGGCTATTGACCGGGGTGCAGCAAAGCAGGCAGACAAGAAGCCTTCCGTGAGAGAAAAGCTGGAGCGCTACAAGGTTGCTGCAAAAGCTGACAAAGAAGCAGACCGTGCCGAGCCTGCGCTTTCCAAGGAGAAAAGCAAGACTCCGGAACTGAACCGTCAGACGGTTCATACCCAGCCGAAAAAGCATAAGAAATCGAAAGAGAGGTAATCAGCTATGACTAATAATTTCACTCCCAAGAAGTCCGGGACTGCGGCTCGTCCGCAGCTCTCCCCGGAGGAATACGCCGCCAAGAAAAAGGCGGAGAAGGATGCCGTGTATCAGATGATCGACGATACCGCAACCGAGATCGTCAGCGACTCCGACAAGTTCAGGGCATATCTCGATACGCAGGCACGAATGGATCGCTACTCTGCCGCCAACGCTCTGCTCATTTATAAGCAGCAGCCGCAGGCGACTCAGCTCAAGGATTTTCGTGATTGGCAGGAGGACGGCGTGAAGGTCAACAAGGGTGCTAAGAGCCTGTCCATTCTTGAACCTGTTGAATACGCCAAGAATGACGGCTCTACCGGCATTGCCTACAATGTCAAGAAGGTATTCGATGTGGCGCAGACCAGTGGCAAGAAGCCTGCTGCACCTACCCTTGACCGTGACCCCCGAAAGCTCGTTGCCATTATGCTCGACACGGCTCCCATTGATGTGAGCACTGTGGAGGAGCTTCCTTCTCCCAATATGGGAGCGTTCTATAAGAACGAGGATCAGACGCTTTATATCAAGAGGGACATTGGGAACAGCGTTGCGCTCTGCCAGTGCGTGGCACAGGAGCTTGGTCACGCTCAGCTTGCGATGAACTGTGAAACATACAGCCGCAGGGATATGGGCTTCTCCGCTGTATGTGTCGGCTATATGCTCTGCCGTAAGTTCGGCGTGGAGGTGAAGAACTTCGCCATTGACCGTATCCCGGAGGAGCTGGCGGGCAAGTCCCCCAAGGAAATTCGTGCGGAGCTTTCCAAGACTCGTGCTGCTATGAGCGAGATCGGCTCCCGTGTGTCGGAGGAAATCTACCGTCGCCGAGCAGACCGAAGCAAAGATCAGGAAAGATGAGGTGTGAGCGATGAAAGAGGAACGCTATCACATCGCCTTGGACGATTATGAACACGGCGTAGTGATTCGAGCTTTGAACGATACCAAAACCGAACTGATGAATGAGGGTAAATCCACCGATGCCGTGGACGATCTTATCATCAAGGTCGGGTATGCCCCAAAGAAAAAGTTCAAGGTAGTGGAAAGAAAGGACTGCTCCTGTCGTGAATCGAGATAACGACAGAAAGACCTCCATCATTCTCGCCGTACTCGGCATCCTGCCGATTGTGTGGCTCGGACTTCTCATTGCACCATCCGTTAAGGGTGGCTTGCCGGAGATACTGCCGAGTTTGATGAATGCGATGAGCGACCCGTTTCATATAGTGCTTTGCGAGGACAGCGTAAAAACTGTCCTTGTTTTGCTTCTCTGCTATGGAATGGGCATCGGCATCTACTTCTCTACACGCAGGAACTACCGACGCCGAGAGGAACACGGCAGCGCAAAATGGGGCAATGCCAAAGCCGTGGACAAGAAATACCGGCAGAACCCACCGTCCGAAAACAAGCTGATGACGCAGGCAGTCCGTATCGGACTCAACGGCAAGAAACACCGCCGCAATCTGAACACCCTTGTCTGCGGCGGTTCCGGTGCCGGCAAGACACGCTTTTACTGCAAACCGAATCTGATGCAGGCAAACACCAGCTTCGTGATTCTTGACCCGAAGGGCGAGATCGTCCGGGATGTGGGAAATCTGTTGGAGAAAAAGGGCTATGAGATTCGAGTCCTTGACCTGATCTCAATGGAAAAGAGCCACTGCTACAACCCGTTTGTCTATCTCCATTCGGATAATGATGTGCAGCGGCTTGTGACAAATCTGTTCAAGAGCACAACGCCAAAGGGGTCACAAAGTAACGATCCGTTTTGGGATACCTCAGCTTCAATGCTGCTGTCTGCTCTCGTTTATTATCTTCACTACGAAGCGCCGGAGGATGAGCAGAACTTTGCGATGGTTATGGAGATGCTGCAAGCGGCTGCCATCGACAATGAGGAAGATCCACGACCTTCGCCGTTGGACTGCCTGTTTGCCGATTTGGAGTTGGACAGACCCGACCACATCGCTTTGAAATACTATCGGTCTTACCACGCCGGTTCGGCAAAGACCCTGAAATCCATTCAGATCACCCTTGCCGCAAGGCTTGAAAAGTTCAACTTGGAGAGCTTGGCGGCACTGACCTGTACCGATGAGCTTGACCTTGCTTCTATGGGCGAAAAGAAAGTGGCACTGTTCGCTATTATCCCGGACAATGATTCGAGCTTCAATTTCTTGGTCAGCATCCTCTATACCCAGCTATTTCAGCAGCTTTTCTTTTCCGCTGACCATATTCACGGCGGCGCACTGCCGATTCCCGTTCACTTCCTAATGGACGAGTTCGCCAATGTCAGTCTGCCGGACGACTTCGATAAGATCCTTTCCGTTATGCGTTCCCGTGGCGTGTTTGTGTCCATCATTCTTCAGAACTTGGCACAGCTCAAGGCACTGTTTGAAAAGCAGTGGGAATCCATCGTCGGCAACTGCGATGAGTTCCTCTACTTGGGCGGCAACGAGCAATCCACCCACAAATATGTGAGCGAATTGCTGGGCAAGGAAACCATCGACACGAACACTTACGGAAAGAGTTCCGGGCGAAGCGGAAACTATTCCACCAACTATCAGATCAGCGGTCGAGAGCTTCTGACTCCCGATGAGGTTCGTATGCTTGATAACCGCTACGCCATTCTGTTCATCCGAGGGGAACTCCCCGTGATGGACTTAAAATACGACATTCTCAAGCACCCTGCCGTTGACCTGACTGCCGATGGAAAAGGCGGCGTCTATCAGCACGGCAAGGTCACAAGTAATGTTGCGACCATTGAGGTGCAGTACCTCGATCCCGATACTCTGCCGGATACGGAGGTACTGGAAACCACTTATGAGCTACTGTCCGATGAGGACTTTAGCCCGAAATAATTTTTGAAATTATGGAGGCAATTAATATGAATATCATTAAGAAAACGAAAGAACATACTACCAAACTTTCTATATCTGGTAAGATCAAAAAATGCTACCGACTCTATTGTATGGTTGTTGTTATTGCGACACTTATATTTGGTGCTTCAGTTACGGCATTTGCGGCAAATGATCCGATTGTGGTTATTAATAATCTGTCCGGATTTATTTTTGGATTAATTCGTGCAGTAGGTCTTATTTTGCTTGGCTTTGGTGTTGTTCAGGTGGGACTTTCCCTGAAGTCCCATGATCCATCTCAGCGAGCAAACGGATTCCTTACTCTTGCGGGTGGAGTTATCATCACTTTTGCGAAAGAAATACTGAACCTCATAACAAGCTGATATTTTAACTACAGGAGCACATCTTTTAGATGTACTCCTGATTCTATAGAAGGAGGTGCTTTTATTTGAGCGACAATTGGATTGTACAAAATCTTGAAAATGCACTTGAAACATGGAACGATAAATTATCCGAAATATGGGCGCTTATTACTATGACTCCGCAAAGCTTTAGAGGCGGCAAGATATGGGACGTAATTGTTGACATTAATGGTGCGGTGCAGTCTATAGGGCTTGCCCTTCTTGTTTTGTTCTTCGTTGCCGGAGTGGTAAAGACTTGCGGATCGTTTACGGATGTCAAAAAGCCGGAACATGCAATGAAGTTGTTTGTTCGTTTTGCTCTTGCAAAGGGGGCAATTACTTATGGAATGGAGCTAATGCTTTCATTATTTGATATTGCGCAGGGAGCTATATCGACAATTATGGGCACGGCGGGATTTAGCGAGACTCAGAAAACAGTTTTGCCGACAGAAATGGTAACTGCGATTGAAAATTGTAGTTTCTTTGAATCTATTCCGTTATGGGCAGTAACGCTTATTGGTGGACTGTTTATCATGGTGATGTCATTTATTCTGATTATGACCGTGTATGGACGATTTTTTAAGCTTTATATGTATACAGCACTTGCGCCAATTCCCCTGTCTACCTTTGCCGGAGAACCATCACAGAATGTGGGCAAATCATTTATAAGAAGTTACTGTGCCGTTTGTTTAGAGGGGGCTGCTATTGCCCTGGCATGTATTATATTCTCTCTTTTTGCTTCTTCTCCACCGGTAGTAGATGATAGTGTGGCAGCAGTTACACAGGTGTGGAGTTATATTGGTGAGCTGATATTTAATATGCTAATTCTTGTAGGTAGTGTAAAGATGAGCGACCGCATTATCCGGGAGATGATGGGATTATAATGTATATTCACTGGTATCGTAAATTAAGAATATTACGGCTGCGCCTTTATTCTTGCTAAAGACAAGTGTATTGTGATGCTTTAATATAGAAGACAATTTTACTCAAACTTAGAGTGAAAAGTTTCTTGAAACGAAGAACGGTTTTTATTCCCGAATACATAGGAGGTGTTATTTTGGAAGTTAAAATTAACAGGGAAATCAGAAATTACACAGAAGCAATGTTCTTTGGACTGTCTTTAAGACAGTTCATTTTTTCCATATTGGCTTGCGGTGTAGCGGTAGGAATATATTTTTTGCTGAGACCGTATGTAGGAACGGAGACCGTGTCATGGATGTGTATTTTTGGAGCTGCTCCGTTCGCTCTCCTTGGATTTGTTAAATATAATGGAATGACGGCGGAGAAGTTTATGTGGGCTTGGATTAAGAGTGAAGTTTTAATTCCAAAAAGACTTTGTTTCCATTCCACTAATATTTATTTTGAATTGATGAAGCCTTATGTAGGATAGAAGAAGGAGGTACTGAAATGATTAAAACTTTGAAAAATTTATTTAAGCAGGACAAGGAACGATTCCTTATTCCTAATGGAGTTCAGGATGTTATACCAATCAGAAAAATATATGATGATGGTGTTTTTCAGGTCGGAGATGACAAGTTTTCTAAGACTTATAAGTTTACCGATATTAATTATGCTGTTGCCAGTCGTGAGGACAAAGAGGCCATGTTTCTCGAATATTCCGAACTACTTAATAGCTTTGACAGCGGTGCAACAACGAAGATTACTATTAATAATCGCAGACTAAATCGTGTTGATTTTGAGAAAAACATTCTTATCCCTTTGACAGGAGATGCCCTTGATGAGTATCGAAAGGAGTATAACAGTATGCTTCTGGAAAAAGCGATAGATACAAATGCTATTACTCAGGAAAAATACATTACGATTTCCGTAAATAAGAAAAGTGTTGAAGAGGCAAGAAACTATTTTGCTCGTGTCGGTGCAGAACTTATTACTCATTTTGGCCGCCTTGGAAGCAAATGCATAGAACTGGAACCAGACGAAAGGTTACGTATTTTTCACGATTTCTATCGTACAGGCGAAGAAACGGATTTTTATTTTGATATCAAAGAAACCCGCAAAAAGGGACATGATTTCAAGGATTTTATATGTCCTGACTCAATGGAGATAGAAAGAGATTACTTTAAAATTGGTGAGCGCTATGGAAGAGTGCTGTTTCTTAAAGAATACGCTTCATATATCAAGGACAGTATGGTTGCCGAATTGACAGATCTAAACCGCAATTTAATGATGTCTATTGATGTTGTTCCAGTTCCCACTGACGAGGCTGTTAGAGAAGCTGAAAATAGATTGCTCGGTGTAGAGACCAATGCGACTAATTGGCAGCGTCGTCAGAATGCTAACAACAACTTCTCTGCACAGCTTCCTTACGATATTGAGCAGCAGCGCAAGGAAATGAAGGAATTCTTGGATGATCTAACCACTCGAGATCAGCGAATGATGTTTGCAGTTCTTACAATGGTTCATACTGCTGACACGAAAGAACAGCTCGACAATGATACAGAGGCTTTACTTACAACAGCAAGAAGACATATGTGTCAGTTCGGTATATTGAAGTTTCAACAGCTCGACGGACTTAACACGGCACTGCCTTTTGGTGTTCGTAAAATCGATTCTTTTCGAACCCTCACGACAGAAAGCCTTGCTGTCTTTATCCCGTTTCGCGTACAGGATGTTCAGCATACAAACGGAATTTACTATGGACAGAATGTCATTTCAAAGAATATGATTGTTGCTGACCGTAGGCAGCTCCTTAACGGTAATGAGTTTATCCTGGGCGTATCCGGTGGCGGTAAGTCTTTTACTGCAAAGGGCGAAATCCTCAATCAGGTTCTTGCAGGCGATGCAGATGTTATTATCATAGACCCGGAGCGAGAATATGCTCCTCTTGTAAGGGCGCTGGGCGGTGAAATCATAAACATCTCTGCGACTTCTCCGACCCACATAAACGCAATGGATATGACAAGAGAATATGGCGATGGTGCGAATCCTGTTATTCTTAAATCAGAGTTCATAATGTCTTTGTGTGAGCAGCTTATAGGCGGGAGCAATCTGGGCGCGGTACAGAAGTCCATTATTGATCGCTGCACGGCAGCTGTTTACCGAAACTATCAACAGAATGACTACACCGGGGCAGTTCCTACCTTACAGGATTTCAGAGCTGAACTCATAAAACAGCCTGAACCCGAGGCTCAGGAAATTGCCCTTTCGATTGAATTGTTTACCAATGGTTCTCTCAATACTTTTGCCAAGAGAACAAATGTGGATACTGATAATCGTCTGATTTGCTATGATATTCTTGACCTGGGTAAGCAGCTTATGCCAATAGGTATGCTAGTGGTTCTTGATTCTATACTTAACCGCATTACAGCAAATCGTGCCAAGGGCAAGAATACTTTTATCTTTATTGATGAGATATATCTGCTGTTTCAGCACGAGTATAGTGCAAACTTTCTTTTTACTCTTTGGAAGCGTGTTCGCAAGTACGGTGCTTATGCAACTGGTATTACACAGAATGTGGATGATCTTCTTCAGAGCCATACGGCAAGAACAATGTTGGCGAACTCCGAATTTATCATTATGCTTAATCAGGCACCTACTGATCGTATCGAGCTTGCAAAGCTCTTGAATATTTCTGACAATCAGCTTTCTTATATAACCAATGTAGGCGCAGGACACGGGCTAATAAAAGTAGGTTCAAGTCTTATCCCGTTTGCCAACAAATTCCCCAAAAACACAAAATTATATAAGTTAATGACTACAAAACCGGGCGAGGAAGTATAACACTCGCCAATTATACTTTGTGTCCGAATATGGAGGTGTTTTAATGGCAGATATAAAGACAAGGAATGCTGTCGAGGGCAGGGTTAAAACTATTGACAGAGCCCTTATAGCAGGACAGCATATAAAACAATCATACTTATCTATAAGAGATGAGTCGCTTCGATATGCTGGAACAAGTAAAAACACTGAAGTGGAGTATGCCACTAACCAAGTTGAACAAAAAGCAGAAGAAGTTGCCATGGATGGAGTGCATAAACTCAATAAAAGCGGACGAAATGGTTTTGATGTCACTAAGAGTAACATGAAAACCCGAATAAAAGAGTTAGAAGAAAAGAGGGGCAAAAAGGCCGTTGAAAAACAAGCGGTCAGAGCTGACAATAAAAAAGAGAAAGGTGACGACGGAGGGACGATTAAGAGGTCTGCGTCAACAAGAAAGAGGATTGACAAGGCTTCAAAAAATAGAATAGTTAAAGATGCAAAGATAACAAAGTCCTCTCAAAAACCGATAAGAAAATTTAAGATAACTGCTAATGACACAAAACAAGTCGCAGAAACAACGCGGAAAACTGCAACTGTTTCTTCAAAGGTGACGAAAAAAACTGTACAAATTGCAAAGACTATTACTAAAGCAGTAGCAAAAGGCGTTAAAACTGCGACAAAAGCAACCGTTAAAACAGTAAAGGCAACGATATCAACAATAAAAAGTTTAGTTGCTGCCATTGCAGCGGGGGGTTGGGTGGCAGTTGTTGCTATAGTTGTTATTTGCCTAAGTGCTTTGCTCCTCGGTTCGGTGTTTGGAATTTTCTTTGCAGGAGAAGATACCGGTACGGGGCAAACAATACAGACCGTTGTTCATGAGATCAATTCCGATTATGATAATAAGCTTATGAGCATACGAGATAAGTCTTCTTATGATGTTCTTGAAATGAAGGGAAGCCGTGCTGTTTGGAAAGAGGTTCTCGCGGTATATTCTGTTAAAGTTAATACTGATCCTGACAATCCCCAGGAGGTTGTAACGATGAATGATGCCAAGAAAAAACTTCTGAAGACTATTTTTTGGGATATGAACAACATATCATCACGAACAGAGGACAAGCTTGAAACGGTTATAACAGAAACTGATGACGGAAACGGAAATATAGTTCAAATAAAAAACACAGAAAGAAGAACATATTTATATATTACTGTCTCGCACAAGACAGCATATGATATGGCATCAAAATATGGATTTAATCAGGAACAACGAAAATATCTGGATGAGTTGTTAAGTGATGAAAACAATTCTCTGTGGTCATCGGTTTTATACGGTACAAGCGGAGAAGATAATCAGATTGTAGCGGTTGCGCTCTCGCAGGTGGGCAGTGTTGGCGGTAGACCATATTGGTCTTGGTATGGTTTCAACAGCCGAGTTGAGTGGTGCGCGTGCTTTGTCAGTTGGTGTGCTAATGAGTGCGGATATATTGAAACAGGTATTATTCCAAAGTATGCCAGCTGTGTTAACGGAGTTCAATGGTTCAAAAATCGTGGGCAGTGGCTTGACGGATCTGCTGAACCTCTTCCCGGCATGATAATATTTTATGATTGGGGTAAACAGGGGCAATCGGGTCAACAGGATGGACGAGCTGATCATACGGGCATTGTGTGGAAAGTTGAGAATGGATATGTTTACACGATTGAGGGAAATTTAAGCGACAAATGCACGACATCTCGTAGACCGATTGGAGGGTATCAGATTCTCGGATATGGGGTGCCTGAATACTAATGCGTTTTTAGTTGTTCATCTGCCGATTACATGGTGAAGAAGCAACTTTTTAATTATATTTCGACTTTGTAAATCAAAAGCAAAAATCAGTGCTATTTTGCAGATTTTTTTAATAAAAAGTGTAACCTTTTTCATTTTTGTACACTATATATATAGAATGTTATATCAAAGGATAATTTTTTTGGCTTTTTCTCTACACCGTTGCATAAGCTGTTACATATAATCAATCTACTTGCTGTGCCTTTTGTGGAATGTTGCACAGACCCTTTATAGTTTATGACTAACTTGGGTGCGACCTAGAAAATGATACCTCCCTCCTATACCTATATTGTGTAGCGACAGGGGGCGAGAATATCGCCCTCTGCCTGCGAACACAACATATGGTAAGAATTGAAATATTTTAGTACTTTGAAAATGGGTTGAGTAATTTGTTTGAGTTATTCAACTGTTATTATATTTAGAAAAAGGATGTGATTCCAATGGGCTAGTTGATTAAAAACAACTTGAAGTAGTATGCTGATTAAAAGGAGGACAACAGTTTTTTCGACCCCGCATACCACTGTTGTACGCCCGGCTGATATCGATAGCGAAAAGTTAATAAAAATGAAGAGGAGATGACATGTGAAAGTCAAATTTGAAAGATGTAAAAAAATCTTTTCGATGTTCTTGATAATTGTTCTTCTTTTCGGTATACTACCAGTGAGTGCTTTGCAAGGAAATGTTTCTGATTCTACAACTTCACGAATAGTGAAAGAAATAGTAGAGATGAGAGAAGAATCCGTAAAGTACTTTATCTGTGAGGATGGCTCGTACATAGCAGCTACATACTCGTCACCTGTCCATTATGAAGAAAGCGGAAAGTGGGAAGAGATTGATAACACTTTGACGCTCAATACAAAATCAGGTGAAGCAGTTTATTCTACAAAAAACGGGTTTGATGTAACTATCCCGCAGAACCTGACCGGCGGTCGAAGCATTACTGCGACAAATAAAGGCTATACTGTCAGCTTTAAAATTAAAGGTGATACGAATGGCCTGAATATGCGGACAACGGCATCCGTTGTTGACACTGACAAGTTGCCGTCAGTTGTTAAAATGAACGATACCGTAAAAATGACTGGAGAGGTTAGCGCTTCTGCGGATATATCATCTTCCGGAACTCTTACAGAGGGACAGAAGATAGAAAAATTTAATGCTGAAAAAATGACAGTTGAAAACCAGACGAGCGCGGTGGTTTATAAGAATTTCCTGAATCGCTCCGATCTGGAATATGTCGTTACTTCAAACAGCCTTAAAGAAAATATTGTTGTTTATGCGCCGCAAAGCGAGTACATATATCGGTTTGACCTTGACTCTGGCGGACTCATGCCGGCCGAGCAGGCCGACGGTTCTATCAAGTGGGTAGATCCGAAAAACCCCGATGAAACGGTATTTTTGCTTGATGCGCCGTATATGTATGATGCGAACGATAACGAGAGCTTTGATGTTTCAATGTCAGTTGAAGCTGATGGCGACGGTTATGTGCTGACCGTTAGAGCTGATTCTGATTGGATAGGCGAGAGCGGCAGAGCATTCCCGGTTGTTATCGATCCCTCTTGGAGCATACCTAAATCGAACTTTAAGGATGTTTATGTTATCAACGGTATATGCGCAAATGAACCCCGCGCTATTAAAGAAATCAGAGCGGGTAGAAACCTGACAAATACTGTTCGCTCATATGTCAAGATTGAGATGCCGGAGAATTTGCCTGCGGGAAGTGTTATTACAGGCGGCGAACTTACTTTCCGAAAGCAGAATTATTTCAAGGCGTTGGGGCATAACGATATCGACATTCTTGTATATGACTGCAAGGACGTTGCCGATTGGAGCGAGACGACTGTTTGCTGGAATGCTCAGCCGTTTGATAATTCAAGAAATGGTTATCTCAATAATAATGCGGAACTTATCGATTCCATTCCTGCAACATCAGACTTAGACAGCTACTCGTTTGACCTTACAGAGGCTGTTAAGAGATGGGTATATACTGGAATAAATAAGGGCATTATGATTGCCTCATCTGATGAGGTTACAAGAACTCAGGTCGATTTCTATTCTTCGAGAGCTTCGAAAATTGAAAAACGACCGGTGATGAGCATTTCGTTTGACGCGCCTCGGGTCAGTACACAGGTATGGAATCCGGGAGCAGGCGCAACGACAAGCTCTTTGATAAATGTGGTTTCCAGCAGCCCGTGGACTGTTGATGTTTCGGATGTCCCGTGGCTTTCTGTTGCAAGTGTTACAGATGACGGCTTTAAACTTCGTGCCCAGAGCAATCCTTATGCCGATGTGCGTACAGGAACGGTTGTTGTAAAAATGACCGCTGATAGCACGGAGATAGGCAGGATAACGGTTACTCAGCTTGGAACAGAACCGGCTGTTGTTCTCGACAGAGACAGGTGGGATGTCGACGAAAGCGGCGATCACGAACGGCTTGTTGAGGTTTCATCGAATGCAAGTTGGAGTGTATCAACAGATTCATCATGGATAACACTCGATAAAACAGGCGGAAGAGGAAACTCAACTTTTACGATGTCGATTGAAACACCGAACGAAACGTATACCACAAGAACCGGTACGGTAACGGTTCAGGCGGGAGATGTTGTTGAGACCATAGTAGTCACACAGTTCGATGAGGTTTCCGGGTATTTCAATTCCATAGGCGAGGACGGCGTAAGCAGAGTGAAGAGCTCTTCGGAGTATAACCATAAGCTTTCAAAATGGGCAATGGAGCTTGCTTATGCGGCGTATAATCCTTTGACTGGTCCTATAGCGGGTTTGGTTCCGGGAATATTTATGGAGGACGATATTCCAACAGCAACCGAACTTCTCGAATCAGAAGGCTTCAATGTTCAGTCTTTTAATTATGGTGAGTCGGATACAGTTGCTCATGTAATTGCACATAGAAATATTACTTTTGAGTTAAGTGTATCTGATATTTCGCTAAACAATAATTCGTATTTTGGAGGTAATAGTAATGAGTCCTTTGAAACAGGCTTTTTGGCTAATCGTTTTTTCGGGTATATGGGTACTCGGGTTTTGCGGACTGGCTTTAATAGAAATATTGGATCGAATAGCCAATATGTTCTAAATGAGGTTGTTAACGAGCAGAGTCAATTAAACAGTAAAAGTAGAACATTGGTTGTTGTGGATGTAAGAGGCTCTGAAACCTTACAGGATTGGGTAACCAATGCTGGCTCACAACTTAATCCTTCTTGGGGATCATTTGATGATGGTGCAGAAACAGTTCTTAATTCTTTGATTCATGGCACAGTTGATATTGTAAACTGTACTGAATGCAATGGCGTCGGTTGTGTGATGTGTATGGGTTATATCTCGTATTATAACATTCAGAACCCAATAGTTCTTGTGACCGGTCACAGTCTTGGTGCGGCAGTTGCAAATCTTGTTGCGGCGCATTTGAGCACTTGTAATGACGACAATTGCTGCGGGATTCTTAATGTTGATGGTGCGGATGTTTACGGTTACACATTTGCAACTCCGAACACTGTTGATATGGATAAAGAGGGAAGTTCTGTTTATACCGGCGATAATATTTATAATATTATGAACAATAATGACACTGTTCCATTTTTGCCGAGAACGCTGGAGATTTCTGACTGGCGTAATACTGCGTGGAGGAGACATGGAATAGACCTTCACATTACTATGCCAATGTCGATAAACAAATTGGTATTAAGAGAGCTTGGCACGTCTGCGCTAGGATTTGGCGGTCATGCGATGTCGACATATAACGATTGGCTTGCGGCGTTGCCCGATAAGCTTGGTAAGACAGCAGATGATATCGATCTAAATGACCTGCTTGCATTGACGGATAATCGTGATGAACTGGGACTCCTGCCTAAAATTTTCTGGGCAAAATGTCCGGTAAGCGTTACACTCAAAGATGAGGAGGGCAATGTGCTCGCCTTTGAAAGCAGCAATGCAAATGCTGTGAGTCCGCAGCTGGCCAATTCTAGCGGAATCGTATCGCTTGTTACAGACAACAACGAGAAGGAGTTCTTTATCCCGTTTGGCTATGAAACGGTCGACATCAATATTGAGGCTTATGACTACGGCACAATGACATTCGCAACCGAGGTTGCAGGTTTGGGTAGCGCATTCAATAAGACTTATAATAATATAAATCTCTATCCGGGCAAGCAATTTACAGCACAAATTGCTGAAAACTCTTTGGTTGAGGATATTCAGCCGGTTCATGTGGACGAAAACGGTGAACAGATTCCCGTCGAAGAGAACCCGCTTCTGAAGAGCGCGGTTATTGACAATCCCAGAGTGCCATATGGAACATATTCAATAATCACTGTGGTGACGGATAAGAGCGTTATCAAAGTAAGGTTTATATGTAGAGCTAATGGCGCGACAATAACATATACTCCGGATAATGAAGGAGTTATAAGTTATATCGATAACGGTGATACTCTGACTTGGGTTATACGGCGAAAGTTTGCGTCCGGAACGGTCGATTATGATGTTGGCGTTAAGGTTGGCAACGTGTGGTATGTAACGCCGAACGTATTTACCCTAACCGTGTATTGATGTGCTTTTGTTTCGTTATGAAATACAAGTAATAATAGTGTAATGTAATTAATCTCTTGGCACACGCCTTTTAAGGGCTATGCCAAGAGATTATTTTTTATTAGTAGGTCACTCTTTAAGAAACAAACCAACAAAAAGGCACCACGTTAAGGGCTCAACCTTAATGTGGTGCCGACTGTTTTAGAAATTTATTGTCGTTGTAGTGTTAGGCATTT
>ENA-OPDF01001077-OPDF01001077.1-human-gut-metagenome-genome-assembly--contig:-NODE-1077-length-17086-cov-3.089954_pt1 | contig 17086 bp, 13 predicted proteins | sample MGYA00241575_ERZ501501 | MGnify/ENA primary metagenome ERZ501501 (study PRJEB25962, sample SAMEA1972229) | human gut metagenome | biome: human gut; feature: human-associated habitat; material: faeces... | reverse complement strand
GGAAGCGGCTGGCGGACACGTCGGCCACGGCCAGCAGGGGTACGGTGACGTAGGTTGTGTCGCCGTAGCTGACGGTGATCTCGCCCAGGCGGTCGCCGGCGGCGATGGGGGCCAGCGCCGTCTCGTTATCCAGCGTGACGGTGCGGGTCAGGGCGCTGACATTCAGATCCTTGGGCAGCATGGCGTCGGCGCTCTCCGCCGGGTGGACGGCCACGGTGGAGACCTGCTTGCTCAGGGCCACGGGGACCTCCTGGATCAGCTCATTCTCGTCCAGCACCTGCTGGGGGGCAAAGTTGTCAAAGCCCCAGTCGAACAGACGGGCCGTCTCGGTAAAGCTCTCTACGATGTAGCCGGAGCCGTTCTCCTTTTCGACCTTCTCTGCGCCCAGCACCACGCTGATGAGCGTGCGGCTGCCGCGGACAGCGGAGGAGACAAGGCACTGGCCGGCGGCATCGGTGCTGCCGGTCTTAATGCCCTGGGCGCCGGAGTACAGGTACCCGGCCAGCCGCCAGTTGGAGATCAGGGCGTTGGTGCTGTGGAGCACGCGCTCCTCCTCGGTCTTGTTGGTGGGCGGTATCTCATAGGACTTGGTGTTCACCATGGTCATGAAGTCCTCGTGCTTCATGGCCTCGCGGGTGATGAGATACAGATCGTAGGCGGAGGAGTAGTGGCCGGACTGGGTCAGGCCGGTGGTGTTGGCAAAGTGGGTGTTTTTGCACCCCAGCTCCTGGGCGCGCTGGTTCATGCGCGCCACAAAGGCATCTACGCTGCCGCACAGCGTTTCGCCCAGGACGTTGCACGTCTCGTTGGCGGAGATGACCAGCATACAGTACAGCAGCTGCTCCACCGTCAGCGTTTCACCTTCCACGATGTCGGCGGTGCTGCCGTCCTCCGGCAGGCCGCGCAGGGCGGTGGCGGTGGCGGTGACCTGCTGGTCCAGCCGCAGCTCACCCCGGTCGATGGCCTCGAAGACCAGCAGGGCGGACATGATCTTGGTGGTGCTGGCAATGGACAGCTCATCGTGGATATTTTTGTCATAGAGTATCGTGCCGGTCTCGGCCTCCACCAGCAGCGCGGCCTTGGCACGGATGGCCGGATCCTCCAGCGCGGCGGCGGGAACGGTCAGAACTCCGCATAAAATCAGGGCGGATAAAAAAACAGCAATAAAACGACGGATTTTCATGTGACTTTTTCTCCATGTATGCTATAATATAGGGGGACGGCCCCGTCCGGAGCATGGGGCCGGTATGTCCATGACCTATTATAAGCAAAAGAGGCGGGGTAGTCAACTGTGGGAAAGCGGATAAAATTGACAAAGACGGACGTGTTCCTGCTGGGACTGACGGTGCTGTTCGTCCTGGCGATGGCACTGACGTGGCTGCTGACGCCGCGGCAGGTGCGGGGCGGCTATGACATCAGCGCCGTGCCGCCGGAGGAGGCTGCGCCCGCGCTGCTGAAGGTGAACATCAACACCGCCGGCGCGGAGGAGCTGGACGGCCTGCCGGGGATCGGCCCGGTGCTGGCCCAGCGGATCGTGGACGAACGGGAGGCCAACGGACCCTATACCGGCGCGGAGGACCTGACGCGGGTGGAGGGAATCGGACAGGCCATCGTGGAGAGCATACAAGATCACATCATAACGGAGGATACGCAGGAATGAAGATATTGGTGGTAGACGACGAGAAGCTGCTGGTGAAGGGCATGAAGTTCAATCTGGAGAACGAGGGGTATGAGGTGATGACCGCCTATGACGGCGCGGCCGCCGTGGAGCTGGAGAAGAAGGAGAACTTCGACCTGATCGTCATGGACGTGATGATGCCCGGCCTGTCCGGCAGCGACGCCTGCATGAAGATACGGGAGTTTTCCGATGTGCCCGTCATCATGCTGACCGCCCGCAGCGAGGACAGCGACAAGCTGATGGGCTTTGCCTGCGGCGCGGACGACTATGTGACGAAGCCCTTTAACATTCTGGAGCTGAAGGCACGCATCCGGGCACTGCTGCGGCGGTCCATGAACGGGAACCAGGCGGCCCAGAGCCGCCAGCGCACGCCGCTGCTGACCGTGGGCGACCTGAGCCTGGATACGGAGCAGCGGGTGGCCCTGCGGGACGGAAAGACCATCGACTTGACCGCAAAGGAGTATGACCTGATCGAGCTGCTGATGAAAAACCCCCGGCGGGTGTACAGCCGGGAGAGCCTGATGGACCTGGTGTGGGGGTATTCCTACGCCGGAGATTACCGGACGGTGGACGTGCACATCCGACGGCTGCGGGAAAAGCTGGAGCCGGACCCCGCCAACCCGGTATACATTATGACGAAGTGGGGAGTTGGTTACTATTTTAAGGGAGAAGAACAGCCCACCGTGTGACACGGCGGCAGCAAATACGGACCAGACCCCGCAGGCGCAGACTATGCGGCAGCGCCTGGGCCTTGGTATACGCAAGCTGCGGGGCAAGGCGACCTTGCAGCTGAAGTTCAGCCTGAGCTATATCCTGGTCATCGCGGCGGTGCTGATCCTGCTGAACTCCTATCCGCTGCTGGTGAGCCAGAACATGATGGTGGCCTCCAATCAGAACAACCTGAAGAGCACCGCGAAGGTCATCGAGTCGGCGATGATAGGCTTGGAGAAGCTGACGGTGGAGAACGTGCAGGCGGCGCTGGAGGGCCTGGACGAGTCCGGCGCGGCCCGTATCATGGTGACCAACAGCGCTGGACTGGTGCTGTACGACACCCGGCAGGGCAGCAACGCCGTGGGCGAATACGCGCTGTACTCCGTGGTGGCGGTGGCCCTGCGGGGACAGGACGCCAGCTATTGCAGCTACGACGGCACGGCGTTTTTGAGCCGCGTGGCCACGCCTGTGGTGTATCACAACCAGATCGTGGGCGCGGTGTACGCCTATGACTACGACACGGAGCAGTCGGAGCTGCTGGAGGCGTTCCGGCACAACCTGCTCATTATCTCGCTGCTGATCGCCCTGCTGGTGGCGGGGCTGAGCATCGTGCTCAGCCAGATGCTGACCCGGCAGATCAGCGGGCTTTTGCAGGCCATCCGCAAGGTGCGTGAGGGCGCGTACAGCCACCGGGCTGACGCCAGCGGCACCGACGAGATCGCCCAGATCGCGGCGGAATTCAACAGCCTGACCGACCGATTGCAGACCACGGAGAACGCCCGGCGGCGGTTCGTCTCCGACGCCAGCCACGAGCTGAAAACGCCGTTGGCGGGCATACGGCTGCTGACGGACTCCATCCTGCAGACGGATCACATGGACGAGGAGACCACAAAGGAGTTTGTCACCGACATCGGGCGGGAGGCGGAACGGCTGAGCCGCATTACCGAGAACCTGCTGCGGCTGACGCGGCTGGACAGCGGCGTGGTGCAGCAGCCCTATCCCGTGGCGGTGAGGCCGGTGCTGGAGCGCGTGGAGCGTATGCTGACCATGGTGGCCCAGGAGAAGGGCGTGACCGTATCCGGCGCGGCGGACGAGGATGCCGTGGCGCTGGCCACCGACGACGATGTACATCAGATCCTGTACAACCTGATGGAGAACGCCATCAAGTACTCCGCCGCCGAGGACGGATTCGTCCGGGCGGAGGCCCATGTGGATGGGGACAAGGTGGTGCTGACGGTCAGCGACAACGGAATCGGCATACCGGACGAGGACCTGCCGCATATTTTTGACCGGTTCTACCGGGTGGACAAGATGCGCTCGCGGGAGGTGGGCGGCACCGGACTGGGGCTGTCCATCGTGAAGGACACCATCGAGAACCGGGGCGGCACCATCTCCGCCGGCCACGGCGCAAACGGCGTGGGCACGGTGTTCACCGTGTATCTGCCGCTGGCGGAAAGGGGGGAGGAGGCATGAAAAAGCGTATCATTTCCCTGCTGCTGGCGGCGGTGCTGGCGGCGAGCCTGTGCGCCTGCGGCGAGCAGCAGGCGGCGGACGGCGGGAGCCTGCGGCTGTACTGCCCGGCGGACCTGAGCGAGCAGAACAAGTCCGCCGGCGGCGGCGACGCCGTGCAGGGCATCGCCATCCCCTGGGCGGACATCACCGCCGGGGACCGGGGACGCCAGCAGCAGGCGCAGTACATCATGGAGCTGCTGCTGGGCGGCTGCACGGCGGAGGGGTTCATCGCGCCCATACCCGTGGGGACGCAGCTGCTGAGCTGTACCGTCACCGGCGGAACGGTGTCGGTGGACATGAGCAGCGAATACGACCAGCTGATCGGTATTGACCGGACCATCGCGGACTACTGCATCACGCTGTCGCTGATGCAGCTGGACGGCATTTACGCCGTGCGGCTGACGGTGGCGGGCGAGCTGCCTGCGGACCGGACCAGCGAGGTGTACACCTCAGAGGAGGTGCTGCTGACCAGCCCGGACGATGTGGTGCGGACGGTGAAGGTGCAGCTGTACTTCCCGGACGGCGGCGGTACGCTGGTGGGCGAGGAGCGCCGGCTGACGGTGTACGAGGGGGAGACGGTGGCCCAGGCGGTGGTGAAGGCACTGACGGAACGGCCGCTGGACAGCTACGCGGACCTGTACCCGCTGCTGCCGGAGGGCTTTACGGCCCTGAACGCCAGCACGGAGGAGGGGATATGCTACCTGAACCTGCCGGGGAGCGTGGCGGCGCTGCTGCCGGAGGACGCGGAGGCGCAGAACCGCATGATACAGGGGCTGGTGGACTCGCTGTGCTCACTGGAGGATGTGACGCAGGTGCAGCTGATGCTGGACGGTGAGTACCAGCTGATGCTGGGGAGCGTTCCCATCAGCCGGCCCATACTGCCCACGGGCGGCGTACAGCCCACGGCGGAATAACCGAAAACAGCCGGACTTTTGCACAAAAAGTCCGGCTGTTTTTGCACCTTTAAGCCAAAAAAAGAGTATTCCCTTCCTGCATATTGTTTTAAAGACGGTAAAGTGGTATAAAGAAGGAGTAATTATGTGCCGCCAAGGGAGTATACTCCCTTTCAACGTTTCAGTGGGCTGAAACGAACTCTCTTGGCGGAAAAGGAGAGGAACGTATGATGAAAAAAGTGGTCAGTTTGCTGCTGGCGCTGGTGATGGCGCTGGGGCTGTGTACGAGCGCCATCGCGGAAACGAATGGGGAGAGTGAGGACGTCCAGACCGGCAACGAGACGTATACGATGGAGACGGTGCTGGCGGGAGTGGACGCGCTTACGGGAAACGAAGCCGAAAAAACGGCGATAAAGGATTATTTAAACACCTATTTTGTGGTTGTAGATAATGAAAATGGCTTTTTTTCGTTATAAATAATGTTGGATTGCGCCGGGATAAATTTATCCAAACGCAAGAGCAGAAAGTCACGGTTCAGAACGCTGTGGACGGCTATAACGCGCAAATTGGCGATACAAATAGAAGCATCGCCGCTATACTTGATGCGTATCAGGTAAAATATGGAAACGGTACAAGAACGTTTGGAGACTTGATGGGTATGTACACGGCGGCACTAAAGCGGCCGGCGGTGCAGATCAATGAAGGCAGCAACGGCCCGGATACCGGTAAGGTGGAGGGGACGCATCTGCTGAAGTCCAGCGATGGAACAGATTATCTGTATAATAACGCGGAGTATATTACTACGGCTGATGCCAATGCGGCCATCGAGTATTTTAATAAGTATTTTACCTATCGTACATGGGAACTCGGAAATGGAAGTGAGTACAACACAGTTACCTACAGCGATAGCATATACGATAAGGAAACAGATAAAATCACGGATGAAGCAAAGGCAAAGGAAGCCATTACGGAATATAATAACCTCGCTCCGGCAGTGCAAGTGTCATTGAACGAGTTGGAGATTCGCGTAGCTACCGGCCCCAACGGAACGGAACAGTTCCGCTTTTGGCGGTTGATCCAGCATTTTGACAAGCAGATGAATGGCAGCCAGGGTGGCGGCAATAATCCCAGCCATGGCCCCACGACGGGGAATATCACTGATGTAAAATCGCTCCCGGATGCAGCGAGCGTTGCGGGGACGCAAGCGCGCGATTTCTTGGGCGGGGTCAACGACAGCACAACGGGCGTAGTGAAGTATACCTATACGCCGGGCGGCAACGACAAGGCTCCTGTTGGCGATATTTCTATCAATGGCACGGATATTGGCAATGATGGCATGTTTACGGATACCGCGAAGGCGCGTGCGGCGATCAATGCTTACTACAATTTGCAGCCGGCGGCGCGTGACATATTGGATATGCTGTTTTTGCGTGAGGAAACGCTGTGGGGAGCTCAGCTGTGGAAGTTTTCCCGCAGAATGGCAAATTTTGAGTCAATGGTGCAGATCGCCGAGTCCAAGGGGGATGACAGCGTCAAGACCGATCCACTGAGCAAAGAAAACGGCGCGGCGGAGATGCTGCGGAGCGCCGGCGGCTTTACCGCACCGGATCTGGGGCGGAACTTTACGATCACGTTCCCCAGACAGCTGGAGCGCGGTACGGATTATAACTACAATTACCAAGTCGTGGACGACGTAGGCGTGTTGACCGTGGAGATGTACGCCGGTAATAAGCAGCACTGGATCGAAGCTGGTCTTGCCAATCCGGAAGGTATCAAGTATACGGTCGTGCTCCGCAATCCCACAAACGGGATCTACCACGGCGCGGCGGCCGGCAACGGCAACAGCGGCGTTTGGGACGCCTGGGCCAAGGGTACGATAGAGCTGAACAAGTACACCGACGAGATGGAGAAGTTCAGCTTCGGTCTGGCGGCGGTGAATACGCGGGACGGCTTTATGACCGTCAATGCCATCGAAAACTACGGCGAGATGATGGTGCTGTCCGTGTGGAACAATAACGAGAGCATGAAAGAGGGAAGCCCGGTCAAAAATCTGGTGCTGGTGCGTATCCGCGTTGTGGATCAGTTCAGCTATGAGGCGGAGACTGGCGAAAGCGGGGAAACGCTGCCCACCGTTAACGCGCAGGATGAGAAGCGTGTAATATGCAAAGTAAATGAAGAGATGTGGACGGTCACCCGCGAGAGCACCCGTTTGATGGTGCGGCCCAAGAGCGGTACGCTGGCAGGCATCTTTGAGGCGGGGGAAAAGTGGAAGAACATCGGCACACTGACGGTGGCGGCGCCTATGTCGGACTATAAGCTGGCGGCAGTGAACGGCAAGCAGATCAGTAATGGCGGCGACATCTGGACTTGCGAGCAGTTCTTCCCGCAGTCCAATGGCCAAAACGGGCCGGGAACGGCGACAACAAGAACGTTCACGTTAACATGGGTATCCGGTGATGCGCAATATGATGAACAGTTTACCCTGTACATTGGCGAGATGGCCACTACAGCACAGGATCGATTCAGCCAAATAGTGAACGCCGGTAGCCAATCCAGCGTTCCCGTGGTGGCACCCAGCGAGGAGTTTGCCAACGAAGCGATGGGCAAGATTACGGCGGGTTCCGGCTTAGACGTAACATACGACAAGAGCACCGGCAGATTCCAGGCTACGTTTGACGGCAGCAAGGGCTTGCCCTCATTGGCTGACCTGGACAAGGGGTTTGTGCTGGTGCCGGACGATGCATTTAAGGACAAGGTCGCGGGTTTCCACACGCACCCCTTTGAAAGCACAGGCGATCCGGCGGAATTTGACGCGGATTGGTTCAAGATGGTGAAGCTGGGCTTCGACCAGGAGCGCAGCGATCCGAACCGGACGAACAGCTATCCGGAAAACACAGTGGCGAGGACTATCCCCTTTGTGGCCACCAACAGGCTGGTACGTGACGGTGTGACGATCTACTTTGCCTTTACTCAGAACTATCGCGGCATGGTCATCGAATGGGTGGACGCGAATAATACCGTTCTGGGGTACACCATAGCCTATGGCAAGAATGGCCCGTTTGTCATGACTACCAAAACGGAAGTCAGCGAAAATGAGCCGGAGCATGACAAGACGTACAATGAACCCTTTGCCGTGGCAGAGGGCGGCGGTGAATTCTGGTGTGAGCGCTACCCGCAGGAGGGCGGCAACGGTCAGAAGTGGTACTTCCGTCTGCGTGTGAGTGGACATAGCGAGTGGATCGGTGAATATACGGTCTATCTGCCGTACAGCTATCTGGAGATCACTGACGCAGAGGCGCAGCGGCTGATCAACAGCGGGCGCAAGGCGCGGATCGACCACTATGTGAACGGCGACGGTATGGCACCGGAGACCCTTGAGGGCACCTACACAGAGTGGGGCATCTGCTTCAAGACCAGTAGCTTCTCGCCGTTTGTGATCAACACGGCGGCGCAGAGCAGCTCCGGCGGCGGGTACTACTACGGCGGCGCGTCCACGCCCGGAATTTCCGCGGTGAAGACGGCTGATGCCGCCAAGAGCGCCACGGATTACACCTCCGGCATCTACGGGCTGACGTTCCGCAGCACGGCGGCGTTCAGCGGCTTTAAGGGCGTGCAGGTGGACGGCAGGACCATCGCCGCGGCCAACTACGTCGCAGAGGACACCGGCGGCATCGAGGTCTATCTGAAGGCGGTGTATCTGCGGACGCTGAAGGACGGCAGGCACACGGTGACCATTCTGTCCGACGCGGGCAACGTGACCATGAACTTCACCATCGGCGGGGTGGACAGCCCCACCACGTTCGACGCGGGCATCGGGGCCTATATCGGCATGGCGCTGGCGTCCGTGGGCGGCATGGCCTGGATGCGGAGAAGGAAGCGCTGACCGGCCTATACGGCGGCGCGCAGCCAGTACCCCGGCTTCGCCGGACCGATCGTGCGGCATACGACCAGTACCCCCGGCGAAGCCGGGGGTACTTTTTTTGAAATCAGCTATTGCAAAAACGCGAAAATGTGGTATCATACGTGCGAGCGCCGCACTCTGCTGGACGGAGGCGGCAGCAGGAGGTAACAATATGAATAACGAAACGAAGCGCGGGAAATACACCGTGCATGACCTGGTGCGCATTTCCGTGCTGGTGGCCATTATGCTGCTGCTGGAGGTCACGGGTCTGGGCATGATCAAGATGCCGGGGCTGGAGATCACCCTGCTGATGGTGCCGGTCATCGTGGGCGCCATTGTCATGGGGCCGGCCAGCGGCGCCATTCTGGGCGGCGTGTTCGGCTGCATCAGCTTCTGGGAATGCTTCGGCAGGAGCCAGTTCGGCGCGGTGCTGCTGGGTATCAACCCCATCTACACGTTCCTGGTGTGCGTGCCCACCCGTATTCTGGCGGGCTGGCTGTGCGGCGTGGCCTTCAAGGGCCTGAACAAGCTGGATAAGACGAACCTGTGGTCCTTCGGCGCGGCGGGCCTGATCGGCGCGCTGTGCAACACGGTGCTGTTTATGACCACGCTGTGCCTGTGCTTCTACAACACAGAGTATATCCAGGGCTTTGTGGCCGCCCTCGGCAGCGCCAATGCGTTCCTGTTCGTCATCGCTTTTGTGGGCGTGAACGGCCTCGTGGAGGGCGTGGTGTGCCTGATCACCGGCGCGGCTATCGCCAAGGCGGTCATGTACAGCCGGGGCAAGCTGGCTGCCCGCAAGACCAACGCATAAGACGGGAGGCGCGCGTATGCTGCTGGCTTTGGACGTGGGAAATACCCATGTGGTCGTGGGATTGATGGAGGGGCGCGAGGTGCGCCGCAGCTTCCGTATCGCCACACGGCGGGACAACGCCGTGGGCGATTACGCCGTGGCACTGAGCCAACTGTTGGAGCTGGCGGAGGTGAACAGGCAGGAGGTGGAGCAGGTCATCATCTCCTCGGTGGTGCCGCCGGTGACCCGGGCCCTGCAGGGCGCGGCGCGGCTGCTGACCGGAAAAGAGCCGCTGGTGGTGGGCGGAAACGTCCGCTGCCGCGTACCGGTGCGTATCAAGCGGCCGGAGACGCTGGGCGCGGACCTGCTGACCGCCGCCGTGGGCGCGCTAGATCTGTATCAGCCGCCGCTGCTGCTGGTCGACATGGGTACCGCCACCACGGTGACGGTGCTGGATGAGCAGGGAGCGTTCCGGGGCGGAGCCATCCTGCCAGGGGCAAACCTGGCGCTGTCGTCCCTGGCGGGCGGCACGGCGCTGCTGCCGGATATCCCGCTGGCGGTGCCGGATAGAGCCATCGGCGACGATACGCTGACGTGTATGCAAAGCGGCTGCGTGCTGGGCTCGGCACTGCTGCTGGACGGACTGATCGACCGGATGGAGGCCGAGCTTGGCCGAAAGGCCACGGTGGTGGCTACCGGCGGCATCGCGCCGGTGATCGCGCCGGCGTGCCGGCATGAGATGCACATGGCCGCAGACCTCATTCTGCGGGGACTGGCCGTGCTGTATGAGCAGAATAAGTGAAGGAAAGACCGCCTCCGGCAGTGCCGGAGGCGCGGTCTTGTCATATTTCAGCGGTCACTTCAGCAGGTTGAAGGTCATGATGGCGGCGCCGAGGATCACCAGCACCACGCCGGTAGCGCGGTTCAGCGTTTTAGGTTCGGCCTTGTTGGCAAATACCGCGGCGACCCGCGCCCAGATCAGCGTGAAGACCACGCACAGCGCCAGTACCGTCCAGTCCGGTGCGCCGCCGATAGTGAAGTGGGAAATGGCGCCGGTCAGCGCCGTAAAGGTCATGATGAACACGCTGGTACCCACGGCGGTTTTCAACTCATAGCCCAGCACCGTGGTCAAAATCAGCAGCATCATCATGCCGCCGCCCGCGCCCACGAAGCCACAGATGAAGCCAATGACGATGCCGCAGACCACGGACTGGACGGCACGCTTTTTGGCGGAGACACCCAGCATGGCCTCCTTGGTGGTCATAACGGGACGGACGATGAACTTGACGCCCAGCAGGAACGTCATGATCACGGAGAAGCTTCCCATGGTGCGGGAGGGCACCAGGCTGGCGATGTAGCTGCCTGCCACCGTGAACAGAAGCACGGTGACCATCATAATGATGCCGTTCCGGATATCCAGGTTCTTGTTTTTGCGGTAGGTGTAGGCGGAGACGGCGCTGGCCAGCACGTCGGAGGCCAGAGCGATGCCTACCGCCATGTAGGGGTCCATGCCCAGAAATGTGATGAGCATGGGACTGATGACCGCCGCGGCGCTCATGCCCGCAAAGCCGGTGCCCAGTCCTGCGCCCATACCGGCGAAGAAGGTGACGGCCAGTGTCGTGATGAACTTCATGCGGTATTCCTCCGATGGACGCCCCCGGTGACGCCGGGGGCGTTTCGCTTATTTTTTGTTCAGGATCTCCATGAACTCCTCGCCGGTGATGGTCTCCTTCTCGTACAGGAAGGCGGCCAGCTCGTCCAGCTTGGCGCGGTTGTCGGTGAGGAGCTTCAGCGCCTTCTCGTGCTGCTGCTTCACCAGTGCCACCACCTGTTGGTCGATCTTCGCCTGGGTCTCGGCGGAGCAGGCCAGAGACGTGTCGCCGCCCAGATATTGGTTCTGCACCGTCTCCATGGCCACCATGTCGAAGTCCCTGCTCATGCCGTAGCGGGTGATCATGGCGCGGGCCAGCTTGGTGGCCTGCTCGATGTCGTTCGAGGCGCCGGTCGTGATCTCGCCGAACACGACTTCTTCGGCGGCACGGCCGCCGGTGAACGTTGCGATCTTGTTTTCGATCTCCTCCCGGCTCATCAGATAGTGGTTGCCCTCCTCCACCTGCATGGTATAGCCCAGCGCACCGGAGGTGCGGGGCACGATGGTGATCTTCTGCACCGGGGCGGAATTGGTCTGCTTGGCCGCCACCAGCGCGTGGCCGATCTCGTGGTAGGCCACGATATGCTTCTCGTGATCGGTCATAATGGCGTTCTTCTTCTGGTAGCCGGCAATGACTATCTCGATGCTCTCCTCCAGGTCGGCCTGGGTGGCAAAGCGGCGTCCGTCACGGACGGCGCGGAGGGCGGCCTCGTTGACGATGTTGGCCAGCTCGGCGCCGGAGGCACCGGAGGCCATACGGGCGATCTTGTTGAAGTCCACGTCCTCGGCGATCTTGATCTTTTTGGCGTGTACCTTCAGAATGGCCTCGCGCCCCAGCAGGTCGGGCAGCTCCACGGGTACACGGCGGTCGAAACGACCGGGTCGGGTCAGGGCCGGATCAAGGGACTCGGGGCGGTTGGTGGCGGCCAGAATGATGACGCCGGTGTTGCCCTCAAAGCCGTCCATCTCGGTAAGCAGCTGGTTCAGGGTCTGCTCGCGCTCGTCGTTGCCGCCAAACTGGCCGCTGTTGCGCTTCTGGCCAATGGCGTCGATCTCATCAATGAACACGATACAGGGTGCTTTTTCTTTGGCCTGCTTGAACAGGTCACGCACCTTGGAGGCACCCATGCCCACGAACATCTCCACGAACTCCGAGCCGGAGATGGAGAAGAAGGGCACGTTGGATTCGCCTGCCACGGCCTTGGCCAGCATGGTCTTACCGGTGCCCGGAGGGCCTACCAGCAGAATGCCCTTGGGCATGGAGGCGCCGATCTCCTCGTACTGCTTGGGGTCGTGCAGATAATTGACGATCTCCTGCAGGTTCTCCTTGGCTTCGTCCTCACCGGCCACATCCGCAAAGCGGATGCCGTGGGTGGACTGCACATACACCTTTGCGTTGGATTTGCCCGCGCCGCCAAACATCATGGAGCCCGGGCCGCCGCCTGCTTTTTCCATCAGCTTTTTGTTCATCTGGTTGCCGATGAAGCTGAACAGCAGGATGGGCAGCACGAACCACAGCAGAAAGCTGAGCACCGGCGAACCCTGCTCCACGATCTCGCTGGAGAACTGTGCACCTGCGTCGTACAGGCGCTCGGTCAGACTGGGGTCGTTCATCAGGCCGGTCTTGTAGATCTGCTTGTTGTCCTTATCCGTAAAAATGATCTGGTTGGACTGGATATCCACCTTGCCGATATTCTCCTGCTCGGTCATGCTCATAAAGGTGCCGTAGTCTACCTCCTGCACCTGACGCTCGGCCAGCCATGGCATGACCACAAGGTTGATGACCAGCAGTACCAGCAGCACGATGGCATAGTAGATAGCCAGCGGCTTTTTGGATGGCTTGACTTCTTTCATGGGATGTTCCTCCTTCTATATAAAGTGGGCTTCCACCCGTTTGCTGCGTCCAGTATACCACACCTTGCCGCCCGGCAACAGCGCAGCGAGGGCAACTTTGCAAAAACTTAGCAGTTTCTTAACAAAGAGGGCTAAAGCTGCTCAGTTACCATATTATAGGTGCGCAAAGGGCTTGCCGGATAAGGGGGCAGGGGAGCAACGACCTCAATTTTGCATGATTTACCCTATGGTATTATGAAATGCTTTCATCTTTATCCTGAATGAAACTTCTTGACACTTTCTGGCAGGCGTGCTAAAATTATCTCACTTTCAACAAAGTGCAAATGCGTTGACGGGGATAAAACGATCTTTCTTCTGCGTGCAGAGAGCCGCCGGGTGGTGCAAGGCGGGTGCAGAGGGCTTCGGATACTGGCCCCCGAGCGGCAGAACTGAACGGACAAGTAGGTTCTGACGGACGCCCACCGTTACAGGGGCAGCGATTCGCCGTTTTGGCCGATCGTGCAAAGTGGCTGTACCTGACCGTGCAGCAAGGAGAGTGGTACCACGGGTGCCCTGTAAAAGCAATTTACAGGCTCTCGTCTCTCAAGGTTTTCGCCTTGAAAGACGGGAGCCTTTTTGTATGCGGATACCCCTTCAGGCATCGCTACGCGATGCCAGCTCCCCCAAGGGGGTGCCTTTGGGCAATACCGCAAACTTTACCGCATTCCGGAAAGCCGTCCCCTTGGGGAAGGTGGATGCGAGTGAAACGAGCAGACGGAAGGGGTGCATTTTTATGCACCACAACATCAGGAGGACAACAGGATGATGGACGCTACCAAGTACGCACCGGGGTACTACCCGGTACCAGCCGGTTATGACAGCTGGGTAAAAAAAGACCATATTGAAAAGGCTCCCGCATGGTGCAGCGTGGATCTGCGAGACGGCAATCAGGCACTGATCGTGCCCATGAGCCTTGCAGAAAAGCTGGAGTTCTTCCAGATGCTGGTAAAGATCGGCTTCAAGGAGATCGAGGTGGGCTTCCCCGCCGCCAGTGAGACCGAGTACGAGTTCCTGCGCACCCTGATCGAAAAGGACATGATCCCCGCTGATGTCACGGTGCAGGTGCTGACCCAGTGCCGCGACCACATCATCCGCCGCACCTTCGAGGCAGTCAAGGGCGCACCCCGGGCGGTGATCCACTTCTACAACTCCACCTCTGTGGCGCAGCGGGAGCAGGTGTTCCACAAGTCCAAAGAGGAGATCAAGCAGATCGCCGTGGACGGTGCAAAGCTGGTCAAGCAGCTCAGCGAGGAGTACGAGGGCAACTTCCTGTTTGAGTACAGCCCCGAAAGCTTTACCGGCACCGAGGTGGATTACGCCGTAGAGGTGTGCAACGCCGTGCTGGATATCATGCAGCCCACCCCGGAGCGCCCCATGATCATCAACCTGCCGGTGACCGTGGAGATGAGCATGCCCCATGTGTACGCCAACCAGATCGAGTACTGCGACAAGCACCTGAAATACCGCGACAGCGTGATCATCTCCACCCACCCCCACAACGACCGCGGCACCGGCGTGGCCTGCGCAGAGCTGGCAGTGCTGGCGGGCGCACAGCGCGTGGAGTGCTGCCTGTTTGGCAACGGCGAGCGTACCGGCAATGTGGACGCTGTGACGCTGGCCATGAATATGTATAGCCACGGCGTAGACCCCAAGCTGGACTTCTCAGATATGCCCGCCATCTGCGCCACCTACGAGCGGGTGACCCGGATGCATATCTACGAGCGTACCCCCTATGCCGGACAGCTGGTGTTTGCCGCCTTCTCTGGCAGCCATCAGGACGCCATTGCAAAGGGCATGGCGTACCGCAAGCAGACCGGCGAGCACCGCTGGACCTGCCCCTACATCCCGGTGGACCCCCACGACATCGGCCGCACCTACGACGCCGATGTCATCCGCATCAACAGCCAGAGCGGCAAGGGCGGCATCGGTTTTGTGCTGAAACAGAACTACGGCTACAATCTGCCCCCCAAGATGCGGGAGGCGCTGGGCTACAAGGTCAAGAGCGTGTCCGACCACAGCCACAAGGAGCTGAGCGCCGCCGAGGTGCTGCACATCTTCGAGGATACCTACCTCAACCGCGCAAAGCCGCTGAATGTGGTGGAAGCCCACTTTGCACAGGTAAACGGCATTACCGCCACAGTCACGCTGGAGCTGAACGGGCAGCGCAAGGTGGTCACCTCGGTGGGCAACGGCCGTCTGGATGCCGTAGCCAACGCCATCCAGAGCGCCACCGGCATGGACTTCCATCTGGAAAACTACTCTGAGCACAGTCTGGACGAGGGCTCCACCTCCCGCGCGGCCTCCTATGTGGGGCTTGTCTGGGGCGACAACACGGTCACATGGGGTGCCGGTACCGACACCGACATCATCGTGGCCGGTATCCGTGCCCTCGTCAGTGCGATCAATAATCGATAAAAAGGAGAAAACTACCATGGGAATGACCCTGACGCAGAAGATCCTTGCCGCACACGCCGGACTGCCGGAGGTCAAGGCAGGCCAGCTGATCAACGCAAAGTTGGACATTGTGCTGGGCAACGATATCACCACCCCGGTGGCCATCAACGAGTTTGAGCGCGCCGGTTTCGACCGCGTGTTTGATAAAGAGCATATCGCTATCGTGCTGGATCACTTTGTACCCAATAAGGATATCAAGAGCGCTACCCAGTCCAAGCAGTGCCGGGAATTTGCCAATAAATACGATATCCTCAACTTCTACGATGTAGGCCAGATGGGCATTGAGCACGCCCTGCTGCCGGAAAAAGGCATCGTCACCGCCGGCGACTGCGTGATCGGCGCGGACAGCCACACCTGCACCTATGGTGCACTGGGTGCCTTCTCCACCGGTGTAGGCTCCACCGATATGGCCGCAGGCATGGCCACCGGCATGGCATGGTTCAAGGTGCCCTCTGCCATCAAGTTCGTGCTTACCGGCAAGTTTAACCCCCGGGTGTCCGGCAAGGATCTGATTTTGCATATCATCGGCATGATCGGTGTGGACGGCGCACTGTATAAGTCTATGGAGTTCACCGGCCCGGGCGTGGCAGGCCTTACCATGGACGACCGCCTGTGCATCTGCAATATGGCGATTGAGGCCGGTGCCAAGAACGGCATCTTCCCGGTGGACGAGGTGACCAAGGCTTATCTTGCAGGCCGCAGCCAGCGCCCGCCGGTGTTCTACGAAGCTGACCCCGATGCCGTGTACGAAAAGACCATCGAGATCGACCTCAGCGCACTGGAGCCCACCGTCAGCTACCCCCACCTGCCCGAGAACACTCACCTTGCCAGCGAGGGCAAGGACATCAAGATCGATCAGGTGGTCATCGGCTCCTGCACCAACGGCCGTCTTGAGGACCTGCGCGTGGCCGCCTCCATCATGAAGGGCCACCACAAGGCCGACAACATCCACCGCGTGCTCGTGGTGCCGGCATCCTCCCGCGTGCGCCTGCAGGCGGAAAAGGAAGGCCTCGACAAGATCTTCAAGGACTTCGGCGCCGAATGGCGTAACGCCGGCTGCTCCATGTGCCTGGGTATGAACCCGGACAAGATGGTGGCCCGCGAACGTTCCATCTCCACCTCGAACCGCAACTTCGAAGGCCGTCAGGGCAAGGGTTCGCGCACGCATCTGGCGTCGCCGGCCGTAGCCGCCGCCACCGCCATCCGCGGCACAATCTCGTCTCCCGCCGATCTCTGAGTCAATACACGTGAGCCCCCTCTGACGAGGGGCTGCCGAACGCAGTGAGGCTGGGGGAGAGAAAATCATGGAACTACCATGTCTCTCCCCCAGTCAGTCTGCGGCTGACAGCCCCCTCGTCAGAGGGGGCTTAACAATGACTACTTGCGCTCGACTTCCCGCATCTCGAAGGTCTCGATGATGTCGCCGAGTTCAATGTCGTTGAAGGTGCCGAGGTTGATACCAGCCTCGTAGCCTTCCTTGACGGACTGAACGTCGTCCTTGAAGCGACGCAGCGAGGAGATCTCGAGGTCGTTGACCGTGGCCACGCCGTTGCGCAGGATACGGCACTTCGTACCACGCTTGACTTCGCCGTCCTGAACC
>ENA-OPDF01001069-OPDF01001069.1-human-gut-metagenome-genome-assembly--contig:-NODE-1069-length-17136-cov-2.197061_pt1 | contig 17136 bp, 10 predicted proteins | sample MGYA00241575_ERZ501501 | MGnify/ENA primary metagenome ERZ501501 (study PRJEB25962, sample SAMEA1972229) | human gut metagenome | biome: human gut; feature: human-associated habitat; material: faeces... | reverse complement strand
ATGCCGGACGGGATTTTTTGGACTGTTCCCGTAAAGCGATAGAGGAGGTGGCGTATGGCATACAGCATTTGAAGGAAATGCAGCATGTCTATACGGGAAAGATAAAAATAGGAGTAATATACAGCCTCTTCCCTTTGCTGAATATCTGCGTGTTGAAGTTTACGAAGGCTTTCCCTAAAGCGGAATTGTCGATTGTGTATTCCCATTCCGTATTGGAACTGGTGGAGCTGATTAATTCCAACAAACTTGATTTTGCGTTGAGTTACAATCCGCAAGATGTCTCTGCGCTTACGGAGTCCACGGAATACGCTTGCATGCCTTTATGCGTCATAGCCCACGAGACCCACCCGGTGGCCATCCGGAAACATTTCTCTTTATCGGACTTGAACGAGTTCCCCGTCATCTTCTTGGACAAAGAGCTGTACACCCGGAAAGTCATAGACCGCATGCTGGCCCAATATAGGATAAAGGTAAAGCCGCAGATAGAAGTCAATAGTACGCCTTTATTGCTTGACATGCTGCGCACGGGGCATTGGATTTCCATTTTGCCGCAAGACATGACGGTGAGCAGTCCGGATTTGAAGGCTGTGCCGATTAAGGAGAAAACGGAGATGATGCACATCAGCCTTCTCTCTCTTAAAGGTAAAAGGCACTCTTTGCTGACGGAGAAATTTCTGGAGGTGTTGAGGCAGGAGACGCAAGAAATAGAAGAGCATCGGGTTGCCGGGGGAAAAGATTCGGATTTGTTCGAAGGGAAACCCACCGGAGGAGGAGCGTGATGCGGAACTTGTATATCGAGAATAGGTGAAATGCCGGATAGGATTGGATTTTGTTTTAGACTTTATACTGAATAAAATAGGATATGAGAAAAAATATTTGGATTATCGTGAGCGGGTTGGTCTGCTTTTTGGCTTGCAGGTCTGTGCAGGCTCCCCAACTTATCGGGGGAAATAAGGATGAACATGGTTGTCTTACGGCGGCCGGTTATACGTGGAGTGAACTCCGCCGGGACTGTATCCGCATTTTTGAAGACGGCGTGCGGGTGGACGACCCGTCGTTACAGCCTTCTTTGACGTCGTATGCCGTTTTTGCGGCAGACAGCAGCCGGGTGGAGGTTTTCCGTCCGTCTCCGTTCCGGAACGAGATACTTGACCGTAAGGGAGGCGTTTGGCAGGGCAAGACCTGCAAGTTGTATCGGACAGGAGACCGGTGGGAACTTCGCGAAAAGTGAAATCAAACAAAATGACTTTGTATGGAACGAATTATCAATCATTTTACAGACGACGACCTGTATAAGTTCACCATGTGCTGCGCGGTCATCGACAATTTTCCCCGCGCTCAGGTGAAGTACCGGTTTACCGACCGGGACCATACCGTCTATCCGCCGGGTTTTGCCGACGAGTTGCAAAAACAAATCATTCTGTTGGAGGACGTGGTCATTACGGACGAGGAAATCGCGTTCATGAAACGGCGGTGCAGCTACATTCCCGGTTGGTTCTACACCTACTTGAAAGGCTACCGTTTCTGTCGCGAATGGGTGACAGTACGGCAGGATGAAGAGGGGCATCTGTCCGTGGAGTTCGAAGGGAGTTGGGCCGATACCATCCTATTGGAAGTAAAAGTGCTGGCCATCATTTCCGAACTTTATTACAGGATGACGGGCGAAGACAGCCGTTTCGATTATGAGGATTATTACCGGAAGACCTACCGGAAAGCCGTCCGCTTGTTGGAAGCCGGTTGCGTGTTCAGCGATTTCGGGACGCGCCGCCGCGTCTCTTTCGAGGCGGAAGAGACGGTGGTCCGGGCGATGCGAGACTGTTACCGGAGCCGGGAATGGAGCGGGAAGTTTGTCGGGACCAGCAATGTCTATCTGGCGATGAAGTACGACCTGATTCCCGTCGGCACGATGGCACACGAGTTTGTCTGTGCCATAGGAGGAATGTACGGTCCCCAGATGGCCAACCATATTGCCATGAACTCGTGGCGCAACACGTTCCGCGGAGCTTTGGGCACATATCTCTACGACAGTTTCGGCTGGGACATCTTCAGCCTGAATTTCTCGGAGGATTTTGCCAACCTGTTCAAAGGTCTTCGCGTGGACAGTGGCGACAACCGTGCGGAACTGCAAAGGATTGTGGAGAAATTCCGTTCGTTAGGCATCGACCCCCGCACGAAGCAAGTCATATTCAGCAATGCGCTCGACACGGACCGTGCGATAGAAATACAACGTTACGCCCGGGAGTATTGCCAACCTTCTTTCGGGATAGGCACGCACTTCACAAACGACTTCGAGGGCGTGAAGCCCATGAACATCGTCATCAAACTGGTGGCCGTGAAAATCACAGAGTCATGGACTTTCTACAACGATACTTGCAAGCTGAGCGAAGACGACGGCAAGCATACAGGCAAGCCCGAAGTGATTCGCCGTTTCATGGAAGCATTGAATATGAAAGGATAAAAGGAGGGCGGACGATAAAAACTTTGAAATTTTGTCCGTTCTTTATGGGATTGGTTCTTAAAAAAGATTAACTTTGCATTGGGTTCCCGGTGATTCTTGCTGTGCCGTGATGTCCGGTAGCGACCGGCAGGCCGATCCAAGCAAGGCGACCTGCGCCGATACGAACAGGAACATCTGTCCTTTGCGGCAGGTGGGAATGGGAGTGGACGGGGAGGGAGAGGGGAACCGCTATAAATAAGAAGGCGTTTATCACGCGCTGGTTCTTGATGTTTCGAATCTCGCAAGTTCAGAAGTATAGTCATGAACTATGCAACGGTAGATGCCCATGGGATGTTTTTATAAATATCCCCAAGGGATTGTTTTGTCCGTTTGCCCCTATGGGCGGAAGGAAGAGGCAAATCCTGAGGGGAGATTGTATAAACTCATCGGCGTGGGTTCTGCGTTGCTCGTTCTACTATACTGGGCAATGCGAGAGCCTCGAAGCATGGGACGGGTGACGGATACAGATCTCCCACGCTTTTTTGTTGTAGTATTCCTTATTATGAGTATCATTTAAGTCAACGGAGGGAGGTCGGTTGGCGGTTTGTTGTTTTAAAGAGACTTTATGATGAAACGACTATTATTGGTGACCATGGGGACGGCTTCGTTCCTTCTGTCTTCGGCACAGGTTCCGATAGATGAAGCCCATTTTCCGGACGACTTCTTTCGCGATTATGTCAGCCAGCATTTCGATGCGGACGAAGACGTGCAGTTGGACGACGAAGAGATACGGGCGGTTGTCCAAATGGATTTGACCACAAGGTATTTCAGCAAATGCACTTCGTTGAAAGGTTTGGAGTTTTTCGTTTATTTGCAGGATTTGGAGTTGGGGACAAGTGGACGCTTGAAAGAATTGGACGTGAGTGCCAATGTAAACCTTGAACGTTTGTCTTGTCGGAGTATCAAAATCCAGGAACTCGATTTGCGTCAAAACCGTAAGTTGGAATTTCTCCAACTGACATCTTTATCCGAATTGTCTTCTTTGGCTTTAGACTGCCCGAAATTGGACACGTTGATTCTTTCCTCCCTACCATTGGGGACATTGGACGTATCGGCTTCTTCGGATTTGGTATATGTGGAGTGTTCGAAATGTGAATTGGCTGCGTTGGACTTGAAGCATTGCGCAGGATTGAAAGTGTTGGACTGTTCGGAAAATTCCTTAAAAACCTTGGACTTAAACGATAAAGGCCAGTTAGAGTCCTTTAAAGGTGACGGCCAAAAGGCCGTTAGCGTATCTCCGGTGGATGGTTGGCTCGATTTGTCTACACTTTCGGGTTTTGATGCGAGTCGGTCGTATGATTGGGAAGGCGTATTTCGTTATGGGGATAGTATCGTGTTCGACCAAACTCATCCGATTAAAGACTATGCCTTGGCAAATACAAATACAAGACGGGAATCGTTTCCGGACCGGGTAGTGAAATCGAGTGCTGTTTGAAGTGCAATGCAGAAGAACTGCCCGTCTTGCTTGGCAGGTTCGGTGAAATCAGTTCGGATTGGTTGTATGATGCCGACGGTGACGGGAGGAAAGAATATTATATGGTAGACAGGGAAAAGAATGTCAAAGCCCGTTACCATTGGCACGTCCCCGGTCGTTATGCGTTGGATTTCAAGTTGGATTTACCTTTCACTTACCTGCAGGAAGACCGAATGATGACACATCTGAATAATGACGGCGTGCCCGATTTTGCCAATCCTGTTTTCACGGATCTCCGTAAAATCGAGATTGCCTTGAGTGGGGCAGACGGCACTTATACGCTGATGGACGGATGCAACTCCGCTTATCCGTTGGACGTGAACCACGACGGATTGCCGGACTTGTTCGCGTTCAACAACACGGATTGGAGCATCCTTTACCAAAATCCCGACGGGACATTTACCCCCACGCGTATCGATACACTCTCGCGCGTGCAGGCCGATTCATTGGTGGCTCGTAAGGCAGAGGAAGCTGACGGAAAATTCGATATCAGCGACTTGCCATCGTTGCGTGACGGGATGTTCATTGGCGGAAGCCCTACGGTAGATGAAAGTTACAAATTCACGCAGGCCATCGATGTGAACCGTGACGGCTATATGGATTTGGTAGGTGCGCACGCGATTTTCTATAACATGGGCGACAACCGTTTCGTGGCCTCTCCACAGCCGGGCGAGCTGACCGTGAAGGACTTGAACGGTGATGGTATTCCCGACTACATCTATAATGATACGGAAGGAAAACGTGTGTACACCCGTACGTACTTGGGCGGTGACCGTTTCGAGGAACAAACGCTGATGAAGGACTTGGACGTGACGAACATCCATTGCTATGACTTCGACAAGGATGGTGACGTGGATGTTCTGCTGACGTTCGACTACCTCTCGTCTTCCACTTTTTCGTTTTTGGTTTTTGCGGAAAACACCGGCAAGGGGAAGTTTGCAATTCATGAGCATTCTTTCAAGACGAAGTGGGCGTTCGGGCTGTGCCTCGATTACGACAACGATGGTTATATGGAACTCTTGGCGAGCGTGCAGAATGATGAAGGGAACGACTATGGATGTTCTTCCGTGCACGGGTTGTATTTGTTCCGGTTGGACGACATGAAAAAAGTGGAAGAACCGTCCGTGATGCAAGTGGACGCGACTTTCTTTTATGAACGGGGCAAAGGTCCTGGTACCGATTGGCAAGAAGCGGTTGTGAGCCGTTTGGACGAGAACATCACCGTGGCGGATATAGATAATGACGGACGTTTGGAGTTCTTGGCCGATACGACGAAGAAGGCTGGAGGTTATTGGGCCACCAAAGACTTACCCCTCTTGCAGGACATCCCGGCCAACGAAGCCCCGCAACGCATGTCTGCCCCTTCAGTAAACCTCGACCGCAAGAGCGGCAAACTGAAGATTGCCTGGAAGCTGGGTAAAGACAAGGAGACTTCTACCGTGGATTTGACCTATGCCCTCCGCATCGGCAGTGCGCCCGGTAAGGACGACATCTATTTCTCGGGGGCGAATGCCGACGGCAGCCGCCGCGATTTCCACCCCGGCAACATGGGGGCAAATCTGGATGCCACGTTGGATGTGAGCCGTTGGAAGCAAGGGACGTATTACATTGCCATACAGACGGTGGACCCGATGGGCAAAGGCTCGGCGTGGTCGGACGAGGTGGTGTACAGGCACGACCTCGTACAAGCAGCGTTCACGGTGTCGGATGATGAGTTGGCAGCGGCAGATACTTTAGTACTGACGGCGGCTTCCCGCGCCGACGGGTTGGACTACGCTTGGGATTTCGACGGAGGAAAAGCCATAAAGGCCTCGGCTGACAGTGCACTGGTATGGCTGACGTTCAGCGTGCCCGGCGAGAAGCATCTCCGCCTGACGGTGACGAATCCGGCGGATGGCACGGAGGATGTACGCGAAAAGGTAGTGACGGTGCAGCGTGTTTCATTCGAGCGTCGCGAAGCTGCGGCTTTCGGGTTCACCGAATCTCGACATTTCTGGGATATGGATGGGGACGATGTGTTGGACGTGATAGACAAAAACGGCTTTTATGTGCACGACGGTGCGGGGCGTTATGAGAAATTGGGCACGATATTCAACTCCAATTTGCAGATACCCTATAGGAGAGATGGATTGCCTCCTTTCCTCGACTTCGACATGGACGGGGATGCTGACATCGTGTTAAAGAGCAATAAGGGCAACCTGATACTCAATAACGGGAATAACTCGTTCGAAGCGCAGGAAAGCAGCTCTTGGTTTTGTGTCAATTCCGGATACACAAGCGAAGTGATGCCGGACTTGAACAACGACGGCTTCAATGAATTGTATTACGATTCCAATGCTTATGGTGAATTCGACGGGATTTGTGTGAATTCGGGAGATAACGTCCGTTTTGAACAGTTCCAGTTTCCCAAAACCGGGAATGAATACAATTTTAGATTCAGTTACCAAGAAGGTTTGATGTATGATATTAACAGGGACGGTTACCTCGACTTTTATTCTCAATATGCATCGGGAGTCATCGACAATGCTTGGTACGGATGCGAGGCTATTGCCATCAACCAAGGCGGGATGGATTTCGCTTATCATATAGTTTCCATAGACGACGGCAGCGATGGCCCTTACCGCATCTTCCTGGAAGACATGGACAGCGATGGCATGCCGGACAAGGTGATGGTATATGGCAATAGAAGTATGATGGATAAGATTGTGGTATGTTTCGGAAATAAGGACTACACTTTCTCCTCGCCGGTCGAGTATGTTTTCGGGAATGCTCACAGCACCCGTTATGCCGTGAATGTGCTCCAAATAGCCGATTTCGACAACAACGGCTGTCCGGACATCTTGGTGAACTATGATTTCTACGAACAAAAAGTGAGCAAGGAGGAATATGCTATACTTTATATGGAACGCGACCGCTCGGGACGCGTAGAAGTGTTGCATAATCAGGAGTTTGGGTATCCAGAAGGCATGGCCGATGTGGACAACGACGGTAAACTGGACTTTTACGGCGGACATTCGGAAGAATGCCAATTGCTCCGCACCGGCATCGAGAACACCGCCCCCGAAGCTCCGGTCCACGTACGAGCCACCCAGGAAGGTCTCGGCATACTGTTGGAATGGGATGACGCCTACGACAAGGAAACCCCGGCCATGCAGATGCGCTACAATGTGAGCGTAAAAAAGAAAGGGGCAGAAGGCGAAGGTGCTTATATCATCTCACCGCTGAACGGCGGAAACGGCAAGGTAGCGGTCATTCCCGGGGCATATTACCAGAAAGCCACGCGTAAGATGATTCCCATCGAGCGGTTCGAGGCCGGACAGGAATATGAGGTGCAGGTACAGGCCATAGACCTGTGGGATGCCCATTCGCCCATGTCGGATACCTATTCCTTTAAGGTGAGCGAGCAGTTCATCGCCGGACCTACGGTGACGGCACCGCGCAAGGCTGTGGCTTTGACGTATAATGTGCCCGATGCCGCTTTGCAAACCGCCGAGTGGGACTGGGACGGCGGAACGCTTCTCGGTCAGGAAGGGAAACGGTTTGAAGTGGCATGGAACGAGCCGGGGCTGAAAACCGTGACCGTCCGCACGGCAGATGGCGAAACGGCCACCAAGAACGTGATGGTGCGCGACATCGACCTTTCGTTCGACTTCCCCGCCGAAGGACTGGCCGGGACGGAGATTACCTTCACGCTTCCTGAAGCCTTTGCACAGGCTTCCCGCGAGGACATCGACGTGAAGCTGTCGGACGAACGTATCGAGATGCTGCTCCGCGTAGGGAGCCGGGAAGCCAAGGCGGTGTTCCCCGATGCCGGTGATTATTCCTTCCGCTTGTCGGTGCGCGATTCCGTGTGCGGCGTGGTGGAATCGGAAGAGAAGCACATCCGCATCGTGGGCGAAGTGCCTGTGCCCGTTATCCGTTTGGTAGGCATTGATGCGGCTACCGGCAAGAACAAAGTGACGTGGGACATGCCCGGCATGCCGGATTTCGTCACCACCGTGAATATATATAAGGAGAGCGGACGCTACAATGCCTTTGACTGCATTGCGCAGGTGGCTCCCGGGGCGGGAGAGTTCGTAGACATGTCCTCCAATCCCTCTGTCTCGTCCGACCGCTATTGCATCAAGTTGGGCACGACGTTCCGTGTGGAAAGTCCGGCCAGCCGTGTGCACAGCGGTACGCATCTGATGCTGAATAAAGGAGTGGACGGTGCCGTCAACCTGATATGGAACGCCTACGAGGGTGGCATTGTGGACAGTTACCGCGTCTTGCGCGGAACGTCCGCCGACCGTCTGGAACTGTTGGCCGAGGTGTCGGGTGCCCATACGGCCTACACCGACCTGAACGCCGGGGACGGGATGTATTTCTACGCCTTGGAGTATGACGAGACCTATTCCGACGAATGGCAACCGATGACGAGGACATTCAAGGAGAGGTTGTCCGGAAGCGGTCGCTCCAATGTGGTATGCACGGACGGGGCATGGACGGTGGTACCGGCCGAACAGTTGAACGTGCTGGCCATAGAGAAGGAACTCGTGCTGACACCTTCTCAACCCACGTTGCATTTGCAGGCCGAAATCCTGCCGGCCATGGCGGATATCCGTACGGTGAATTGGCAGATTCTGGAAGGCGGCGAACTGGCTTCGCTGACTCAAAACGGTGTGTTGACGGCCCGGGGAAAGGAGAACGGCGAAATCGTGGTATGCGCCACGACCGTGGACGGAACAGGCATCGAGGCCCGTGTGACCGTCGTGAAAAAGGATTTCGGCATCCTGCCGCAGTCGGTCACAGTGACCACGGTGGAAGGTACGACGCAGTTGACTCCCCTCACCGGGCGGTTGCACTTGCAGGCATCCGTGCAACCCACGAATGCCTCCCAACTCGTAGCATGGAGCGTGGTACAGGGAGCCGGTCTGGCCACTTTGGATGAAGACGGCATCCTGACCCCGACCGAAACGGGCAACGGCGACATCGTGGTGCGTGCCACTTCTTTGGAGGACGCTTCCGTGTACGGCGAGTTGACCCTCCATAAGGAAGGTTTCTCCGGTGATGGAGTAGAGGGAGTGAATGCCGGACAGATGTCGGTGCACCGCGTCGGCGACGACCTGTGGATTGAAGGTCTGCCTGAGGACAGCGAATGCGGTTTAAGCATTGTGGATCCCTCCGGACGCGTGCTTTCCACGGAATACCGGCTCGAGGGACGTTCGGGCAGAATCTCTTTGGCGCGTCTGGCTTCCGGCACCTATCTGCTTCAGGTGGTTACCGGTGAAGGCAAACAAGCGTTCCGTTTCTTCAAGTAGGCCGGAACGTACATCATAAGGAAACGCCCCGGGCATTCGGTTGTGGCCGTAATGTCCGGGGCGTTTGGTGCTTTTTAGATTCCAAGAGCGCAGGTTTGTAAATATCGTGTACTTCTAAAAAGGTTGGCTTTCATCGGCGGATTTTTCTGCGCCAAATGATTTTTCAATCTCAGGCAAGCGATTTTTCGTTCTGCGCCAAATGATTTTCGTTTCTCTTGAAGGTGAAAAAACGATAAGATGAATACGTGGAAATGAAGTGTTGAAGGTGGAACGCCAGCTTTGGAAATACTGATTTATTTTATTGTTTTATAGAAGTTTATGCAGCGTTAGGATAAAACGGGCTGTTCTTTTCTTCCGAAAGGAAAGGTGGTACATCACGTTTGCAAAGTTCGAAAAACGGGATGCGCAGGATGTCATGTTTATCGAAAAAATGCCATAATGGCATTTTTCTTTTGGCCGGATGAAAAATAAGTCCTACCTTTGCAGCCGAAATAATATTCGTAATGTTTTGTAATCCTCATCGGAGGGCAACAATGAAATGCCGGATAAGATGACTGGGTAAAACCAATCAACTTATCCGGCATTTTATGTGTGGTAAAATAAAAAAGACGTAGAAATGAAAGAATTGGATTTGACACAAGGGAGCGTGCCGAAGGTTCTGCTACATTTTGCAGTCCCGTTTTTATTGGCCAATGTGCTTCAGGCACTCTATGGAGGAGCCGACTTGTTTGTGGTGGGGCAGTATGACGATGCTGCGAGTGTGGCCGCCGTGGCCATCGGAAGTCAGGTGATGCAGACTGTGACGGGCGTCATCCTCGGGCTTACTACGGGGACGACCGTGTTGATTGCTATCGCCACGGGAGCGAAAGATTACCGGAAAACGGCGTCCATTATTGGAACCTCCATCGGGCTGTTTGCCGCAGTCGGTGCGGTACTGACCTTTCTGATGGTGGCTTTTCATAGCCGGACGGTGCAGTTGATGCACACTCCGCCCGAGGCGTTGGCCGATACGGAAGCCTATCTGTGGATTTGTTCGTTGGGCATTCCTTTTATTATAGGGTATAATGTCGTGTGCGGTATTTTACGCGGACTGGGAGATTCGCGCACGCCGCTCTATTTCGTGGCGTTGGCTTGTGCGTTGAACATCGTGCTGGATTTCATACTGGTGGGTGGCTGCCATCTGCGGGCGGCGGGAGCGGCCATAGCCACGGTCGCTTCGCAAGGGGTAAGCTTTGCTACGGCCTTGTGGTATCTGTACCGAAAAGGTTTCCATTTTGAGTTTACGCGTCGCGATATCCGTCTGGACGGACAGCTTTGCAGGCGCGTGCTGCTGCTGGGAGCACCTATCGCGTTGCAGGATTTGTTGGTCAATTTTTCCTTTTTGCTGATTACGGTCATTGTCAACGGTATGGGTGTGGTGGCTTCGGCGGCTTTGGGAGTCGTAGAGAAGCTGATAGTCTTTGCCATGTTGCCGCCGATGGCCATATCGTCGGCCGTGGCGGCCATGACGGCACAAAACTACGGTGCCGGGCTGCGTGTGCGTATGAACCGTTGCCTGTATGCAGGCATCGGCATGGCATTGGTCTTCGGCGTTTCGGTGTGCCTCTATTCACAATTCCTGCCGGACACGCTGACGGGCATCTTCACCCGCGACAGCGAGGTGGTACAGATGGCTTCCGGCTATCTGCGGGGATACAGCATAGATTGCATCATGGTGAGTTTCGTGTTCTGCATCAATGCCTATTTCAGCGGGCAGGGCAATTCCGTGTTCCCCATGGTACACAGCGTGATTTCCACCTTCCTCTTCCGCATACCTTTGTCTTACAGCTTCAGTCTGGTGAGTTCTTCTTCTTTGTTTCTCATGGGGTTTGCTCCTCCGTTGTCCACTTTGGTTTCGCTGATGATATGTATCGGGTATATGAGATACAAGAGAAAAAAGGAAATTATTCCGGTTTATGCGTAAGAAAGCTGTTAAAAACAGATGAGGGGAAAACGTATTTCCCATAAAATATCTAATTTTGCAGCGTAAATAAAAAATGTAAGTATGAATTTGTCTGAACTGATACAGAAACGGCAAAGTGACCGGAAATACGAGTCGCGCCCTGTCAGCCGTGAAATGGTGATGAAATGTCTGGAAGCTGCACGGCTTGCTCCTTCGGCTTGTAATTCACAACCGTGGAAATTTGTTGTCGTGGACGATGTGGCGTTGTTGCCGCAAATGGGAGCGGCGGCTGCCGGGATGGGGATGAACGGGTTTGCCCGTGAGGTGCCCGTCATCGTAGCTGTGGTGCTGGAGAAAATGAACTTGACGGCCCGTATCGGTAGTGTCATCAAAGACAAGGAATACTCTTTGCTCGACGTAGGCATCGCCGTGGAGCATTTTTGTTTGCAGGCGGCCGAGTTGGGTTTGGGGACTTGTATCATGGGCTGGTTCGACGAAAAGAAAGTGAAAAAGCTGCTCGGCATCAAAGGAAAGCGCGTACCTCTGCTCATCTCGTTGGGCTATCCGGCGGGGGAGACCCGCAAGAAAGCGCGCAAGTCGTTGGAGGAGATGAGTAGTTGGAACCAATATTAATACGGGAATCATGGATAATAAAAAAGTGAAAGGCTATGCCTATGGTGTCATAGCGTCGGTAAGTTACGGGCTGAATCCGTTGTTCGCCCTTCCGCTTTATGCTTCGGGCATCAGGGTGGATTCCGTGTTGTTCTACCGTTATGTGTTTGCCTTGCTGTTCCTGGCCGTGATGATGAAGATGAGCGGACAGTCGTTTGCCCTGAAACGGAATGAGATACTTCCGGTGGCGGTCATGGGATTGCTGTTCTCCTTCTCATCGTTGTTCCTGTTCCAGAGTTTCAACTACATGGATGCAGGCATCGCTTCTACCATTTTGTTCATGTATCCCGTGCTGGTGGCGGTGATTATGGCCGTGTTCTTCAAAGAAAGGTTGAGCGTGGTGAAAATAGCATCCATTGCCACGGCTTTTGTAGGTATTTCCATGCTTTATAAAGGCGAAGGCGGTGCCACGCTGAGCATGACGGGCGTGTGTCTGGTGCTGATGTCCTCGTTGACCTACGCGCTGTATATCGTGGGCGTGAACCGTTCTTCCTTAAAAGAGATGCCGGGATTGAAACTCACGTTTTATGCCATTTTGTTCGGTTCGTTGGTCTATATCGTCCGTCTGCGCGGAGGGATGGATTTGCAGTGGCTTACGGAAGGAACGCAATGGATGAATGCGTTGGGACTGGCTTTGTTCCCGTCCCTGATATCCATGGTGACCATTGCGAAAGCCATCCGGAACATCGGTGCCACGCCGGCTGCCATTCTCGGGGCGTTGGAGCCGCTTACGGCATTGTTCGTAGGTGTCATGGTGTTCCACGAGAGGCTTACGGGCGGTAATGTGGTCGGCATCTTGCTGATTCTTTTTGCTGTGACGCTGATTGTAGTCGGGTCGCGCGGATGGTTGCGGTTCAAGGCCGTGTGGCATAAGCGGACGGTTGGATAAAGTTCTTGTCGGCTTGTATGGAAAACAGCAAAGGGACTGTCCCGGGATTGGCCGGTGACAGTCCCTTTGCTGTCTGGGGGAGGAGGTTAACGCTTTTGTATGTCTTTGCCTGAAGCGGATACTTGCGCGGGATTCCCCGAATAGGCGATGCTCCCTCCGCCGCTTGTGTGGGCATTCAGCGATTCCGAGGCGTGGCACGAAATGTCTCCTGCCGAAGAGGCGTTGGCATCCACATGCCGGGCTTCCATATTGCCGGCATCGATGTCGCCGCTGCTCGAGGCTGTATATTGGGCTTGTTCACATTTACCCTGCAGACGGAGGTCTCCGCTGGAGGTGGCTGTGGCTATCAAATGCGTGCACTCCAACCCTTTGATGTGCAAATCCCCGCTACTGTTGCATTGCAAGTCGGCCTGTTGGCATTTTGAACCACCGAAATAGATGTCGCCGCTGCTGTTGGAGGCCGCAGTGAGGAGGCCGCAGGAAACGGACTTGCCTGATATGTCACCGCTGCTGTTGGATGTGGCATGCAGGTCTTTGCAACTGATGTCTTGGCACGAGATGTCACCGCTGCTGCCTGCCGTGAGACGGAGGTCGCCCTTTACGTGCAGGCCGTCCTTTACGAAAATGTCCCCGGAACTGGAGGCAGACAAGCTGCCGACCGGGCGTGCCTTGACATGTACTTCCTTTATCCCTTTGGTTTTTGTGGGGTCTTTGGGCTTTTTCATGCCTACGACCAATGTCCCGTGGGCATCCACTTGTACACTGATGTAAGGCAGGACGGCCTTGCTCGCACGGATTTCCACGGACGTTTCATCCTCAGATGGGATATAAACCACATCGACAGACGACGTGGCTGATATGGCGTTGAAGTCGCCGACGGTCACTTTCTGGGTCTGTATGTCTTTGGGGCTTGCCCCGGTTTCCCCGTCACAAAGGGATTGGGCAGGGCTCTTTGTGCAGCTACAGTAGGCAATGGCTGAGACGAGAAGAAGAAAAATCTGTTTTTTCATACTTTTTATTTTATAGGATTAATGTGGTCTCTTCCCGAGGGTGTCTTGCAAACGATGCGCGGACGTCCTTTGTAGGATATGCTGCCCGTGCCGTTCACCTCCCCCTCTATCTTGCGGGTGGCATGGCAACTGACCGTCCCTTCGCCGGTCACCGTGGCTGTGGCATCCATGGCTTGCAGCCCTTCGGCTTCGATGCTTCCGCGCGACGCATTGGCCAGTGCGGCCTTTGTGCAACTGCCCATGAGGGTGACGGTTCCGGAGGAAGAGGATTGTGCCGCAACGTCGGTAGCCGTTATTTCCTTGGCGTTGATGCTGCTTCCCCCTTCGGCTTGCGCATTCAGGAGGCGGCAAGTGATACCGCCGGTCAGGTCGATGGAAGCATTTGCTTTTGCATGTAGTGTCATGTCGCGGCACGTGAACTGCTGGTCGGCATGGAAAATTTTGTCGGACGTGGCGGAAATGTACAGATCCCGGCAAGTGATGGGGCCGCATATTACCGGACCATCGGCTGTGACGCGAACGTCGCCGTCACTATATGCCCCGTCTTTCAGGATAAGCGTGCCGGTTCCTTTATTGTGGAACGTGTCCATGGGAGGAGCTTTCAGTTCGATGCTGAACGGGGTATCCGAAGAGATGTCGGCGAAATGTTTCATGTTGACAAGGAGTGTTCCATTCTTGTTGACGTAGACTTCCAAAAATGGCAATACGTTCTCCGGCGCATTGAGTTCTATGTCTTTTTCACCGGGAGTGGGGGTATAGATGATGTCGAGGGAAGCCGACGTGACAAGAGTGTTCAGACTGTCCACCGAAATTTTCCGGCTATCGTAATTCTTTCCTGCCGTGAGTGCCACGGTCTTGACATCCCTGACCTCTGTCACCTCGTACACACCGGCGTATCCGGCGGCAAAACCCTCGTAGCTTTTTCCCATATTCCGGATTTGCAGTTCGGCATAGGCCGGGTAGCCGTTCCGGGTTCCTTGGGTGGCGTTGTCGTAAGTGGGCAGGAGTTTTTCGGTCAGGTCCTTGACCCAATATACCATTGTGTCACCGCAAGAGGTGAAAGTGCGTACTTCGTGTCCTATGACCAATTCTCCCCGGACTGTTTGTAGGGGAATATCCGTGAGGACGATGCTTTCCGGATCGAAGAGAGGCTGCTCTTGTCCTATTTCCATGAAGATGGCTTTGTCCGGATGGCTGTCGTGGATTTCAAAATACCTCCGTCCGCTGTTGCCCACGCCCCAACCGTTACAAGTAGAGGGGATAGCCTCTTTCGCTTCCATGGCGGCTTCGAACCGGTCGGCATAGTCGCCGGTGGGTACGAGGACGTAACGGGTCACTCCCTTGCGTTCGCAATCTTCTTCCTTGAACTTGCAGGTTTCTTCGCTGTTCCATCCCGGGCTTTCTTCCAATTGGTCCAGTACGTCGTCGATGTCGCCGTCTTCGATATGGAAGATTTTGATGACGGGACGGCCGTCGGAGCGGGAGCGGCCTGTGTGTTTGACGACTGCCCCTTCGAGCATCCCGTCCGTGACGACACAAGTCTGGCTGTCGCGTTGTGCCCAGAATTGCAGTCCCGCGCCGGATACGATTTCCCATTTGAATCCTTGGCGCGCTTTTTGCGTCGGCTGTTCCGGGAAGACGGGATACTTGCCGTCGCGGTCGCCAAAACAGGCTGTGAGTAGGATAAGATAGAGTCCTGCGGTAATTTTAAACAAAGAGCTTTTCATTGGGTGTAGGGTTGAGGTTTATAAATAAACAAGGAGTATTCTTGCCGGAACCGGATGGTCCGGAAAGAAATACTCCATGTCGTATGGTTATCGGATGAACAACAGTTCGCGGTATTTCGGAAGCGGCCACATCTCGTCGTCTACGATGAGTTCGAGTTTGTCTACGTGGTAGCGTATACTTTCCAACATGGGAGCCACCGTGTCGTGGTAGGCAATGGCTTTCTCGCGTACGTTTTCAATGCGGTTGGCCACCTTCCGGTTTTCCACCAGCCGGTCTGCATTTTCGGCAATGAAACTCGTGTGTTCCGAAATCTTTTCTATCAGTTCCAGGTTCTTGGCATTCAGTCTGGCCGCAGTCTCGGCAGGGAAAACCTCCTGTACTTTGTGCACGTTGTCTATCAAGGCACTTTGGTAGCGTGTGGCCACGGGAATGATGTGGTTCATGCACATGTCGCCGAAGATGCGTGCCTCCACTTGTACCTTTTTGGTATAGGTTTCCCATTTGATTTCGTTGCGTGCCTCGATTTCATTGCGTGTGAATACATGGGTCGTCTCGAACATTTTCACGCTGCTTTCGTCCAAATAACGGTCGAAGATAAGGGGACAACTGCGTTCCGTATCCAGTCCACGGCGTCGGGCTTCTTCCTGCCATTCTTCGGAATAGCCGTTACCGTCGAAATGGATGGGCTTGCACGTCTTGATGTCCTCGCGTACCACTTGCAGGATGGCTTTGGTCTTGTCTACGCCGTTTGCAATCAAAGCGTCCACTCGCGTCTTGAAGTCGATAAGGGCTTCGGCCATAGCCGCGTTCAGGGCTATCATGGCGGCGGCGCAGTTGGCTTGTGAACCGATGGCGCGGAACTCGAATCGGTTGCCTGTGAAAGCGAAGGGAGACGTACGGTTGCGGTCGGTGTTGTCGAACAGCAATTCCGGAATTTGCGGGATGTCGAGCTTCATGCCGTGTTTGCTGGCTACGTCTATCAGTTCATCGTCCGTAGAATGTTCCAAATGTTCGAGTATGTCGCTCAGTTGCTGGCCGAGGAACGAGGAAATGATGGTCGGAGGAGCCTCATGCCCTCCCAGGCGGTGGGCGTTGGTGGCACTCATGATGGAGGCTTTGAGTAACCCGTTATGGCGATAGACTGCCATGAGCGTTTCCACGATAAAGGTGACGAAACGCAGGTTGTCGGTCGGAGTTTTGCCCGGCCCGTGCAGCAGGATTCCGGTATCGGTAGCCAGTGACCAGTTGTTGTGTTTGCCTGACCCGTTGATACCGGCGAACGGTTTTTCGTGCAGCAAACAACGGAATCCGTGTTTACGGGCTATTTTCTTCATCAGCGACATGAGCAGCATGTTGTGGTCCACTGCCAGGTTGGTCTCTTCATAGATGGGAGCCAGTTCGAACTGGTTCGGAGCCACTTCATTGTGGCGCGTCTTGCAAGGGATGCCCAGTTCCAAGGCCTGTATTTCCAAGTCTTTCATAAATTCGGCCACCCGCTCGGGGATAGAACCGAAGTAATGGTCGTCCATTTGCTGGTTCTTGGCCGATTCGTGCCCCATCAGTGTACGTCCGGTCATGAGCAAGTCGGGGCGCGTGGCGTAGAGTCCTTCGTCCACCAAGAAAT
>ENA-OPDF01001063-OPDF01001063.1-human-gut-metagenome-genome-assembly--contig:-NODE-1063-length-17177-cov-6.654363_pt1 | contig 17177 bp, 20 predicted proteins | sample MGYA00241575_ERZ501501 | MGnify/ENA primary metagenome ERZ501501 (study PRJEB25962, sample SAMEA1972229) | human gut metagenome | biome: human gut; feature: human-associated habitat; material: faeces... | reverse complement strand
TCTTGGAACCATATAAACAACTGTACTACAATATTTTAATTTATAGAACTCCTCTACTCTTAAAAAACTTGCAAAAACCATAAGAATATGGAAATTTTTTGCTGTCATTTTATTGATAAAGAAAGTCGATATGCCGGAGATATAGAAATCGGACGGGATGAAAAGATTTATAAAAAAGTATATGACTCTATACCTCGTTCAAGGATGATAGAAGAGCGTTTAGCTAAAAAAGGACAGCGATTAATTTTGTGCTTGAAAAATATAATTGAAGAAAAGCAGGCTTAATTTAGGATTAGTTAATAATTAAATTTATGAGGAAGAGTTTTATGAAAACATTTGTTGATGCCCAAAAAGATTACGATCAATTGGAAATTTATCGAAAATGGTTGAGAGATAACAATGTTTCTTTTCAGGAAGATGAAGACGGGGAAGCGTTGTATTTTTGTTATCAAGGAGGTAATTTTATGATTAAGGTGCCTAAAAGTGACAGGAACTGGTTGGGGCTTGTTTTCCCGAATGTGTATGATGTGGTTGAAGAAAAAAGAGAGTACGTACTTGAAATATTGAATAGGATAAATCTGGAGAGAAAAAGCGTAAAGGCTTTTTTGGTCAAAAATAGTGTGTGGTTAGTTATAGAGATGTATATTGACTCTACACCTGTAATTGCTGACTTTTTCGAAACGCTTTTAGCGAATTTACATGAAACACGATTGGTATTATATTCTAAAGTGAAGTGAGTTGATTATAAAGATTATTGTCGATTATAAAAAGTAATGTTACGATTAATATATTGTGCACTTACTTTGGGAGTATTGTCGATGGCCGGATGCCGGAGCGGGCGTCCGGTCGTCGGTACTTCCGATGCTTGTGCCGCAGTTCCTGTAATTCCCGTAGCACCGGACAGCGATATGCTTTCCGCTGCAATTGCAGATACGGAGAATGAAGTTTGTCTGGCTGATTCGGGCGATCCGGAATCTTCGGAGCGTCGGCGACTGTATCGGCGGAGTGCGGAGCCGACGGATTCCGTTTGGATAAATAGATTGAATGGGGTGATACCTGCCGGGCAGGATCGTGCGATCCGTGTTTATATCAAATACAATCAACCTGTTTGCGGGTATGAGGTGACGGCGTGTTGGATGCCGTTCGATGCTTATAGTGAAACCGGCCAGTGGGTGATGAATTTCCGTTCCGTATCCGGCGGCCGGAATTTTCAGTATGCCGATACGGGGAAATATTCCAATCCTATGTTGATGGATATTACGTTCGCAAAGAATTTTCAAGGTCATCGGAATGGGGATGTCTATTATTTCGATTACGTATCTGCGACTGATGCTATCAATAGAGAATATTATCCGAACTCACCGTTGGGATATTATACTGCTTTTCAGTTTTTCGATGCGGACTTCGACGGAGAGGATGAGTTGCTGGTGAACGATTTCGGAATGGATCGACAGGGAAATTCGTACACGGTTTTCGATATTACGGCAAAGGGTCTGTATCGGAAAGATTATCTGCCTTTCGCAGAGATCGATAACGAAACGGAGTTCTATCCGGCGGTCGGGACGATTGTCTTGTATGCACATGACGGGGTGCACGATAGCAGTTGGTCCACATTTCGGAAGCGACAAAATCGGAAGCGGCGAAAAACTTTGCTTGTACCGGATCGGCTGGCCGATGCGACAAGCGGGCGGTTGTTGCAAAAATATAACGAACAGGGGGAGGCGGACTTCGAACTTGCTGCGATTCAGCAGACTTTTGCGATTTGGGAACAAGACGGCCGTCAAAATGGGGATTCGATTTATGTTTACGAAGTTACTGACGAAAGATTGGAACTGATCCGGATGCAAGAGCGATACCTCCCGGAATGTAGAAATCTATAATCCCATATCGTTTTCTTTCGAATACGAACCGAATGTTCAGGGGTATCGTGTCGAAGGGCGATTATTTGCGTTCGATACTCCACAGGGACTGGGAAACCGACTCGAAGGGCCGTGTCGTCTGTCGTTTTACAACGAATCGACCGGTTGTCGATACGATATTTTTTGTGAACATTATTGTGATGAAAATTCAATTCCCGGGTGGTATGATGAAACAGGGGAATATCTCTTCAATCCGGAAGTCGGAAATACCGAAGGAACATTGTGTTTCGATTACAGTACATTGCAAGGTGAGGATGATCGGGGGCCGTTTGTATTCGAGGATGTCGATTTCGACGGTAAGGATGAAATTCTGATTCGCAGAACGAGTCCGTTGCGGAATTCCGTGCATTATTACGAAGTTTATAAACCTGTCGGTGCAGACAGTTGTGTCTTGTTGAATTATCCGCCTTTTAACGGGTTTTATTGCGATCGTTGCGGTTGGGATGAGGTGTCTCCGGAAAAGAATACGATTACGAGGTATCGTTCCGATCATAAAATGCAGGTATTCTGGTTTCATCGATGAATCGGAATATCCGGATTCAATTATCCGTATGCCGTAGATACGGTCCGAGCAGAGCTTTTTTCTAGAAAGCATCGATGTTCGAAATATTGGCCTGATCCCTGCTGTCGTCGGTGAATTTTACGATGTCCAGATAAGGCGGATGAGCGATCATAAAATCGACCTCCTCTCGGTGCCTTTCGCCCAGCTATGCTGCGATCGCCTCGGAAAACGGCTGTCGATCGGTGACATCGACACTCTTGATTGCGTAGTTGATCGAAGACCATTCGCTCATAATGCTATTGACATAATCGATAATTTTTTTGGGGGGGGGGCGAATCCGATGTAATCTTTGCGCAGGTTTTCATATGCGAACAGGGTAGTCCCGCTGCCTGCGAACAACTCCAGCACGGTATTTCCGGCATTCGTAAGCGTTTGAGTAGTTGGGGAACGAAATTGCCGTGATAGATATTCTTGTGCTTGCCTTGCCTATCTCTTTCGGGGATCAACCACAGGCTGTCCACATTTAGATCGATCTGCTTCCAGTTATCTTTATTGATCTCCATAACCTGTTTGAATTTATCTTTATACCTCGGCTGAATAAGGGACTTTGTAAAATTTTTTTATCCTACATAGATCCTTTACGGTGGGATCCAATTACAAAGATACACGAAACGGTAAGATATATCAGCTATAAGGGGCTGTTTGGACAATAAAAAAGGCGGAAAACTTAAGTTTTCCGCCTTTCCGTACCCCCTCAGGGGCTCGAACCCTGGACCCCAACATTAAGAGTGTCGTGCTCTCCAAGCCACCAAAACGCTCCGCGTTTCGGCGTAACCAACTGAGCTAAAGAGGCATCAATCGTTATCCGATTGCGAGTGCAAAGGTAGCTATAAGGTAAGTGTTAAACAAAGTGTTAAACAATAAATGCGGATAAACCTGCTTGCAATTAATATATTAAGTGAATTAGTATTATTGTAGTCAAAGGAAAACCGCATTTTTTCGGCCAGCCCTTAACCTTTTAAGATATATAGTATATATAACTCCATTTTTTGTGGAGTAATATTCTTTATCTCTAATACGTGCGTCTGTTCCGTACTACCGTACGGTTCCTGCCGCTACTTTGCAAACTGCATCAGATAGTTTTCGCAGAATCCCGCTAACGGGAATTTCACCATCTCGTCCCGTCCGTCGGGCGTGGTGTAATGAAATATTATAGCGTTCGCTTTGACAAGGCAGTCGAATAAATTTACCGTTTCGCTCATGCCCTCCATCTTCATCTCGTTGGCGATTATTATTCCTATTATATCGTTTATCTCTTCAAGGTCGCTTTTCCACCCGATTATTCATTGTTTGTTCTTTACAAGTGCGATTTCAACGGGTTTATTTATGTCCGCTGTTTCGGGAGAGAAAACAAAGTAAAACATTTCGGGATAAATCTCATTTTGAGGTTTTATGACAATTAAGCCTATTCCCTCTGTCTTGCTCCATTCGACCAACTTGCAAATAGCTTGTTTATCCTCTCATGCTTTGGTCATTCATTCCGTTTTCGGTTGTTTGTATTTATTCATCATTAACGTAATTTCAATTATTATTAAGTAATTGTCACGATAATCCTTAATTACCATTCTATGTTACCGCGACATTCAATTTCGGCCTGCTCCTCCCAATCTATCTCATAAGGATTACTACTCTTTATGTATTCTTTTGAATCTCTCATATCACGTTCATTCCGTTGTTGCCAATATTTGGCAGACGCATTATCCGTGTGTTTTATGTTTATGCGCCATTCATTTTCTTCAAATATCCATTCCCAATCTACTCCCTCTTTCAATCCTGTTTTTATTAATCTATGTGCTATAATATGTTCGCTCAAGTTATGATTTAGCATTGTATCAATTATATGTTTTGCTTTTTCACTATGGCCAATCAAAGAGTATGGTAGCCAAATCCCAAAGAAATTAGGGTTGTCGTTAAGAATGCGAAGAAGCTCATTTTTTGAACCGCGCGAGTAACCTTCATATCGTTCAAGGTTTTCATAATATATTTTTCGATAACGCTCTAATAAATCAGCATAATCTTTTTCTGAAATATAGTATTGTTGTTTTTCATAATCTAAAGACCATCGCAGTACAGACATAGTGTTTAATTTTTAGAGTGTTAATCGGTTGAATGTTATGTAAATATAGTGAATATTTCTCAATATAGCAAGTAATATAAAAGTGACAAACTTTGTAAAAGGGTCTTATAAACTTACCTTTTCACAAAGTCTGTCACTCGGAAGGTCAGATGAAAATTCAACTATTCGCTAATTTTTCTTCTAACTTATCTGCGTATTTCAGCACGAATTTTCGGAAATCATCGAAACTTAATTCTAAATCGAAAGTTGTTATATTTTTTCTTTTTTTCTGACGCTTTTTATCAATAAGACGAATGCTTTTAATATTTTCTGTATTGCAATTCATTATATCAAGTCGATAATGGCATATCGCGTTACGAATATGGTATGCGATATTTTCGATTGAATTTATATCATTGCCTCGTCCAAGTCTATTGGTCTTAATTTTCTTTATATCAATTCCCCAGTTTTCGTAATCAACTAATCCATCTACGGATATATTTTTGTCATGGTCTGCGCATTGTTGCGGCATAATTAAGAGGCCCACACAACAATTCATAAAGAGGGTCTTTTCAGAGTTGCAGTTGTGTTCGTATTGAACAAGAATTTGTCGCGTGCGGGAAATAAAATCAATGCGATTTTGATAGTTACTCATAAGTTCTTATTTTTATTCGTCTAATCCTGTAATGCTTGCAAAGTTCTTCCAACCATATGTAGTCCTATATGTATCGGCGCAACCCGAAGGCACTTTCAGTACCGAATAAGGATTTATGCCGACAAAAGCAGAGCTTCCACAAGTTGGTGGCGTCTCCGTGCCGATCTTGAATAATCGAAGTTCGGAATCATCGTAAAAAGCGTATTCATCGATTGTCTTAACCTGCGTACAGGCAGACATATCGACGGTCATTAGATTCTTTAATTGGCAGAAAGCACCATGATAAGAACCAGAACGAAAACCTCCCCCGATAATTTTCAGTTGAGAGCCTTTCTCAAAGGTTACAGTTATCAGAGAGGAACACCCCTTGAATGCCACCACTTCAATCGTCTCTACACTTGCAGGGATTTCAATGGATTTCAATGCAGTACAATCCGAGAAAGCGCCGTAATAATAAAAAGTACCAGAATAAGAATAGCCATAACCACCACCGATAATTTTCAGTTGAGACTCTTTTTCAAAGGTTACAGTTGTCAGAGAGGAGCATCCCTTAAATGCAGCTGCTTCAATCGTTTCTACACTTGCAGGGATTTCAATAGAGGTTATAGGGCAGAATGAGAAAGCACCATAATAAGTATGAGGATAATAAGAATCGGCACTACGGATAGTTTTCAGTTGAGAGCCTTTCTCAAAAGTCACTGTTGCCAATTTGGAACAACCCCTGAATGCCGAGGTTTCAATCGTTTCTACACTCGCAGGGATTTCAATAGAGATTATAGGGCAGGATGAGAAAGCTGTACTGATAGTTTTCAGTTGAGAAGCTTTCTCAAAAGTCACGGTTGCCAATTTGGAACAACCTCTGAATGCAGCTGCTTCAATCGTTTCTACACTTGCAGGGATTTCAATAGAGGTTAATGCAGTACAATCCGAGAAAGCGCCAGAAGAATAAGAATCACCACCGATAGTTTTCAGTTGAGAGCCTTTCTCAAAAGTCACTGTTGCTAAAGAGGAACAACCCTTGAATGCCGCCTCTTCAATCGTTTTCACGCTGGCGGGTATTTTAATAGAAGTCAATGCAGTACAATCCGAAAACACACCATAATAATTAGGGTTAGAATAGCCACCACTGATAGTTTTCAGTTGAGACTCTTTTTCAAAGGTTACAGTTGTCAGAGAGGAACAAACAGAAAATGCAGCAGTTCCAATTGTTTCTACGTTGGCAGGAATATCTATCGAAATCAAAGATGCGCACTGTTCAAATGCAGAATTACCGATAGTTGTTGCATTTGCAGGGATTACAACGGTTTTCAACTTGCTTTGATAAAACATTTCTTCCCCAATCGTTATTAATGTATTTGGGAGAATCAGATTCTCGACATTTGTAGATTTATAAAATGCTTGTATTGGTAATGCTGTAATATTTACCTCTGCAATATCGAGGTTTTTCAGATTAGGCATCATGCGATAGATAAACAGAAAATCGACATCATTCAGCACACCTATAATCTTCAACGATTCAATATTGGCATAATCATAATCCGCCAACACATTTTCCAGTTCACCTTTCGTTTCGACATGTATTTCGGTACACGTTCCCAATTGTCGAAAAATAATCGTTTGTAAAGTATTGCCTTGTTCGTCCTTCAAAGCAACCGTTGCAAAGCGTTGAATCCCCTCGTTAGCAGTTACCTCAAAAACAATCGTATCTTCCCGCAAGGCTCGTGTTTGAGGAGCCAGCGATAACCACGATTGGGCATTGTCAGGAATCTCAACGGTATAATCCAAATTCGTTGTCAATTTGATTTCCTGTGTACCCCCAGCAGGAGTAGCATCAATAGAGTTATCTGCTATATTGATTTGCCCCTGCATACAATTCAGCGACACCATAACGGTACGATAGGAACCGTCATTAGCAAACACAAGGATTTCACTTTCTACAATTGGATTAGGGGCTGTAATCGTAATCGTTCCCTTATCCGTGGAGGTCGCATTTACTTTGACTTTCCATCCATCCTGTGCAATGGCTTTGACAACCGTATTTTTCGTTGCACTCGTAATCGTATAGGAAATCGTTTTGCTCTCTCCTCCATTGAGAATGGCTATATCGGTCGTATCGAATGCAATTGCAAACTCTGAATTATCGCTTTTAGGAATCGTGATAATAGAATCGTCCTCCAATGTGAAATAGACATTATCATCATCTTCTCTTACACTTTTGAAGATGCCATTCGTTCCGTCCTTGCCATCGACACCATCTTCTCCATCCGTCCCGTCTGCTCCCGTTGCTTGTCCTATATCAGTCCAAGTTTTACCATTATCCATTGAAAGCATCCAGCGACCATTCTCTATTTTCAGTTGTGGTGTAATGCCATCTTTGCCATTGGTTCCATCTACACCATCTTCTCCGTTTGCACCGTCATTTCCATCCTCGCCATCAACACCGTCCTTGCCGTCTGTGCCCTGTGCTTTTACTTTATTTCCCTTTTCATCGGTCAGCCATTCACCATCAAGCGTCCAATAATAGATGCCGTCCGTATCTTGTTTAACACCAATAATAGGAATAGTCCCGCTATCCTTTCCATTTTTAATCGTGGCAGTAGAGCCATCTGAAAAATAGATAATATAACCATCGGAAATTTGTTCAACTTTGGAAATAGACAGATTATCCTGTAATGCGTCTACAATCTTCTGCAACGATGAAATATTGGTATTCATCTGCTTGCAGAGTTCCTCTAATTTCGCTACGCGATTTTCGAGGTCGTTCAGGTCATTACGCAATGCGCTGTCGTCGTACTTATCGCTACACCCAAATAGCAACAAGCCGCAAAACACAAGAGATAGTAGTTTTTTCATAAATAGTAAGTATTTGAATTAAGTGTTTTTTCAAATCTTACTATCCGCCCCTCAATAGTGGATTCAATAAATAAGAAAGCGCAGGGCTGAAAGCTCATTTGAGGATAGTAGGCCGTAGGATTGCCCGAACATTCAAATAAGCAACAACCCCGCGCCGTATCCGTAAAGGATATGACGGGAGATAAGGTCTGCCTATTCTCATGTTCAATGAATTTCCTACGTTCACTATCCGAGAATAAACTTACGCTTCCGTAAATTTCAATATGTCATCCACAAAGGTAAAAAACATATTCTGAAATCGCAATGACCTTATCCCGCTTTTCGGGATTGTTGCCGTATCAAATTTCTGAAAAACAAAGTTTCTATCCAATAGTTTACGGTATGGAATCGAAACTTTGTTAGTTGTAAGTTGGGTTAATCTTCCCCGCAAATTTCTTGTATTACGCCGTCCATGTAAATCGCCTGCCCGCTGGATTGCCTGCCCCACCAGTAGCAACCGTATTCCTCGATGATAACCTCGCCCTGCTCTTTCAGTCGTTCGGCCAGCCAAGAATCAATCAGCCACCATTCCATGACATCATCCACGAACGGATAAAGATGTTCTTCGGAAATAAGGTTTGCCCGTATCATTTCCTCGATAACCGTGCTTTGATTCTTCAAAACACAATTCTGTACTACTCGTTGCGCATTCATATAATCGGTTGTTGCGAGTTCATGCGTATTAGCCATCGGTTTGCAAAATTTGTGTGGTCTGCCTGTCGTTCCTCGGCGCAATTCTCCATTCCGTTTTCTGTCGGGTACGCACTATGCGATTCAATGCGGAGAGTTTTGTTGCAGTAATAGTACGGGATAAATTGCTTTGTACTTGTGTCAAATGCAAAATTCATTTCTGTATTCTGCGCAAGTTTACCTTTAGCTTCGTAGTATTCTACCAGCGAAATAAGGTTGTACTTTCCATTGCGCCCAATCATTGCGGCACGTAAGCGTGTGTAAACTCCGTTCCCGTGGTCGATTTTGTAAGACCGCACGGTTAACAAGGCTTGCAGAATTTCTGTCGCCCTTTCATTTAATGTTTTCATGGTCTGTAAAGTTTAGAGGTATTCCCCATTACTTGTAAAAAGACAACTCCATTCATAACCAACTAAACAGGGCGGCATATCTCCATGTAAGAATAGCTTTCCGATTCTATATAATTCCGATAATTCTATGCTGTTATATGGTTTCGGGCATAAATAGGGAGTGGTCTGTTTTATGTGGAATCCTATTAAATGGGAAGGATGAAAATTCGGTTTTCCATCTGAAAAGGGGGAGGGGTGAAAAATAGGGATTGTCCGCTCGGTCGGGGTATATGTACCGAAAAACTCCGACCGACTTTTCAGCCAATCGGAGTTGCGCTATTATTCCGCTGCAATCTTTTTCCTTGCAACGAGTTTACCCCTTATGATGGTGTAGCACTCGGTGTTTTTGCCGTCGATGTTCTTGTAGCCTTTCGCGGTATCGAATCATTGGGCAATATCCGTCGCTTTTGCTCTGCGCTCAACCCCCAAATCGTCGTATATGGTCTGCAATCTCTCTTTAATGATTTTAGAGGGTATCGCCTTTCCGTGGTGTAAATCGGTATTTATCCGTTTGACGATTTTATATGCGAGTTCATCCGCCGAGCATTTAATCAGTTCGCGCCGTATCTGCGTCTGATTGTATTTGAGTTCCCGCACCCGTTCTGTCCCCAATATCTCAAAGGCTTGTTTTACCAACGGGTTCCGCCGCTCGATAAGCGATAATGCGAACACGTCCGTCGAAAAAGGATTCGTGTCGGACGCTTTGAGTTCGGCGTATCGGTCGAACAACTCCTTAAACGGTATCTTGGCTTTGGCGTTCTTTTCCAGCTTGGTCAGTCGGATGTCATGCCGTTCGGCAGTTGTTATCTTGTTGTCGTTACGCTCGTATTCCGTAATAAGGTTACGGCTGTCGGCGTAAATCTCGGCATAGTTGCGAAAATTCAGCAGTTCCAATTTGATTCGGTTGCGGTCTATGGTCATTGTATCGGTATTGATGTATTTGTTATTGGTGTAAATCAGATTGCGTAAATCTTCATCCGCCGTCGCATATCATTTCACGAAGCGTTCGGCCTTATCCAATTCTTTTTCCGTTGCGGCTTTGAATTGCGGATAGGTGATGCCCTCGGCGTATCGTACCGTCGAGAAGATATGCGTTATCTCTTTGTAACGTGTATCTCGTATGCGTCCTGCAATCTGCCGTATCGTCGTCGAAACGTCCAGCAGGTGATGTCGTGCCGTGCCGTCGCTCACGACGTATATCTTGCCCTGCTTGTCGTAAATGTCGCACCCCTCGAAAGCCGTCGAGGTGTAGAAATTGATTTTGCGCACCGCTTTGTCGGGAATTCCGATTGTATAAGTATCGCCTAATTTCTCGCGGTTTATCTGCTCGGATGTCCCGCTTGTCGAACAGACGATTTTCACCTCGTCGGGCGACAGTCGGGCATGATGCAACACCCGCCCGATAAAATCGACGCTGTTTACAAAGAAATGCAGATTGCAGGGAATATTGTGCGTTACGGCATTGTGGCAAAGATTTACGACCGATGCCAACGGGCTGTTTTCATGCCACAACCGCACCTGCATCGGCGGTTCGCTGGGTCAGATAATCCGCGTTGTCGGCAAGGTCTGCAATTCATCCAGCAGAAATTCCCGCTCGATGGGTGTCGCGGACATATAAGTCGCACGGCTGAATTTGGGCATTTCGGCAAGCAATCCCGTAACGACTCTGTGTCGGAATGAATAATCGAACAGCAGGCGGTGATATTCGTCTACCAACAGCAGGGCTTTGGCGTATATCTCCGCTCCTGCAACCTCTGCGACACGCGGAATTGCATCATAGGTGGCCATGATTTTTCAGCGGTCGTGCGTTTTCAGATAGTCGGCTATCTCTTGGTTGGTGACACCGCCGTAAACCCCCAGCAGGTCGGCGTGTTCGGGCAGTTTGTTCTTGATAAGGTTCACCGTCGGAACGGCAATTAAGGTCGGCACTCGGTTCTCGATGGCAAGTGTCGTTGCGCCGCATCCCGTCTTGCCCTTATTAAAGATGCAGTTTTCGGGTAATTCGTTGTCGAGTTCGGGAATTTGCTGAACGTGGAGTGCGTCCGATGGTGCGGTAATGATTGAATTCATAAGTAAAGAGTAAGGGAAAAATTACGCCGCATATTTTTTGTGCGGGTAACATCTTTATTAGTAAATTTAATTTCCGACACACTTTTTATGCGGCCGCATTTTTTCGGTGTGGAAAGTATCTTTATAAGGAGAATTGATTTCCGACACAAAAAATATGCGAGCAGGGCACAAAAGCAAGGGACACCGAAAATGTCCCTTACATGACCTTACCCTTACTTGTCGGATTTTCCTCTCTCGTATTATAAAGATAGCGCCTTTTTTATTGGGAACAAAGGTCGGACAGCAATTAATCCGAACATTTTTATCTATGTCTTAAATGGCATTATAGGGCTGTTTACGGGGTGGCGGAGTGTGTTCGACGTGGAAATTAATGTGCAAAAAGTAGTATTAGCGGGTATTTTACATAGTCTGTTGTTCTAAAACACCTTTCGTGTCATGTAATTCAGTACTATTAGCGGTTCGGTACATGGCGCGGCTGTTCTGAAATTCCTTTCGAACACATGTTTTAAGTGCTAATAGCGGTTTTTGCACGGTAAATAAGTGCGATGTACACGTAAAAAGCCGTAAATTTGGGTGTAAAACGCTATTTTATGAATGAGAAAGAGGCCGATGCCATCCGTAAGAGTATGTATGAAGCCTTACTGATGGATGAAAACGATAAGATTGTGCATTGGGATTTCGACCCGATGCGCCGTGAGTTGCGCGAGTATGTCGATATTGCCTGCGGATGTGATGAACAGACGTATGGAATCCGCACGCCGCAATTCGAATATCGCTACTGTACGGGGAAGATTAAGATGCCCTTTGCCAAGTCGGATTATCTGGCTAACGACGATATAATCGCTACGGTTATGGGATTGGGGCTGGATGTCGAGAAATTCTGGTTTGCGCTGGTCTTTATTTACGATTATGTCGAAACCTCGTTTAAGAACTGCGGCCTTGTGAAACCCGCGTCTTTGGATAAGGCGGTGCAAAATCTGTTCAAAGAGTTGGGCGAGGATTTCGCGGACGATGATATTGAAATAACTCTTAAAAAGAACAGAAAGAAAGTCGAGGTTCTGCCCGTTATAAAGCGTGGGATTTTGGACTGGCTGCGGGAAACCTATGAACGGGAATGCAAAGGCAGGAAGATTCAGTATTACGGGATTGACACGGGCAGTTTCGACGAAACCTATCCGAGTACGTCGTTTCGGATTTATCGGACTGTGGAGATGTATCGGGATATGCTGAACACTTTATTGGGCGACAACCGCCCGAAGCAACCCGACAAGAGTGTTTCATTGAATCGGCTGTTGCTGATTTCGCGTATCTGTTACCTCTATGAATTTACCTATAACGACAGTTTTTTGTATAGCGACGATTCGTTAAAAGGAATAATTAAGTCCTGCAAAGGGCGCATGCCTGCAACTTATTCCGCTGTTTATCTGTAATTTGCAGAGGGAGAGTAAAAACGCCCTTTATTTCACTCCCCGTATTTGGGGTGCGAAAAGTCAAATCTTTGTAGTGTCGAAAGGGATAAACCCGACGACCTGCAAACGCTTGGGCAAGGGATGCAGAATAATTTAAGCCCCTCTGTAAAAGGAGTATTTAAGATTATGGCTAATGCTATTATTAACGGACAAAACAACGTAAACGAGCAGAACGCGGCAAACGCCGCAACCGCTACGCCTGCTCCCGTTGCCGAACAGAAAGAACAGCAGACGGCGCAGACCTCGCGCCGCCGCCGTTCGACTACGCCCCCGATGTGGCGTGTAATGACGCAGGCACGGCCCGTTTTCGATGTCCAACTGAAAAAGGATAACGAAATTAAATTGGCCTGCATCGACAAATTTATGAATGCGGCTTACTCGGATGCTAACAAATTCTGGGCTGATTTCATGGAGCAGGTAAATATCCTGCTTGACAGCCGCAGGTATTGCCGCGAGTGCGAAATCTTGGGCTTGAAGCCTGAATATGTAGCGGAACATATTGTGTTCCTCGGTAGTGCCACGATGAAAAAGGTGCTGAAAGACGGTGTATCCCGTACATTAGGGGCTGATGTGCAACTTTACGGGAAACGCTTCTCGCCCGAAGATGCGGACAGATTTCTGTCGGAAGATATAAAACGTCTTCCCGAACAAACGACGGTCGCCTAATTTCAGCCTGCTGTCGTTGAAAAAAAGGACACTCCGTATATTCGTCGGAGTGCCCTTTTTCGTTCACAATAGATTCTGCATTGCCGCGTCGATTTGGCTGTTCTCGAAACTATCCAAATAGATTTGGGTGGTCGATAAATCGGAATGTCCCAACGATTCGGAAATGATGGCAATATTCACTCCCGACCTTTTCAGCACGGTGGCGAACGTATGCCGAGCGACATAGGTAGTCAGATGTTCGATGCCAACCCGTTGTCCGATTTTACGTAACCAACGATTCGTGTTCGTCAGCACCTTATGCGTTCGGTCATATCTCTGCTGCTCCGTCCTATGCACACGACGGTCGAGTATCGGAAAAATATAATCTTCATCCGTCTGTCCTTGACGCTGGTATTGGACAATGATATTCCGCATTTCTTCCGTCAGCAGAAAATTGATAGGCTTACCCGTTTTCTTGCGAACGTATTGCACCCGACCGTCCCGTACATTCCCGTATTTCAGCAGGGCGATGTCTGCAAAGTTAATCCCTGCTCCGAAATAGCTGAACACGAAAATATCACGCGCCAATCGTTCGGAGGGATAGCCTTGCGACAAGTCGAGTGCAATAACCTTGCGCACGTCCTCTTTCGTAATGGCCCGTTTCTTCGTCCGCGTATCGAATTTGCTGACTTTATAGGCATCGAACGGGTAATAGTCCCGTTTCACCAACTGCAATTCTACCGCCTTGTTGAACACGCTACGCAACGTTCGAAAGAGTTGGCTAATGGTCGTATCACCGCAACCGCTCGTCCGTAACCAATTCTCGTAACGACGCAACCACACGGCGTCAATGTCGCTGAACGGAATTTGCAACCGCTGCCCCGTGAATTTCAGCAACGATGTACGGGAGTATTTGTAAACGCCTGCATTGCCGAGTTTACCGCCGCGTTTCATGTCGTCAATCAGTTTATCGTACAATTCGACCACCGTAGCGCAACGGACTTGGTTATAAAAATGGGACACGAGCGTTTCCACCGTGTATTCACGTTGCTGGGAGGTCATTTCGACAATCAAATCGTTGTATTCCGCCGTTTTTGCGGCTATCAGCCGTTCGATTTGCTCCTTGTTGGGACAATTCCGTTTGGGCTTGCCTTTCTCGAAATCCCAAAATTTTTCGTGCAGGGAAAGGCCGAGCGAAACGTATTTGCGTTTGCGGTCTTTCGTAACTCGGAGCATTAAAGGAAGCGTTCCGTCTTTGAGAGGTTTGTACTTGTAACAAATGACCTCAATGTTTGCTTTCATGCGTCATTTCGGTTGACACATTGGTTAACACAAACGGGCAAAAAACGTGTAAACCGACCACGGAGGCACACAAAATAAAAACGACCTACATTGCTGTAAGTCGTTGATTTTCAATTGTGGGAGCTGAGGGATTCGAACCCCCGACCCTCTGCTTGTAAGGCAGACGCTCTGAACCAGCTGAGCTAAGCTCCCGTTAAAAATGGCTCGGGACTGCAAAGGTAACCATTATTTTCTTTCCTCCAAATTTTTCAAAAAATTCACAAGAAGAAAATTTCCGCACCACTCTCTCAAACTACCTTTCGCAACCTTCGCGCATCGCGTCCGTTTCCCATTCGGGATTCAACGCGATGCAAATATAAGGATTTTCTCCGAAACAACGCACAACAAACCAATTTTCTTGACAAAAAACATCGCTTGAATTGCAAAAAACCGTCGTTTTACCGAAGTTTTTCGGGGCGAAGCAGCTCTCGATCGATCCGCTAAAACTCCTCTCTTCACAAAAGGCAAAATACATTCGGCAACGTGATTATGTACTTTAGGAATCTCTCTGAGAACCGAGCTTCCCAAGTCCCTTCCAAAGTGGGAATTCAGGGGAACGTCGGTATTACAGACACGGCCCGGACCGCGAATAAGCATCCTGCGGATTCGATGCTGCGACCGTCGGATAAAGGGGTATCGAAAACTTCGACAGAATAAAACAAACAAGTTTGTTTATTCTGCCCTCATTTTTACTACCTTTGTAAAACGACATGAGAAAAATCACCGATAAACTGCGGCGGATCAATCCGTTTGCCAGGAAAAACGACGGTCCGCTGCCCCGGCCGCTACCGGGCGACCCGTCGCTGCGAGTCGTGAAGGTCTTCGTCGAAGGTTATGAGGACGTGGCTTTCTGGCGGGGCGTCTTCGACTGTTTCGCCAATCCTTACCTCTATTTCGAAATATCGGTGCCGACCCGCAAAGACCTGCCCAAAGGCAAGAAGGTGCTGATGTCGATGATTCCCGAATCGTCGGAGAGAATGTTGCTTTGTGTGGATTCGGATTTCGATTTCCTGTTCAACGGAGCGACAGAGCAATCGCGCCTGATCCGCGACTCACGGTATATGTTCCATACTTACACCTATGCCACGGAGAATTACCTCTGCTATGCTCCCTCGCTGCACAACGTCTGCGTCAAGGCGACCAAGAACGATACCCGAATCTTCGATTTCGAACGCTTCATGGCCGACTATTCCCGCACGATTTACCGTCTTTTTCTCTGGTATGCCTATTCGGCGAAGCTGTCGGACGAGCATGTGTTCACTCTTGTCGATTTCAAGTCTTCGGTAAGGCTCAACTACCTCGATTTGGAGGATAACGGGGCCCGGACGATCGCCTGGTTACAGCGCAATGTCGCCCGCCGCGAGCAAACGCTCGCCAGCAAGCATCCCAAACAGGCGGCGGAGTTGGACGATTTCGCCGCACAGCTCGGTCGGCTCGGGGTGACGCCCGAAACGACCTATCTCTATATGCACGGGCACACGTTGATGGACAACGTGGTGATGGTGCTGCTGGAAACCGTATGCGAAAAACTGCGTCAGATGACTGCGGCGCGAATCACTGCCTCGAAAAAGGAGGGCGTGGCGCTGAAAAACGAAATGAGCAATTACACCAATACCCAGCGATCGATCCGGGACGTGCTGCTCGACAACGAGAATTATCAGGACTGCCCTCTTTTCAAACGGCTCTACCGGGACATCGAGCGGTATATGGTACGTACGATCTGGCGGATGAAACAGCAGGGCGAGGTTCCTGCCTCCGAAACGATTTTTTCGATCGTCCGCGGCTTTCGGCGACGGTAAACGTGCGTTCGGGCACTACCGAAATGCCAAAAATTAAAACGGGCTGTCTAACAAGTCCGATTCTAACATTTTCACCTCTGTCAGAATGCACTCTGACAGGGGTGACTTTCAATTTCACGGATTTGTTAGATAATCTTTAATTAATCTTTCACATTGTAATAAAATGGATAATCTTGTAGTTCTATTTTTGCTTGTTTTTTTGAAATTTTTACAAGAGGAAGTTCATTAATCCCATCTTTCATGATGGGATATAGTTTATTCCCCCGAACAAGGTAGCGATCTCTATTATCATCTGTAGCATCTGTATATTTATTCAAATTAGGCCAACGGCGTGGGCCGTACGGCAGCAAAACACTATCCAACACGATACTGAAATCCGGAGACCATAAAATAACAGTATCGCCTTCGATTCGCCAAGCACCTGTAGCTCCGTCAGCATAGGCCATTTGGTACAAAAAGCCGCCATCAGGATAAAAGTAAACATATAACACAGGAGTCCTTGCATCATCTACCCAAGTTGTACTTCGAAACCATTTACCGGTCAGTTTGCCGGGCCTGACACTACAACAGGAAACAATAAAGAAAAGTCCGATTAACAAAATTATTAGTCGTTTCATAATTACATTTTTTCTTTGTACAATACTTCGGTAAAAATTTACCGCGCTAAAAGTTAAACATTTGAAGCCGGCT
>ENA-OPDF01001054-OPDF01001054.1-human-gut-metagenome-genome-assembly--contig:-NODE-1054-length-17270-cov-5.251699_pt1 | contig 17270 bp, 17 predicted proteins | sample MGYA00241575_ERZ501501 | MGnify/ENA primary metagenome ERZ501501 (study PRJEB25962, sample SAMEA1972229) | human gut metagenome | biome: human gut; feature: human-associated habitat; material: faeces... | reverse complement strand
CGTTTGCCTTATACTGCGGCGTTGGCCTCCCAACGGGCTTTCTTTGTCAAGGTGCGGAACACACCATGCGGAAAGGGGAACGCACGGCGGTCATCTGAATCAGGTCAGGTCAAAATCCAGAATCGCAATAATCAGCTTCGTTTCCAGTCTGCGGCGCAGATCATCGTCCACCTGAGAATGAGGACAGCCCTGAGGATCATAGCTTGTCCTTGTGGAAAGCGCCGCTATGTAGCCGGAGTAGTGGCCGATCACACGGTTTACCGCGTCAGGGTCGCCCTGGACAGCGGCGGTAATGACCGGATAAGGAAGAAGATTATTCCGGGAAGCTGCGGTGTCACGCATCCGTATCACCTCCCATCAGCTCTTTCAGCAGCCGATAGGATTTCAGCCTGCGGTTGTTGATCGTCCTGCGGGCCAGGTTCATACGCTCCGCGATCTCACGGTCCGCCATTTCCAGGAACCAGTACATCAGAAGGATATCCCGGTTGTCCTGAGGCAAGGCGTTCAGCGCATCGGCCAGCAGATCGTTTTCGATCAGGATCACATCACCGCCAAGAATGAAGGTGTTGTACTCCCAGGGATAACGGTCATAGGCCGCAAGCTGCTCCATTGCGTCCTCCGGCAGTTCGCTGAAAGGGATGCTGTGCTTCTTCCTGCGGCTGATCTCTCGATAGCCATTGCAGGCCTCGCACTTCAAGACCTTTTTGCAAAAGCTGTCAAAGGCGTGCTGCTTGTGTTCGGCGTGGCGATCAGGTTTCATGTTCTCACCTCCCTTCGTGCCGGGAGGCAGTTCTGTTCTTCCCCTTTCGCCCACTACTCGTTCTGCGGAAGGCTGTTTTGGCCAGCTCTGCCGGGAAAAATCAAAATTATTTTTTCTGTCGCTCATTTGTGCGCTCCTTTCGTCCTGATCGGGTGGGTGGCCGGATCAGGCAAAGGGCGGAGCGCGGGGACAGTAGAAACATCCCCGATAACGACAAAAAGCGCCTGTCTGCAAAACGCAGACAGGCGCAGAAGAATTATAAAATCTATTTACATGATTTCTGTGTTCATACTCATAGCCGGAATAGTCCGATGGAGGGGCTACGCTTTTTTTAACTGGTGCAGATCATGGACGTTGCGAAAAAGCAAAAAGGACACGGCAATACCTCCCAGATACCGCCGTGTCCTTAAAAAAGGGCGACTTTAACACGCCCCCCGTATTCTTATTTTTCGAAAAGAAAACGGCGGCTTTGATTTCGTATTAAAGCCGCCGTTTTTTATTTCGCGCAAATCTGCTGTTAGCGGCTCTGTGCGAATGATTTATAAAACTTGATGCTTTGCAAATACACGGCGAGAGATACCTGCACCAACTCCCAAAAAGAGCAGTGCTGCCGGGATTGCCCATATCGCATACAGCATCCCGTTACTCATTTGTTCCACCGACAGGAGCGAAATGGCTAGTACATGATAGATCGGAAGAAGTCCAACCAATCGGAACAATGGATTTACTTCGGTGATCGGCAGCAAAACGGGAAAAAGAAAAATTGCCATCGCCGCAACCAAAGCTACAATCTGATTTTTACTGATTGCAGATAGGAACAGTGTAATTCCCGTAACGCTAAGCGTACAGGTAAATGCCAGCAGAATTTGATATTTGAGCAGCGTACCGCAGGTGATATTAAAAGGGATAAACGCTTCCACATAGTCACTGGGGGCAAATAGAATACTGCAATCCAACCCTTCTGTTCCATAAAAAACAAAAGCAAGAAGCAGGTTAAATGCTGCAATCAGCGTGGTAGTGAGAATGGCGGTGATAATACCTGCAACCACCTTTGCAGTAGCGCATTTGGTTTTACCGTACTTGCTTGTCAATATGATATTATCAACACCTTCATACTCGCCGGAGAAAATCGGAGCAAGCATGATGATAACCGCAAGAGCAAGCGCGACAAAAACCCGCACCATGTTTCGGCTGGTGGAAAGCCAACCGTCCACATAGCCAATTTTGATTTCTTCATTGCCAAATACATCAGAAACACTTAATCCGTTCCAATTTCCCTCTTTATCAGAAAACCGTGAAAAGGCTGCCGATTGCATGGCGTTTTGATAAACATAGATTGCACTCAATCCATGTAAATCTGATGTCGGTGCAAAATCAGACATCATTTGCTGCACTTTTTTGTCTGTCAGGATTCCTTCATATTTCGCTGCAATTTCCTTGTCGATTTCTACTGCTGTTTTGCCAGTACCTTTACCGATATTTTGGTCAAACGCATATTTGTTTTGAAAGGTGGAAAAGGATAGCAAGGCAGAGAACAGGATAATTCCAATTAGAGCGATGAGCGCCAAACGCTTTGAAAACACTTTCCGCAGTTCAAAAAGAATCAGTTTTTTCATTCTTCACAGCCCCCTTTGAAATAGAACAGGTACAAATCTTCCAAAGTAGGCTGCACCCTTACTGCATTTTCCATCGGCGGACGATCTCCAATGATCCGTAAAATTGTCTGGTTTTCGCTGGTGTTTCGCAAGTTGCTTGTGTTGTAGGCAGCCGCGTATTTTTCCGCATAGGCAGTCGGAACCGTACATTCCCACACTTGGCCGTCGATTTCAGAAGTGATCTCCTGCGGATTTCCAAAGTGAATGATTTGCCCGGATTTCATCATGATGATTTCCTCCGCAATAAACTCCACATCGGAAACAATATGCGTAGACAGGATCACAATGCGGTCTTTGGAAAAGGCGCTGATCAAATTGCGGAAACGGACGCGTTCTTTCGGGTCAAGCCCCGCCGTCGGCTCGTCTAAAATCAAAATATGGGGGTCATTGAGCATGGCCTGTGCAATCCCCAAACGCTGCTTCATGCCCCCGGAAAAGGTTTTGATTTTGTGCTTACTTTCTCTCGATAAGTCTACTGCTTCCAGCAGCTCCTTTGACTTCTTCCGCGCCGCCTTCTCGTCCAATCCTTTTAGGGCAGAAACATAGAGCAGAAAGTCAAACGCTGAAAAATCCGGGTAATATCCGAAGTGCTGGGGCAAGTAGCCCAAAAGATTGCGATAGCGTTCACCCAGCCCCACAATGTTTTTCCCGTTCAGCAGAATTTTCCCGGAAGTAGGATTTTGGATATTGCAGAGCAGACGCATAAGCGTTGTTTTCCCTGCGCCATTTGCACCCAGTAAGCCGTAGACGCCATTTGTTAAGGTAATATTCAAATTGTCCACGGCGGTTTTGGAACCGAACTTTTTTGTCAGTCCGATCGTTTTTAATTCCATAAAAAGCCCCTTTCTCCATAGGGAGCAAAAAAATACTCTCCATGTGTTTTCATGGAGAGTATAGAGGGAAAATATCTACTTTTTATCTACAAGGCAGGAGATTTGAAGTAGGCGGATACCTTTGCCCCGGATGCAGTATTTTCGATCTTCAAATAGCCGTTGTGGTGTTCACAAAGCAGCTTGCAAATATACAGCCCAAGTCCAAAGTGCTCGGAATGGTTGCTTTCCTCTGTGTAATATGGACTGGTGGCTTTTTGCAGACCGTTTTTGTCAAACCCCTTTCCATCATCCGATACGGAAAGCAGCAGACCATTGTCACGCAAGGCAAAAGAGATTGTCACCGCAGTCCGGGCATACCGAACCGCGTTGGAGATCAGGTTATTGCTGACCTGTGAAACAAAGGCCCCATCAAGGGATAACTGCGAAACAGGCATGTCATTTTGTAAAATCAATTCTTTTCCGTTTTTCGCACATACGATTTTTGCGCTGTCATACAAAGAAGATGCCACTGTCTGCAAGTCTATCAACTTGTACTCCGGCTGCGCATCTTCCATGCGCCTAAGATTGCTCATACTGCTCACATAGCTTTCCATACGGGAGATATGTTTGCCCATTATGGCGGCGGTTTCTTGTGTTTGAGGATTTTCGCTGGCTTGCAGCATTTCATTATAGCCTTTTAGTACTGTTAGAGGGGTACGCAAATCGTGAGCAAAAGCGGCGTTGAGTGCTTTTCGTTCTTCAACTTGCCGCCACATTTTAGAGAAATTATCCGCAAGGGTTGTCCGCATGATTTCAAAGGACGCGCAAAGCTGCCCCAATTCATCGTTGTTATCATAGTCGATTGAAAAGTCCAAGTCATTGTTCGCTATTTTTTCAGAAGCAGTCCGCAGTTCCACAAGCGGCTTTTTCAGCCTGTTTCTGTAAAACAGCAGCGCAGCAGCGATAATACAGAATGCAGAATAGATAGGAGTTGCAACAATGGGAAGTTTCTCCAGTAGCGCAATGGTACGCTCGTCCTCTTTAGACATCGGGACGGGCACTGTCCCGATGTAGGCGCCGTCGCCCAACTGTTCCCCCTGTTCATTTGTCAAATAATATTTTTCGCCGGACGGGGGATAAGATGCTCTGATACCTTCGGCAGCACTACCACAGATTGAAAAAGTCGTTACGGATAGAAAGACTGCGAGTACAACAAAGGCAATTATATAGAGAACAAGGCTTTTTCGGAGAGATAAATAGTGCTTGCGGCAATTTACTTGACCCATTTGTATCCACACCCCCAAACCGTTTCAATATATATGCGGTCGGTATATGCCGCGATTTTGGATCGTATTCTGCGGATATGCTCTGCCACAACGCTGCTGTCGCCCTCGCTGTCATAACCCCAAATACGCTCATAAATCCGTTCTTTATCAAAGACCTGTCCCGGATTTTGAGAAAGCAGTTCCACAATATCAAATTCCTTTTTTGCAAGACCGACACGCTTATCGCCAAAGAACAAGCAACGTTCTGAATAGTCAATCGTCAAATCACCGGAAAACTTGACTTGTGCTTCAAAATTGTGTCGTGCTTCCCGGCGCAGATGAGCGCGCACCCGCGCTTCAAGTTCCATAAGTGAAAAGGGCTTCACAATGTAATCGTCGCCGCCAACAGCAAAGCCGTTTACCTTATCTGTATCTTCGATTCGGGCAGTCAGAAAAAGGATTGGGCAGGATATGTGATCGCGGATACGCTTGCAAACCTCTAACCCGTCCGTTCCGGGCATATTGATGTCAAGCAAAATAATATCCGGTTGTTTTTCCACTTGCTTTAGTGCTTCTGCACCATTGAAAGCGGGCAGGACACGAAAGCCCTTGCTTTCAAAAAAGCTGCCGAGCATAGAAACAATGTCGCTTTCATCGTCAGCGATTAAGATTTTTGCTCCCACTTTACACACCTCCTAACAATTAAGTGTAGTGCTCATTTTTCAACTATTTATCAATTATCTTACTGTCTATTCTTCTCCCGTCAACAGGCTTTTCCGCGTCTTTGGGTATCAACCAAATGCGGCTGAACTTTACCGCGCCGGGTATGCGCTCACCCTCGTAAAGTTTCTGCACCCGTCTTTCGGAAATGCCCCATTTTGCCGCCACTTCCGCACAAGATACATATTCCATACAAGCACCCGTCCTTTCTGTTCAAAACCTACCATGATATATTATATACGGTCAAACGAATAATAGCAATAGACCGAATGTGAATAATAGGAAGTATTTAAGCTAACACAATGAACTAATAAGGCATATCCTTGAAAACGAGGTGAACAGTAGAATGTAGTAGGGTGAATGGATATGTCTAAAAGAATGAAGAAAGATAAGCGGCCTGTTGCGAAAATCGACTTCAAGCCGTATGGCGCAGCAATCAAAGCCGGGCGCACAAAGCAGAAAGAATCCCGGAATAAGGCAGCTGATGCGCTGTTTATTTCGCCGCGCTATCTCGCCAACATCGAGAATAAGGGACAGCATCCCAGCGTACAGGTATTCTTAGAGCTGATGTCCCGGTATCATATCTCCGTGGATCAGATTCTTCATGGCGAAGCTATGGAGGGCAAGTCTACGGAGCGTATGCAGTTTGAAACGCTGTTGGACGAGCTGACGGATGCGGAAATCAAAATCCTTACGGCAACGGCGCAAGCGCTACTGGATGCAAGAGCAGACAGCGAGGGAGAAAATTGAATACGGTGTAAGGAACGCTATGAACAGGTAGTTCATGGCGTTTTTCTTTTGCAAAATCCGCAGATGTGGCCAAAAGGCCCCATTCAGATTGTAGTATGGGTAGCGGAAGGAATACGGGGGTACGAAGTAGTCAGCAAGCACAGCAAGTGTAGCCACACTTGCGGATTTTTCTTCTTTTCAGGTCCCTTGCCCGAAAAGAGAAAACTGCTTGTTGGGATATCCCAAACCCTTATGAGAAACGGAGGTATCCGCTATGGCGAACAGGAAACGGCCCATCGTTCTTCGCTGCCCGGTGACGGCGGAGGAACGGGCTTTGATTGAACAGAAGATGGCTCAGCTCCCCACCCAGCGGATCGGTGCCTATCTCCGCAAGATGGCGATTGACGGGTATATCATCTATACAGATACCGCAGATATCAAGGCGTTCACCAAAGAGCTTTCCGCCATCGGCCGGAACATCAATCAGATCGCCAAGCGGATCAACGCCGGAGGTCCTGCGTATCAGGCCGACATGGACGAGATACGGGAAAGGCTGGACGAGATATGGCAGTTACAAAGACACATCCTATCAAGTCAACGCTGAAAGCAGCCATTGACTATATCTGCAACCCGGAGAAAACAGACGGGAAGCTCCTGGTATCCGCCTATGGCTGCTCCGTCGAAACTGCGGATATCGAATTTGCCTGGACCCGCCGCCATGCCATCGACAAGGGAACGAACCTGGGCCGACACCTGATCCAAGCCTTTCAGCCTGGGGAGGTTACGCCGGAACAGGCCCATGAAATAGGCATGGAACTTGCAAAAGAAATCTTGGGCGGCAAGTATGAATTTGTACTTACCACCCACATAGACAAAGATCATGTTCATAACCACTTGATTTTCAATGCGGTCAGCTTTCAGGATCACAAGCACTATCACTCCAATAAGCGGAGCTATCACTTCATCCGCCGCACTTCGGACAGGCTTTGCAAAGAACACGGTCTGTCCGTCATCATCCCCGGACAGGACAAGGGCAAAAGCTATATTGAACATCAGACCACGCAAAACGGCACCAGTTATAAGGCGAAGCTGAAAGCTGCTATTGACCGGCTCCTGCCAGCCTGTTCCAGCCTGGAAGAACTGCTTCGCCGCCTGCAGAGAGAAGGCTATGAGATCAAGCGTGGCAAATATATCTCCGCCAGAGTGCCGGATCAGGAACGGTTTACCCGTCTGAAAACCTTGGGGATGGACTACACCGAAGAAGCCCTTGCCGCCCGGATTGCCGGACGCGCCAGACCTTCCCGCCAACCGAAACAGCAGAATGGAAAGATCAGTCTGCTCATTGATATCCAGAACAACATCAAGGCGCAGCAGAGTGCAGGCTATCGCCGCTGGGCGACCATCGAAAATCTGAAACGGATCGCGGATACCTCCAACTTTTTGACGGAGCATGGTATCGGCAGTTATGAAGAATTGTTGGATCGGTGCGAGGTGGCATCCGCCTCCGCTGCCCGGCTGAAAGCGGACCTTCGGGATACCGGGGCGAAAATCGACGAGCTGGCCTTGAAGATGAAGCACGTCGCCGCCTACCGCCAGCTCAAGCCAATCTATGACCGCTATAAGGCGTCCAGGGATAAGGAAAAGTTTCTGCGAGGGCATGAGAGCGAGATCATCCTTTTTGAAGCCGCCGCCAGGGAGTGTAAGCGGCTGGGTGCGGTTCCGCTGCCTGCCACAGAGCGGATGCAGGCCGAAATAGACGAGCTCAACGCAAGAAAAGCCATTCTAAAAGCTGAATTGCAGAAAGCCCAGCGGAAAGAACAGGACTATGCTGCCATGCGTCAGAATGTGGAGGATTTTCTTTCCCCGCCGCAGCCGGAGCAGGAGCGGAAAAAGAATGTGGAGCTGGAATAAATCCGTTTTCTGCGTTTTATTCTGGGCTTTTGTCAGAACATCAAATATAATAACGATATAGACATATCAAAGGAGGCGAGCCTATGACGAGAGGCGAAGCAATAAAGGATTTCTTTTGCAAGACGATCCTGCCCGTGGCGGCCGCCGCGCTGCTGTACTGCATCTTCCGGTCCGCTTGCGTGAAAACCGGTGAGCTGGACTACCTATGGTTATGGATACTCTGCGGGCTGCCGTTCGGCATCTGGCGGCTGCGCCTCTGGATCATACCAGGCGGCGGCTCCCTGGGCAGTGGGATTGCCTTGTTCGCGCTGAACTTTATTCTGGCCGGGATCATCGGCGGTTTCGTTCTGGTCTGGCGGCTGATCGTGGCGGTGTGGTATGTGCCGCTGACGGTGTGGAGATTGATAGTTGGATGACTACACTTAAAACACAAACCGGAGGGATAATACCCTCCGGTTTCTTAATCATTCCGTGTCCGCAAAAAAATCATATGCATTTTCTTTGTTAAAGTAGTAGTTTGCTATCACTCGGTTTCGTCTTTGATAGTATTCTTTTAGATATAGATTTGAAATGATTGTAACAGCATCAATAACACTTGAAAGCAGTTTAGCAATATCTTCATCTTCTATTTTAATGAGCGGGATGTCTACTCGATCTTTCCATCTTCTGAACGTAGATGTGGACTCAAAGCGCTTGTCTACTTGTCCGTTATTATGTACTATCATGTTCCGAAGGTTCACAATATCCAGTAAATCATCCCAAGTTTCAGCGTTCAAATTCTTTCGTATTTCAATTCCAAATGCCTTTTTGTAGATATCATTTGTTTTTTCAATATTCATAAAGTCGTTCCCAGTATACTTGCGAACAATTTTTTCCAAGAAGCTATCTTTTTTAGATTCACAACTTATGAAGAGTAAGGCCTCAAAATAATCCCTAAATAGAACCTCGATAATAGATGCCAGTTCAATTATTTCGATTTGATAGCAGTCATACGCCAATAGCCACTTCTCTGTTTCAGGTCGATGTTCCGCAACTGCCTGAATACTAATACGATTCATTCGTTTAATACGAACAAAGCGAGCCAGATGCTTTTGTATATTTTTTAGCGTAGATGTTCGGCCACAAGAATGGCAAAAATTATATCCAGCAGTCTTAGATTCTTTCTTATCGTGAATGCATAAGGAAACTGTCCCACAATAAGGGCAACAAAGTTGGTATAGTTGAAATCTTCTGAGGTGCATATTCTTAAAAAAATCCTCAGAAGTTAATGGCTTTCGTTTGATTCTTTTGCAATAGCCAGCATAGAATGAGTAGTAAAGTTTCTTCATATAGTTCAAATGTTGATTGGAGAATTTCGCCAGAAATTCCTCGTCTACCAAGGCATACATCTCATTATCTGCTTTTTCCATAAAGCGATTCCTCTCATAGCAAACATTTTTCTCTAATCCTGACGCAAACAACCATATCCTTATATTTTATAATTATAGCAGTTATTTTTCCAATTTACAAATATCTTCATTTTGCAAAAAGAAAAAAGCGGGAGTACAGCCAATCGGATGAACCGAAAAGCTGTACTCCCGTTTTATGTGTCAGAAAGTGTTTGAAATCAAGCCTTTTTCTTCATGTACCAGCAAACAGACCGACACATGAGAAATCATAAAGGCTCCCTTTGAAAATACGGATACAGGGAATTATTTTGCGGTTTTTCCACCCCTATCTTCACATATTTTAGACCGTTTGGAATTGTAATGCGGACAAGCGACCAGACACGCCCTAAAACTCTGCTTGCAGCCGTGAACACATTTTTTACAAATATGGTTATACTGCCGCCTGCCGTTCTCGCCCAGGAAGAACGCCCATTCCAGCCGCCACTTCTTGCTTCGGCTCATAGGCAGTCATGCTCCGGCACATCACGGCCGGGCTTCTTGCCCTCCGGGGGCTTGTGCTCAGCACACTCCCGTTTGGCATCCTCTAACCGCTCACGGATGGAAGGCTTCTCCGGCGTTGTCCGATCTGCGTACTCCTGGGCTTTTTCCAATTCTTCGCCGCGTCTGCCGTTGTTGATAACGCCATCGATCATCCCGTAGTCATCTTCCAGCGTCATTTCCGCCGTGCGGAGGGGATTGTCCTGTTCCGGCTGCTGCGCGAGGACAGCAAAAGCCCGTGTGCCGTTGCCCATGATGAGATATTTCCCATCGTCAGACTGATGGTGAACCCCATATCCCGCCGCCTCCATTTGTTCCCGCGTCATATTGGTCACACAAAAGCTGCCTCTGGGTGTGCTGATCCGCTCCTGCGTCGCCATCTGATCCGGCGTGGGGATCGTGACCTCCGCTGCCCGTTCCGGCTGCAAAAATTCCGGCACCTGAGAAAAGCCGAAACGGTCGCAGTAATGGGCGGTGTCCTTCCCGTCCTGATGCAGCACCACAATATCGGACACAGACAGGGAGTGTCCCTTGAAGTCTGCCGGGTGGTCGATGTTAAAGCAGGTATAGATGCTTTCCAAACTGTCCTGCTCTGTCAGCGGGGCGGTATAGACCAGTTCATAGTTCTCCGGATTTACGGAAAGCCCGTTGTTGCGGATGGCATCCAGCGGTTCAAAGCGGTAATCCCGTGTGGCGTCCCCCGGTTTCAGTTGGTAGATGGAAAAGGTATCTCTCGGAACGGCCTGCGCCTGCTCCGCAATGTCGGCGGGCGTCTGCACATAGGCGGCTATCTCCGCCGCATACTCCCGTTCTGCCTTTTCTGCAAAAGCCAGCATTTCGTCAATACGGGACTTGTCCGGATTCTCCAACGCTGCCTTGATCTCGGCGGGGTCAAAGTCCAAAAATTCCTCATAGCCCGTAGCATCCTTGAACTTTTCAATCTCCGACGGAAGATAGTCCTCCTGCGTCTGACCCAGCGCCGCCAGCTTTTCATCCAGAGCGGAAATGCGTCCGGCCATCAGATTTTCGTAAAGTTCTTCCTTTGCGGCGTGTGCCTCCGGGTGCTCCGCCGCATACTGCGGATCGTTCTGACGGAAAAACTCGTCCATGTCAAAGGCGATATCCATAGCCCACTCGGATTTTTCTTCTTTGGGAAGATCGTCCTGAAAAGTCATCACCCGGTACTCGTCTGGGATACTGCCGCGCTCACCGTCGTAATACTCATGGAAACTGTCACCCGTATCACGCACATAGCCCTGATCCGTGAAGGTGCCGTTTTCCTCCAACGCAACGTCCCGGCCGTAGGCCTCATAGTCGATGTAATTCTGCAAATGCTCTGGCACCTGCATAACCTCCAGTTCTTCGAGATAATAACGCCCCAGATCGTCATAATCCTCGATATTGGGGTAAATCTCATAACAATCCAGATTCTCGGTGAGGTTGATGATCTCCTGCAGACTGCTGGTATAGTCACCGATCTCCATAGCGGCCTGGAACTTCGCATAGTCGCTTTGATCCATTTCATCCAGCTTGGAGGCCAGATAGTTCAGCTCGTCCAGATTTTCGTATTCGCCCAGCTTGTCATAGAGGCCGTCCACATAGCAGTCATAGTCCGTGATGAACCATTCCTCATAGGGCTGGCCGAAGTCATCCTTCTGGCCGATCCCGATACGCTTAAACACTTCTTTCAGTTCCTCGGCGGTGGTGGGAAACTTCACCCACTCGCCCACAAGCTCGCCCTCATTGTACTTCCCAAGATTGGTGATAAAGGCGGCAAAGGGATAATCCTTGTCGTGATCGTAATATGGCATATCAGCACCTCCTTACAGTTCCGGCGCAGACTTTTCCTTGTGGGGCTGCGTCTTGTTTTTCTCCGCACATTCTTTCCTGCCCTGTTCCAGCCGTTCCCGGATGGAGGGCTTTTTCTCCGGCTCCGCAGGGCGTTCATGCACCCACTCGTCGCCGGAGAGAGAAATATATCCGTGTTCCGTAAAATGGCCCTGTTCCTCCTGCATGGCGTACTTGCCAAAAGGAACGGGATCGATCGCGCTCAGAAGCTCCGGGGGCAGCAGCATATCCATGTGCTGCGCCAGATACCGCCACCCCAGATCGTTCAGAGCATGGATGTTGGGCTCAAATACGAAATAGTCGATGTTGGCCGCAAACTCCTTGAACTGCTCCGGCGCTGTCAGCTTGAAGGGCGATGCCTGCACTGCCGCCAGCAGTTTTCGGTCCTCCGGGGAGAGGACAGCCACCGCCGCCCTCACTTCGGGTAAATGTTCCAAAGTCTTATTTTCTGCCATCAGCACCAACCTTTCTTTTTGGAAATTCCAACTTGAAATTGATGTACTTGCCGCCCGTGTCGTTCAGGATCACCGCAGCGTCATAAGCAGCCTGTTTCTTTTCAGACCACATTCCCTTGACATTGGTACGTCCCTTTTTCAGAAGGTCCGCTGCCATTTTCTTTGTCAGCTCCTTCTTGCGGCTCGTCCAGAAGCGGTCATTTTTCCAGAGGACGAAACCGCAGGACCGATCCGAACACGCAAAGTTCTTCTTGCCCTCATAAACCGGCTGGCCGCAGCGCGGGCAGGTACCGATCACTTCCTTCTCCGGGGCAAACAGCTTTTTGCCATCCTCGGAAATGCAGGAATAGGTGGACACGATCTCCTGGACCATCGTGCGGATACCATCCATGAAGGTATCCGGGTCAGCGCCGCCCTTTGCGATCTCCGTCAATTTCTGTTCCCATTCCGCTGTCAGCATGGGAGAGGTCAGCGGCTCCGGCAGGACCGTGACAAGGTTGATACCGGCTTTTGTGGGGATCAGGCTCTTGCCCTTGCGTTCCACAAATCCGGCTGTCACAAGCTTTTCGATGATTGCCGCCCTGGTCGCAGGCGTGCCAAGTCCTTTTCGCTCCGCCTCGTCGGGAATATCATCCTTGCCTGCGTTCTCCATAGCGGACAGGAGGGTATCTTCTGTGTAGGGCTTCGGCGGCTGGGTGAAATGCTCGGTGACAGTAACCTCTGCGCCGTCAAAAGTCTGCCCTTCGGTGAAGTCCGGGAGCGTATCGCCGTCCCCATCCGCAGGCTTTTCCTTCAAGAAAGCACGGAAAATGCAGTCGATTTCCCGCCAGCCTTCGGAGATGACGCGCTTGCCCTTTGCGGTGAAGGAATGTCCGCAGCAGTCAAATGTGGCCGTGACCGTCTCATACACATACGGCTCCGCCGATGCACACAGCAGCTTGCAGCAGACCAGCAGGAACAAATTGCGCTCACCCAGAGGCAACGCTTTGATATCCGCTTTTTCAATCTCCATTGTGGGGATAATGGCGTGGTGGTCGGATACATCCTTGTCGGAGATCATGGCCTCCACCAGCGGGAAAAAGTTGGAGCAGCCAACAAAGGGCAGCAGCTTCGCCGCCAGGTGGATCACACAGGAGGCCGTTTCCGCCATGTCGGAGGTCAGATACCGACTGTCCGTGCGGGGATAGGTCAGCAGCTTCTTTTCATAGAGGCTCTGAGCGTAGTCAAGGGTCTGCTTCGCCGTGTATCCGAACAGGCGATTTGCCTCACGCTGCAAGGTGGTGAGATCGTAGAGCTTCGGCGGCTGTTCCTTCTTCTGCTCCTTCGTGACAGAGGTACAGGTGACCGCCGCACCCTTGCACATGGCCGCTGCCTGTTCCGCTTCTGCCAAATCGGGAAACTTCTCCGACACCGCCTCGGCTCCATTCAGCATCAGCCGCAGCAGATGATATTTTTCCTTGTGGAACAGCGTGATCTTCGCGTCACGCTCCGCCAGCATTGCCAGCGTGGGCGTCTGGACACGGCCCACGTTCAGGGTGCGGTGATAGAGGACGGAGAAAAGGCGTGTGGCGTTGATCCCCACCAGCCAATCCGCTTTCTGGCGGCAGAGGGCGGATCGATACAGGGCTTCATAATCGGCGCCGGGGCGCAAATCAGAAAAGCCCTCCCGGATGGCGCTGTCCTCCATCGAGGAAATCCAGAGACGAAGGATCGGCTTGCGGCATCCGGCCATTTTATACACCAGCCGGAAGATCAGCTCACCTTCACGCCCGGCGTCACAGGCATTGGCGATGGTATCCACATCGGGGCGGTTCATCAGGGTGCGGAGATTTTTAAAAGCGTCCTCCTTGCCCGGTGCCAGCACATAGCGAAATGGCTCCGGCAGAATGGGAAGATCATCGTAGCGCCATTTCTTGAAACGCTCGTCATAGCCGCCCGCATCCATCGGGGATACCAGGTGTCCCACGCACCAGGATACGAGAAGGCCGCTGCCCTCATAAAAGCCATCGGCCCTGGATGAAGCACCCAGGGCCGACGCGATAGATTTTGCTGCGCTCGGTTTTTCGGCAATAATCAGTTTCAAATAAGCTACTCCTTTCATTGCGATAAGTAGTAAAATAGTGTATAATTCAAAAGAGGTGATTAAATGCAACGCGATATGGATCTTATCAGGAAAATTCTTTTTGTCATCGAAGGAAAATATGTCGATACTTGGCTCCCAGGGAGCGATGTTCAAATTGATGGCTACGACATGAAAACTATTGCATATCATTGTGCATTGCTTCACGATGCCGGTTTAATTTATGACTATAAAGCTCAGTATGCGGGAGATGGACTTTGCTTTTTTGGTGTTGGGCGCTTAACTTGGGAAGGACATGAGCTTTTAGACAAAATCAAGAGTGATACCGTTTGGAATAAGACAAAGGAAACTATTAAGTCCAAGGGGATACCACTTGTCCTTGATGCCGTAAAGGAAATATCGTCCGCAATCGTTACATCAATGGTTAAAGCCGCAATCCAAGGAATATAATCGAAGAACTGTGCGACCTGTTTTGACAGGTACGCACAGTTCTTTTTTAATGGATTTTACTATACGGGTCAGTTGTCTTTTATATCGCCACTTTCATCTTCGGTAAGATATTCCTCATCCTCAAAATCGTAATCGTCGGGATCGGCGCTGACCTTCACGCCCTGCTTCGGCTTGATGAATTTCACATAGGCAAAGGCTCCGCCACCCGCCAGCGCCAGCAGCAGGACAATGACCAGCAGACCGCCGCTGCTCTTTTTCTCCGGCTGCTCCGGTTCAGGCTCCGGCTCCGTCACAGGCTCCTTGCCGCTGCACTCGGAGAGATTGTTCTTGCAGACGGGGCAATTCGTATTCACCGCGCCAGCCGCACACTTTTCCTTGCAGTTGCAGACGGCGGGCGTCTCCGCCGCGGGCGCATCGTCGCCCATGAGCGTCAGAAGGTCAGCCTCGTCCACCTGGTTCAGAAAATGCACGGTTTCCTCGCCCTCATCGTCACGGTCAATAATGATATAGAACACATTGCCGTTCTTCGTTTCCACCGTGATAAACTGCTTGCCGCTCCGGGTACTGCTGCCGATATCGTCGATCAGCGACAGGTTCCCGTCCGGCGTCAGGGCGACACCTCCGCTGCCGCCCATAAGCTGCTCAAACAGCTCGCTCAATTTATCAGGATCAATGGACAGAGATAGGCCGCCGTCAGCCTCGCCGCCCGTATCGCTGAGTGTCATATAGCCGGAATAGACATAGCCGATCTTTTCCGGCAGCCGGATCATGTACCAGTCGCCATCCGTGCCGATGACCTCTACCACCGTTCCGTTGGGAAGCTGCGTAAAGGCGTAGTTATCCAGCCCAGCACCCGTGCGGACATTCAGCTTGCCACCATTGGTGGTGACGGTGCCGGTCTTGCCGGATTTCTCCGTGCCGCCCAGCATAGAGCCAAACAGCGCAGAGATCAGTTCGGAAAGATCGTTCCCGGTGATATCCGTGCTGTCAGTCGGTTCCGTCTGTGCCTCGGAGGTGGGAGCTGTATCCCCGCCACTTGCAAAAGCGACCGTAGAAAAGGCCGTCATGCAGAGCATAACGGTCAGCAGCACCGTAAGTGTGCGGATCATGTGCTTATTCTTCATCGTCGGTGCCCTCCATCATGTCGGGATCAGCGGTGCCCTCCCTTTCCATCATCCCTTCCGGCAGGGAGATCATGCCGCTGGCGTAGGCGCGCAGGAAGGCGGTCAGCTCCTTGTTGTCCATGTGGACAGCTTTTACCATGCGGACGATCTCCAGATTTTCTTCCTCCGCAAGCTGCGCCTCCAGCGCACGAAGGCGTTTCTGCTGCTCCGTGATCTTCTCCCGGACCTTCTCAATATCACGACGGATCTTCTCAGTAGTTGCCATGGTCAAATAAACTCCTTTCCAAATCGTTCTCTCCATGAATAGTTGCGTCCAAGCCCCTGAACGGTTTTCAGGTTGGCCCGTGCGTTATCCTCCAATGCCAGCGCACGCCGGAACAAATCCGGGTAATGCTCCCGCAGATCGATGATCTCCTCCGCCCGCATACTGGGGCAGAAAAAACAGGAGGACTTTCCCGGCTGCGGCAGGTCCGCCGCCTCGATCGCCCGGATACACGCCGCTCGGTCCCAGCCCCATTCCATCAGGGGATACCATTTGCTGTACTTCGGGTCTGCCAGATCACGCAGAAGGACCTTATTGCTGCGGTAATGCTCGCCAGCATCATAGCCGATGAACTTGACCACCTTTTTCCCGCTGGCCCAAACCTCACGGCACGGAGGATAATTGTTGCAGAACTTTTCCTGCGGTCCGATCTTGTGTTTCAGAGAACACCGCTTGAAGCCGTAGGCGATAGAGGGCAGCGTGCCGCTTTTCAGACATTCATCCTCCAAGGTCAGCCGATTGCCGTCCTTTGTGGTCTTATAGACCCGTGTGATCTCCGGCATACCGTGATCCTTCAGCCAGCGATCCATGATATCCAGATAGGCGTAGGTATGGGGATGCTCGCCGCCCGTATCCGCAAACAGGATCAGGTCAACGGGGATACGGTGCTGGTGCAGCCCAATAATAAATATCCCCCGGCTTAGCCGGGGGTATTTCTTATGCGGGCGAAGCCCTATGTTACCAGCCACGCCTCATGCGGCGTTGGTACGGTCTGACATCTGCATGGGGCTTGTTACCAGCTGCCCGTAAACGGGCTTAGAAGTTTCCCATCGTCAGCTGTTCGCCCATCCTATCTTCCTCTAACTGATTTCGGATGTACTCCTCTATTTTCTTTGCATTCTTTCCTACGGTGTCTACATAGTATCCCCGACACCAAAATTCGCGGTTTCTGTACTTGTACTTCAGATTTGGGAATTGCTCGTAAATCATCAGTGAGCTTTTGCCTTTTAGGTATCCCACAAAGCTCGAAACCGCGATTTTGGGTGGGATCTCAAGAAGCATATGTATGTGATCCGGACACACCTCCGCTTCTACAATCGCCACCTTTTTCCATTCGCACAACTGCCGCAGGATTTTTCCTATCTCTCTGCGTTTTTCGCCGAAGAATACTTTGCGCCGATATTTCGGCGCAAATACGATGTGGTATTTGCAATTCCACTTAGGTCAGTTTACAAGGAACTACACGCAGACCGTGAAACGGGCTGCTGACAACA
>ENA-OPDF01001047-OPDF01001047.1-human-gut-metagenome-genome-assembly--contig:-NODE-1047-length-17360-cov-2.268477_pt1 | contig 17360 bp, 16 predicted proteins | sample MGYA00241575_ERZ501501 | MGnify/ENA primary metagenome ERZ501501 (study PRJEB25962, sample SAMEA1972229) | human gut metagenome | biome: human gut; feature: human-associated habitat; material: faeces... | reverse complement strand
CTTCCGCAATTATATTCATTGGCGGAAGTCACCTTGCCGCTGTCCAACGCCGCCGAAAGGGTAATTATCTTGAACGTGGAGCCCGGCTCATAGGCATCCGCAACTATGCGGTTCCGGGAAAGTGCGTTCAGCGCCGCCACGTCGCTTCTGGGTGGGTCGTTGGGGTCGAAGTCCGGCTGAGTTGACATGGCTATTATCCTGCCCGTCTTGCAGCTCATTATTATGCCCTGCGCCGTCTCGGCCTTGTTGACCTCAAGGGCTTCCTTCAGGGCCTTCTCAAGGAAGGATTCCACCACGCTGTCCGTAGTGAGTTTTATATCGTAACCGTCCTCCGGATCCAATATCTCCTGAGAGCCGTAAGCTATCGCCTTATGATTGGCGTCCGTCTCGGTTATCATTCTGCCGTTTTCGCCGGCAAGGTATTTATTGTATTTCTGCTCGAGGCCCGCCTGACCTGTGCCGTCCACCGTGGTAAATCCCAGCAGCTGGGAAAACAGGCTTCCCTCAGGGTAATATCTCTTTGAGTCTATAGCGGTGTAAACGCCGCTGCCCAGCATTCTGGACTTTATCTCGTCCACCACCTCGCGCTCCACCTGACGTTTCAGTATAACTTCTTTATAATACACGTCGTTGGAGTTCTTTTTGGTTGCCTGCTTCATCACGTATTCGCTGTCCAGATCCAATATATCCGAAAGCTCACGCACTATTCGCGGCAGGTCCTCCTGCTTGCGGCTGAGCTGATAAGGGTTGAGCAGCACCTTGTATGCCGTTCCGCTCTGGGCAAGCACTACTCCGTTAGTATCGGTTATAGTACCGCGCGCAGCGCTCAGCGAAGTATCCTGCGTCTGCTGCTCCTGAGCCATTTCAGACAGCCTCTTGCCGTCAATTATCTGTATCCAGAACAGCCTTATTATCAAAAGTATGAAAATGAACGCTATTCCACCCAGGGCAACGAACAGTCTTTTTTTGCCGGATACCGTAGGTCCTGCCATCAGCCGCCTCCAATTGTTATTGCGGCGAGCTCACACTCCCCGCGTCCGTTCCATCTATTTTAACTATCTGGGACGCGGCGGGATAGCCGAGTCCTGCAGCAAGGGCAGCTTCCCGGGCTTCATCGAGGTTCACGGCAGAATTGAGCCTTACCTCAAGTCTGTCCAGCGTCCTTTTGTTCTCCTCGATTGTGTTCTTATATTGATTTACCACCGCGTACTGTTCCGTTATAGTGGCATAGCGCACCATTATGGCCAGTATCGCTATGGCGGACATCAGTATTCCGCAAGTCACAGCCAGTCTTTGCAGCGGGCTGTATCTGGGCTTTACCGCAGGCTGGGCCACGGCTTCGGCCTGTGGGGTATCTGCCTCCGCAGGCATCCTGTGAGTATACACCCGCATAGTGGACGATCTCGCGTACACGTAGTCGTTATCCAGTTTTCTCGCCGCTACTGCCATGTTATTCAGTACTCCGTCAGGTTATTCTAAAGCTTTTTTATCGCCCTGAGCTTGCTGCTCCGTGACCTCGGGTTGTATTCCAGCTCGTCCGCTCCGGGCACAATAGGTTTTTTCGTCAGTATTTCCGCCGTAGGCTTCTTGCCGCAGGTGCATATGGGCGCTTTGGGGTCGCATGTACATGGATGCTCAAATATCTTAAAGGCCTGCTTGACTATCCTGTCCTCCAGTGAATGGAAGGTTATTACTGCCATGACCCCGCCGGGGTTAAGCAGATCATGGGCTCCCCGTATGGCCTTGTCCAATTCTGCAAGCTCGCCGTTTACTTCTATTCTTATGGCCTGAAAGGTCCTTCGCGCCGGGTGAGGGCCCTCTCTGCGGTTCGCCGCGGGTATGGCGTATTTGATTATGTCCGCAAGCTTAGTGGTGCTGTTAATGGGCTCCCTTTCCCGCTCGCGCACTATGGCCGACGCCACCTTGGCAGCGTAACGTTCCTCGCCATAGTCTCTTATTATCCTTGTCAGCTCCCCATGACTGTATCCGTTTACCACATCGTATGCGGAAAGGCTCGCCCTGTCGTCCATTCGCATATCCAGCGGCGCTTCCTCATGGTAGGAAAAGCCCCGCTCAGGGGTATCCAGCTGATAAGACGAAACCCCAAGATCCAGAAGTATGCCTTCCACGCCGGTGACGCCCTCATTTGCCAGCAGGCTCTTCATATCGAAGAAGTTGCCGCGTATGGCCTTGAATTTATCTCCGAAGGGCTTCAGCCTTTCGCTTGCTGCGGCTATAGCCTCGCCATCGCGGTCTATTCCGTACAGCCTGCCATCAGTTAGCCGCTTGAGTATTCCCTCGGAATGTCCTCCGCCGCCCAGCGTTCCGTCCACGAATATCCCGCCGCGCTCTGGCGCTAAAAGCTCCAGCACCTCTTTGAGCATTATGGGTATATGGTGGAATTGTGTCATATGCCAAGCCCCGCAAGATAGTTGAGAGATTCCGCCATGGACTCTTCCCCGGCGTTATCCATCCTTTCCAGCTGCTCTTCCCATTTCTCGGCGCCCCATATTTCTATGCGGCTGCCCATGCCCACCAGCATGGCGTCGGAATTTATACCGGCGTACTCCCGGAGGGAGTTTGGGATAAGTATGCGTCCCTGCTTGTCCAGCTCACATTCGCATGCATTGGCGAACAGCCTTCGCATAGCGTTCTGCGCCTTCACATCGGACACGGCGACCTTTTTGAAGCGCTCCAGTATATCGTTCCAGAGTTCTACAGGCATACCATAAAGACACCTGCTGTCAGCATTGCCCATCATGTCACGGGTAATGATGACGGTGTCTCCGAGATCGTCGCGCCATTTGGCGGGAATAAAAACCCTGCCCTTGGCGTCCACGCTATGTCCGAAAGAACTTATCAACAACGCGGAAGCCTCCTCCTCAATATATTCTCACAGATATTGAGTTAAGCTTATTATAGCAACTTCCCCACCACTTTGCAACACTTTAAACCACTTTTATGTTCTTTTAATGGCTATTTACCTTTATTTTTCGCCACGTTTTGTCGCTTGAGCAGCTTTGCAAATAGTCAAAATATATGAAAACCTCCAAAAAACAAAAAAGCGGCAAAAACCGCTCTTTTATGCTTTTACGCGTTTATTAGGCTTATATCTCCGTTATCAGCTTCGGTACAAAATCCAGATGGTCGGCAGAACACAGCGTGTATTCTATGCCGTTGCGGATGCCCTCGAACGCATTGCGGCAGGCTTTGCCGTGAAGATGGCCGTATATCACCCGCTCCACGCCGTACTTCTCGAATATCTCCGTAAAGCCGCTTGGCGCCCGTTTCTCGTTGAATGGGGGGTAATGCAGCATGACGATGATGCGGCTGCCCTGTTTTGCTCCGGATAGCGACAGTTGGAGGCGAATAACCTCCCGGTCGTATATCTTCTGGTCTGTTTCCGGATCAAAGCCAGAGCTGCCAGGACATATCCAGCCGCGGGAGCCTGCTATTGTAACAGAGCCGAGCTCTACGGTGTCGTTTTGCAGTGCGTACATGCAGCAGGGCAGCATATCCCTCACCTTCGAAATAGAGCCCCACCAATAATCATGGTTGCCTCGCATTATCACCTTTTTGCCTGGTAACGCGGCAATATACTCTATATCCGGCCTGGCCTCATCGAGCTGCATGGCCCAGCTTATATCGCCCGGTATCAGCACTGCGTCCTCGTCGGACACGCGCTCACGCCAAGCAGCTGCTATGCGCTCGGCATGATTATCCCATTTGGGCCCGAATATGCTCATAGGCTTATTCGAGCTGTGGGACAAATGCAGATCACCTATTGCGAAAAGCTTCATTCATCGCTCCATTGCCCTTGCAGTAAGAGACGGAAGGTTTCAGTTTTCCCCGTCCTCTTCTTTATTTTCCTCGTCCATATCGTCCATATCGTCTGAGCCGAGGTTGGAATCGCCTCCCAGCTCCTTATCTATCTCTTCAAGCTCTATTTCGGGGATATCATCGTCTATGGGTACTTCCAGCTCATCAATGCCGTCCATATCGTCCACAACGGAGGATCCGGTAAGATCGTCCGCCCTCTTTTCAAGATTTTCCTGCCGGCGGGCTTCCCTCAGGCACATAGCACACAGCTCGCTGCCGCGGACGGCGGGGTTTTCGCCGCACTCTGTGCATATGGTTACTACGTCGTCAGTCTCCGCCTCGCCCTTCATATGGCGCTTGCAGACGTTGCAAAGCTGTTCATCGTCACGAATATAGTTCAGTTCGCATCTCGGACACTTTCTGAGACCCATATAACAATCCTCCAAAACGGCCTTTGATATGGTCGGTTTTATAACTTTATAAATAAGCCTTTGTCAGCTAATTTACTATTATGCTGTTACTGCTGCTCTATGTCAATACCGGCGCGCAGGTTTTTTACATCTTTTACCACCTGATCCATGCGCTGAAGCACAAGCTCCCTGCCCCAGCCATCCTCCGAGGAAAAAGCTATTGCAGCGGGAGGCGCGCCGAGCTGTTTTGCCGCTGCGTTCGCCATCTGCGCCCGCTTGCTCTTTGCTATTTTATCCGCTTTTGTGGCGATGAGCGTGAATGGCAGGTTGTAATATATTATCCATTGCAGCATCAGCTTGTCGTCCTCAGTAGGAGCGTGGCGTATATCTATGAGCATGAATATATGATCGACGCGCCCGGAGGAAAGGTAATCCTCCATCAGCTTTCCCCATTTGTCCTTTTCGGTCTTCGGGGCTCTGGCAAAGCCGTAGCCCGGCAGGTCAACAAAGTAAAACTCCCTGTTTATCTTAAAGAAGTTTATGAGCCTCGTCTTTCCCGGGTTGGACGAGGTTTTGGCGAGCTTTTTGTTGTTGCAGAGGGAATTGATTAGGCTGGATTTGCCCACATTTGACTTGCCCACTATGGCTATCTCGGCGGCGGTCTTTTCGGGATAAGGGCTGCCAAGTCCCGCGCTGGTAACGAACTCTGCCTGCTTTATGGCAAACTCCATTTTTCTCTCCTTTCCTTTTGCATAGAGAATTGTATCAGCACTACCACAGATACGCAACAACATTTTTTAGTTAATCCATATTTTCTGCAAAGGCGAAAGTTAAAGGGAGAGCAAGAGCCCTCCCTTCAGTCTGTCAAAAAACCCCAGGGTTGATAAGGGGCCGCAGCCCCTTATGGCTTTATTCGGATTTGGCGACATGTGCGGCAAATCCGCAAAAAGCGCTTGCGCAGCAAGGCTTTCCCTGCATTCGGTGCTGGCCGCGCCATAGGCGCAAGCACCGGATGAAAAAACTCAAAAAAGTGGCGTTCAGCCACTTTTTTGACACTCTAAAGGGAGAGCAAGAGCCCTCCCTTTATAAAACGCACCCTCACTGGACCGCGCTTACGTCGCTTTCCCTTTGCTCTACTCTTATACGGCCGCTGTGCTTCGGCATATAGGCCAGAGCCTTTTCCATGACCGTCATTGCATTGGAAGCAAAGTGCAGCTCCAACGCCTTCTTTATCTCCTCCGGTACATCCTCCAGATCCTTGCGGTTCTCCTCCGGCATTATTACAGCCGTCATGCCTGCCCGGACCGCCGCCAGAAGCTTTTCCCGGAGGCCGCCTATCGGCAGCACGCGGCCACGAAGGGTTATTTCTCCGGTCATGGCTACGCTGCCCTTTACTGGTATTCCAGACAGCGCGCTGGCTATGGCTACAGCCATGGTGATACCTGCGCTGGGGCCGTCCTTTGGTACAGCGCCTTCGGGCACGTGCAGGTGTATATCCTTCTCCCGGATTGTGGCTTCGTCAATGCCCAGCCTTTCAGCGTTGGCATGCACGAAGGTCAGTGCTGCCTTTGCGCTTTCCTGCATCACATCGCCCAGCTGGCCCGTAAGCATCAGCTTGCCGCTGCCCGGTACGGTCTGCACCTCTATCTCCAGCGTATCGCCGCCGGCGCTGGTCCATGCAAGGCCGTTGACAAGGCCGATTTCGTCCTTATGCGCCCTGGCGTAGCTGTTATACCTTGGCCTGCCGAGATACTCGTTTATGCGCGCCTTGGTGAGACGCACCTTCTTGGCCTTGCCGTCGCCTATGTCGCATGCGGCCTTTCTGCATATACTGCCCATCACCCGTTCAAGGCTGCGCACACCGGACTCGGCTGTGTAGCCGCGTATTATGTCTGGATACAGCGGGTCGGGTATTGTCAGCATGCTCTTTTTAAGGCCGTTCTTCTCCATCTGCTTTGGCAGAAGATGGCGCTTGGCTATATCTATTTTTTCCGTTTCAAGGTAGCCGGGTACCTCTATGACCTCCATTCGGTCCAGCAGCGGCGCGGGTATGGCGCTTCTGTCGTTGGCGGTGGTGAGGAACATCACCTTGGAAAGATCGTAGGGCACCTCGATAAAGTGATCCCGGAAGGCGAAATTCTGCGCGCTGTCCAGCACCTCAAGCATGGCGGCCGCCGGGTCGCCATGGTAATCTCCCGCCAGCTTGTCTATCTCATCGAAAAGTATCACCGGGTTCATCACCCCGGCCTGACGCATAGCGGATATCACCCTGCCCGGCATCGCACCTATATAGGTGCGCCTATGGCCCCTTATTTCAGCCTCGTCCCGTATGCCGCCCAGGCTCATTCGGACGAACCGCCTTCCTAAAGCGTCGGCTATGGACTTGGCGATAGAGGTCTTACCTACGCCCGGAGGGCCTACGAAGCATATGACCTGCCCGTTCACCTTACCGGTAAGCCGCGCCACAGCCATGTACTCTATTATGCGTTCCTTCACCTTGTCCATGCCGTAGTGGGCGGAATCCAGCGTCTCCCGCGCATGGGCGAGGTCCATGTTGTCCGTGCTTTCCTCGTTCCAGGGAAGGTCCAGCATACACTCTATATAATTCCGCGCGGAGGGCGCCTCGTGTGAGCCTGCGGGCAGGTCCCCGTAGTGCTTTATCTCGCGCTCGATTACTGAACGCACGCTGTCAGGCATCTGCTTATGCTCAAGCTTTGCCATGAATTCGTCCGCTTCGGTATCGCTGCTCTCACCCAGCTCCTTGCGTATGGCTTTTATCTGCTCGCGGTAGTAGTATTCCTTCTGGCTCTTGTCAACCTGGTACTTTACTTCGGCAGCTATGCGTCTGTCCGCCTTGAGTATATCTATCTCGCCCACAAAGAAACTCAACAGCTTCTTCATTCGCTCTGCAGGATCCAACTCCTCCAGTATTTCCTGACGCTGCTCCGGGCGCTTCAGGACAGCGTTGGCGGCAGCGTCTGCAAATTCGCCGGGCATCAGCTTTGCCTCGATATTCGCCATGATGTCCGAGTTGAGTTTAGGGCTGAGCTGGGCGTACTCGCCGAGCTTTTTGTCTACCCTGCGGCGCAGCGCCTCCGCCCTGGCAGGCTTGCATTCCTCGTCCTCCAGCATCTCTATATCGGCGGAGAAGACCTCGCCGTCGTCCCTTACCTTCACGGCGAGGGCGCGGCACACTCCCTCTACAAATACCCTCGCAGAGTCACCGGGCATTGGCAGCACCTGTCTCAGGGCGCAGAGAGTACCGGTTTCATATATGTCGTCCGGCTCGATGTCGGATATTTTTGGATCCTTCTGGGCACTTGCGAATATAAGCCCTTCCTCATCCATCGCCCTATTGAGGGCATGCACGCTTTTGGGCCTGCCCGCGTCGAAATGCAGCATTTCTCCGGGCAGCACCACAAGGCCCCTCAAGGCCACAGTGGGGATATCTTTATACGTCTTTTCGTGTTCTACCATGTCTTCTGTGTTATCCTCAGTATAAATTATATATGTGATTATACTTATACCATTGGATTTTGACAACAGTGTGTATATGGTAAAAACCTTTTTTAAGCCAAATTTAAGCCGTTGTGCACAGGAAGGGCAGCACTCCGTCTATCTCCTCTTCAGCGGGTATATCGAAGGCTATGCGCATCACCTCGGTTATGTCGGCTGCTGCGACCACCCGCGCCTTCGCCTCCTCAAACTGCCTCTCGTAGTTGGCCTCAGGCACTATTACCGTATGTGCTCCCGCCTCTATGGCGGCCACGAGTTTTTCCCTCACGCCGCCTACGGGGCGTACCTGACCGTTTACGGTTATCTCTCCTGTCATGGCTATACCCGCAACAGGGGCCTTGCCGGATATGGCACTCATGAGCGCCACGGCAAATGCTATACCTGCGCTGGGGCCGTCCATGGGGAAGCCTCCGGGGACGTTATAATGTATGTCATACGCCCCGCAGTCCAATCCGAAGCGGTTTTTGAAAGCGCTCAGCACATTCTGCGCCGATGCCATGGCAGTACTACGCCGCTCAAGGCGTTTGCCCCTCATCTCTATCTCCTCCCGCTCCACTGCGCCGCCTATTTCCAGCCGGCCAAGGGCGCCTCTCGCCCGCTCCGCCGCGCACTCTATTTCCATTATCATGCCGTTCCCGCCGCCCACTACGCCTATGCCTATGGCTGTGCCGGGCAGCATATGCTCAGGCATTCGGATATCGGGCCGTTTGGGGCAGTTGCTTATTTCGGACACCCACTCCATATCCGAAAAGGTTATCCTGCGCCGGTTCTGAGTATATACCGCACCCCCGGCAAGCTGTATCATATTCACCGCGTCGCGCCCGGACATGCAGCATTGTGCGCAAAGCTCAGCTGCGGCATCATCCATATCGTATCCCAGCCGTTTCGCCGCGCCCCTGGCAATGGTCAGCATGCTTTCGAAGGACAGAGGCTTAAAGAACAGCTCCACGCACCTTGAACGCAGCGCCGCGGGCAGCTCCTCCGGCTGCCTGGTAGTGGCTCCTATGAGCCTGAAGTCCGCCGGCATGCCATTCTGGAATATGTCATGTATATGCTGAGGTATATTTGCATTGTCCTTTGAGTAATAGGCGCTGTCGAAGAACACCTTCCTGTCCTCCAGCACCTTCAGCAGCTTGTTCATCTGCACCGGGTGCAGCTCGCCTATCTCGTCCAGGAACAGTATGCCGCAATGCGCCCGGCTCACCGCTCCCGGCTTGGGCTGAGGAACCCCCGCAGAGCCCAACGCCCCCGCCCCCTGATATATTGGATCGTGAACCGAGCCCATTAAGGGGTCGGCTATGGCCCTTTCGTCAAAGCGTACGCAGGTAGCGTCCACCTCCACAAACTTGGAGTTTTTGTCAAAGGGAGAATCCTTCTGCCGCCTGGCCTCCTCCAGCACCAGCCGCGCTGCGCAGGTCTTGCCGCAGCCCGGAGGGCCGTATATTATCACGTGCTGAGGGTTTGGCCCGCACATGGCGGCGCGCAGCGCCCTTATTCCCTCCTCCTGACCTATCACCTCGTTCATTTTGGCCGGACGTGCTTTTTCAGAAAGCGGAGTATTCAGGGAGCGCTTGCGCATTTCTGCAAGCTCCTTCATCTCTCTGCTCTGTTTTTGCGCGCCGCCGCGCCGCTCAGGTTCGCCCTGTATGAGCTTTCTCTTCCTTCTGTTTTTCCACCAAACATAGCCCCATATGCAAAGCTGCGATATTATCAGCAGCCATACCGCTCCTTTTTCCATACGCAAATTCCTTTCTCAAGCTGTTTTTAAGTGTAGTATGCCCGTACAGGAGCAAAAGGCGCGGTGGGAAAACCAGCCATGTATGGGTTTATTTATACTTTTTTTACTTCCGCGCCCCCTATGGGCATGTTATAATATAAAAGACTAAAGACTGTATCAGGAGGTGCGAAATGAACCCGAAACGCTTGGCCGCCCTGCTTCTCATCGCCTTTACGCTGCTCTCGCTGCAATCGGCCGCCCTGGCAAACGCCGCGGAGCCGCCTTCCTTCATCATTATCGTATCCAATCCTCCCGACGGCCTTGAGCTTTCCATACCCTCCGGCGCACCGGGCGCGGAGCCCTACGTTCTTCAAAAAACAGTAAAGGGCTGGGAAAGCCATTATCGGTACTTTTACGGCGGGGATCCGGATAGCGGCAGCAGGAAGGACGAGCTTACCGTAAAATACGGCGATACCCAATTCACGATCCCCTTCGCGCCCGCAAAGGGGAGATACGGAGTCCTGTACACCCTCGACGTGGCGGGCCGCACCATCGCAGAGGGCGAAAAGCCCCTTCGCACGCCGCTGCTCATAGCCATGCGGGTGCTGCTCACGCTCGCCATAGAGGGTCTCGTGTTCTACCTGTTCGGCTACCGTGAAAAAAAGAGCTGGCGGGTGTTCTTCATCGCGAACCTCGTCACTCAGACCGGTCTGAACCTGCTCTTCCACGGCATTTCACTGGGCTATATGTGGGCGATCGTCTTCTATCCGCTGGAAATGCTTATAGCCGCCATTGAGGCCAAGGTATACTGCGGCTTTATAACCGAAAAGAGCAAAAAGATGAGTATCCTCTGCGCGGTCGTCGCGAATCTGCTCAGCATGCTGTGCGGCGGATACATAATAAGCCACTTGCCTATCTGACCGAATACTGCACGCAAAAATGGGCTGCCCTCGCAGCCCATTTTATGACGCTTTTGTTTAACCCTCTCTTGCTATGACCCGGCCCATGAGCACTCCCATGACGGAGGCCATCATAAGGCCACGGGTCCAGCCGCTGGAGTCGCCAAGACAGTGGAGTCCCTTTACGCTGGTGTTGAAGTCGGTGTCCATCTTCACGCGGTTGCTGTAAAACTTAAGCTCCGGCGAATACAGCAGCGTTTCGTAGGACGCGAAGCCCGGCACTACCTCGTCCATGGCCTTTATGAAGTTGATTATATTTATCATGGCCCTGTACGGCATGGCGGCGGTTATGTCCCCCGCCACCACATCGGGCAGGGTAGGCTTTACGTTGGACTGGGCCAGCTCCTTCTGCCATGTGCGCTTGCCGTCCAGTATGTCCCCGAAGCGCTGCACCATTATGTGCCCCGCGCCCAGCATATTGGTAAGCTCGCCCACCTTCTGAGCGTAGGCTATGGGCTGGTTGAAGGGCTCGCTGAAGTTGTGGGATACAAGTATGGCGAGATTGGTGTTGTTGCTTTTTATGTCCTTGTAAGAGTGGCCGTTTACCACAGCAAGGTCGTTGTCGTAGTTTTCCTGGCTCACAAATCCGCCGGGATTCTGGCAGAAGGTGCGCACCTTATTCTTGAAGGGCTTTGGATAGCCTATGAGCTTGGACTCATAGAGTACCTCGTTTACCCGCTCCATTATCTCGTTTCGCACCTCGACCCGTACCCCTATATCCACCGTTCCGGGCTGATGAGCTATGCCGTGATCGGCGCAGAGTTTTTCCAGCCAGTCCGCACCCCTGCGGCCGGTAGCCACAACGGTATGCTTTGCCTGTACGGCGCTGCTCTCCTTGCCGTTAGTGATATACACTCCCTTACATTCCTCGCCTTCGAGTATAAGGTCGGTGCATTCCCAGCCAAACAGCATCTCTACGCCGTTGCTTTGCAGATACTTTTCTATGGCAAGGTAAAGATCCTGAGCCTTTTCTGTTCCCAAATGCCGTATCGGGCAATCCACAAGGCGAAGTCCGGCCTTTATGGCACGCTTGCGAATATCCTTTACCTCCTCGGTATTACCTATTCCCTCCACCCTGGTGCTTGCTCCGAATTCAAGATAAATCTTATCCGCATAATCTATCGTTTCCTGCGCAACGTCCGTTCCTATGAGACTTGGCAGGTCGCCTCCCACCTCGCAGCTCAGCGACAGCTTACCGTCAGAAAACGCGCCCGCGCCGGAAAAGCCCGTAGTAATGTGGCAGTATGGCTTGCAGTTCATGCAGCGGCCGGTCTTCGCTTTCGGGCAGCGGCGGTTCTCGATAGCCTGTCCCTTTTCCACGATCAGTATGCTCTGCCCGCTTCCCTTGCGCAGCATTTCAAGCGCGGTGAATATGCCCGCCGGTCCCGCGCCGATTATCACTACGTCTTTTTTCATTGGCAATACCTCCGTCATTAAAAAATTAAGCCGGCAAAGCGCCCTTTAAAATTGGCCTTGCCGGTTGTTGACTTATGTTCCGGCCCCTGTTTTATACGCGGGGATCCTCGGTTCAGCAGGCGTCGCCCAGCTCAGGGGGCGGAAGCTGCTCCTTCTGTTTTCTGTACCCGAACACCGGAGGCGCCTTCTTTTCGATGACGTCTTTGGTTATGGTACAGCTCTTTATATCGTTCCTTGAGGGTATGTCGAACATGATGTCCAGCATTACGTCCTCAAGTATGGCTCTCAGACCTCTGGCGCCTGTCTTGCGCTCTATGGCGAGATCCGCAACCCTCTCCAGCGCGTCCTCGTCAAACTTAAGCTCCACGCCGTCCATCTCGAACAACCGCTTATACTGCCGGGTGAGGGCATTCTTCGGCTTTGTGAGTATGTCTATCAATGCCTTGCGGTCAAGCTGATGCAGCGTGACTATCACGGGCATTCTTCCCACGAATTCCGGTATAAGGCCGAACTTGAGCAGATCCTCCGGGAGTATGTTCTTCAGTATGGAACCTACGTCCTTCTCCACCTTGCTCTGCACGTCCGCACCGAATCCCATTACGCTCTTGCCGGTGCGCTTGGTTATGATATCCTCAATGCCTGCAAACGCGCCGCCGCAGATGAAGAGTATGTTTGTGGTGTCTATCTGTATAAACTCCTGATGGGGGTGCTTACGGCCGCCCTGAGGTGGAACGCTGGCAACCGTTCCTTCCAGTATCTTAAGCAGCGCCTGTTGAACGCCCTCGCCCGAAACGTCGCGGGTTATGGAGGGATTTTCGCTCTTACGGGCGATCTTGTCGATTTCGTCGATGTATACTATGCCCTTTTCCGCACGCTCAACGTCGTAATCCGCCGCCTGAATGAGCTTGAGCAGTATGTTTTCTACGTCCTCGCCTACGTAGCCGGCCTCCGTGAGCGATGTAGCGTCAGCAACGGCAAATGGAACGTTGAGTATCTTCGCAAGGGTCTGAGCCAGCATGGTCTTACCGCAGCCGGTAGGCCCCAGCATGATTATGTTGCTCTTTTGCAGTTCCACGTCGTCCTTCTGCTTGCCGGCATTTATGCGCTTATAGTGGTTGTACACGGCGACGGCCAGCGCACGCTTGGCGGCTGTCTGACCTACCACATACTCATCGAGAGTATCGGAAATTTCCTGGGGTTTCGGTATGTCCTTGAGGTCTGTCTCCACCGTGGAGAAGTCCTCGTCTATTATTTCCTGGCAAAGCTCTATGCACTCATTGCAGATGTACACGCCGGGGCCCGCGATTATGCGATTCACCTCGTCCTGTGGCTTTCCGCAGAATGAGCACTTTATCGTGCCGGTGTTTTTTTCTTCGTTTTTCGCCATCAATTACCTCCTGGGCGGAATTATCTCGTCTATGAGACCGTAGGCAAGCGCCGCCTCGGCATCCATATAGTTGTCGCGCTCTGTGTCAGTCTGTACCTTTTCAATCGGCTGACCGGTACGCGCGGAAAGTATCCCGTTCAGTTTCTTCTTGATTTTTACCAGCTGTTCAGCCTGAATGGCTACGTCGGTGGCCTGGCCGCGCGCGCCTCCCAGAGGCTGGTGTATCATTATCTCGCTGTTGGGCAGCGCCCTGCGCTTGCCCTTTGCGCCTGCCGCAAGCAGAAAAGCGCCCATGCTTGCCGCCATGCCTATGCATATGGTAGATACATCGCATTTGATGTACTGCATGGTATCATATATCGCCATGCCCGCAGTGACGGAGCCACCGGGGCTGTTTATATACAAGCTAATGTCCTTATCCGGATCGTCCGCTTCAAGGAATAGCAGCTGAGCCACGATAAGGTTGGCAGAGTCGTCGTCGACCTCGCCGCCAAGGAACACTATACGATCCTTTAGCAGGCGGGAATATATGTCATAGGAACGCTCCCCCTTGTTTGACTGCTCTACTACCATCGGTATAAGATTCATAGTGTTCATCTCCTTTATTGTCTGAATACATCGTGCCCTTCGTTATAAATGCCTCGCCGCACGGCACGGTGCGGCGAAGCAGTACAGGTGACAATTATCGGAAGATACTCGCGCCTTACTCAGCGTCCTTCTCCTCAGGCTTTTCCTCGGTCTTCTTGGTCTTCCTGGCAGAAGCCTTCTTTGCAGGCTTCTTCTCGGCCTTCTCTACCTCTACGGCGGTATCGGTCATTACTGCCAGAGTCTTGTCGACCATTATCTGATCCGCAAAGAACTTCTTGTCGTCCTCGCTGAGGCCCTTCTTGAATTCCTCGGCCTTGTCGCCAAACTGTGCGCAATACTCATCTACCTTAGCGTTTATTTCTTCTTCGGTAGCCTTGATGTCCTCAGCCTTAGCCACGGCGTCTATCACCAGCTGGCTCTTTACCCTGCGGGCCGCATCGATACGGCTCTCCTTGCGGAAGGACTCCATATCGGTGCCGGTGTACTTCATGTAATCCTCAAGGCTGATGCCCTGCATACTCAGGCGGTAGCGGATATCGTTGAGTATGGCGTCAATCTGGCGCTCTACCATGATATCGGGTATGACTACCTCGGCGTTGTCAACGGCCTTGGCTACTACGGCGTTTTCCTTCTCGGTCTCAGCATCGCGCCTGGCCTTCTTTTCAAGCTCCTCGCGCTTTGCTGCCTTCAGCTCGTCAAGAGTGTCATATTCGGATACGTCCTTGGCGAACTCATCGTCCGGCTCCGGCAGCTCCTTTTTCTGTATGCCGTTCACCTTTACGTGGAAGGTAGCATCAGCGCCGGCCAAGGCTTCGCTGTGATACTTTTCGGGGAACTTTACCTGAATATCCCTCTCCTCGCCCGCATTCATACCTATCATCTGTTCTTCAAAGCCGTCGATGAAGGTGTGGGAGCCTATCTCAAGGGTCTGGCCCTGAGCGGAGCCGCCCTCGAACTTGATGCCGGATACGCTGCCCTCATAGTCGAGGTTTACGGTATCGCCGTTCTCAACGGGGCGCTCAACATCTACCATGCGCGCGACCTTTTCGCGCTCGCGCTCGATCTCCGCAGCCACGTCGTCATCCGTAACATTATACTCGCGCTTTTCTATTTCTATACCCTTATACTGACCCAGCTTGACCTCGGGGCGCACGGCAACCTCTGCGGTAAACACCAGATCCTTGCCGTCCAGTGGCAGGTCAACTATGGAAATGTCAGGCCTGTCGATCACTTCTATGTCGTGCTCCTTTATGGCTGCCTGATATACCTCGGGGTAGACGATATCGAACGCATCGTCGAAGAAGGCCAGCGGGCCATAGGCGTTTTCGATCATCTTGCGCGGAGCATGTCCCTTGCGGAAGCCGGGGACGTTGAACTTCTTGCCGTTGGTATGATAAGCCTTCTCAACGGCCTCCTCAAACTTCGCCGCAGGTACCTCGATAGTGATTTTCACCTTGCCGTTTTCCAGCTTTTCCAAAGTTGCCATTTATAAACCTCCGAAACCACATATATATGTGTATCAATTTGCGGGCACACCGCCATTAGCATATAATAGCATACAACATCACCGTTTGCAATGAATCATTGTGTATAAAATATAATAAAACGGAAAACAAAAACGGCGGGATACATTTGCCCGCCGTTTTTTTGTCTGTGCTTTACCTTTCGCTGCCCCAGAAGAACAGCGCGATGGTGCCGGGGCCGGAGTGGGCGCCTATAACGGGGCCGACATAGTTTATCACTATATCCTGTACGCCTGTGCGCTCACGTACCAGATTCGCCAGATACTCCGCGTCCTCGAGGCTGTCGCCGTGGCTGATGAAGATAGTCTCGTTTCTGCCCGGGAGCATGGTGGCTTCCATGCTGTCTGCCAGCGCCTTGAGGGAGGCCTTCCTTCCCCTCGCTTTTCCTACGGCTACCAGATGGCCCTCGTTATCCATGTGCATTACCGGCTTTATGCTGAGCATGGTGCCTACCGCGGCGGTGGCGGCGGAAATGCGCCCGCCCCTCTTGAGGTAGTTCAGGTCGTCCACGGTGAACCAGTGGCACATGTGCAGCTTTTCGCTTTCAACGAAGTCCCGCACCTCCTCTATGGTCGCGCCCGCTTCCTTTTTCTTCGCGGCATAGTATGTTATCATGCCCTGCCCGAGGGACGCGGCAAGCGTATCCACGGTATAGATCTTTCTGTCGGGGTACTTTTCCCTGAGCTCGCGCGCGGCGGATTCGCCGGAATTATATGTGGTGCTGAGTCCTGCGGAGAAGCCTATATAAAGTATATCCTTCCCCTCCTTGAGAAATTTTTCCATTTTCTCCTCGAAAGCAGCGGTATTCACTGCGGAGGTCTTGAGTTCCTTTCCTTCTCTCGCCAGCTTATAGAACTCCTTAAAGCCTATCTCCCGTCCGTCCAGCCAGTTGCGGTAATTTTTTCCGTCCGCCATGACCTCAAGAGGCAGCACCTCAAGGCCAAGCTGATCCGCCAGTTCCTGAGGCAGGTCGCAGGAAGAATCAGTCATTATCACATATTCTTTACTCATATAGCATCGTTCCTCCCGGTAATATTCTTTATTAACGGCAACATTATACCTTGACTTTTGGCTGTTTTCAACAAATCTGCCACAGTTCACCGATTGTTCAAATTTTAAAACTATTTATATCTATTTAAATATTTCCCTCTTGCTGAGCGCCCGGTACAGCAAATAGCCAAGCAATCCGCAGCACACGGCCTCTCCCACTGTTACCGTCAGAAAAAAGTACCAGTAGCTTCCGGGAAAGGCGTATACGTATTTGAGCACGAATGGCACTATCAATCCGTTTGACAATATAGGGAACACAGGGGCAAGCTTAGGCCTGTTCCGGAACCTGTATGTCAGGTATGCGCCTATCAGCGTCGCAAGAGATCCTATGGCCACGTCCCACGGCAGCGCGCCGGTGACGAGATTTGCTATTGCGCACCCTATGAACAGCCCCGGAACCGCGGCGCCCGTAAACACAGGCAGCACCGTCAGCGCTTCCGAAAGTCTGAACTGTATCACGCCGCCGGACAGTCCGCTGCCGACACAAGCGTCAGCACAACATATATCGCCGCTATTGCAGAGGCATATACCATGCCTCTTATATTACCCTTTATCTTCATCATAAGATTATGCTCCTTTATCCCTCTCGTTTGTTTTCCATATGGGCCTTATACTTTTTGCCCACATTCGCGCCGGAGCCCATAACTGAGCCGCGCATTATGGTATCCGCGCCGAAGCGGCCGCGTATGTCGTCCACCGCCCTATCCAGCTTTCGGGCCCTGTCTTTACCTTCATCGCAGAACATACACTGCTGGGCGTATTCCTCTTTTGTCACGTTCAGCAGCCCTATGCCGAGCAGACGAAGCGGGGTATGCTTATCCCACAGCTCATCAAACAGGCTTCGGCAAAGCTTATATATTTCGTTGGTTATATCGGTAGGCTCCGTCAGCTTTTTCTGGTGGGACCTGTTTTTGAAGTCGTTGCCCCGTATGGTGACTGACACGCCGTATGCCTTCGCCCCTTCGGAGCGCATTC
>ENA-OPDF01001014-OPDF01001014.1-human-gut-metagenome-genome-assembly--contig:-NODE-1014-length-17749-cov-2.402622_pt1 | contig 17749 bp, 9 predicted proteins | sample MGYA00241575_ERZ501501 | MGnify/ENA primary metagenome ERZ501501 (study PRJEB25962, sample SAMEA1972229) | human gut metagenome | biome: human gut; feature: human-associated habitat; material: faeces... | reverse complement strand
TAAACAGATGATTTCGTCTTGAGCGAAGAACAAGATTGGAAATTGCTGTATTCCTTTCGCGGGGCATTTGAGGTCGCCGGTACTTGGCGATACAAAGTGAGCCTTAGTACCGCTGCAGACCGAAACGAGCGAGAGCGTCCCCAGAAAGGAATACAAGCATTGACAATCTGTTCGTCAGGAAGGAAAAATCATCGTCACAACTAAAAAGAAGGAGAGATAACAAAAATGGCAAGAGTGTACAACTTTTCAGCAGGCCCTTCAGTTCTTCCTGAGGTGGTATTAAAAGAGGCAGCAGAAGAAATGCTTGATTACAAGGGAACAGGCATGAGCGTAATGGAGATGAGCCATCGATCTAAAGCCTTCGACAATATCATCAAAGAGGCAGAGAAGGATCTCAGAGATCTCATGAACATACCTGACAACTACAAGGTGCTTTTCCTTCAGGGAGGAGCTTCACAGCAGTTCGCAGCAATTCCAATGAATCTCATGAAGAATGGCGTAGCTGACTACATCATCACAGGTCAGTGGGCAAAGAAAGCATACGAAGAAGCAAAGAAATATGGAAAGGCAGTTGCAGTTGCATCATCAGCAGACAAGACTTTCTCATATATCCCAGATTGTTCAGATCTTCCAATAGATGACGATGCTGATTATGTATACATTTGTCATAACAATACTATATATGGAACAACATACCACACACTTCCTAACACAAAGGGCAAGATACTTGTTGCAGATATGTCATCAGACATTCTCTCACAGCCTGTAAATGTTGAGGATTACGGTATGATCTACTTCGGAGTTCAGAAGAACGTTGGTCCTGCAGGCGTAGTAGTGGCTATCATCCGTGAGGATCTTATCAGAGATGACGTAATGCCATTTACACCAACCATGCTCAAGTACAAGACTCAGGCAGATGCAGACTCACTCTACAACACACCTCCATGCTACGGCATCTATATCTGTGGCAAGGTATTCAAGTGGGTTAAGGAGATGGGCGGCCTTGAGGCTATGAAGGCTCACAACGAGAAGAAGGCCAAGATCCTCTATGATTTCCTCGACAGCTCAGAGCTCTTCAAGGGAACTGTAGTAAAGGAAGACCGTTCACTCATGAACGTACCATTTGTAACTGGTGACGCAGACCTTGATGCAAAGTTCGTCAAGGAGGCTACAGAGGCTGGATTTGTCAACCTCAAGGGGCACAGAACAGTAGGTGGTATGAGAGCATCTATCTACAACGCAATGCCTATCGAGGGTGTTGAGAAGCTTGTAGAGTTCATGAAGAAGTTCGAGGCAGAGAACAAGTAATATATAGTAACAGAAAAGGGAGAAAAAGACATGTCAGTAAAGATTAATTGCTTAAACCCTATCGCCAAGTGCGGTATGGAGCTTTTACCTGATACATATGAAGTAACAGACAATTTCGCAGATGCAGATGCAGTTCTGGTCAGAAGTGCATCCATGCATGATCTTGAGCTGTCAGACAACCTTCTGGCAGTAGCCCGTGCAGGTGCAGGTGTCAACAACATTCCACTTGATAAGTGCGCTGAGAAGGGTATCGTAGTATTTAACACACCAGGAGCAAATGCAAATGGTGTTAAGGAGCTTGTAGTAGCAGCACTCCTCATGGCTTCAAGAGACCTCGTTGGCGGTTACAACTGGGTCAAGGACAATGCCGCTGAGGCAGATATCGCCAAGATGGTGGAGAAGCAGAAGAAGAACTACGCAGGCAATGAGATCCTTGGCAAGAAGCTCGGTGTAATCGGACTTGGTGCCATTGGAGCAAAGGTTGCAAATGTTGCACTTAAGCTCGGCATGCAGGTATACGGATATGATCCATATGTGTCAGTAGATGCAGCATGGGGACTTTCAAAGGATGTAAAGCACATCACAAATGTAGAGGATATCTACAGAGACTGTGATTATATAACAGTTCATGTTCCAGCTCTTGACAGCACAAAGGGAATGATCAATGCAGATGCATTTGCACTGATGAAGGACGGCGTGAAGATCCTCAACTTCGCAAGAGACGTACTGGTCAACGATGAGGATATGAAGGCAGCACTCGACTCAGGCAAGGTTGCAAAGTATATGACAGACTTCCCTAACCCAGCTATAGCAGGTTACAAGAACGTGGTAGCATTCCCACATCTTGGAGCTTCAACAGCAGAGTCAGAGGACAATTGTGCAGTTATGGCTTGTAAGGAGATCAAGGCATACATCAACGATGGAAACATCAAGAACTCTGTAAACTATCCAAACGTAAACATGGGACAGTGCAGTGATGTAGCCAGAGTTACTATCTGCCACAAGAACATCCCTAACATGCTCACCCAGTTCACAGGAGTATTCTCCAAGAAGGGCGGCAATGTATCAGGAATGATCAGCAAGGCAAAGGGCGATTACGCATATTCTATCCTTGATATCGGTGTAGAGCCAACAGCAGACGACATCGCAGAACTCTCAGCAATCGAGGGAGTTGTTAAGGTAAGAGTCATAAAGTAATAAAAGATAAATAGGAGAGAAGAAAAATGAGTGACAAGTTAAAGGTAGGTATCCTTGGCGCAACAGGTATGGTAGGTCAGAGATTTATCTCACTTCTTGAGAACCATCCTTGGTTCGAGGTCGTTACAGTTGCAGCCAGCCCAAGAAGCGCAGGCAAGACATACGAAGAGGCAGTTGGTGACAGATGGAAGATGGATACACCGATGCCAGAGGCAGTTAAGAAGCTTGTAGTATACAATGTCAATGAGGTAGAGAAGGTTGCTGCCACAGTTGATTTTGTATTCTCAGCAGTAGATATGACAAAGGATGAGATCAAAGCTATAGAGGAGGCTTATGCCAAGACAGAGACTCCTGTAGTTTCAAACAACTCAGCTCACAGATGGACTCCAGACGTTCCTATGATGGTTCCAGAGATCAATGCAGATCATGCAGAGGTTATCAAGTTCCAGAAGAAGAGACTTGGAACAGAGAGAGGATTTGTTGCAGTTAAGCCTAACTGCTCTATCCAGAGTTACGCACCTGTACTTACAGCATGGATGCCATTTGAGCCATACGAGGTGATCGTGAGCACATATCAGGCAATTTCAGGAGCAGGCAAGACATTCAAGGATTGGCCTGAGATGCTTGGCAACATCATCCCATATATCGGTGGTGAGGAAGAGAAGTCAGAGAAGGAGCCACTCAGAATCTGGGGTAAGGTAGACAAGGAGAATGGTGTGATCGTTCCTGCAGAGGGAATCACTATCACAAGCCAGTGTATCAGAGTCCCAGTTTTCAACGGACATACAGCAACTGTATTCGTAAAGTTCAGAAAGAACCCTACAAAGGAGCAGCTTATCGAGGCTATGACAAGCTTCAAGGGCGCGCCTCAGGAGCTTGGTCTTCCAAGTGCACCAAAGCAGTTTATCCAGTACCTTGAGGAGGACAACAGACCACAGGTTGCTCTGGACGTTGACTTCGAGAAAGGTATGGGTATCAGCGTTGGACGTCTCCGTGAGGATTCAGTATATGACTGGAAGTTCGTTGGCCTTTCACACAACACTGTAAGAGGTGCTGCAGGTGGTGCAGTTCTCTGTGCAGAGCTTCTGAAGGCTAAGGGATATATCACAAAGAAGTAATAAATTATATGGATATTTGAAGTGTCTGTGCTAACAATATCATAAAGATTTGCCGGGATAATGTTGCTGCTATGAAATGAGCATGTTCCGGCAATTTTTTTGTTTTGCATGGCGTTATATTATGCAGTATTATTGATAACATTATGTTGACATTGCACAAACAGGTATACTAAAATTAGATTAATTGTAAATAAACCATGAATTACTAAGGGAGGTATTTTATGAGAAAAGGGAAGAGATGGCTGGCAGCGGCTGTGAGTGCAGCGATGATTGTCCAGTCACTGGCCAGTGTTGGCCCGGTTTATGCAGCGGATGATGGCGTATCCATAGCTGACACGTTTACGGATTCGTCGTTTAGAAGCTATGTGTCGAGTAATTTCGATACAGACAGTAATGGTTATCTGTCAGATGCGGAGATCTCGAATGTAACATCTATAGATGTTTCGAAGTGTTCTCCTGCTATATCAAGTTTGAATGGCGTAGAATTGTTCACCAATCTGTCAAAGCTGGATTGTAATGAGCAGTCTATAAGGAATCTTGATATAGAGAATCTTGAGAATCTTGACTGCGAATGCGGTCGAGCACTGCGTTGTTGAGATCGAGAATGAATTTGAGAATCTTGAATATATAGATGTCTCAAGTAACAGAATAGACAGTCTGACATTGCCGGTAAGTGCAGAGAAACTTACATATCTTGATATAAGTGGAAACAAGATCACAAGCCTTACATCTCTGGCTGATTACAATAATCTTGTACTGCTCAATGCCAATTCAACAAACCTTTCATCGATAGATGTCAGCAATATGAAGGGGCTTAAGGTGCTTGGCGTAAGTGGAACCACCATATCAACACTTGATCTTGGCTCAAACATGGAGCTTACAACACTTTATTGTGACAGCATGCGTTCACTGCCTGTCCTTGATGTGTCAGGTCATGAGAAGCTTAAGAATCTTTATTGTGCTGGAGCAAAGAGCGACAGTGGAGTTGTTGTTCGTTCGTCAATTACCAAGCTTGACGTATCCGGTGATATAGTCCTTGGTTCGCTTGATTGTTCAAATAGCTATGTGGCTGAGCTGAACATAGACAATACCCCGGCGCTTACAACACTTGATTGTTCTAACACGAGACTTACATCAATAGATGTGTCAAAGAACACAAGTCTTAGCTACCTTGATGTCAGCAGCAATGTTCTGGGTGCGGTGGATTTTACTGCGAATACAGCACTTAGAGAGCTTTATGTCAAGGATACTGGCATAAATAAGCTTGATGTATCTACTCTCACCAATCTGGTTAATCTTGACGCATCATCAAATTCTCTTGCAGAGCTTGATATAGCATCAAACAGTTTATTGGAGAAGCTTTATATTTCAGACAATAATATCCAGGGTATAAAGCTTGATGGTCATCCTGACCTTAAAGAACTTGAGATTGACAACAACAATCTTGTGGCCATAGATATATCAGTGTGTCCTAAACTTTATGGCGATGATGGTGTGTTCAGTTGCAGTGGGAATAGCAGGGATATAACACTTGATACTACGAACTATGATTATGATTTTAGCGATTTTTCAAAAGTCTATGGTTTGCATAAGGCGTGGTATGACTATGAACTTCCTGTTGCTGTAGATAACAACGGCAAGCCTTTAACGGATGATAATGGGGTTGAAATTCATAAACGAAACAGGAATACTACAGGATACGCAGGAATACAGGGCATAGATGCCAGCAATGAGGCGTCATCCGTGACTGGAGCTTGATGGATATATATTTACAGCGGAGCCGGATGCGGAGAAGATTACATACAATTACTATACAGGAGCAGGAATGGGGAAGGTCAAGTTCACACTCAACATTCTTAACCCGCTCAAGGTCACAGTATGGTATACAACTGATGGAAATGTTGTAAAGTCAGACAGTTCTACACTCAGCTTCAGAGTTGGTGATACGACTACACTTACAGCTACGGATGACGAAAAGAATCCACACAAGAACATAACATGGAGTTCGTCAAATGAAAGAGTTGCACAGATAGACAGGGAGACAGGAGAACTGACCTGTGTTTCGGCGGGAACAGCTCAGATTAACATTCTGCTGAATGATCGTGCTATAGGATATGTGAATATGGAGTGTCACAAGCCTGTTACCGGACTTTATCTTGTAGATCAGAACGAGAAGGATGATGCAGGCAACCAGATAACATACGAGAATGGCGCAGTCATCAACATGGACTGTGGAACATATCCAAGAAATGGCTCTAAGAAGCTGGATGTAAAGTGTGTTACCGAGGATGGTCTTGCGTCCAAAGAGATATCAGGATTCACTTGTAAGGTGACTGATGCGTATGGCAAAGAAAACAATAAGGTTTTGTCGTTTAATACATCAAGTAAGACTATAACAACAAGAGGTGCAGGAATCGCATTCCTTCATTTTACATCAACTGATAATCCTGATGTAGAGACAGTAATTCAGGTAAATGTTGAACAGAGAGTAAACAGCGTGACACTTTCACAGTCTAGAATGACAATCATTGCAGGTGGAAGCAGTAATCTCGTTGCTACGGTTTCTCCAAATACTGCAGTGGAGCAGAGCGTTGTATGGTCATCATCAAATGAGAGCATTGCTACGGTCGATGCCGAGGGAAATGTGAAGGCTGTCAATCCGGGAGAAGCTGATATCATATGTACATCTGTTGATACTGAGCAGGTGTACGGCAAGTGTCATGTGACTGTACAGCCTCCTGTAAAAGGTTTGACTCTCAATATGAACAGTGCAGAATTGCTGCTCGGAGCAGATACGGAAAGCAGAACAGTATCACTTGAGGCTGTTATCGATGCGGATGATGCAAGTATTTACAAGAATTTGAAGTGGACATCGTCAGATACAAACGTTGCTTCGGTGTCATATAGTTCAACAGATAAGACAAAGGCTACAGTTACTGCCAGATCAGCAGGAACTGCTGTTATCAGATTTTCAATTTCAGATGATGAGTATGTGGATTGCAACATTACAGTAAAGCAGAGAGTTACAAGCCTTAGAATAAACAGAGACAAGACAACAATATATGCTGGTGATACACTGCAGGTAACAAGCACTGCATCCCCTGCAACTGCATCGAATCAGGAAGTCATCTGGGCATCATCAGACGAGAGTGTTGCAAGCATTGACAAGGATGGTTTGATAACAGCCCTCGACAGAGGAACCACAGTTATCACAGCTACAGCAGTTGATGGAAGTGAGAAAACAACATCATTCACTCTTACAGTAAAGAAGTATGTAAGTGCTATAACACTTGACAAGGATAAGCTCACTCTGTATGTGGGTGAACGAGGAACTGTTAAGCAGACCGTACTTCCAGAAGATGCAAATGACAGAAATGTTATATGGCAGTCAAGTGATCCGGGTGTTGCAACAGTATCAAACGGAACAATAACAGGTGTTAAAGCCGGAACAACAAACATAACATGTACAGCTAGAGATGGCAGTGGAGTATCAAAAACATGTGAAGTTACAGTAGTCCAGCAGATATCATCAATAGTATTGGGTGAGAGCACTAAGACTGTGAATGTAGGTGATAAGTTTACCCCGAATGTGACTCTCAATCCGGAGAATGCTTCAAAAACAGAGCTGAAGTGGACAAGCTCGAGTGAAGCAGTAGCATCTGTAGATCAGAATGGAGAGGTAACAGCAAAATCCCGAGGTACAGCGACAATCACATGCGAGGCTGTCGAAGGCATTGAAGGAAGAAAGGCCAAGGCAGCTCTCAGACTTACAGTTAACCAGCCGGTTACAGGAATAAAACTTAATCAGACAAAACTGAATCTGTTTGTGGGTAAACAGGGCAGAATAACATCGACTGTAGCTCCTGCTAACGCAAATAACAGAAATGTTGAGTGGACAACTTCTAACAGCAAGGTAGCAACTGTAAACAATGGTACTATCACAGCAGTATCAAAGGGAACAGCAGTTATCACATGTAAGGCTAAGGATGGAAGCGGCAAGCTTGCAAAGTGTACTGTTACGGTTTCACAGCCTGTAACATCCATCAAGCTCAATGCAACAAACAAGACTATCAAGAAGGGTGCGACATTCACACTCAAGGCAACTGTAGGTCCTGCAGCGGCAAACAATAAGGCGGTTACATGGTCATCATCGAACACCAAGGTTGCAACAGTTTCGTCAACAGGAGTTGTCAAGGCTGTTGGAAAGGGTTCGGCAGTTATCACATGTAAATCAAAGGACGGAAGCAATATTACTGCCAAGTGTACAATCAATTCAGTTATTATGGTTTCTTCAATCAAGTTAAACAAGAAGACAGCAACCATAAAGAGAAAGGGAAAGATAACACTCAGGGCAACAGTAGGTCCTGCAACTGCAAACAACAAGGCAGTTACCTGGGTTTCTTCAAATAAGAAGATCGCCACTGTAACAACAAGAGGAACAGTAGTAGGTAAGAAGAAGGGCCGTGCGGTAATTAAATGTAAGGCTAAGGATGGCAGTGGTAAGTACGCAAAGTGTACAATCATAGTAAAATAAAAATATAACAACATACAGTTGGGAGATATGATCTTAATCGTCAGGCCTGCAAAACAGGTCTGACGGTTTTTTACGTATATTGTTCTTTGCTGTTCTTTATTTTTATTTAACGTTAAAAAATGTTGTAAGCAAATAGCAATTGTGATAAACTATTAGAAAAATTGATTTCATTTACATGGAGGCATTTATAGATATGAAGAAGCTTATTTTAGTTACATCACCACCAGCATGTGGAAAGACATTTATTTCAAAGCAGGTTGCAAAGGCACTTCACAATTGTGTATACCTTGACAAGGATACACTTATCGTGCTTTCAAAGCAGATATTTGTAGTTGCCGGACAGGAGTACAACCGTTCATCAGACTTCTTCCAGAAGGAGATCAGAGATTACGAGTATTACTGTGTGCTGGATCTTGCATTTGAGGCATTGGATTACAATGATACAGTTCTCATCAATGCTCCGTTCACAGAGGAGATCAGAGATGATGAGTATCTTGACAATCTTCGCGCTAAGCTTGCAGAGAAAGATGCAGAGCTCTTCGTTATCTGGGTAAATACAAGAAAAGATGTATGTCATGAGAGAATGATCAAGAGAGCTTCAGACAGGGATACATGGAAGCTTGAGCACTGGGATGAGTACATCAACAGCCAGAACTTCAATCCGCCTACAAACATCAAGGATCTCTTCATATTCGAGAACTCATCAGAGGAGGAATATGAGGATTCGATCAAGAAGGTTGTCAAGGCTGTAAGAGGTTAATTGGCACATACAATAAAATATTTATGACAGGAGTAGAGAATATGGCAACAATCAGAAGTTTTAGAGCCTATAGACCGAGACCAGATGTTGCAGGCAGAGTAGCTGCCTTGCCATACGATGTGTATAACCGTCAGGAAGCAGAGATAGAGGTCAAGCGCGAACCATTATCATTTTTGAAAGTGGACAGAGCAGAGACATCCTTTGGACCAGATGTGGATACATATGCTCCATGTGTATATGATAAGGCTGGTCAGCTGCTTCAGGGCATGATAGATGATGGAACATATATCATGGAGCGCAGACCAGTCTATTATATTTATGAGCTTATCATGGATGGCCGGCATCAGACAGGACTCGTGGCATGTTCTTCTATAGATGACTATATGAATGGAGTCATCAAGAAGCATGAGAATACCAGAGAGGACAAGGAGATAGACAGAATAAAGCATGTCGAGGCATGCGGAGCGCAGACGGGACCTATATTCCTTGCGTACAGAGCGATAGATAAGGTTGACGAGATCATCGATAGAGTGAAGAAGGGTGATAAGTTGTACGGCTTCACATCACCTGACGGGATCACTCACAACGTATGGATAATAGATGGCCAGGAAGATATAGACACCATCAGAGCTGCATTTGAAGGAGTGGACGATATCTATATAGCGGATGGACACCACAGGGCGGCATCGGCCGTCAAGGCGGGAATCCATATGAGAGAGAAGAATCCGGGATATACCGGGGATGAGGAATTCAATTATTTCCTCTCTGTACTTTTCCCTCATGACCAGCTTATGATCATGCCGTACAACAGAGTGGTAAAGGATCTCAACGGACATGACAAGCAGGAATTCATGGATGAGGTTTCAAAGATATTTGATGTGACAGCCAGTGATGTTCCGGTGGAACCACAGGTCAAAGGACAGGTGGGAATGTACATGGATGGAAGCTGGTACAGACTGGATGTCAGAGAAGGTATTGTTCCGGATGATGTCGTGGGCAGACTTGACGTATCGGTACTTCAGGACAATGTGCTTGCACCGATACTTGGAATACAGGATCCGAGAACTGATCAGAGGATCATGTTCGTAGGTGGAATCAGAGGACTTGCAGAGCTTGAGCGTCTGGTGGATGGAGGAATGGCGGTTGCATCGATGTATCCGACATCCATCACTGAACTGTTCGACATTGCAGATGCGGGACTTCTCATGCCTCCAAAGTCAACGTGGTTTGAGCCAAAGCTCAGAAGCGGAATATTTATACACAAGATAGACTAACATTAGGAGAAGGGGTTTTATGGAGATATTTGTATTGAAATCAGATGAGGTTGCAGCGATAACAAGGGGTACGCATGGCAACCCTCATCATATTCTTGGTATGCACCAGTGTCTTAATGACTGCTATGTAAATGCATACCTTCCGAGGGTTACGGCTGCGTTTGTTCTCAGGATAAATGAAGAAACGGGCGAGCCGATATTTAAATATCCTATGACCGAGATAGGTTCACAGGGATTTTTTACGGTGAAGATCGAGGATAGCGGGGCATTTGCATATAAGCTCATAACAGAAGGCGAGCAGGCGGCTGAATTCTATGATCCGTATTCATTCGGATACAGCGTGGATCCGGTCAATGTCATGAAGGTGGTAAATGGAGACGATGGAATATTGTCGGATTTCCATGTAAAGGATCTGTTTGGAGCAAGACAGATCACGCTCGATGGTGTACAGGGTGTATCGTTCTGCATGAATATGCCGGGGGCAACCAGGGTCAGTGTGGTCGGAGATTTCAACGGATGGGATGGACGCGTGAATCCTATGAGAAGGATTGACTACACTGATATGTTTGAGCTGTTCATTCCGGGCGATCTCATGAATACCAGATACAAATTCGAGGCATTATACAGAGATGGAAATACAGATATATTTGCAGACCCTTATGCTGAGGTGTATGAGGTGGCACCGGGAAATGCATCGGTACTTGCAAAGCTTGAGTATAGCTGGTTAGACTCTTCATATATGAAGAAGAGAGGCAGTGTATCTGCCCCGGTAAATATATATGAGGTCCACATGCCGACATGGAAGAGAAACTCAGATGGATATCCTCTTAACTATCTCGAATTTGGCAAAGAGGCTGCCATGTACGTGAAGAATATGGGATACAACTACATACAGTTTATGCCACTTATGGAATATAGAGATGACAATGGCTGGGGCTATGATACCGTGGGAATGTTCGCTCCGACATCGAGATTTGGAACACCTACGGAGTTCATGGCTATGGTCGACCATTTCCACAGCAAGGGAATAGGCGTTATCATGGATATGGTATCTGTGAGGGATGTGGATTGCATCGCATATTGGATAGACACATATCATCTGGACGGAGTAAGGCTGGAGGACGAGGAACTTATCAGAGCATTGAGAACAACCCTCGGCACTGCAGGCGATGCTGTCATGACAGATCTCAGGTGGAATAATGAAGCTGTGTCCAGAGTGACAGATTTCATGATGATACCTCCAGTGAACAGAGGAAGCTTTACGGATTATACATGTGGTATACCATTTGACGAGAATGATGATACCGTATGGGCGCTCAGCCATGATGAGGTTGCATATGAGCGTGGAAGTTACGCATCCAAGATGTCGGGTGGCTATGAGGACAAGTATGCTGATCTCAGACTTCTGTTTGGTCTCACCATGTCACTACCGGGAAGAAAGCTGACGTTTATGGGACAGGAATTAGGCGGATTTGCCGGGTTTGACGGAAGAACCCAGATCGACTGGTCGGTTCTTGAGTTCGATGCAAACAGCTATTTTCAGAAATATATAAAGGAACTCAACAAATTATACGATACAAAGAATGCTCTGTGCGGTGATGGCAGGGACCTTGCCGGCAGTGCACTTGATATACAGGAGAAGGGACAGGTAATATCATTTGTAAGACATGGTTTGGATGTCGCAGATGATGTGTATATTGTCTGCAACTTCGGACTTAAAAATGTGACAGGATATAAGCTTCCGGTTGAGACGGATGGAAAGTACAGAGAGATCTTCTCAAGTGATAACCTGAAATACGGAGGCGAGGGCAACAATAACAAAGGATATGAGACTGCTGCGGATGGCGTGATAGAAGTGAGTGCTCCTGCACTGTCATTTGCAGTGTTTGCCCATGTAAAATAGGAGGAATAGACATTTATGCTATTGATTGGTGATCTGTATAACATGGCGGCTGATACTGCGACCACAGAGAGTGTGGTCGGGGATGCGGTGAAGGAGGCCACGGATCAGGTAAGTATCGTAGGGCAGTATATCCAGAAGCTTACAGACTGGTGTATGTCCAAGCTTGGCAGTATAGTTGTGGCTGTCATATTCATGGTCGTCTGCTTCAAGCTGGTGAAGTTGCTGCTCAGGATACTCAGGAAGAGTTTTGAGAGGTCAAAGCTGGATCCAAGCGTTGCTGGTTTTTTCATATCTGCGGTCAAGATTGTTCTGAATGTGTTGATCGTGCTCACTGCGGCGAGCATTGTGGGATTTCAGATCACTTCATTTATAACTATACTAGGCACAGCGGGGGTTACCCTCGGACTTGCACTTCAGGGAAGTCTGTCGAATCTTGCGGGCGGCTTGTTGATTCTCATATTAAAACCATTCAGGGTCGGTGACTATATTGTGGAGAACAATACCCACTGCGAAGGAACAGTCGTGTCCATAGACATATTCTATACAAGGCTGATAACTTTCGACAACAAATCAGTCGTCATACCGAATGGCAACATATCCAACACATCCCTTGTGAATGTGACAGAGCATGATATGAGGAGGGTGGATATACCATTTTCTGTTGCGTATGATTCTGATATGGAGAAGGTCAAGAGGGTTACCATTGAGACCATTAAGGATGTGGATGGTTATCTTCCGGATGAGCAGATTCTGTTCTATATAGATGAATTTGCAGACAGTGGGATCAATATGTATGTGAAGTTCTATGCGACGATAGAGAAGTTCTTTGATGCCAAGTGGGATGCCATGTGGAAGCTGAAAAAGGCATTTGACGAGAATGACATAGAGATTCCATTTAATCAGATGGATGTACACATGAAATAAATACTCAATAATCCACATATGATGTCTGATTTCTTGCAAAAATAAAAGCAATCGAGTATAATCATGTGGATGTAGATATCAAAGACCGTGTATTTAGTATACATGGTCTTAATATAAATTTGTTTAAGGAGTGATTGATATGACAAAGATTGATATTATCTCAGGCTTCCTTGGAGCTGGCAAGACAACGTTGATCAAGAAACTTATTGAGCAGGCATTTAAGGGAGAGAAGCTGGTTCTCATAGAGAACGAGTTTGGTGAGATAGGAATCGATGGCGGTTTCCTGAAGGATGCCGGCGTTCAGATCACAGAGATGAACTCAGGTTGTATCTGTTGTTCACTGGTCGGAGATTTCGGTACTGCACTTAAGCAGGTTATCACAGATTACACACCTGACAGGATCATCATTGAGCCATCAGGAGTTGGCAAGCTGTCTGACGTTATCAAGGCAGTAAAGGATGTATCAGGAGATCTTGATGTAGAGCTCGACAGCTACACAACAGTTGCCGATGTGTCAAAGGTTAAGATTTATATGAAGAACTTTGGCGAGTTCTTCAACAACCAGATCGAAAGTGCTAACACTATCATCTTGAGCAGAACACAGACTACTACACAGGACAAGATAGAGAAGGCTGTAGCCATGATCAGAGAGAAGAACGATCATGCAACCATCATTACAACTCCATGGGATGAGATCGATGGAGCAGCCATCAGAGAGGCTATGCAGAACTACAAGTCTCTTGAGGAGACAATGATGGATGAGGCTAAGAAGGGACATGATCATGACCACGACCACGGCGATGAGTGCACATGTGGCTGTCACGACCATGACCATCATCACGACCATGAGCATCATCACGACCACGATGAGCACGAGCATCACCACGACCACGATGACCACGATCATCATCATGATCACGACCATGGCGATGAGTGTACATGTGGCTGCCATGACCATGATCACCACCATCATCATGCAGATGAGGTATTTACAAGCTGGGGCAAGGAGACACCACACAAGTACAATGAGGACAAACTCAGAGAGATCCTTGACACTCTGGCTGACACAGAGAAGTACGGTGTTATCCTCAGAGCAAAGGGTATCGTACCTAGCGATGCAGGTGAGTGGCTGTACTTTGATCTTGTACCAGGCGAGTTTGAGGTCAGAAAGGGCAAGGCTGACATCACTGGTAAGCTTTGCGTAATAGGAAGCAAGCTTAAGGAGGACGACCTTGCAGAACTGTTCGAGGTTTAAGCAGGTTGTTCTATGATAAGGAGTTAATATGATGGGACGTCAGAATAAAGAGATACCTGTATATGTGTTCATGGGATTCCTTGAGAGCGGTAAGACAACATTTGCCAAGGAGACCCTGATGGACAGAGGCTTTACAGGTGGAGCCAAGACACTTCTTCTCGTCTGTGAGGACGGAGAGGAGGAGTATGATCTTGAGGCTCTGAAGAAGGCTAATATATATACAGAGTTCATAGAGGAAGATCAGCTCACCACAGACCATCTCCTTGACCTTCAGGACAAATACAATCCGGAACAGGTCATGATCGAGTACAATGGTATGTGGAAGCTCGATAAGATATTTGAGATAAGGGTTCCAAAGGGATGGACGGTTGTCCAGGTTATCTCATTTGTGAATGCGGAGACATACGATGTGTACTCACAGAACATGAAGGCAACCATGGTTGAGCAGTTCAACAGTGCGGACATGGTCATCTTCAACAGATGTGATAAGAATTCCAAGATCCCTGAGTGGAGAAGATCCATCAAGGCGGTGAACAGAAGAGCGCAGATCATCTTTGAGATGAAAGATGGCTCCATTGCACCTGAGACAAATGAACCTGAGGATCTGCCATACGATGTGAGCGCAGATGTGATAGAACTGCCGGATGACGATTTCGGTATCTGGTATGTGGATGCATCTGACATGAAAGAGAGATACGACGGCAAGAAGATCCACTTCAAGGCCATGGTATTTAGACCAAAGCAGTACGGCAGCAATGCATTTGTTCCTGGAAGATTCGCCATGACATGTTGTGTTGAGGATATCCAGTTTGTCGGATTCAAGTGCTATTATCAGGGTGCTAAGAATCTTGTGGACAGACAGTGGGTTGATGTCACAGCCAAGATAGGCTACGAGTATTACCCAGATTTTGAAGGTGAAGGACCTGTTCTCACAGCAGAGAAGGTCACGCTCACAAGTGCGCCTGATGAAGAGGTAGTATATTTCAGTTAAGAGTTGAGCAGCTCCCTGAATACATGATATTTGATGTATCCGGGGAGCTTTTTTTGCGCGGCCGGGGAATGCCGGAAGAGCTTTGACGTGTCCTTACGAAAGTGTAAGTTGCGTTATTTACCGGCAGAATTTATTATAAGTTTAGTGTAAAAAATAAAGTCAAATTGGAAGGAAAGACTTATGATCAGATCGGCGAAACTTGCGTGTGGCGGTGCGGTTGCACTTATGCTGCTTGGAGGTATGATCTGTCCAGCTATGGCGGAAACGAACACAGATAGTGCATATGGACGGGTTGAACAGAGGATAATTGAAAATAACCCTGATTTTGATATACAGCTAAAGTATGGACTCAATGGATATGCGGTAAATGACAGAGGCAGTGTTATCAGGCTGGATATTGTGTGCGACACAGATTTTGCGGGAAATGTGTCTGTACAGACGAGCTATTCCGAAGGCTTTGGCACGAAGAATATGACATATGCCAGAGATGTGGAATTAAAGGCAGGAGAAAATACAGAGCTGGAATTCTGTGTCGATAATATGGGCTCCGGTATAGCAAAGGTTGAGATCAAGGACAGTGACGGAGAGCTGGTGTACTCAGAGCGGGATTCACTGAGTATAGAGGGCAATGATATGGTAGTTGCGGTGGGCGTGATGAGTGACAGACAGGATGCCATGTCTTATATAGAGGATGTCTCCATGGACAATGTGTATGATAATGCAAAGGTAGAGACTGTTGCATTATCACCCTCAGACATTCCTGAGTCCGAGGAGGGACTGGAGGCTATAGAGTACCTGTTGGTGGATGATTATGATCTGTCGGGATTGTCAGAGAAGCAGAGTGCTGCCATAAAACAATGGGTGTACAGTGGTGGAGCTATGATACTGGCCAAGTCGTCAGATGAAAATGAACTCAGCAGCTTTGACGGCGATTTTGTCTCCGCTGTGAATGACACACAGAAGGTACATGAGCTGGACGGCTCAGATGGATACTATCTGAATATGGGATATGGCCGGATCGTGGTGCTCCCGTATTCGCTTGCACAGACGGATGAGAAGGATAAGACTGCCCAGGCGCAGGCTGCTCTGGAGGCAGGCTTTACGGATATGACACAGAACTGGATCAATGGAGGCTGGTATTATGGTGGCACATATTATGGATATGATGTGGCAAATGCAGCCAACAAGAGAAGCACCCCGTCACCTGTTGTCATTATGCTCGTGCTGATCATATATATCATTGTGTGTGGTCCTGTGGCGTACATCGTCCTCAGCAGGCTCAAAAAGAAGGAGCTCATATGGGGAGTTATCCCGGTATGTGCAATTATCGGTACAGGTGCCATATATATGGTAAGCCTCAAGTACAGAGTTACAAAGCCTATCGGACTTACATTTGTGGCTGCGGATATAAGCGGTGATACCAAGCGGGAGGATGCATATTCATATATAATAGGCGGCAGATCAGGCAAATACAAGATAGACATCAACAGCAAATATTCCAACATCGAGATGGATGATTCCATGGAATCCAGCTTTTATGACAATCTCAATGCGGTAAAAAATGATGGAAAAGATGGCGTTACACTGAATTATTACAGCAATCGTTCATTTGGCACTATATCAGCTAATGCAAGCTTTGCTGGAAGCAACGATATTGGAAGGATTCGGAAGAATTTGACATTATATACAGATGGCTTTGAGGGAACATTGACAAATGACACCTCGTACGATGTGGAGAATCTTGTGGTCATGTCCGAGGGATATTATTACGTTGCTGATGTCCTGAGAGCGGGAGATACCATACGGATAAGCAGGAAGAATACCCACAAATTTGACGGCGGCTCCATACTTGACGGAATGAGATCATATTACACGAAGAAGTATGGTGAGGATTATTTCGGAGATGATGAATCGTCGGCGGAATGGTCCAGAAATTATTACATGCAGCTCCGGCTTGCCCAGTACAGTAGACTCGCTGCAGATGACGGCGACGATGCTGTCGCTCGCCTCGAAGAAGGCGATCGCCATCTATCCGGGTCCGTCGAGCCTGTACCGGGGCGTCGACATGAGCAATGCCGACAACGTGCGTCTGGCCGGCATGATTGGCGCCGACGAGGGCAAGGCGAAGTCGCTGGGCAAGACGATGACCATAGTGCTGCTGCCGGCGGGATTCGACAAGGACGCGAAGCGGGAGCTCAACCTGAGCCAGAGCGAGCGTGCCGCGCTGAGCCTGATGCAGAAGGTCTCCAAGCGCGTCGGATCTCCCGTGTTCGATCTGGACGGCATGAAGCGGCATTGCGAGGACTGGAAGAACGGGTACAAGGCGCTGAACCTGTTCACCGAAGCGTGCTCGTCCGAGTTCGCGATGCTCGGAGCGACGCGCAACGGCGGCACGCTGGCCAGCTGGATGGGCGGCCTCGGCGCCGCGCTGGCGCTGGTCTCCGGCATCATCGCGGTGTTCGGCGGTAATATCGCACTGGCACTG
>ENA-OPDF01000969-OPDF01000969.1-human-gut-metagenome-genome-assembly--contig:-NODE-969-length-18423-cov-2.807818_pt1 | contig 18423 bp, 15 predicted proteins | sample MGYA00241575_ERZ501501 | MGnify/ENA primary metagenome ERZ501501 (study PRJEB25962, sample SAMEA1972229) | human gut metagenome | biome: human gut; feature: human-associated habitat; material: faeces... | reverse complement strand
CCCGCTTGGGGCAGGGCGCTTTCGAGGTTCCGCTTGAGTTCCAGAAAGACGAGATCGTCCTCTTGGCCCTTGACCGCCATGATATAGTAGACGTCCCCGATGCCGGCTTGGATGTCGCCGTTGGTGATGGCGTTGATTTTTATGGCGTACTGGTTGGCGACGCAGCCGGGGAGCAAAAGGCACGCCGCAAGCAGGGCGTACAGGCAGGGCCGTGGAAACGTCATGGATATGGCCTCCGGGGGAATGCGGCGTTGCCGCGTTGTCGAGCCTTGGCAGCCTCCGGAATTCCGCCTTGGGCGGGGTTTTGTTCCGGGAGGGATGGGGGTACGCTGCGGGGATGCCTTGGCGTCACCTGCGGCTGGGCGGGGCGCACAGGGCTCCGCCTTTGCGAAAGGCTTTCGCTCGTTACGCTCGGCCCCCTCTATCATCCTCTCATGCCTGTGACAATCAGGCGGGGAGGGCGGCGTTTCCTCCGCGTTCTTTCTTGACAACCGCGTAACCTTGAAGCACAATTTTTCGATTACACTTTGGTGTGGATATATAAGGAGCCTGTCCATGAGCGATTACAAAAAGAGCCTGAATCTTCCCGATACATCCTTTCCCATGAAAGCCAATCTCACCCAGCGTGAACCCGAAATGCTGCGCTGGTGGGAAGAGAACAATATTTACGGAACCATGCTGGAAGCTTCGGGCAGCCGGGGCTCTTTTCGTCTGCACGATGGCCCGCCCTACGCCAACGGCGCCATTCACGTCGGCCACGCGATCAACAAGATCCTCAAGGACATGATCCTCAAGGAAAAGACGCTCGAAGGCTTCCAGGCCCCCTATGTGCCGGGCTGGGACTGCCACGGCATGCCGATCGAGGTGCAGATCGAGAATAACATAAAAAGTTTTATTTTTGTGATTAAAAGTCGCAAAAATAAACCTGAATGATGAAAAGACAACTCCTTCTTGCGCTTCTGGCGGCGGGCCTCGCCGCTGCACCCGGCTGTGCCGATAAGCGGGATGCGGTTCCCGGCATCCGGATCACGCCGTCGATCAAATGGCGTCCTCGGGTTCTGGGAGAATCCGTACCGCACGATGCGCCACGACACGGAAGCCGCCGAAATCCGCGCGCTCAAGGGCGTTGTCGAAAGGGGCTACGTCTACCGCGGCCTCAAGCCCGTCAACTGGTGCTTCGACTGCCAGAGCGCGCTCGCGGAAGCGGAAGTCGAATATAAGGACGTCGAGTCCTACACGATCGACGTCGCCTTCCGGCTCTGCGAAGAAGACGAAGCCCGCACCGCTGAAGCCTTCTCCGTGAAGCTCGAGAAGCCCTGCTTCATCGTTATCTGGACGACGACCCCGTGGACGCTGCCGAGCAGCTCCGCCGCATTGAAGCCCGCAGCGGCCCGGAGAAGCTCCGGATGTTCCGGGATCGCTGGATCCCGCTGGAGGAGTCCTATTTCACCGCCTTTGACCTGCCCGCACGCTGCGATATGGCGCTGAAGGGGTAAGATACGCAAAAAAAGAAAGCCCAAAAGGGCTTTCTTTTTTTGCATATATCCGTTTACCGGGCGTTGTAGGCGGCGATACCCTTGGCCAGCAGGTCCATGGCGCGCTCCAGGTCCGCCTGCTTCAGCACATAGGCGATGCGGATCTCGTTCTTGCCCTTGCCGGGGGTGCCGTAGAAGGGCTCGCCGGGGGCGAACATCACGGTGTCGCCGTTGTCCTCGAACTCCTCCAGCAGCCACTTCTGGAAGGCGTCGGCATCGTCCACAGGCAGGGCGGCCATGATGTAGAAGGCACCGCGGGGACACTCGCAGACCACGCCGGGTATCTCGTGCAGCTTATTGACCACCGTATCGCGGCGGCGCTTGTACTCCTCACGGACGGCGGCAAAGTAGTCGGGGCCGACGGTGTACAGCGCGGCAGCGGCCACCTGGTCCAGTGTGGGCACGGACAGACGGCACTGGGCGTACTTCATGGCCTGCGCCATCAGCTCCTTGTTGCGGGAGATCATGCAGCCGATGCGGGCGCCGCAGGCGGAGAACCGCTTGGAGACGGTGTCGATGACGATGACGTTCTCGGCCGCGTCCTCGAACTGGCCCATGGATTGCAGCGGCTCGCCGGCGTAGACGAACTCGCGGTAGGCCTCGTCGCCGATGATGAACAGGTCGTGGGCCTTGGCCACGTCCACCAGCATACGCATCTCCTCCGGCGTCAGGACGGCGCCGGTGGGGTTGCCGGGGTTGGTGACCATGATGGCGCGGGTGTGCTCGTTGATCTCCGCCTCGACCTTGGCGCGGTCGGCGTAGTGGTAGCCGTCGTGGGGAGAGGTGGGAATGGGGTGGATCTTCGCGCCGCAGGTGTAGGCCATGGTATTGTAGTTGGGGTAGAAGGGCTCGGGGATGAGGATCTCATCGCCGTCATCCAGGATGCAGTTCATGGTGATCTGCAGCGCCTCGCTGCCGCCGTTGGTGATGAGGATATCACCGGCATCGAAGTGCATACCCAGATCGGCGTAGTACTTGCGGATGGCCTCGATCAGCTCCGGGATACCGGGGGACGGGGCATAGGCCAACACCGGCAGGTCAAAGTGCTTCACCGCATCGAAGTACGCCTTGGGCGTTTCGATATCCGGCTGACCGATGTTCAGATGATAGATCTTCCTGCCCTTGGCCTCCGCCGCCACCGCGTAGGGGTGGAACTTCCGCATGGGGGACAGGCCGCATTTCAAGACCTTGCTGGAAAACTTCATGGTGGTTCCTCCTTATCTCTTTCTCGTGTATCGTAATAGTAGCGCTTTTTCGCGGAAGTTGCAAGAGCAACTTGAGAAAAAGGCCGCCTAAAGGCGGCCTTCTGTATTGTGCTCAGCTCATCTGCTTGCGGCGGCTCAGGTTCACGGTGCCGTCGGTCATAGAATTCAGGGAGTCCAGGCTGCGGCCGGTGCCCTCGGCCACGCAGGAGATGGCGCCCTCGGCCACCACGGTGTGGATGCCGGTGCGGGCCTCGATGAGTTTATCAAAGCCGTCCACCAGGCTGCCGCCGCCGGTCATAACGATGCCGTTGTTGGAGATGTCGGCCACCAGCTCGGGCGGGGTGCGCTCCAGCACACCGTGGACTGCCTCGAGGATGCGCTCTACCGGCTCCTCGAATGCCTCCAGCATCTCGGTGGAGCTGACGTTGATGACCTTGGGCAGACCTGTCACCAGGCAGCGGCCCTTGATCTCGATGGACGTCTCCTGCTCCTTGGGGAAGACGCAGCCGATCTGCATTTTCATCAGCTCGGCGGTGCGCTCGCCCACCAGCACGTTGTGCTTGCGACGCATATACTTGACGATGGCCTCGTTGAACTGGTCGCCGGCCACCTTGATGGAGGCGCTCTCCACCACGCCGGAGAGGGAGATGACGGCGATGTCGCTGGTGCCGCCGCCGATATCCACCACCATGTGGCCGTCGGGCTTGGAGATGTCGATTCCGGCGCCGATGGCCGCGGCCACAGGCTCCTCGATCAGATACACACGGCGGGCGCCCGCCTGGATGCCGGCGTCCACCACGGCACGCTCCTCGACCTCGGTGATGCCGGAGGGCACGCAGATGATGACGCGGGGCTTGAACAGCTGGAAGCCGCCCACCACCTTGTGCAGGAACTCGCGGAGCATACGCTCGGTCATGTCGTAGTCGGAGATCACGCCCTCACGGAGGGGACGGATAGCCACAATGTTGCCGGGGGTACGGCCCAGCATGGCCTGAGCCTCGGCGCCCACCTTCAGAAGCTTGCCGGTATTCTTGTCAATGGCCACCACGGACGGCTCGTTCAATACGACGCCCTTGCCCTTTACGTACACCAGTACGGAGGCGGTGCCCAGGTCGATGCCGATATCTTTTGCAATGGAACACATACTACTGCACCTCTATCTTGTCTTTCGTTTCGGGCGGGTGCGCCCGTTACCCTCTGATTTATCTATTATACCGATTGAGAAAGAATATTGCAACTGCGAAATGAAAATCGCGGTATTTTCTGTATTCTATACGGAAATGCCGAAGTCCATACCTCAATTATCACGGGCCATGGCCAGCGTCAGGCAGACCACGTCCGCCGCCCCGGCGGCTTTCAGCACCCGGACGCACTCGGTGAGCGTGGCGCCGGTGGTGATGATGTCGTCGATGAGCAGGAAGCGCTTTCCGGCGATGGCGTCCGGGTCCACCGGCTCGTAAGCGCCCAGCACATTGGCCCGGCGCTCCGCCGGGTCACCGATACCGGACTGGGCCGGGTTGTCCCGCACCTTACGCAGTGTCTCCTGTGGCTCCGTGTGCCAGTCCACGCACAGGCTGGCGCACAGCATACGCGACTGGTCGAAGCCACGCTTTTTCAGGCGCTGTTTGCTCACCGGCACCCAGGTGACGGCATCGAAGCGGTCGGCGTAGACCTCCGCCGCCTTTTCGGCCATCAGCACACCGTAGGCGTTCAGGTCCTCGATGCGCCGCTTGAATTTGAAGGCCAGAAGGGCGTCGCGGACGCGGCCCTCGTAATACAGCGGCGCGGCACATTCGCCGAAGGTGCCGGTGCGTACCTTATCGCACCGGGGCAGCGACGCCTTGCACGCCTCGCACAGCAGCTCCCGGCCCGCCACGCGCCCGCAGAAGGGGCACTTGCGGGGGAAAAAGAAGTCCAGCAAGCCACGCTGGGCCTTGTCCAATGCGTCGTTGATACTACCGTTATTGCTCATGGTATCCCTCCTTCAGTCGGCGGCGCAGGCCGCTATACCGGCGCTGCTGCTTGTTGTTGGCGGCCATCTGGGCCAGGACGGTATCGTCCCCGGCGAGGATAAGCAGCCTGCGGGCACGGGTGATAGCTGTGTACAGCACGCCGCGCACCAGCAGCGACGGCGCGGCGGACGCCGCGGCCAATATCACCGCCGGATACTCGCTGCCCTGGGATTTATGTACGGTGACGGCGTAGGCCATATCCAGCTGGCTCAGCAGGTCAGCGGTGTACACCGCCGTGCGGTCGTCAAACCGCAGGGTGATGAGCTCGCCGCCGGGGTCGATGTCCTGAATAACGCCCACGTCGCCGTTGAAAATACCGCTGCCGCCGGAGCCATCCTCCTTCTCCCACAGCACATCGTAGTTGTTCCGGGTCTGCATGACCCGGTCACCCACCCGGAACGTCATGTCGCCCCACTGCTTCTGGCGCTTACCGCGCTCCGGCGGGTTCAGCGCCGCCTGCAGGGCCCGGTTCAGCGCCGCCGTACCGCAGGGGCCCTTTCGGGTGGGGGAGAGCACCTGTATCTGCTCGGCGGGAATACCCATGTTTTTGGGTAGGCGGTCGCGGCACAGCTCCACCACCGTCTGCACCAGACGATCCGGCGCGCGGCGGCGCAGGAAGAAGAGGTCGCCGCTGCCGCTATTCTCCAGCGGCGGCAGCTCGCCGCGGTCCACGGCGTGGGCGGCGCGGATGATGGCCGACTGCTCCGCCTGACGGAACACCTGGGTCAGGGACACCGCCGGCACCACGCCGCTGCGGAGCATATCTCCCAGCACGCTGCCGGGGCCTACGGAGGGCAGCTGGTCCGGGTCGCCTACCAGCACCAGGCGGCTTCCCGGCCGCAGGGCCTCCAGCAGGGAGCGCATCAGCTCGATATCCACCATGCTCATCTCGTCCACGATGACAGCGTGGACCTCCAGCGGATCCTGTGCGTTCTTCTTAAAGGCCGTCTGGCCGGTGAGCTCATTGTAGCTCATGCCCAGGGCGCGATGGATGGTCTGGGCCTCCCGGCCCGTCACCTCGCCCAGGCGCTTGGCGGCGCGGCCGGTGGGTGCCAGCAGCGCCACATCCAGCCCCATACGCTCGTACAGAGACACGATGCCCCGCAGGGACGTGGTCTTACCGGTGCCGGGGCCGCCGGTCAACAGCAGTATACCGCCCTGGGCCGCCAGGCACACCGCCTGCCGCTGCAGAGGCGCATAGGCCACGCCCTGTTCCTTTTCGATATCGTCGATGACCTTCTCCGCCCGGGGCAGCACCTCCACCGGCGTCCGCACCAGCGACAGCAGGCGCTCCGCCACGAAGGTCTCCGCCTGGTACAGCCGGGGCAGATAGCAGCCCTGCACCCCGGCAATGGTCTTTTCCACCACGCCGAAGCCCTCGATGAGCTTGTCCAGCGCCAGCTCCAGCTCGTCCGGCGTCACGGCCAGCAGCTGCGACGTGGCGAAGAGCAGCTTCTCGCGGGGCAGGAACACATGGCCGTTGGCGGCGTTGTGCTCCAGCTCATAGGTCAGCGCCGCCCGCAGGCGGCAGGGATCGTCCCCGTCAAAGCCCAGGCTGATGGCGATCTCGTCCGCTATGGAAAAATCCACCCCGTACTGGGCCCGGGACAGGATATACGGGTCATCCCGCAGGGCCTGGATGGCCCCGTCGCCGTAGGTGCGCTGGAGGGGCATGGCCAGATACACCGGCAGGTCATACCGGGCCAGGAACTCCATCAGCTGGCGCAGGCCCGTCAGCGCCCGGAAGGCGTCGGACAGCTCCTTCGCCCTCTGGGCGGTGATGCCCTTGATGCACCGCAGGCGCTCCGGCTCCTGCTCGATGACCAGCATGGTGTCCGTGCCGAAGCGCTCCACCAGCCGCTGTGCGGTGGCGGGACCAACACCCTTGAGGATGCCGGAGGACAGGTAGGCGATCATGTCCTCCTCACGCTCCGGCATCCGGCGCTCCACGCTCTCGGCGGTGAGCTGGCTGCCGTGGACGGGATGGACGCTCCACACGCCGGTGACGGTCATGCCCTCGCCGGCGGCAGCACAGGGGATACAGCCCACCACGGTGACAGGCTCCTCCTCGCCCTCCACGGTCAGCAGCAGCACGGTATAGCCGTTCTCCTCGTTATGAAAGATGACGTTCTCTACGGTCCCCTCCACGGTCACGCGCTCGCCCATCGGCTCACCTCCCCTGTTCGGTGGTATCTTCCTCTGTATAGTACGCCGCCAGCTCCTGGGGCGTCAGCAATTTCGTGTTCATATCGGACAGCAGCGCCGCGGCGCGGCGGCCCTCGTCGGTCAGTCCGCAGTCCACCAGCAGCACCGGCAGACGGCGGCTCTGGGCCAGACGGCGCAGCGTCACATCCAGTCCCGTCCCGTCTCCGGAGACCCGGACCAGATACACCGCGTCCACCGGGCGCTCACGCCACAGCAGCAGCGATGCCGCCAGCCATATCAGCGCCGTGACGCCGATGGCCGCCAGCGCGGCAACCACGCCGTCCTGTAAAAGCTCCATGCAGCCACCCCCCTGCCCTATCCTATGCGGCAGGGGAAAGGCCGGTCACTTCAGGTATTTTTTCAGATACTGGCCGGTGTAGGACGCCGGGCAGGCGGCGATCTCCTCCGGCGTGCCGCAGGCCACCACCGTACCGCCGCCCACACCGCCCTCCGGGCCCAGGTCGATGATATAGTCGGCACACTTGATCACGTCCAGGTTGTGCTCAATGACCAGCACCGTATTGCCACCATCGGTGAGCCGCTGGAGCACCTCCAACAGCTTCCGCACGTCATCGGCGTGGAGGCCGGTGGTGGGCTCGTCCAGAATATACACCGTCCGCCCTGTGGCGCGGCGGCTCAGCTCCGTGGCCAGCTTGACGCGCTGGGCCTCGCCGCCGGAGAGGGTGGTGCTGGGCTGGCCCAGCTTCACATAGCCCAGCCCCACATCCCGCAGGGTGGTCAGCTTGTCACAGATGGCGGGCACGGCGGAGAAGAACTCCCACGCCTCGTCCACGGTCATATCCAGCACGTCGGCGATGTTTTTGCCCTTGTAGCGGACCTCCAGCGTCTCGCGGTTATAGCGCTTGCCGCGGCAGATCTCGCAGGGGACGTACACATCCGACAGGAAGTGCATCTCGATCTTCAGCATACCGTCGCCGCCGCAGGCCTCGCAGCGGCCGCCCTTGGTGTTGAAGGAGAACCGGCCCGGTCCGTAGCCCCGGGCCTTGGCGTCCGGGGTAGAGGCGAACAGGTCGCGGATCAGGTTGAACAGGTTGGTATAGGTGGCCGGATTGGATCGGGGCGTCCGGCCGATGGGGCTCTGGTCGATGGCAATGACCTTGTCCAGATGCTCCATGCCCTCGATGGCGTCGTGCTTGCCGGGGCGCACCTTCATGCGGTTCAACTGGGCGCCCAGCGCCTTGAACAGCACCTCGTTGACCAGAGAGGATTTTCCGCTGCCGCTGACGCCGGTGACACAGGTGAACGTCCCCAGAGGGATGGACACGTCGATATGCTTCAGGTTGTTCTCCCGGGCGCCGCGGACGGTCAGCAGCCTGCCATTGCCCCTGCGGCGCTGTGCCGGCAGGGGGATGGTGCGTTTGCCGCTGAGGTACTGGCCCGTCAGGCTGTTGGGGTTCGCCATGACCTCCTCCGGGGTGCCGCAGGCCACCACCTGCCCGCCCAGGGCACCGGCGCCGGGACCGATGTCAATAAGGTAATCGGCGGCGCGCATGGTGTCCTCGTCGTGCTCCACCACGATGAGGGTATTGCCCAGATCGCGGAGGCGCTGCAGCGTGGCCAGCAGCTTATCGTTATCCCGCTGGTGCAGGCCGATGGAGGGCTCGTCCAGGATATACAGCACGCCCATGAGGCTGCTGCCGATCTGGGTGGCCAGACGGATACGCTGGCTCTCGCCGCCGGACAGGGTGCCGGAGGCACGGGACAGGGTCAGATAGCTCAGGCCCACGGACTGCAAAAAGCCCAGGCGGGCGTGGATCTCCTTCAGGATCTGGGCGGCGATGATCTGCTGATTGCCGGTCAGGTCCAGATGGTCGAAAAAGGCCAGAGCGTCGTCCACCGGCAGGGTAGTGGCGTCGTAGATGGACTTGCCGCCCACGGTGACGGCCAGCGCCTCCGGCCGCAGACGCTTACCCTGGCAGGCCGGGCAGGGGCAGGGGGTCATCAGGCCCTCGATCTCCTTCTTGCTGGCATCGGACTGGGTCTCCTGATACCGGCGCTCCAGGTTGTTGCAGATGCCCTCGAAGGCCTGGTACAGCACACCCTTGCCCCGGGGCTGGTCATAGTGGAGCTCCAGCTTTTCGCCGCCGGTGCCGTAGAGGATAACATTCTTCACCTCGTCGCTTAGGCTGTCGTAGGGCTGGGTCAGGGAGAAGCGGTATTTCTTACTGAGGGCCTCGAAGTACATACGACTGATGCCGTCGGACCGGATGGAGGCCCAGCCGGTGGCGGTAATGGCGCCCTCCAGGATGGATTTGCTGCCGTCGGGGATGATGAGGGCCGGATCAGCCTTTAATTGCAGGCCCAGGCCGGTGCAGGTGGGGCAGGCGCCAAAGGGACTGTTGAAGGAGAACAGACGGGGCGTCAGCTCCTCGATGGAGATACCGCAGTCGTCACAGGCGTAGTTCTGGGAGAAGGTGATATCTCTCTCCTCCCGCAGCAGGTTGACGGTGACGAGGCCATTCGCCAGGTTGGAGGCCGTCTCCACTGAGTCGGTCAGCCGGCCTGCGATGTCCGGGCGGACGATCAGTCGGTCCACCACGATGTCGATGCGGTGCTTGAGGTTCTTCTCCAGAGAGATGTCCTCGGAGAGTTCGTACATATTGCCGTCCACCCGGGCCCGGACGAAGCCGGACCGGCGGGCATCCTCCAGCACCTTGGCGTGCTCGCCCTTGCGGCCCCGCACCACCGGGGCCATCACCTGGATACGGGTGCCCTCGGGCAGGGCCAGTATCTGGTCGATGATCTGGTCCACCGTCTGGCGGCGTATCTCCTTGCCGCAGTGGGGGCAGTGGGGCGTGCCCACCCGAGCCCACAGCAGACGCAGATAGTCGTAGATCTCCGTCACCGTGCCCACCGTGGAGCGCGGGTTCTTGCTGGTGGTCTTCTGGTCGATGGAGATGGCCGGGGACAGGCCCTCGATGTAATCCACGTCGGGCTTGTCCATCTGCCCCAGGAACATACGGGCGTAGGAGGACAGGCTCTCCACATACCGCCGCTGACCCTCGGCATAGATGGTGTCAAAGGCCAGGGAGCTTTTGCCGGAGCCGGAAAGGCCCGTCAGCACCACCAGCTTATCCCGGGGGATGGTGACATCGATGTTCTTCAGATTGTTCTCCCGCGCACCCTTGATGAAAATTTCAGTCTGCATGGTATGCCTCATTTCTGCAACATATGGTTGCAGATAAGTGTAGTGAAATCAATTTTTAATGTCAACAGCGAAATAATTTTTATACGATCACGTCAGCTGTTTTCGCCCGCAGGAGAGCGATAAGGGCGTTGGGATCGCACTCCACCTGATGGCCGATCTTGCCCGCGCTGACGCAGATGGTGCCGTACAGCGGTGCCGTCTCGTGGAACACGGTGGGAAACTGCTTTTTCATGCCCACCGGGCTGCACCCGCCGTGGACGTAGCCGGTCAGGGGCAGCAGTTCTTTCTGGGGCAGCATGGCCACGGACTTCTCCCCCACCGCTTTGGCGGCCTTTTTCAGGTCCAGGTTCTCGGCCACAGGGATGTCGAACACATAGTATGCCCCGCTGGCGGCCTTTGTCACCAGCGTTTTGAACACCTGCTCCGCCGGCTGGCCCAGTATCTGCGCCACGGACACGCCGTCGATGGGGCCATCCGGGTCGTAGCTGTGGGCGGTATAGGGTATTTTCTTCTGGTCCAGCGTCCGCATGACGTTGGTTTTTTCTTCTTTGTTCTTTGCCATAGGGCCAGCCTCCTTATCTGTTTACACATACAGGGCGATGAGGGACAGTATCAGGATATGCACGGGGTAAAAGGCGTAAAAGCCGTACTGCACCGCCCGGTTGGAATAGCCGCGCCGACCATTGTAGAGCCAGAGGGGCAGCAGTGCCGCCAGCGACCACAGCTCGATGGACACGCCGCCCATAATGCCGATGCTGAATACCGCCAGTCCCACCGCCTGCGCCGTTCGCTTCACGACGGTGCCGCAGGACACGCGGCGGACACCGTAGAACAGCACCACCAGCAGCATACCCCAGCCCCGATAGTCCGTCCCGGCCAGCTCCAGCAGGCAGAACGCGGCGGCCACGGCCGCGCCGGTGAGCAAAAAGGCCGCCGGCGTTTTCTTTCGCAGCGCCCAATCGACACACCAGCAGATCAGCGCACCGGCCAACAGCGTCCACAGCACGTTCTGGGAATAGGGATACCACACCGTGCCGCCCACCATCAGGTCGAAGGGGACTTCGGACAGCAGGGCAAACGCCAGCAGCCGCAGGGCGTATTTCCTCCGATCGCGGGTGTAGACGCAGCCCTCGGCGATGAGGAAGCAGAAGATGGGAAAGGCGAGCCGTCCGATGCAGCGCAGCCACAAAACCGTTGGGAACAGCGTGTGCCCCATGTGGTCAATGAACATGGTGCAGGCGGCGATGAGCTTCAGGTGAAAGCCGTTCAGGACTTGGCAGGTTTTTCTTCGCATTTTTTATCTCCATTGGCCAGCAGGATCACGCAGCCGAACACGCAGGCCATACCCAACACGGTCCAGACGGTCAGCGCCTCCTTAAACACGAACACGCCTACGAGGGTCTCCACCACCGGCTCGATGTTGGTAATGATGGAGGCGCGGCCGCTTTCCACGCCCTCAAGCCCCTTCGTATAGAAGATATAGGGCAGCACCGTGGCCACGATCACCACACCGCACACGCCCACGATGCCCTGCGTGCCGGAAAAGGCCAGCGGCAGCGTCTCGAAGTCCGCGAAAAATACCGAGCCAAGCCCCGCCACCAGAAATGTCCAGTAAATCATGGTATAGCTCTCGTAATGGGCCAGACCGTAGTGGGCAAACACCGTATAGCTGGCGTAGCACAGGCCGGACAGCACGCCCAGGCCGATACCCGCCCAGGAGGCGGTCATATCGCCGCCGATGATGCCGCTGACCATCACGCATCCCAGCAGGGACACCACCAGGGCGATGAGCTTGCGCTTCGTCAGCGGTGTCTTCCACAGCACGGCGCTGAAAATGACCACAAAGGACGGGGCCAGATACAGCAGCACCGCCGCCACCGACAGGGAGCACATGGTCTGGCACTGGAAGTAGACCAGGCTCAGCGTCAGGATGCTGAGCAGGCCGGAGCACAGGAAAATGGGCAGATGCTTCAGCTTGATGCGGAACACCTGACGGTGGAACAGGGCGAATACGATGGTCAGGATCACCAGCGTGCCGAAGTTCCGGATGAACACCCGGTTGCCCAGCGATACGCCCACCTCCGTGAGCATACGGTTGGAAAAACCGATAAAGCCCCAGCACACGGCGCTGAGGATCACGTAGATATAGGAAAGGTACTTTTTCATAGGTCGTTTCTCGGTTCGGTTTATTTCTCCCCCCGCAGTTCGATGATCTGGTCACGCAGCAGGGCGGCATATTCGAATTCCAGCATACGGCTGGCCTCTTTCATTTCCTTCTCCAGACGTGCGATGGTCTCAGCTCGCTCACGGTCAGAAAGCTTCTTCTTCGACAGCTTGGAGGCCTCCTCGGCGCTGTGGCTGATCTCCACCATCTCGCGGACACTCTTGCGGATGGTCTGCGGGATAATGCCGTGGGCCTTGTTGAAGTCGTCCTGCAGCTTCCGGCGGCGCTCCGTCTCGTCCATGGCTGCCCGCATGGAGGGGGTAACGGTATCGGCGTACAGGATGACCAGGCCCTCGGCGTTGCGGGCGGCGCGGCCGATGGTCTGTATCAGGCTGGTCTCGCTGCGAAGGAAGCCCTCCTTGTCGGCGTCCAGAATGGCCACCAACGACACCTCCGGCAGGTCCAGGCCCTCACGCAGCAGGTTGATACCCACCAGCACGTCGAACTCGCCCAGACGCAGGTCGCGGATGATCTCCATGCGCTCCAGGGCCGACACGTCGGCGTGCATATACCGCACCTTGATACCCAGTCCGCGGAAGTGGGCGGTCAGGTCCTCGGCCATTTTCTTGGTGAGGGTGGTCACCAGCACGCGCTCGTTCTTCTCCGCCCGGGCGTGTATCTCCGCCACCAGGTCGTCGATCTGGCCCAGCACCGGGCGGACCTCCACTCTGGGGTCCAGCAGGCCGGTCGGCCGGATGACCTGCTCCACGATCTGGTCCGCCTGCTGCTTTTCAAAGTCCCCGGGGGTGGCGGAGACGAACACCGCCTGAGAAAAGCGCTCCTCGAACTCCTCGAACTTCAGGGGGCGGTTATCAAAGGCGCAGGGCAGGCGGAAGCCGTAATCCACCAGGCTCTGCTTGCGGGCATGGTCGCCGTTGTACATGGCCCGCACCTGGGGCAGGGTCACATGGCTCTCGTCCACGAACAGCACGAAATCCTCCGGGAAGAAGTCCAGCAGTGTCATGGGGGCGCTGCCCACAGGACGCTGAGAGATGACCCGGGAATAGTTTTCAATGCCGGAGCAGTAGCCCAGGGTACGCATCATCTCCACGTCGTAGCGGGTGCGCTGGTCGATGCGCTGGGCCTCGATGAGCTTGCCGTTGTCCTCGAACCACTTTTTGCGCTCCGCCAGCTCGCGCTCGATCTCCTGCGCCGCCCGCTCCAGCTTGTCCTTGGGCGTGACGTAGTGGCTGGCGGGATACACCGCCACGTGCGTCAGCTGCTTCAGGGCCGCGCCAGTGACCGGATGGAACTCCGTGATACGCTCGATCTCGTCACCGAAGAACTCCACACGGATGGCCCGGTCCTTATAGTAGGCGGGGTACAGCTCCACCGTGTCGCCCCGTACCCGGAACACATTGCGCTGGAAGGCCACGTCGTTGCGCTCGTAGCGGTCCTCCACCAGCCGCCGCAGCAGTTCGTCGCGCTCCAGTGTCATGCCGGTCCGCAGGGAGATCATCATGCGGGCGAAATCGTCCGGCTCGCCCAGGCCGTAGATGCAGCTGACCGACGCCACCACGATCACGTCCCGCCGCTCCAGCAGCGCGCAGGTGGCGGACAGCCGCAGGCGGTCGATCTCCTCGTTGGTGGAGGCGTCCTTTTCGATATAGGTGTCCGTCTGGGGCACGTAGGCCTCCGGCTGGTAATAGTCGTAGTAGGAGACGAAATACTCCACCGCGTTGTTGGGGAAAAATTCCCGGAACTCCTCGCACAGCTGGGCGGCCAGCGTCTTGTTATGGGCCAGCACCAGCGTGGGCCGGTTGACACGCTCGATGACCTTGGCCATGGTGTACGTCTTGCCGCTGCCGGTGACGCCCTTGAGCACTTGCGCGCGCAGGCCATTTTCCAGGCCCCGCGCCAGCTTGTCGATGGCCTGGGGCTGGTCGCCGGCGGGCTGATATTCAGAAACGACTTTCAGATCAGGCATGGTATCCTCCGTTTATCGCGCCAGCAGGCCGCTTTCCGCCATGGAGACATAATCGCTGTCGGCCACCACCACATGGTCGGCCAGGCGAATATTCAGCGGCGAGAGCGCCTCCTGTATCTGCCGCGTCACCAGCAGATCCTGCTGGGAGGGCAAAGCCACGCCGCTGGGGTGGTTGTGGGCAAGGATAATGCTGCTGGCGCCGGCGTACAGGGCGTTCTCCACTACCTGGCGCACGCTGACCGGCGAAGCGGCCACGCTGCCCTTGCTGATGCAGCGGCAGGTCAGCAGCTTGCCCTTGGCGTCCAGGCAGACCTGGTAGAGCATCTCCTTCTTCTCCCCCGCCAGCAGCTCCATGAAGTACGCGCCGGTGCGGTCAGGGGAGTTCAGCACCTTCTGGGGCAGGGACGAGCACCGGGCCCGCAGGGCCATGTCGCCGACCAGCCGCACCAGCACGGCGGCGTTTTCTCCCACGCCTTCTACGGAGGTCAGCTCCTCCGGCGCAGCGTGGAGCACCCCCTGCAGCGAGCCGAAGCGCTGGATGAGCCGGTGGGCCGTTTCGTTGGTGTCCTGCCGTGGAATGGCGTAGAACAGCAGCAGCTCCAGCAGTTGGTGGTCCTCCATCCCCTCTGCACCCAGCGCCAGATACCGGCGCTTGCTGCGCTGGCGATGCCCGTCGTGCAGGCCCATGATGACCCCTCCCCTCCTGCGGTTAAAACCGTAAATTCTCGACAATATAGTATACCACATATCTCCATGTGTCACAAGTTGTTTTTTCGAACATTTGTTGCGGTGCAGGATCGCTTGACTTTGTGGCGGCGGCGTGGTATAGTACCTGTGCTGTCCGCCGCCACCGGGTGACGGGCAGGCGTTCGCGGGCGCGCCGTTAGGTCTTAGAAGGTGCGTCCTGTGGGCGCATTTTTTGTTTTTGGAGGTAATCGGTATGGCGTGGCTCTGTCTATTCATCGCAGGCGGACTGGAGGTGTTCTGGTCCACATTCCTGAAGCTGTCTGAGGGCTTCACAAAGCTGTGGCCGTCGGTATGGGCGGTCGCGGGCATGATCGCCAGCTTCTTTTTCCTGTCACAGGCCACGAAGACGCTGCCCATGGGCACCGCCTACGGCATCTGGACGGGTATCGGCGCCCTGGGCGCCGTCATCGTGGGCATTCTGGCTTTTCAGGAGCCCGTCACCGCCCCGCGGCTCATTTTCGTGGGGCTGCTGCTCGTCGGTATCGTCGGGCTGAAGCTCACCGCATAACAGCAAAAAAGACCGCTTTCGCGGTCTTTTTTATGTGTTTACGCTTTCGACAGGCTCCAGCGGAATACCGCGGCACAGAGCCGCAGCACCACCGTCAGCGCGCAGCCTGTCAGCAGCGCCAGGTTCTCTCCGACGCTCCACAGCAACATACATGCCGCCGCGCCGGCCAGGGACGCGCAGGCGTAAATATGCTTGGTGAAAATGTAGGGGCGCTCCATACAGCACAGGTCGCGCAGAACACCGCCGCCCACGCCGGTAAGCATACCCACCAGCAGCGTCAGGAACACATTGCCGCCCAGCCCGGCCCGGATGGCCACCGCCGCACCGTGGACGGAGAAGATCCCCAGACCGATGGAGTCCGCCATCAGCAGCAGTGCCTCCCAGTTCCGGTGATCGCCCTCGGGGTGAAAGCGCTTCCACACCAGAAACACCAGCAGGGACGTAGCGATGGCCACCAGTGCCTGCAGGGGGTCGCGCAGCGCGGCGGGCGGCGTGATGCCCAGCAGCAGATCCCGCAGGATACCGCCGCCCACGGCAGTGGTCATGCCCATCATGGCCACGCCGAACAGGTCCATATGCTTCTTCACCGCCAGGGCTGCGCCGGAAATGGCGAAGGCCACCGCGCCGATCAATTCAAAATAAAACTGAAAACCGGGCATCGTTATCCCTCCTGTGTACAACAGCATTACCATACCACGTCCGCAGGGAAAAATCTACCCCTAAACAGCCCGAAAGGACAGGCTGGAAAAACCTGTCCTTTTTTATCGGGTATTAGGGGGGAGAAATAGGGAAAATAGGAAGAAAGAAAGAAAGAATCAAAATAGCGTGCTGTTTAGGGAACCAGCGGTGTTCCCTGAACACATCCGTATCATAGCACGGATATCCGCACTTGTAAAATTGATTGTTTTCGTGTAAAATATCAACGAAAATTTATATTTTAGGAGACGTAGTATGACCAACCTGGATATCGAGACATTCTGGGCAGTGGTGCAGCACGGCACCATGACCGCCGCGGCGGAGGCGCTGTACATCACCCAGCCCACGCTGTCCATGCGGATACGGGCGCTGGAGGAACGGGTTGGCACGCCGCTGTTCGAGCGGAGCAAGGGCCAGCGGCACATCACGCTGACGGCGGCGGGCCAGAAATTCCTGACGCTGGCCCAGCGCTGGCAGCAGCTGCTCTCGGAGACGGAGACGCTGGCGGAGCTGGAGCAGCGCGCCTACCTGCGTATCGCCGCCACCTACACCACTAACCAATACATCCTGCCGCCGGTGTATAAGCGCTTTCTTGCCCTGCGGCTGCCGGTATCCCTGTGGATCCACACCCTGCGGGATGTGGATATCACCCAGGCGCTGCTGAGCCATGAGCTGGACTTTGCCTTTATTGACAGCAACACGGTATTCGACGACCGGCTGACGGTACGTCCGGCCTTTCGGGAGCCGTTTCTGCTGCTGTCGCCGCCGGACAGCCACTACCCGGAGGAGGTGGACCCGGCCTCGCTGGACATAGCCGAGGAGCTGCTGGTCACCTGGGACCCGGAGTTCATCCGCTGGCACGACCGGTGGTTCGGCACGGGTGCGCGGCCCCTGCTGTACGCCGACACCCTACAGGCGGCGGATTTCCTGCCGCCCACCGAGGGCCGCTGGGTGGCGGCCCCGGCCATCGCCGCCGCGTCGCGCATCGGAAAGAGCGCACGGGTATGCCGCTTTACCAGCCCGCCGCCGGACCGGGTGAACTATCTGGTGACGCGAGCGGGCGAACCGCTGACGCCGCCGGCCCTGCGATTTTTGCAGGAGTTGAAGGGCCACCTGTTGGCGCAGGACAATGTGCAGGTGTACCTGTAAAGAAAAATGGCGGGAATGGCAAGAAAACGCCTTGACAGGCCGATGATTTTGGCATAACATAGATGTGTTGAATAGGATCCGGTAGGTAAGGCTACCGCGAGGGATACGGACTGCTGCCGCGAAGTGGTGGAGACACCATCAGAGGGTTTGAGCAGGTGCCATCGAAAGCAAGGTGGCATCTAATGCAGTTTCACCGCCCCGCGATGCTAAAGCTTGTAACGGTGCAGAACAGGGCGCATTGGCGCACTTTGCGGCACGCAGCAGGCTACTGCCTGCTGCGTATTATTATTTTACCGGAAGGGAGGGAACAGGCTTGATCGATTATCAGGAGGAGCTGGAGCAATACAAGGAACGGATCGATGAGCTGGCTACGCAAAAACGCTACGCCGAGCTGCGGGACCTGTTCCTGCCCATGGAGCCGGCGGATATTGCCCTGCTGCTGGAGGAGGGCAAGCAGGAGCAGATGCCCCTGCTGTACCGTCTGCTGCCCAAGGAGACGGCGGCAGAGGTTTTCGTGGAGCTGGAGCCGGAGAGTCAGGAGATGCTGATCAACGGCTTTTCCAACACGGAGCTGACCGAGGTGCTGGACGAGTTGTATCTGGACGACGCGGTGGACATCGTGGAGGAGATGCCGGCCAGCGTGGTCATCCGTATTCTGGACAAGGCCACGCCGGAGATGCGTAAATCCATCAACGAAATACTGAAATACCCGGAGGACAGTGCCGGCTCCATTATGAACATGGAGTTCCTGTCCCTGAAGAAGGACATGACGGTGGAGGACGCCTTCAAGCGCATCCGCCGCATCGGCGGCGAGCTGGAGACCATCAACATTCTGTATGTCACCGACCCCACCCGGCATCTGCTGGGGGTGCTGTCCGTCCGGGACCTGCTGCTGGCGGAGGAGGACGACCTGATCCAGGACATCATGGACCCCAATGTGGTGTCCGTGAACACCATGGACGACAAGGAGGACGTGGCCCAGGCCCTGAGCAAATACGACTTCCTGGCCATGCCCGTGGTGGACAAGGAGCAGCGCCTGGTGGGCA
>ENA-OPDF01000964-OPDF01000964.1-human-gut-metagenome-genome-assembly--contig:-NODE-964-length-18477-cov-2.699870_pt1 | contig 18477 bp, 33 predicted proteins | sample MGYA00241575_ERZ501501 | MGnify/ENA primary metagenome ERZ501501 (study PRJEB25962, sample SAMEA1972229) | human gut metagenome | biome: human gut; feature: human-associated habitat; material: faeces... | reverse complement strand
CTCATCTTGAATGTTTGTTATTTTTAATTCATTTTGTAAACGCTCTACAAACAATCCCATATTTATTTCTGTTCGGCTTTTTATTTCATTAAGAATATTCATATAATCACCTACTCATTTTCTGGATTTTCTTTTTCTACCTCAGTATCTTCTATTTCTTTAATTTTTGCAATTAGTGTTTCTTTTTTCATATTGTGAACATTTTTTATACCTAGTCCTTTTGCTTTTTCTTTTAATGCTTCTAATTCTTCGCCGGTATTATCGCCGGTATTATCGCCGGTATTGTCGCCGGTATTGTCGCCGGTATTTTTGTCTGCAGAAGGCTCTGCAGCATCTTTTTTATAATTTTCAACATATAATTCTAGTTCTTGTTTCAATTCTTTTAAATTTATTGTTTCATCTTTTACCATTATAGTAATAGTTCTTTCCTTTTTATCTGAGATTTCTTCTACTACATCTAAATATTTTTTATTTTTTTCGTACACATCCTCACTAACTATAGCTGTATCCTTATCATAACACCATTTTCCATTTAACTTTAATGCTGGTCCTTTTACAATAACTCTTTTCATCTTATTACACCTCTTTTATTAAAAAATTAAAGGTAAAGGCTTGTAGCCTCTACCCTAAGTTAAGCTAATGCTAGCTTGAAATACCTCATCACTATATGGGAATGAAGGTAATGCAGTAGCAACTGCTTTTTCCCAAGTGCTTACAGGATCTTTGTCTTCTTCATATACCATAGCAAGTATTTTGCCAACTTGTCTAATGTCAATTGAAGGATCTCTTTGTAATCTTATTTCTTCTGCTGTTGGTCCATATAATGTTTCACCTAATTTTCCTTCTGGGAACATTGAGAAACATTCTTCTGGGAAATATCTAATTTGCTCATAAGTTCCATCAGCTTTTAATCTTCTATAGACTTCATCATAAGTATATATTTTTGGTAAACCTAAGCTTTCTAAGTATGTATTTAATTCTCCAACTGTTGCTAATCTTTTTGAGTCCTTTCCATATAAAGCATTAATAACATTTGGATTTTTTAAAATTTTTGCTAATACAATATTTGAAGTTAGAGCTCTTTTTGGTTTAACAGCCATTTTGTTGTACCATTCCATTATATCTGCTATTGGGTCTGAGTTTGTTCCCCAGTCTACATTTGCAGCCTTATGAGCCTCTGGTACACCATAATCAATACTAGCATTTAAACCATTTTCATTTAATGTTACAGTTCCCTTTGCTAATATTTCCATACGCATAACTTCGACTCTTGCTCTTACACCTTGAACTAATGAGTCAATATCATTATATACCTCTTGCATTAGTTCTTGTCTTTCAGCTTCATTTCTTGGTGATTCTAAGGCTATAATATCTTCCTCACTTAATGGTAATTTTCTTTTAATTAATGCCAATTCAATAGCTTTCTTTTGAGCCTCTCTTTGTCCAATTTCAGATTCTGTATCAAATCCATGTACACTTGCAATTACAGGTGTTTTACTTTTATTTACGATCATATCAAATTTAAGTGATCTTTTCTTTACTTCTGGAAATAGTTCCTCTCCCATTAATGCTGGATATTTTCTATCCTTTTGATAATTTAATATTTCTTTTTGTTCAAAAAGTTCTAATACACTTTTTCCCATAATATTTTTCCTCCTTATATATTTTATTAATATTTTTTAGTTATTCTTTTTCAAATATTGTACCGCTAACATCTCCGCCAACAGTATAATCAGCAGTTCCCGCTGTTACTTCTGCAGCTGTTCCTGCTAGTAATTTAGCATAAACATCTCCTACTCTTTTGAAATAGTCTTTATCTTCTAAATATTTTGCATCTGTTGTTTTCTTATATGAAGCTGCAGATTGTGTTTCATATTCATCTTTAAAATGAATTCCTGGCATTGTTGCTTTATCAGCATCTGCAATTTTTTCTGGTAGTCTTGCAGCTAATACCCATCCTTCATACATAACAGCTCCTGGTTGTGGTCCTTCTGTTACATCAACATCATTGAACACTAGTCCAATAGCAACTCCTTGTGAATTTCTGTAAACAGTACCAGCCTTTACAATTTTTCTTCCTTTTGCATTTGCTACTACACCCTTATTATCAATTTGTCTAGTGTAGTTGTGATATTTAGCAGAAGCTAAAAAATTAATTTCTTTTACTTCTTCGTTTTTAACATACATAATATTTTTCCTCCTTATATTTAATTAAAAAATTGGCTTTTTTCTGTGCCTGTTTCAGCACTATTATTTATTTTTGCAAAATTAGAGCCACTACTAATTCCTGCACCTTCATCACCTTCGCCTCCGTTACCTTCATTGTTTAATGGATTTCCAGTAACTTTAGTTTCAAAGAAATGAGGATCTGATTTTTTTAGAGCATCTAGTTGCTCTTTAATACCGATTAATGTTTTTCCCTCTTTATCAGTAGTAATCTTAGTTAAGTCCAAAGACCCTTTCACTGCATTTATATTATTTTCGGTATTTCTTACTTTAGCATCTTTAAATGCTGATTTTAAAAGTTCATTGAAGATATAGTCTGAATGCTCTTTTTTAGCATTATCTTCAATTTCTTTTACCTTTTTGTCGTATTCTTCTTTGGTTATAGTATTTTTTTGAAGATCAGCAAGTGCTTTTTCTTTCTCGCCTTTCTCTTTTTCAAGTACCTTTTTGTCATTTTCCAGTTGTGATTTGTCTGCTTTCAATGTTTTGTTTTCATCTTGTAATGTTTTTATATCCTTTCCATTTTCAGCTAAGACAAAACTGATTTGGTCTTCTGTAAGACCCTTTGCTTTTAAATCTTCTGTTTTCATACTTTCTCCTTTTCTATAACACCATCATACTAGGCTTTTTTAGGCAGTTCTCCATCTTCCGTTATTCAAATGTTATGAGGCAATTATTAAGGTCTACCTCTTGACCAATTTTTTATAATAAAAATAGACACCTTTTCAGATGTCTAAAATTAATAACTATTCAATTAAAATGTAGGTTAGGATTTACACCTAACATGATAATTATTTTTACACTTTATATTTGACTTCAAGTGAGAGGCAATCCATAACCCATAATAGTGTTTTATCTAGTCAAAGTACTTCCAACACTAGGGCAATTATCTTATCCATACACATAGCGTCTACCTATTCCGCCACTACATTTTTTATTCTATTATTTCTAAACTAACAATCTCATTCTCAAACAACGAGTAATTTTTGTTGTCTTTTTCATTCAATATATCTATTTCTTCTATTTCCGGCTCATTGTCCTCTGCTGGTACATATCCTACTATTTCGCCAATATATTCATTGTTATTATATGATTTTATTTTTACTCTTTTATTTAATAATTCTTCTAAATTCTTGCCTTTCATGCTAATTTCCGCCTTTCCTATAAGGAACTATATGTACACCAGTTTTACTATAATGAATTTTGAAACTATTAGTCTTTATTTCTTCTGTCTTATTTTTTACCACTCCAATTTGTTCATCAATTGTTATTATTTCTTTCTTACTCCATTTTCCATTATCTCCAAATTGTAATGTACCTGTTCCCGCATATTTGTTTACAAGTTCTTGTGCTTTCTCAGATGATATAGTTAAGTAACTTCTTCCTTCAATATAATTATTACTGTTTAATATATGTTTATCTTGTTTTCCAATATTTATTGTCTTATTTACATTACCAATATATTGTTTTGCTTTTTCTTCTGTTGTTATTCCCAATGCATCTAAATATTGTGCTTTTAAGTTTTTCCATTCATCAATATTATTATACTTCATTTCTTGAAATTCTTCAAATGATTTTCCAATTTCTTTTTCTTCTAGTATGTTTTTATATCTATTATATTGTTCAAAATCTGCTGACTTATTCTTTTCTTTTTTTTGCATTACTTCAAATTTTTTCTTTATATTAGGATCACTATCTATATATTTACTTTTCCATTCATTATATGTAATATTACTTGGTACATAATAAGTTTTTCCGTCTGTATTTCTAGCTGCTCTTTCCCCAAATTCAAATTCATCTGCAAAATATGGAGCAGTTGTACTTCGACAATTAACATGAAATGGTGGAGCAGTTATTCCTTCTTTATAATCACTCATATTAAATATTTGCCCATCTAGATTACGGCATATATCTGATGTTCTTGAGTCAAGTGTAGCAACTATAATATATTTTTCTACTCCTAAATCTTTAAAACAATCTTTTCTGGCCACACTAGAAAAAAATGCTGACTCTGTCATTACTAATGTTCCTGCCTTATTTTTACTAACCCCAAATGTTTTAGAAATCTTATCTATCACATCATCTGGTGCCTTACCTCTTATTATTGATTGTGTTAATTCTTTTTGCAATGTATCAATTAAAGCTTTTTTATTTTTCCAAATTCTATCACTAAAGGTATATCCATCACTTGTCCATGGTTTTGATATTATTCTTTTTATAGTGTTTTCATCTAGTGCAGAAAACTGGAAAGCAACATTGTGGCCTTTTTGTAGTTCATATGCTACTTTATAATAAGTATCTTTGTAGGTATCAATAATGAAATTTTGAGTTTCTTGTTGTTCATTATGTGAAAGTTTTTCAATTTCATTTTGTATTTGTATTTGTAAAGCTTCTAATCTTGAAATATGTACTTTCGCACTTGCATTTTCTAATTCTTTTCTCCATATAAGATCTATTCCATTTTCCTGGCCATACTTTATATATTCCTCTACATCCCATTTAAGTTCTTTTAGTTCATTAGTATTAAGCCATTTTTTTGAGTCTCTTAATGAAATTTGATTATTAACAGAAAATCTTGCAAGCCAATTTTTAGTTTCTTTTTTTATATTATATAATGCTTTTTCATATTCTTCTTTCAATGTTTCCAAATACTTTGATTCATTTAAAATTTGCATTCTTTCGAGTTCTTCTAGTCTTTTGCTCCAATAATCTTTGTTATTCATTACTTATCACCAACTTTTGTAGCACCATTTTGAATAGTATTTCCTGCACCAGTATCTTTTCTTTGCTTTAGCAATTTTTCATATTCTGATTCAGCCTTTTCGTTTTCTTCCTTTTCCTGTTCCTTAATTTTTTGTAATTCATCTTCAACATTACGCACAAATGGATGATTAGCTAGTATTGTCGCTTTACTTAGAAGATCAACACTATTATTACAATTTTCTATTAATTCTTTTTCATTAACTGTCATTGTCTTATTAAATACAAACTCCATTTCATATTTTGAATAATCTTTATTATCTTTTGCAGCTATCCATTCATCTACAAAGGCCTTAAAATATTCTAAACTACTTTTAAATTCTGTTTCTATATTGCTACAATCTAAATCTAAATCGGAATATAATTGTTTTAGAGCGACTCCTGACTCCTGGGTTCCAAACTTTTCACTTTGTGTATCAACTCCTGAGCCACCCTCATAAATATCTTTTCGTAATTGTGTAATAAATTCCTTAAAAGCCTCAATAGATATTTGTACACCTTTTCGGTCATATTCTCCATCTGTGTCTAAGAAAACTGTGTTAAATGTTTGTAGGTTTTTTTGGAATGTCCCTGCTTCCGATTGATAATTCTTAACAACATTTACACCATCTGGAGCCTCATAAATTGTATCACCCATTTTTGAAGTTAACTCATCATAACAATCTAATAATGCTTTTAGAAAATGTATTAGAGGTAATTCATCTCCATTATATTTAAAATAAATAAATGGAATACCTTTTTGCCAGTTTTTGGCTTGTCCATTTATCATATAGTGACATAGAATTGATGTGCCTTCCGTGTCTTTTCCTATAATAAATTCCTTTCTTTTTTCAACTTCTTCTACATCCTCTATTAAAGTATCTCCATCATAAATATAATATCTTATGCCCTCTTCATCATAGTATTCTACTTTTGTTTTTGTTTCTTTTGTTTCCTCTGTTGTATATATTTCAACATCATAAAACATTGCTAATGCATCTAAAATCTCATGTTCTTCATCCTTCCAAATTGGAACAATCCTAGTTGCATAACGCAATCTTACTTTTAAATTTCCTTCTGCATCTATATATATTTGCCACCATGCAACAGCTCGTTTTACTGCTTCTATTAGTGTATATTTTAGTCTTTTATGCATCTTGTTATTAAAAATATCTTTTATCAGTTCTTTATATTCGTTATCCTCTTTTTCTCCCTTTTCCACTAGTTGCTTAATCGTAGGTTTTTTTCTTAATAAATAACCTGCCTTCTGATTTATCATTTTATAAATTATTGGATGTTTCAATTGATAGTTTTTTGCATGTGGTGCTACTTCTTCTTGCCCATCTTCATTTATATATACTCTTTCTTTTTTATTTATATCTCCCTCATTTTTATAATATTTATTTCCTATAACCATTTCTTTATATTTATTTGACTCTTTAAAATCTTTGATTTGAGTATTGACAAATTTTGAAAGGTCCATTCCTTTCTTTGCACCTTCTTTTAAAATAAAATCAATTTTTTCTAATTCTGTAATCATTATCTGTTCACTCCTTTATAATTATTAAAATATGCACCTCTAGTCTTGATAGGGAATAGAGTCTGTAGTAAATATCTTAAAGCATCCATTGCGTGGTCGTTCTGCTTTATTGGTTTGTCTTCGCCTCTTTCTTGGGCCTTTTCATCCCATATATAAGATGCAAATTCTCTCAATAAATTAGGACATTTTTCTGCAACAATATGTATTCTTTCTTCATCAAGCCAATTTAGCACAACTGTTATTCCGTTTATAACTGCATTATCAGCTTCTTTAACATTTATCTTATTTTGTTTGAATAAATTTATAAGAGATGTAGCACTTGGATCAATGATAGTTCTTCTTATATCTAGTCCTTCTACCATTGTTAAGTAATCTTTTAAAAACATTGCATCTGTTTTAGTAATTTTTTCTTCTTGTCCACTTTTGTTTTTCTTTGTTCCTTTGTTGTAATATTCTCGTAAAATATACACATGAGGCTTATTATTTATATATTTAATAGCACATAATAAGAAAACCTGTGGATTCGTAATTCCATAATCAGAAGATACATAATAGTAATCAAACTTATCTGGAAGGTCCTTTTCTTTTATTGTGTGCTTTTCTTTACTAAAATTAGGATATATAATTCCTTCTGCAAGTACCCATAGTCCCAAAATAAATCTTTGAAAAAAGACACCTACAAACATTTTGCGGTATCTTTCCTTTGTTTCTTCATCTAAACTTGGGTTATCATCCATTGTGAAATGAAGATGTAATATTTTCTTTTCACTTGCTTTATCAATCCATTCAACTTTAAACCAGTGGTTAGGTCCCTCTGGGTTACAGTTAAACCAGTATTTTGAACCTTTAACAGAACATCTTGCAAGTGCTTGATTTACAAATGATTGTGGCATTAAAGCTACTTCATCTAAGAACACACCTGCTGCAGTAATTCCGTTGTACTAAATCTTGTGATCTTTCATCTTTTCCTCCAAAAATGTAAAAGTAATTAATTACTTCTCCGCTTCGAAACTTCTACTAGGTTATCTGCTCTTCTATCTTTTATCTTGTATCCTTGAGCTCTAAGCATTAGTTTAAGCCAAAATAAAACATTTCTACGAAACGCCCCTGCCATAATAAAGTTTTGGCCATTAAATCTGCACATTGCCCATAATGCAAAAGATAAGGACATACATGATGTTTTTCCTGCTCTTATGCTTCCATCTGCAATAATTCCATTTTTATCTTTCACAGGACTTTCATCAGTCCACCATGTTAATATTTTCTTTTGTTTTAAGCTAAACGGTTTAAACTTGAATAAAGTTCCATTTTTTATCTTCTTTTTCAGTGTAATAGCATTTTGCATTACTTTGTTTCTTAGATTAGAAATTCTTTCATCAATATTCTCAATTGTCCTCGGTATAATCATCCCATGCACCTTTCGTTGTGTCGTTTAAGGCCTTAATGAAGCTATCATCTTTCAAATCTTCTGTATTTGAGCTATCCTCTTTTGCTGCTTCCATTTCTAATCTAATTAAATCTAATTCAAGTTTTCTATCATCAGTTTCCATTCTATGTAAACTGTCTAAACATTTTCTTTTAGCATCTTCTATTCTAGTAAGTGAGTCTTCTAATTTTTGTAGTGGCGTTATTACATTTATAGCTTCTGTTACTGTCTCTGTTTCATTTGAGGAGTTAGAACTATATTGTCTTTTTACTATTCTTTCTATGTTCATATCCTTTTCTTTGTCTTGTATTTGTTTAATCCTTTTTAAAATTCTATACTCTCTTATGCATAACATTTTATATTCTTGTTCTATACAAGTTCGTTTATTGTCTATTTCTAACTTTTTATATATGCTTTTTTCTTCTTCAGATAGTACATCAAAAAATATTGTTTCATACTCTCCCGTTGTAAGGGCTCTTTTGTTTCCTTCTTCAGCTCCCGGTCCTCCGCTGTTTCCAACAGCATTTTGATTACCTAAATGTGTAACACTTAAATTGCTTTCTCTTTGCCATTTATTTTTTTTGACAAGATAAGTGACTTGATTAAATGATATTTTATATTTCTTTGCTAATTCTTTATATGTAAGTCCATTTTTATAATCGATTTCAATTTTTTCAATATCGTGGATCTTCTTTTTGCGTTTCACATCATATCACCCACCTACCTATCTTCTAATTTTGCCTTTTGATTTGTTAGTGTTTCCCACCTCTTTACTATCACATCACAATATTTTTGATCCAATTCCATAGAGTAGCATGTCCTATTAGTTTGCTCTGCTGCAATAAGTGTTGACCCACTTCCGGCCAAATAAATCTAATACTATTTCATTTAATCTGCTACTATTTTTTATTTGCCTTCCTATTAGGCTTATTGGTTTCATGGTTGGATGCAAATCATTAATTGTAGGTTTATTCTCATTTATAACTGTAGTATTTAGATTGTTTATAACATTTTCGAGTAATTTAACTAATTCTTCTTTTTTCATTTTATTATAATCTATTTTTATATTATCAATTACAGTTGTCTGAGTTCTATCATCTATAAAGTAATGACTCGCACCTGGTTTCCATCCATATAAACACGGCTCGTGTTTCCATTGATAATCTTGAGTACCTAAAACTAATGCATTTTTGTTCCATATTAATTCTTGTCTAACTTCAAGTCCATTATTTTTTAATGCTGATTCAAAATTAATATGTTCCCTGGATGCAAACCATATGTAAAATGCTCCTCCTGGTTTTAAAGCATCATTCATACACTTAAATGCTTTTGTCAGGAAATTGCTAAAAGCATTATCATTCATATTGTCATTTATAATTGTCATTCCCTGGCTATTTTCTATACCAACATTGTATGGCGGATCTGTTACAACTAAATCCGCCATATTTCCATTCATTAATTTTGAAACATCTTTTGTGTCAGTACTATCGCCGACACATTAACCTATGTCTTCCAAGTATCCATATATCTCCTGGTTTCGTTATTGGTTCTTGAATTTCATTAATTGCTTCATCAATATCAAATTCATCTTCCTCAGTATCTAAATATTCATTTAAAATGTTATCTATCTCTTCAGAGTCAAAACCAGTAAGATTAACATCAAAGTTTTCCTGTAGTAGTTCTTGTAATAAATTCTCTAGTTTTTCAGTATTCCATTCGCCACTAATTTTATTCAATGCTATGTTTAATGCTTTTTCTTGTGTTTTATCTAAATCAACTACTATACATTCTATTTTTTCATAATTCAATTCTTTTAATACTTTTAACCTTTGGTGTCCTCCAATGACTGTAAAGTCTTTATTTATAATAATAGGCTCTACATAGCCAAAATTTATTATACTATTTTTTATCTTTATATATTCCTCATCGTTAGGTTTTAAATCTTTTCTAGGGTTATATGTGGCTGGAATTAGTTTATTTATATCAATTTTCTGTATTTCCATCTATTCACCTTCTATCTTATCTAGCAATTGAATTTTTATTTGCTCTGCGATTTTTTTCATCATAACAGGTGGAACACTCATTCCACACACATATTGTACATTCATTCCCATAAAATTATAGTCTTGTGGAAATGTTTGTATTTTTAATATATCTTTATCGCTAGCATATCCTGGTACATCAAACCTTATTGGCGGACTTCCACCAGCTGTAATTGTTGCTGGTGTTCTATCATCTTTTAGATATTGTGCATTAAAACAACTTATTTTTCCGTTTTCTGTCCTTTTTATTGTATCTCCTAACTTGTTGTCTTTACTTATTCTCTTTTTCCATCTTTCATAAGTTAGTGTATCATAATTTAATTGCTTATATTCTTTATCCTTTATTTCGCCATATTTTATTGGTTTTTCATTAAATTCTAAAACAAGACTAGGAAATTTATATCTCTTATTCGTTGCAATAAAGAATACTCTTTCACGTTTTTGTGGCACTCCCATTGTTGCTGCATTTAGTATAAATATTTGTGTATTATATCCTATCTCGTTCATTCTTTTTATTATTAAATTTACATATCCCTTTGCATTTCCCATCACAAGTCCTTTTACATTTTCAGCAACTATGATTTTGGGTTGTAATCTATTAGCAAGTTCTATAAATTCAAAAAATAAATCATCTAGTACCTGACTTGCTTGTCCTTCTCTAAACTTTTTATTTTTGCCCCAATTCTTTTCTCTTTCTCCAGCTAAAGAAAATGTACTACATGGTGGGCTTCCATCTAATATATCTAATTTAAACAGTTCATTTGGATAATTTGATAATTTATTCATTTCTTGAATTCCCATGCAATAATTATATCTAGGGTTATGGTTTTTTAAATATATTTCATTTATTTTTTTATCTATTTCACAATTTCCTATAACATTAAATCCAGCTAGTTTATAGCCCATAGTAGAGCCTCCACCACATGAAAAACAAGAAAACACATTATATTTGTTTTTAGAAATATTCTGTAAATCTTTTAAATACCATTCATACTCTACCATAATACTACTCCTTATCCAAATCGAATAAAAAGCCGACATTTTGGGCATTGACATTTAAACTTTTCATCACTAAAATCTAGCAAGTCAACTTCTACATTTTCATTAATAGTTTCTTCTGTTTCTTTTATTATTTTATTGATTTCTTTTTCATCAAAACCTGTTATAGATAAATCTATTTCGTTTTTTGATAATTCATTTAGTAATATTTCTAATTTTTGATAATCCCATTCTCCAGATATTTTGTTAAGTGCTATACTAAGCAACTTTTCTTTATCTTTACTTAAACTTACAATTATGCACTCAATTTCTGTTATTCCCATATCTTTCAATACCTTTAAGCGCTGATGTCCACTTATAACTGTCATATCATTATTTATTATTATTGGTGATATATATCCAAATTCTTGAATACTATTTTTTATTTTTTGGTATTCTGGATCTTTTTCTTTTAAATCCTTTCTTGGATTGTAACTTGCTATCTTTAGTATTTCTGTTTTTACTTTTTGTATATTCATAATCAAAATCCCCCTCTTTAAAACATTTATTAATTCTTTTGCAATTTTTACATTGCTGCCTCATGCATATTCCATAATTCATATACACACCTTCTTTTGTACATAAAAAAACTCACAATTAATTTGTGAGTTTTTTAGGGGATTTTTTAATTACATTTTTACTTAATACAATTATAAATCATTGACAATCTCATTTCAAGTTCAATTTTAGCTCATAATATTTAATCAAATCTTATACCATCAATTCCGGAACATTAAAATTGCAATTTCGTTTATTGCTCGGTTTTTATCTCTTTTTATTGTACTAATACTTGCATGTACTTCATCAGCAATTTGGTTCATTTTTTCACCTTTTATATATAGTTTTTCAATTACATCTGATCTTCTCTTTAATTCCACATCATTCCTACTATTGGCCCTTAATGAATATGCAGCCAGTATTGTATCTATATGTTCTATTATAATTTCAGTCCTTTTCTTTGATTTTAATATTGATTCAACTATAGTTTTATCATATTCATATACATCAATTCCTAGTTTGTCCAATATTTCACTAGTTTCTTCCGTATCTAGTTGTTCTTCTGTATATATGGCTGTATTTATATGTCTCTTAAAATTTCTATAATTTTTTAGTAATAATTTAGTATTTCGTATTCTATTATCATATTTTATTTTGTTAGATAACTGTTTTTCTGCTTCAATTGCTTCAATTGCCCTTTTTACCCCTTCATTTACACCTGCTGTTATTGAACTTTGTATCACATCCAACAACTCAGGATCAACAATTAACTTTTTTTCCATACAAACACCTTTCCTTTAGGCTAATTGTATGTGCTTTGTACTTTGGTATAACATATATTTTAAATTCTAATCCAATAACAATTATTTAAACCTATTTAATAATAATTTCTTGTGCATTAAACAGTTTCTTTAATGCATCTTCTAACTTACTTTTATCAACTTCAACTACATAATGTTTTATATTTTCATCATCATAATATCCACATTTTAGCATTGTTCTTTTGGCTTCTTCAGTATTTCTAATATATTTTAGTGCCTCTTCTGTAGCTTGCATATCTGCTTGAAGATTTTGATACTCTCCTCTTGAAATATAGCATTTGGTTAAGTCTACAAATGATTGTAATACATCTATATATTCTTTATTCATAAGCTTGTACCTTCCTTTACTTATTTTTTAAAACAGACCCCATTCCGCAAATTTTTCAAATCCGCCTTTTGATTTTATAAATTTTCTTGCTATTTCTACTATTTCACTGTATGGTTTTCCATCTACGAACTCATCTCCAATTGCACAGTATAATTCTACTGGTTTCTTGGTCTCTTGTGCCTTTAAAAATGCATATATGTTTACTGATACATCTGCTTTTGACAAATCTTTACCATGTAATCCTCCACCTGTTACCGCTTCTCCCATGTCACTGCCTAATTTTCTATTTGTAGCACCTGTATCTACATCTGTTCCACCTGTCCATTCTCCTAGTGGATTTATTGTTGCAGTTGGATAAATACTTTTTAATTCTTCCGTTTTTGCATTACTTTGACATATAATTGTTCTATTATTTGGCATATCTAATATATATTTACCATCACTATTATATTTATTATAAATCTGATGTGCTAAATAACTTATTTGCTGTTGTTCTTCTGTTAATGGCATTCCTTTAAATATTCCATTATCTCCACATCTTATTTTTCCTTTTTGATTATCTGACAAATGTTTATCTTGTGGGACAACAATTGTTGTTATTTTAATTTCTTCGTTTCCTACTATTCTCCAGACAATATTGTGTATTTCATTTTGGGGTAATTCTAGTGATGTTTCGTATATTATAAAACATCTTGAATGACCTATTAAAACCTCTACTGCTATTTTAGGATTTTCTTGTAGTTTATATCCTAAATCTACAATTGCCCCTGCTATTCTATCAGCTATTTTATCTGGATGCTTCGGATTAACTTTTTCTATCATATTTTTACCTTACCTTTCTTACCGGCATTTTAACCGGTATCAACTTATTTTAAAAATTTTCAGTTGGTACATCATACCATTTTTTTAATTCTTCTAATTGTTCTTTGCTTGGCACGTAGTCCTTTTTTCCACTATATTTAAAATCATATATTTTATATGCTTCTTCATACATTTCTTCACATATTCCTAATTTACTTGCAAAACTTTTTAATTCAGCTGCATATATTAATACATAATCCGCCATTTCTTTATTATTATCAATGTAATAATATTTGTCAGCCTTTTTTTGTAATCTTGCCATTTCTTTGGCAAACTTATTTATCAATTCGCTTTTTTCTATAAATTCATGAACTATCATTTTAATTTTCTACCATCTCTCCGACATTTGTGTCGGTGACCTTTCTTTTAAAATATTCTTTTACACACTTACAACAATTCCTATCACAACAAAATTTGTGTTGACAAAACATTTCTGATATTTTTTCGTTCCCTATATATTGGACCATTTCATCAATTATTTTGTTTTTATTATCAAGTAGGTCTAATACTGTTTTTATTGCATCTTGATTTGAAAGTCCTATCCAACAAGAATGAGATTCTTTTATTAATTCGTTACACCTTTCAATTGCCTTTGCTTGTTTTTCAGTCATATTTATATCACTTCCTCAATTCTTTTTAATAATTTAAACCATTGTTCTTTGTCACATTCCATTCCGTAATCTCTAGCATTTTTTATATCATTTCTTATTATTCCTAAACATTGGTCCGATAATTTATCTTCTTCTATTTGCTGCATAACATATTTTACAGTAAGCTCTACCATATATGTCATTCTTCCTATTGCATATCTAACAGCACTTATTACTATGTGTTCATAATCTGACATTCTTTGATTTCCTCCAAATATATATTTCTATCTAAAAAACTAACCCAGTCAGCTATATCAGAAAAAGTTATTGAATGAGTAAATCCGCACCTTTTATATCCTTCTAATACTCTCCATTTCTTTTCACGATTATCCCATACAGGTTGTCCTATGTATTTATCTAAGTCTTTCCACTCTATTGGTTCAGGTTTGTTTTTCTCTTGCTTTTGTTCATTGTCAACTTTTTTAGGAATTTCATTTGCTTTTGTCGCGTTACTTTTTTTCTTTGGCATATTTACACCTCCTTATCATATTTAAATTTATAATAATCACAACTACAATTCATTTTATATCTATAGCTAATGTATTTATCACACCATATTACATCTTCTAAAACTTTTCCATCTTCTATTCTGTTTCCAATATTGTATTTGCAGCTGTCACATGTATAATCAAATTTAACTTCTTTCTTCGTAAAAAAATCAATTATCATTGTTTTTTATCTCCAATATCTTTACTATTTTTAAAACATAATAATTTATATCGGGTTCTGCACCCCAGTCTACTTTTCCTTCTCCAATTGTTATCACACATTTGCATTTAATGGTTGGAGAATTTTGTTTGTATCCATTTCGTAATAGTATTATTACGCTTTGTCCCATTCCTACTGCCAAATGTCCCAGTCTCTTATCATAATATGGCTTTATTTCTCGATATTCTTCCTTTTTTTCTCCACTTGCAATCATCTCAAACCATTTTCGTTTTATTGGTAATACTAACATTATTGTTTTTTTCCTTTCTTTATTGCTTCTTGCAATTTTTCATTATCAAATCCTGTATTAAAATCAGTATGTATAATATGTATTTCTTCAAATTCCTTTTCTATGTCTTCTACTTCATCATCTAATATTAGAAATTTATTTATTTTTCCATATTTTTCATTTTCAAGAAAGTTTTTGATTTCTAATCCTCTATCTGCACTATTTAAATATATTGTATTTGCAAATATTCTCATTCCATATTCTGCAAGTCTTGAATTTACTATTTCAGTATCTATTTGATTTAGTCGCCATGTCGAACTCAATACTATCTTTACATTATAATTTTGCTTTTGTAATTCTTGGTTTAATTTCATCAAGTTATTTAAACATTTTGGATCAAAAGGGAAGCAATGCATACTCATTATTCCTTTTACATGATGTCTGGCAAAACATTCATCCCAGTAGTTCATATTATTTAGTACACCATCAATATCTAAAAAAATATAAAATGTTTTCATTTATTCCCCCACCTTTCTGCATTTGTTTTTTTCCTTATCCCATGCTACACATTCTTCTTTATAACAATTTTCAAATTGTTGTGTCTCAATTAATACGTGGTATTCTCCTCGAACTATGTTGTCATCATCTAGTATTGGCCTTCTGATATTATGCTGCATAATCTTATACATCTCTGGACATTTCATTTTGTGCATTCTCCTTTTCAACACTTTTTATAATCCACTCTATAACCATTTGAACTAAAATTGGAGAATATCTTTTGTATTCGTAATGGACCATTTTTGCTAAATTTTGAGCATCATTTCTTTGAAATCCACATCCCATTAACAATTTTATAAATCTTTTTCTTGTAATTCTTTGCACTCCAAGCATTTTTTGCATTTGTATTGATGCTTCTCTTGTAATCGTAATTGATACACTTTTTGATTTTTCTTTTTCTATTGCATACCTTACTGCATCTGCAGCATCATCTTGGTTATTTTCCTGCACACTTTCAAAATTTTGTATTTCTGCTATTTTATTGATTTGTCCATCTTTATCCTGTATAAAAATATCTCCATCTACTATCAACTTTCCTATTTCATCTGTTGGCATCTTATCCCTCCTTTTCAAATATTTTCTTATATTCTTCTTTGCATTTCTTTCCTTCAATTTCAAATAATATTTTTGCAAAATCGACTTCTCCATTTTCATCAAAGTACTCTTTTATAATCATAAATAATGGAAGTTGATTTTCTCCCCTAAAACTGAATATAATTCCTGTTTTCTTTCCTTTTATTTCTAAGGATGGCATTATTCTTCACCATCCTTTGCCATTATCATAAAGCACATGATTGCTACCCCTATAAAAGTTCCTATGAATAATCCTAATATAAATTTAATCATTAGTAACACCACCTACTTTCCATATACTTCTAACATATATACTGTTTCTTTTAATGCATCTATTTCTATAAGTTGTTCATTTATTTTCACTTGTTGTTCTTCAAATTGAACTTGTTGCTTTTCTATCATTTTTTCTAATTCTTCAATATGTTTTTGCCTTTCTTGCACAATTTCTTGAAGTTTATTGTTTTTATCTTTTAGCTGTAGATCAACTCCGCATATTCCTGCTACAAATCCTAAAGTAAACACTATGAATAATATAATTATGTTTTTAATATTCTCTGATGTTTTTGTAAGTTCTTTATCGTATAATTTAATTTTTTCTTTCATAACTCCACCTTCCTTTGTATTATATTTTTTTAAATTTGTGTCCTTTACACCACATATAACTTTCCGTTGGACAAAATTCTTCATATACCAGTTCAAAATCTTCTGTTATATCACAATGCATATCTCCTTCCTGCTCATACATACAGTGAGTGCATTGTTCACAAGTTACATTACTGTTATTTCTTTTTTGCTTTTCCATTTTTTCTCCTCTCAAATTGTAACAATATATATTTTTGTAAATCCACATTTCTTTTTGTTCTGCAGTTGTTTATATCCTGTATCTCATTCTCTAATTCATTTACTCTTTGTTTTAATTTTCTATTTTCATATAGTGCATCATAATACAGCTGTTCATAATCTTTACCTTGCATATTACTCTTTCCTTTTATTTACTTTATCTAATAACTTTGCAATTATAGCGCCTGATTTAGTTAATTCCGTATCTTTTTTAAATAAATTGCATTGGTTCATTATTAGTTCTTCTGCATCAGATACTACAATTAAATTATTCAGATCAAAATTTCTAATATTTCCATCTGCAAAAATTACTTTGTGGCCCTCTGGTATTTTCCCATATTTTTGTTCATATAAGTGTCGATGTTTTCTAATCCAATTTTTATTTTTATGTCCATCTTGTACTTTTATTAATATGTATCCGTTCTTGTCTATTCTCTCACTGCCTATTTCTCTTGCATTTGCTGGAATATTACCTTTTTTAAATGTTGTTCTTCTTGAATTTTTTTGCCCATTCTCTGACATATATTCGTTCCATCTTTTACCTTTATTGAAGGACACTTGTCCTTTTACAAATTGCCCTCCAACTATTCCACTCTGTAAATTGTATTTGTTTTTTATGTTAGCAATTGCACTCTCGCTTACATCCATATTAAATTTTTCATTAAAACTATTAGTTAGTTCTTTTAAAGTAATGCCTTTTACATTGTTCTTGATAAATTCTATATGTTCATCTTTATATTTTCTGTTTCTTCCATTTCTTCTTCCAACTTTCAATTTATGGCCACTAAGATATGATTTCATTGCTTTATATGTAACATTAGTATTAAATTTATTATTAAATTCTTGTTGTAGTTCTATTATTGCTTTCCCCTTACAATTATCAGCAATGTATTTTTTCATTTCTTCAGTGTAAAATTTACTCACCTTTTCCATCTCCTATTTGTAATATATTTGGCATTTGCTCTTTTTTTCCATATTCATCATAATGTTTGACCGCTTTTAATGCCAACTCTCCGTTGTTTATAATTGTTTGTGCTATACTGGCCATTGATTTAGCTCTTTCCCTTTCTTCTTGTAACTTTTCTCCAGTCAAATCATCATCATTTAATCTTTCTAGTTGTTCAAATAAATGATTATTCAAATCAGCTAATGTATTTTTGGTTCCCATTGTTTTTCCTCCTATCTATTGTCTTATATATGGTCTATCAACATATAGTGCTACTGGTGGCTGTATATTTCCCATTACAGACAAGTATATCTTTCCAGTTTTCATAAATTCTTTCTTCTCTTTACGCAGAAATACCTCTTCCGCATCGACCGAATTCTGTTCTTCCAGAAATGCCGCAACTTCTTCCTGACAGACAAACTCATGCTTGGAGCTTGATTTCTTTATATAATCC
>ENA-OPDF01000963-OPDF01000963.1-human-gut-metagenome-genome-assembly--contig:-NODE-963-length-18488-cov-3.187436_pt1 | contig 18488 bp, 10 predicted proteins | sample MGYA00241575_ERZ501501 | MGnify/ENA primary metagenome ERZ501501 (study PRJEB25962, sample SAMEA1972229) | human gut metagenome | biome: human gut; feature: human-associated habitat; material: faeces... | reverse complement strand
CTTTTTTCAGTGATAAGAAATATGAAAACGTTAAAGATTTTTTCGACAATTTGAATAAAAGATCTTATGCCTATGGTATTTATAGTTTTATAAGGGATAAGCGATTCACGATGTTCGGTAGTTTCTATCAGAAAAATAAAAAATTGACATTATTCGACCATAAAAATAAATCATCGAATACTTTCGGTACAATTAAAGATGATGTTTATTTCAAGGGTTTGACGATCCCTATATCTCAATTTATTTATCATGCAAATAAGGATGGTTCTATCGTTGTTCCATTGGAAGCCTATTCTGTAGTTGAATGGCGAAATACATACACACCGTCTGAGCCATTCGGAAGTATAATCAATACAACAAAGGAAGATGATAATCCATTGCTTTTGATCTTCGATTTCAAACAGTAGAACCAATCACCATAAGTTTATAAATCCCTAAAATAAAACAAAAATGGGAAAGAAAATCATCGGCGTAATCGCTTTTGCAGCGATCGCCGCAGTAGCAGGCTGGAACTACCAGCAAAACAAAAATGAGGTTCAACTCTCTGACTTGGCATTGGAAAATGTCGAGGCTTTAGCTTGGGATGAGAATAAATCAAACTATCATTTGTTTCCATGTCCATCAAGTTCCGGAAATGAATGCCGTTTTAAAGACAGTGAACGTCCTGAATGTTATGGTCCAACGTATTGTAGATAACCATGTACAAATTACTATTTCATTATTTATGCATAATTTGCATTAGTATATCTTGCTCTCAGAGAAGAGAAAATATAAAGACCGTTGATAATGACTTAGTTGAAATACAGAAGGAGGAACTTTTTTTCCCTCCTTCTGACGTATTACAACTAAAGTCCTATTATTTGTCTTCTTCGGTACAAGTAGGTGCTAAACATATATTGATTGGATATAACCATAAGGAACATGCTTTGGATTGTATCGATCTTCTGGAGAAAAAAATCATTCAAATTCCGTTACAAACAAGTGGTCCTAACGCCATAACTCGTTTAACTGGAATTTTTGCATATCAAAAAGACTCCATTTGGGTTGCTGATGAATCGGAATCCGTATTCCTGATTGATCCGAAAGGGAATGTGTTGAAACGTATTCAAATCCGTAATTCTTTGCAAGAAGACGAGGAATTGATCATAAATACGAATCATGCTATGTCTACAATTCGTTTGTATTACAATGCCCTGCACCAGTCGCTGCTATGCACGGTAAAAGATAGGTCTGTTTCGCCACCCCGATTCAAAGTAAAAGAAATTTTCCTCGAAGAAAACCAAAAGGTAAAAACTTTCAATTTATCTCCATCTATTGCGGAACCAGACATAAGCAAAGGGTATGCGAACATGAGTGAACCGAATGTCAACTTTCGGGATGATTACATTTTATATAATTATCCGATAGAATCACATCTCTACAAGATCGATTTGAACACAGGATCTGGAAAAATGTACAAAGCTGATAGCGATTACACTTCCAATAAAGCTCAAAAGTGTAAATCCAAAACAGATTATACAGAATGGCAAAGACACGGATTTGAAAATCCTCATTTTTTTGATATCATGTATCTTCCGACATGTGATATGTATGCCCGTTTGCATGTGGATGCCATTGATTTCGGTAAAAACGAAAACCTGGAATTATTATCCAGAGAACGGGATTTTTATTTATGTCTGTTTGATAATGAGCTTAATAAAATAAAAGAAATCAAACTGCCCATAAACACATTCAATCCTTATACAGGCTGGTGTCAGATTCATGATGGAATCCTTTTTTTTGTAGATAAAATTACAGATCAAGAGATTTCCGAAGATTTAGAAGTGCATATCTTTCATCCTGTCATGATAAAGAATGATTGAAATATAGTTTCTCCCCTAAAACAATGAATATGAGATTGCAATATAAAACAACTACAAAATATCTGTTTTTTTCGTTGCCTTTCTACTTGATGCTTTTTGCTTGCGGCTTACAAATAACCGATGTGGAATACGCTCTGCGGGAAGCCGGAGAAAACAGAGGGGAGCTTGAAGCGGTTTTGTCGCACTACGCAAAACTGGATGATCGGCAGAAACTGGAAGCAGCCCAATACCTGATTCGATACATGCCTTACCATACTTCTTATGATAAAGGCATTGAGGACTATTATCACGCCATTGATTCTGTCGTTGCTTTATCAGAAGACAAACTTGAACAAGAAAAACATATCGAATCGCTTCGTCTTAGATTTGAAAGTAAATATAAACAGAAACGGGATATAGAGGTTATCACTTCGGAGTTTCTTATTCAGTCAATCGATGAAGCTTTCAAACAATGGAGAGAATGCGAATGGGCCGAACATCTGGATTTCGAACAATTTTGTGAATATCTATTACCTTATAAATGTTTTGAAGGGCAGCCGCTTACCGAATGGAGGAATGCCTATTACGATATTTGTAAAGGAGATATTGATCTGGCATATTTGTGTGACGAGTATAAACGAAATCCAATTTTTGCAGCAACAGAAGTGAATAACCAAATGAAAAACACACCTCAAAGTTTTGGATTATTAAAGACACTTCCGATTTATGATCCTGATATCATACTGAAACTTCCTTTTTCTAATTGTGCCACGTATTGTTTAGGGGCTGTCTTAATCATGCGTAGTAAAGGAATTCCTGTCGCTTATGATTTTACGCCCAATTGGTCTACAGGTAATAATGGACATTCTTGGAATACAGTTTATACAACGCGTTTTGGAAACTTGGAGTTTGCGCCCCATACGACAGATCCGGGCACAGTTCATTATCCATATTTGAAAGTCCCTAAGATTTTCCGCAATGTGTACAAACCCAATGAAGAGTATCTGAAAATCGCAACTGAGAAATATATCCCACCCAAACTCAGGAATATGTTTATACGAGATGTTACCGCTGAATATATGCCCACGATTGACATACGTATTCCGTTGCAGGAATCATTGAAGAGTGGACAATCTCCATTTATAGCCATCTATGATGGAAATAATTGGACTCCTGTCTATTGGGGAAAAATAGCTGGTAGTCATGTGGTTTTCGAAAGAATGGGACTGAATACCTGTTATATCGCCTTGGCGTATGACTCTAATGGCAATGCTATTCCGATCAGCAAACCGTTTTTGGCTTCTGCTTCGAAGCATATCCAATTTATAGAACCAGACACTTCAGCTTTTCGTACGATCAGATTGAATCGAAAATATCCTTTGGGAGACAATGTATTTTCTATTAGAAAAAAAATAACAGGAGGTATTATCGAAACTTCTGAAAACAGGGAATTTGATCATACAAAGAAAATAGCGGAATTACCTCAAGGGAATTTAACAAATGGCACAGTGTTTCTTGATAAAAATGCCGAATATCGATATTGGCGTTTTACATCTTCTGATACAAGTCAGTGTGACATGGCTGAAATTTATTTCTATGATGAACATGATTCGATCATTCAAGGCAACATTATCAAATGTACAAATTCGATTTTTGATAAAAGCAACAACGCAGCTAATATAGCAGATGGTGATCAATTGACAAATTTCAGTGCCAAAGGAGAAGATTGGGTCGGTTTTGATTTTTGCCGGCCAGTAAATATATCCAAAATTTCGTATATTCGTCGTTGTGATGGAAATTCTATTCAGCCAGGATTGGAGTATTCTTTATATTATTGGGATAATAATAATTGGCAACTTATCAATACCAAAATAGCGAATGATGTTTTTATCGAATTTGAAAATGTGCCTCAAAAAGCCCTTTTGGCCATTAAATGCTCGCAGGGAAAGCAACAAAGAATATTCGTTTGTGATGAAGATAATAAAATTGACTGGTATTGATTGTAGCAACCTGAATATAAAATGATATATTTTTTAATCTAAAAGATAGATTGTGAAACGATGGATTAACATATTATTGAATCTATTTCTCGCTTTGGTGGTTCTGATCGCCTTTTGGCTCTTCTCTCAAGTCTTCCTCCTCGCCTCCTTCCGCATCCCCAGCGACTCGATGGAGCCGGAACTGGTCGAAGGGGATTTCGTGGCGGTCTGGAAACCGACGCTCGGCGCACGGCTGTTCGACCTCAACGCGACGCTGCGGCTGGAACAGACCGAGATACACCGCACACCGGGATTTCGGAAAACAAAGCGGGGCGACGTGCTGGTCTTCAACTTCCCGCATCCCAACGGCTGGGACAAGATCGAGATGCATATCCTGAAATACTACATCAAACGGTGTATCGGATTGCCGGGCGACACGCTTTCCATCCGGAACGGAAGGTTCCGGATAAACGGCACGAACGAACCGCTCGGGAACATGGATTCGCAGGAACGCATCGGGCGGACGTTGCCGGGAGAGTTTCCGGACGGTGTCTATAAGGCATTCCCGTTCGACTCCGTCATCAGTTGGAACATCCGGAATTTCGGACCGCTCTATGTCCCGAAAGCCGGTGACAAGGTCGAAATGAACCGGGAAAATTATCTGTTATACCGCAAGCTGATCGCATGGGAACAAAAAGCGGAAATCAACTATAATGATTCAACCGTTTTCCTGAACGGCGAACCGATACGGGAATACCGCTTCTTGAAAAACTATTATTTCATGGCGGGTGACAAAGGCCTGAACTCGCAGGACTCGCGCTATTGGGGCTTGTTGCCGGAAGAATATATCGTCGGCAAGGCGGCATTTGTCTGGAAATCGGTCGATCCGTACACCGGGCAGTTCCGCTGGGATCGGTTCATGAAGAAAATCGAATAAAAAACGGATAAGCATGGAAATAAAATACACCGGCATGGAACTCAAATTGCATAGGCATGGAATCCGGACTGCACTGGCATCCGTTTTCGGGGCGATGCTGATCGCCACGCCGTTCGTCGGCGACAGCGCATTGGCGAACGGCATTGTGACGGGGAAAGTCTTCTGGTTCCACCTGTCGATGGCGCTGATGGCGATCGGGACGGTTGTGACGGCATGGCCTGGCGGGAGGAAAAGCATCCCGTTTGCATTGCCGGACGGATTGTTGCTCCTCTTTGCCGGGATCACGCTCGCGACATACGACTGGCAGCTCGATCCCGAACCCGAAAAACTGCTTTTCGGCGGGCAGTTGGTCGTGTTGTGGTTTCTGTTGCGCTATTTTCTTACAGAGGCTCCTTGCCTGAAGTTCTTTTTCTTATTTGTGCTGATGCTCACCGGACTGGTCGAAGCCGTCTGGGGAATGCAGCAATTGCATGGCTATGCCTATTCCAACCATTCGCTTTTCCGGCTGACGGGTTCTTTCTTTAATCCGGGGCCTTACTGCGGGTACTTAGCGGTCGTGCTGCCGGTTTGCCTGTGGACGGCGTTGCGGTTTCAAAAGGGGATGCATTATTTCGGTTGGGTATGCGCCGGAGCTATCCTGATTGTCCTGCCTGCCGGAATGAGTCGGTCGGCGTGGATGGCGGCGGTCGTGGCTTGCGGATGGGTGTACTGGACGGAACGGATCGGATGGGAGAAGACGAAAGCTGTATGTCGAAGGTATAAGAATGCTACAATTCCTTTTATTGCAATTGTGGCGATATTGGTGGGATGTACCATTGCCGGGGTTTACGGGATGAAACAAGATTCGGCGGACGGGCGATTGCTGATGTGGAAAGTGACGGTGAAAGCGATTGCCGGACAGCCGCTTGCAGGAACGGGGTTAGGCGGATTCCCGGCGGCATACGCGGAGGCGCAAGGCGGGTATTTCGCAACAGGGAACGCAACAGACCGGGAGAAACGGGTGGCGGGATGTCCCGAATATGCGTTCAACGAATACCTGCAGATCGGGCTGGAACAGGGGGTCGGAGGGTTGATCGTGTTCGTGGCATGGCTGGGGAGCATGGCGTACTATGGAATCCGGAACAGGCAGCAGGGAACGGCCGGTGGCGTGTTGGCGTTAGCGGTGTTCGCGGTGTCGTCCTATCCGTTGCAGTTGCCGTCGTTTTGGGTGGCGTTGGTGTTTTTGGGGGCGATATGCGTGACGGAAGATGGGACGCGGACAAGATCATCTGCCCTATCCGTATCACCGGTGTGCCATATTACGATGATAAGTCTGTTGTCGCTTGCCTCCGTCTGTCTGTTCATCTTGCAGAAAGGGCAATATGAGGCATATAAACGATGGGGACGGATGCAGATGATCTACAACAACAAGGCGTATGAATCGGTTGCGGAAGATTATCACAGTTTGCATGACAAGCTAAAGCATAAACCTGAATTCTTGTTCGAAGAGGCGCAATGCCTCAGCAAGACGGGACAACACGCCGAAGCGATACGGGTGCTGGAACGGGCGAAGCGGCTGAGCGGAGACCCGATGATCCGGTACATGATCGCCAAAAACCGGCAGATGCTCGGAGATTACCGGGAGGCGGAAGAAGAATTGCTTCAGGCTATCGGGATACTGCCGGAGAGATTGTATCCATATTATTTGTTAGCCAAGCTATATGCAGAGCCGGAGTTCTACCAGGTGGATAAATTGCGGGCTGCCGCCGGAGCTGTGCTGACCAAAGAACCGAAGGTGGAAAGTACGGCAATCCGGGAAATGAGGGAAGAAGTAAAAAAGATAATAGAAAAAAAGTAATTACGAAAGGCTCGTAACTAAAATATGTTTGTATATTTGCGAAACAACTTTGATAAAAACAATAAAATATGAAATACTACAAATTGTTTGCTATACTGATTCTGGCCGGGATGATGGCTTGCTCCGGTGAAAAGAAAGAGAAAGGTTCCGAAGAAAGCGTAGAAACCGTTCTACCGGATGAGACAAACGAGGTGACGGTGATGAAGTTGAATACTACTGATTTCAACCACGAACTGATCAGTAACGGCAAACTGTCAGCCCGAAACTTTGTCGACCTAAAATTCGAATCGGCAGAACCGATCGCCAAGATATATGTGAAGAACGGCGATCGCGTGACGAAAGGGCAAAAACTCGCAGAACTCTCAACCTTCCGCCTTGCCAACAAGACAGCGCAAGCCAAAGATGCACTCGAACGCGCCAAACTGGAACTGCAAGACGTACTGATCGGACAGGGCTACAAACTGGAAGATTCTACAAAAGTACCGCCCGCAACCATGCAGTTAGTCAAGGTAAAAAGCGGGTATGACCAGGCACTGATCTCTTGGCAGCTTGCCGAATACGAACAACGAAACGCAGTCCTGACCGCCCCTTTCGACGGTGTCGTCGCTAACCTGTTCGCCAAACAGTTCAATACGGCTTCTACCTCCGATGTTTTCTGTTCCATTATCGATACCCGCACATTGGAAGCCGCTTTCACAGTTTTGGAAAGCGAACTGCCGCTTATCAAAACAGGCGATCGTGTAGAGGTAGCTCCTTTTGCCTTGTCCGATGTCACGGCTGACGGCCGTATATCCGAAATAAACCCGCTGGTAGACAAAGACGGGATGGTACAGGTGAAAGCTGCCGTAAACGATAAAGGTAAGTTGTTCGAAGGGATGAATGTACGAGTAAGTATCCATCGTTCGCTGGGTAAACAGTTGGTCGTTCCCAAAAGCGCTGTCGTACTCCGTTCCGGCAAACAGGTTGTATTCACATTAACGGAAGACAAAGCATACTGGAACTATGTACATACAGGTTTGGAAAATGCCGACAGCTATACGATCATTGACGGACTGAAAGAAGGGGATATCGTGATTACAAGCGGTAACATTAACCTGGCTCACGAAGCACCGGTCAAAGTAATTGACAATTAAAAATGGACAATTGACAATTCAGAAATCATAATTTATAAATCATAGTTCTAATACATGATAAAGTTTCTACTACAACGCCCTATCGCGGTATTGATGGCTTTTACGGCTTGCTTTATCGTGGGACTGGTTACTTACTTCACCATTCCGGTGTCGTTGCTGCCTGATATTGCAATTCCGGAGATCACCGTACAGGTATCCGGCCAGAACACTTCGGCACGCGAATTGGAAAACACAGTAGTAAAAACCATCCGCCAGCAATTAATGCAGGTTGCCAGTTTACGCGACATCCACAGTGAAACACGCGACGGTGCTGCCATCATACGCCTAAACTTCGATTTCGGAACAAATACGGATCTGGCTTTTATCGAAGTCAACGAAAAGATAGACGCAGCTATGAACTACCTGCCACGTGAAGTAGAACGTCCACGGGTAATCAAAGCCAGTGCCACTGATATTCCCGTATTCTGCTTGAATCTGACATTGAAAAGCGACAGCGCTTACAGTGAAATAAACGAAGGATCGTTCCTCGACCTTTGCCAGTTTGCCGAAACGGTGATCAAACGTCGTATCGAACAGTTGCCCGAAGTGGCAATGGTAGATGTGACCGGAATTCTGAAACGGCAGTTACAGATTGTTCCGGACATGAAGTTGCTGAAAATGTCGGAGATCACACTTGACGATCTGGAGGCCGCACTGACATCTAACAATATAGAACCGGGTAGCATGACCGTACGTGACGGCTATTACGAGTACAATATCAAGTTCTCGACACTGCTGCGCACACCGGAAGATGTCGAGAATATTTATATCAGGAAAAATAACCATATTTTTCAACTGAAAGATTTGGCACGCATTTCCGTCGTGCCGGAGAAAGAGACCGGAGCTTCCCTTTCCAACGGGAAACGGGCGGTAACGCTGGCTGTAATCAAGCAGGCGGATGAAAATATGGATAACATGAAAGAGGCATTGGCAGAAGTGACGGATTACTTTGCTTCCGTCTATCCGGATATCGATTTCAGTGTCAGCCGCAACCAGACGGAATTGCTGGATTATACCATCTCGAACCTGAAACAAAACCTGTCGTTGGGTTTCCTTTTCATCTGTATCGTCGCCATCCTTTTCTTAGGGGATATCAAGAGCCCGGCAGTGATCGGGTTAAGTATGGTGGTGAGCCTGATCATCAGTTTCCTTTTTTTCTACCTCTGCAAGATGTCGCTGAATATCATCTCCATCTCCGGGTTGATCCTGGCTTTGGGTATGATGATCGACAGTTCGATCATCGTAACGGAAAACATTACCCAATACAGGACACGAGGAGACTCGCTGGAAGAGGCTTGCAATAAAGGGACGACCGAAGTAATTACTCCGATGCTGAGTTCCACTTTTACGACAATTGCCGTCTTCGTTCCGCTTGTGTTCATGAGCGGAATAGCAGGAGCGATCTTCTTCGACCAAGCCTTTGCCGTCACCGTCGGTCTGATGGTTTCCTATTTCACGGGAATCATGCTGCTGCCGGTACTCTACAAACTGGTATACAGTATTCCGGACATCAAACATAAGGGTTTCAATATACGAATCAACAATCTGGTAAAAGAGCATACATTGGACCGCTTCTATGATACCGGAGTGGATTTTGTGTTCCGTCACAAAACGGCAAGCCTGATTTTCATTGCCATTACGCTCCCGCTTTGCGCCTTTCTGTTCTACGAAATACCGAAAAGCCGTATGCCGGAGATAGACCAGAACGAACTGATCGCTCATGTGGAATGGAACGAAAACATCCATATCGATGAAAACCAGAGCCGTGTCAGCCAGTTATTCGCCTCTATCGACAATCAGGTACAAGAACACACGGCCTATGTCGGGCAGCAGCAATTCCTGTTGAACCGGGATCGCGAGATGTCGGTTTCCGAAAGCGAGTTATATTTCAAGACGGAGAAACCAACCGGAATCGCTCCTTTACAAAAATCGGTGGAAAAATGGATCAAAACGCATTACCCGATGGCAGTGATATCCTTCTCGCCTCCCGAAACAGTATTTGAAAAGCTGTTTGTGACAGGTGAAGCCGACATTGTCGCCGAATTGCACACCCGCAATAAATCTGAAGCACCGGAAGCCTCCGTCTTGAATAAAATAGAACAGCAAATCGAGGCGAAAACAGGACATACTCCTGTCGGTATCACCTTCGACAACCAATTAAATATCACAATAGACAGACAGAAACTTCTGCTTTATAACGTCGACTACAACGAAGTGTACCGGTTGCTGAAAACGGCATTCAAAGAGAATGAAGTAGCAACGCTCCGCTCCTACCAACAATATCTGCCAATCGCATTGGCCGGAGAGGAACAAACGGTAAATGAGGTCTTGCAGAAAACATTGGTAAACACTGTTCCTGATACGGAAGGCAACGTACGATATATCCCGCTGCAATCGCTGGTGCGTGTCACTCCGGGAGAGGACTTGAAAACGATCACGGCAGGAAAGAACGGAGAATACATTCCATTCAGTTTCTATGATATAGACAATGCCGAACAGTTGATGGAAAATGTAAAAAAAGAAATCGATACAGACTGGGATATCGATTTTTCAGGAAGTTTCTTTTCCAACCGGCAGATGCTGAACGAGCTGGTCGTGATTTTGTTCATTTCGATCCTACTGATGTATTTCATCCTGGCAGCCCAGTTCGAAAGTTTCCTGCAGCCGCTCATCGTGCTGCTTGAAATTCCGATCGATGTGGCAGCCTCCTTGCTGGTGCTCTGGATATGCGGCCATACCATGAACCTGATGAGTGCCATCGGTATCGTCGTGACCTGCGGTATCATCATCAACGACTCCATCCTGAAACTGGATGCTATCAACGAACTCCGCAAAGAAGGGGTTCCTCTTATGGAAGCCATACATGAAGCCGGACGGCGGCGCCTGCGCCCTATCATCATGACATCATTAACGACAATATTCGGAATGGTTCCGCTGCTTTTCACATTCGATATGGGCAGCGAACTGCAAAAGCCGCTCTCCATCGCCATGATCTCGGCCATGCTGATCGGTACGGCAGTCAGCCTTTTTGTCATACCACTGATATACTGGTTCATTTATCGCAAACATGAGGTTGGTAATTTGAATGTTGAAAATTGAAAATTGGAAGTTATGGACAGGAAATTCATTTATAGATATGTCATCACGTTGTTGATGCTTGCATGCGTGTTCGGAGGAAAAGCGCAGCTCACACTGACGCTGGAACGAACTATCACACTGGCGGCCGACAGTTCGCTGGACGCTTTCCGATACAAGAATATGTATCTGGCCGGCTACTGGGAATACCGGACTTACAAGGCCGGCCGTCTGCCAAGCCTTACCCTAAATCTGACGCCGGCACAATACCGCCGTTATTTTACCCAACGATATGACTCGGAGGCTGATATCGACGTATATAGAAAACAACAATCGTTTTATGCGGGCGGGCAATTGGAGATCGAACAGAATTTCGACCTCTTAGGCGGTACATTCTATTTGGATACAGACTTGGATTATATGCGCTATTTCGGCGACCAAACTTATAACCAGTTCTCATCGGTTCCGATCCGCCTCGGCTACCAGCAAGACTTATTGGGGTATAACGCTTTTAAATGGGAACGGAAAATCGAACCGTTGAAATACGAGAAGGTCAAGAAAGAACTATTATATAATGTAGAGCAAATGAGCGAGCAAGCAACGACCTATTTCTTCGCTCTGGCAATGGCACAGGTGGAATATGATCTGGCCAAGGAAAATGTCGCCACGACCGACACACTGTACCGGACAGGGCAGGAACGGCATAAGATAGCTTCTATCAGCCAAGCGGATTTGCTGACACTGAAATTGGATGCCGTAAACGCACGCAACACATTGAAAAATGCGGAAATCGCCCTAAAACGTGCCATGTTCAGCCTCGCCTCTTACTTGAACTTCGACAAGAATACAGAAATACGCCTGCGCCTCCCAAGCCGCCCGCGCAATATGGAAATCTCGGTCGACAAAGCACTCGAATTGGCACGTGCAAACAACCCGACCTTTCTGGAGTTGCGCCAGCAAATATTAGAAGCCCAGCAGCAGGTAGACAAAACCAAGAAAGAAGCGATGTTCAACGCCCAGATCAATGCCAGCGTCGGATTCAACCAAGTGTCCAAGAACATACAGGACGCCTACAAAAATCTGCAACAGCAGGAAATCGTCTCTTTGTCTGTTTCGATCCCGTTGGTAGACTGGGGCGTACGAAAAGGGAAGCATAATATTGCCAAGAACAACCTGCTTGTCACCGAAACATCCGCCAAACAAAAAGAATTGACAGTAGAAGAAGACGTGATTATGACAGTCGGCGACTTCAATATCCAGCAAGCCCTGATTGGGAGTGCCGAAGAAGCGGTAGACCTGGCAGAAACAGCCTACAGCGAAACCAAGCAACGCTTCATGATCGGAAAAGCGGATATCAACAGTCTTACTCTGTCGCTGAACCGCCAACAGGAAGCGCAGCGGAACTATATTTCGGCTTTACAGAACTACTGGCTGAGCTATTATAAGATCCGAAAACTGACGTTGCACGATTTCGAAACGGGAGTTTCCCTTTCGAACGAGTTCGAATATAAATACGGATTGTAACAAAAAATGAATAATGAGTGCATCTCCTAAAATATCCTCTTTCACCATCATCGTCACCTTCCTTTGCGTGGCACTGGCAGGGATTGCCTTTATACCGCTGCTGCCGATCAAGCTGTCGCCGTCACGCACGCTGCCACAGTTGACTATCAGCTATAACATGCCGGGCAATTCGGCACGCGTGATAGAGATGGAAGTGACCTCGCGGCTCGAAGCGATGTTGGCACGCATCAAGGGGATCAAGGAGATCAATTCCACTTCCGGCAACGGATGGGGATATGTCACGCTCGAGCTGGACAAGCATACCAATATCGATGCCGCCCGTTTCGAAGCGTCTACCATCATCCGACAGACATGGCCCAGCCTACCGGACGGACTGAGCTATCCAGTCCTGGAAATGAGCCGGCCGGACGACAAGGAAGTACGGCCTTTCATGAGCTACACACTGAATGCGGCAGCCACACCCATATTCATACAACGCTTTGCCGAAGACCAGATAAAACCTCGCCTAAGCGGGATTCCCGGCATCTACCGCATCGATGTCAGTGGTGCCACCCCGATGGAATGGCGACTGGAATATGATAGCCGTCAGCTGGCAACGTTAGGTATCAGCATCCCGGATATACAGAAAGCGATCAGCCAGTATTATCAAAAAGAATTCTTAGGAACCGGAAACGTGGAAACCCAGTTGGCGACTTCGTGCAAAGAAGGACAAAGTAGCCAGTGGATACGTCTCGCTTTGGTTCCTGAAAACGAAACAGACGGATTCAACCCATCGCTTATAACCGTCCTGAACAAAGACGGCAAGCTGATCCGCCTGGACCAACTGCTAAAAGTTACCCGTCAGGAAGAAGCTCCACAGAGTTATTACCGTATCAACGGCTTGAATTCCATCTATCTGTCCATCCGCGCCGAGGAGACGGCGAACCAGCTGGAACTTGCCAAACGGGTAAGAGCCGAAATGGAACATATCCGTACCTTGCTTCCACCCGGTTATGAAATACATACCAGCTATGACGCGACCGAATTCATTCAGGACGAACTGAACAAGATTTATGTCCGTACGGGGCTCACCGTCCTGATCCTACTGATGTTTGTCTTGCTGATCACACGCGAGATAAAATATCTGTTACTGATCATCATCAGCCTTTCGATCAACCTCAGTATTGCTGTCATCCTTTATTATCTGTCAGGACTGGAAATGCAGCTTTATTCGTTGGCAGGCGTCACAATCTCACTCAGCCTGGTGATCGACAACACGATCGTCATGACGGAACATATCCGGAACCGACATAACCGAAAGGCAATCCTATCCATATTGGCAGCCACTTTGACAACGATAGGTGCACTGGTCATTATCTTTTTCTTAGATGAAAAGATACGCCTCAATCTGCAGGATTTTGCGGCTGTCGTCATCATCAATTTAGGAGTCTCCCTATTGATCGCGCTTTTCCTGGTTCCCGCCCTAATCGATAAGATGAACCTGGAATGGAAAAAAAGCGGAAAAAAGAACATATCCGGAGAAGAGACCGAGTATACATGGAAAAGCCGGATCAGAAAAAGAACGAACCGCATTCTCAAACGTTTCCCTGTCTACTACAACCGGTACTATCAATGTCAGATCGATTTCCTTTGCGGATGGAAGAAATTGGCATGTTTCATTTTACTGTTAGCATTCGGCATCCCGGTTTTCCTGTTACCGGAAAAAATCGAATACGACACGAAAGACAAAAAGAAGGTCTACACGGCAACAGACACCCTGCTAATCGATACATATAATAAATTCGCCTCCAACGAGACGTACAAGGAGAAGATCAAACCCATCGTCGATAAGGCATTGGGCGGGACCCTACGCCTGTTCGTACAAAAAGTTTATGAAGGAAGTTACTTCACCCGCAACGAAGAAACGATCCTGTCTGTCAGCGCATCGCTCCCGAACGGGACGACCTTGCCACAAATGAATACCTTGATGAGCCGGATGGAAGCCTATCTCAGCACCTTCAAAGAAATACGACAGTTCCAAACAAACGTCTACAGCGCACGCCAGGCCGGTATCCGCATCTATTTTACGAAAGAGAGTGAACGGAGCGGTTTCCCGTACACATTGAAAAGCAAAATCATCAGCAAAGCACTTGAATTGGGGGGGGGGAGCTGGCAAGTCTACGGTTTGCAGGACCAGGGATTCAGCAACGATGTACGCGAAGGAGCCGGTTCTTTCCGTATCGTGATGTATGGTTACAACTACGACGAGCTGTACGAATGGGCCGAACAGCTGAAAGCCAAGTTGCTCACCCACCGCCGCATCAAGGAAGTGCTGATCAATTCAGAATTCTCGTGGTGGAAAGACGATTACCAGGAGTTCTACTTCAACCTCAACAAAGCCCGGCTGACCCAGGAGGACATACAGCCGATCGACCTGTTCGCCTCCATCAATCCCGTTTTCGGAAAGGACATTTATACCGGGACGATCGTCGTCAACGAAGAGACAGAGAAACTGAAACTCTCCTCCCGCCAGTCACAGGAATACGATGTGTGGAGCATGCAGTATGTTCCACAAACTATTGACGGCAAGCCCTACAAGTTAGCAGAACTTGCAAGTGTCGAAAAAGGACAGATGCCGCAGAAGGTTTGCAAAGTAAACCAACAATACCGCCTCTGTCTGCAATACGAATATATCGGGGCTTCCAATCAAGGAAATAAGATACAGGAACGCGACCTGAAGGAAATCAATGCCATACTGCCGATGGGTTATACCGCCAAGTCGGAAAGCGCTTACTGGTATTGGGACAAAAAGGACAATAAACAATATCTTCTGTTATTGCTGATCATCGTCATTATCTTCTTTACCACCAGTATCCTGTTCAATTCGCTGAAACAGCCGTTGGCCGTTATCTTTGTAATACCGATCTCTTACATTGGCGTATTCCTCACGTTCTATTGGTTCAAATTGAATTTCGACCAAGGAGGATTTGCCTCCTTCGTCCTATTGTGCGGCATAACCGTTAACGCAAGCATCTACATTTTGAATGAATACAACCAAATCCGGCAACGCAAACCGTTGATGTCGCCCTACAAGGCATATCTGAAAGCCTGGAATGCTAAGATCACGCCCATTTTCCTCACAGTCGTTTCGACCATCTTAGGCTTCATCCCATTCATGTTAGGTCCGGATAAGGAAGCGTTTTGGTTCCCGCTTGCCGCCGGCACCATCGGCGGGCTTGCCATGTCTATCTTAGGAATCTTCCTCTATTTACCTCTTTTCACATTAAAAAAACAACCCTAACCTTAACTTTCCCCTTTCAAATAAGGATTACCGTTTATCATCAAAATATTTTGTATGCCAGTCGTTTGCATATTGTCAACAAAATGTCAACTCTAACATTCACCCTCCAATAAAGCAAAATATACTTTTGCGACCTCTTTAGACCTGTTCAAATCTTTCCTCTCAAAAGGAAAACACACTGGCTTCTCTTTCTGTTTAAATAGGGTATACTTGCATCGGTCCATTTCTTTGCCATCCATTTGGCAATGCCTGACAGATAAGTTGTGAGAAGGTCTCTGCCTCTCAACCCACAGAAAGCAGAGTTTTTTCACATTTTAATAAATATAATTATGAATAATTTTTTTAGTTATCTAAGATTACTTTTACTCGCAACGAGTGGAATGTTACTATTGTGTATAATCTTCGCCATGAATCCGGAATTAGCAGACGGCACGCTGTCCGGAAAAATTTGCTGGTTTCATTTCACATCTCTATTGTTAGCCGGTGGGGTTCTACTTATGGAATTCACAACAAAGAAAAGCCGTTTTATCTTTTCATTACCGGATGCCTTATTATTACTTCTGTTCGGTATCGTATTGGTTTCTTACGACAAAGACGAGAATCTTCAGCCGGAACGTTTCCTTTTCATCGCTCAGCTGGTTGCTCTCTGGTTTATGCTCAGAGGTGCTTTACAGGCGCATCAGGAATTACGACCGTTTTTCATTACGATCATCATATTTACCGGAATCGTTCCGGCCATCTGGGGGATCAGCCATACCATCAATCCTGCTCCCATCACCCATCCTGTCTTCAGGCTGCTTGAAACATCGCTGAAACCAGAGCCTTTCTATGGCTATATCGCAGTCATTTTTCCAGTCTGTCTGAACACATTACTCCGTTTTAAGAATTGCGACAAGATCGCTTTGTGGAAATCCCGTACTTTCCTGTTCTATTTCTCCATTCTCGGATCTACTTTGATTATCACCACCTTAATATTCAAAACAGACCAACCCGTATGGCTTGCAGCCCTCCTTTCCGGAATCTGGGTTTGCTGGATGAGGCTGATCGGATGGAAACAGACGAAAAAAGCCATACAGAAACACATCCAGCTGTTTGCTATCTCTTCGATTATCCTGTTTGTTGCGATCACGGCAGTCATTTTGGTCGGGAATATCCAAAAAGCCCAGGCCGGAGATCGCCGGCTTTTGATCTGGAATATCACGACCCAGGCTATCATGGAACATCCGGTAACCGGCATAGGTATAGGCGGCTTTCCAGCCACATACGCAAAGGAACAATCTGCCTATTTCGAAACCGATACCGCTTCTTCCAAAGAAAAACAAACCGCAACCTGTCCCCAGTATGCATACAACGAATATCTGCAAATAGGACTTGAGTTAGGTATTACGGGGTTGCTGTTCTTCATCTTCTGGCTCGCATTTTCCCTTTATTATGGGATCAGACACAGACAGATTGGAGCATCCGGCGGAATTCTGGCACTCGGAATCTTCGCCCTTTATTCCTATCCGCTCCAACTCCCGACCTACTGGGTTCTGCTCTTATTCCTGACCACTATATGTGTGACCAATCCGAAGCATAACAAGCAGCGAGCACAAAGGAGTATCCCGTATATCAGTGCCATCGCCGCCATTCTTACCTGCATTCTTTTCTACGGACAGAAAGATACTATACCTATAGGGAATGGAAGACGCTTCAGGAATTATATCATAATCAGGAGTACGAACAAGCAGCCAGCCGGTATGCCGGTCTGTTTGTCCAGTTATACCACCGGACAGATTTTCTATATGAGGGAGCAGAATGTTTCTATAAGACCGGACAGCACGATATTGCCATCAAATGGTTGGACAGGGCATTAAAACTAAGTGCAGCCCCCGAACTATACTATGCAATTGCAAAAAACGAAAAGGCGATCAAGCAATACCAGAAAGCGGAAAGTTACCTGCTGGAAATCAGCCGGATTTTACCGGAACAGGGATATACCTACTTCCTACTCGCCAAATTGTATACAAACCCCTCTTTTTTACATCCGGACAAATTCCATAAAGCAGCCAAGAGGTTTCTCGCCTTCCAGCCCAGTACACAAAACAACATAACGAAGGAAATGAAAGAGGAAATACTGCAAATCATCAGGAACTGGAATTTCGGCAAATAACAAATAGGAATTGAAGCATACCGATATGCCCATTCAGCGGTATTGTCGTACCCCGGCATATCGGTACATTCATGTATTATTCCACAACCGGAACCAGCCGCACTTTCAATGTTTCCTTCCGACCGGCTTTCACATCAACATCAAAAACAATCCGGACAGAACCGGGATTCGGAGCATCGTAGCTATGCGACGGAACATTATCGACCACAGAGAAGGCGGCAGCCGAAGGACTGTCGATAATCACATGTAATTTCTTACCTTCTTTCGTCAATTCTATCGTGTGGGAATCGAGCAGCTTAGGAGTGGCGGAGGTGACCATCGTCCACCGGACAGAAGCTGGTTGGCCGGCAGCCTGCACCTGATCCGTTACCTGCAAATACCGTTCCTTCACAAGCACAACCTCGCGTGTCGCTTTCTTCAGATTACTACCGAACAAAGAAGTCATATCCAAGCTGGCTCCCAACCGTGCATCTTTCGTATAAGTAGCGAGAATCGGAACCGCTCCTTTTACCTGGTGCTTTTCTCCGTTTACCGTCAACGTATTATGCACAAAGTTATTATAGCGGAAGACATCCCAACGTTGCCCGTCCTGATCACCGTTCCACAGTCGTACGCCTTCCTTTTCCAGAGAATAATACTCCTGCATACCCAAATCCTGTGCCCAACGAACTCCCTGAGCTTCGAACACAAA